>Ga0207671_10000494_pt1 | contig 53548 bp, 43 predicted proteins | sample KBSC24metaG_FD_184352 | JGI IMG/M metagenome (GOLD analysis project Ga0207671, IMG submission 184352) | Corn rhizosphere microbial communities from Kellogg Biological Station, Michigan, USA - KBS C2-4 metaG (SPAdes) (version 2) | ecosystem: Host-associated > Plants > Roots > Rhizosphere > Soil... | reverse complement strand
TTTTTTATTTTTTATAAAGTTTCGCCCTTTTTGGCAAAATTGACTGATTTAAATAGAGGTTATTAAAAATAATCCGCCTGTATTCATCTGAGTATGAAATATTTTTATTAATATCGTTTCCACAACCATGTTTTCAACCGGAAAAGCTGGAAACTGATAGTTTACTTTTTTAACTCTTAAATTTAAACTGCTATTAACCCTATTGATCTACATAGCGACGCTGAATTAATCGCACTCTGGCAACGGGGGGTAGACTATGCTTTTGAAGTTTTATATAAAAAGCACACCGTTAAACTGTTGGCAGTTGCAGTAAAGAAAGTTGACGATTACGAAACTGCACAGGAACTCGTGCAGGACGTATTCATAAGTCTGTTTGAGCTTCGTGACTCACTAAATCCTAAAATTTCAGTACAGGCCTATTTATATATCGCGCTAAAAAATCGCATTTTAAATCATTATCGTCATCAGAGTGTTCAAAAACGGTATGAGCAATATATGGCTTTGCAACAACCCGCTGTGACTGAAAACGTAGTCTCGCAATTACAGGGCAAGGAGCTGGAATTGCAACTTAATGAGGAAATCAAAAAGCTCCCTTCACAATGCCGTACGGTGTTTTTATTAAGCCGGAAAGAAGGCTTACCCTATAAAGAAATTGCAACAGAACTTAATATTTCAGTGAATACTGTCGAACAACACATGCGAAAGGCGTTGCGTATATTAAGAACATCCATGGGCAATTATCTTCATCTCGTTATTTTCCTGCTTTATTTTGGAGGCAGATAGGTCGCCGGCAGGCGCTTCATTGACCGTTTATCTTGATTAATTGATATATCCTCTCTATTCTTTTAATGGTTTGCGGTGCCAGTAATTAGCCAGTAATGATCCGGTGATGTTCATGAGTGGGCCAAATACCGCAGGCGCCAGGCCTACTGTAGCAATTTTACCCATTCCTTTTGCCAGGCCTGATGCAAGGCCGGCGTTTTGCATGCCTACTTCAATCGCCATGGTGCGGCAATCGCGTTCGGGCATTTTAAATAGGCGGCCTGCCCAGTAACCCAATGTGTAACCTGATAAATTGTGGATCAGCATCAATAAAATCAGCATAAATCCAATATTCAACAGGCTGTTCCTGCCGGCCGCCGTAATAATTACAATGATCAAAGCGATACCAAACATAGATACCAGCGGCATCAATTTCTCCAGCCATAAGGCCCGCTTAAGTAAGTATTTATTAAAAACAATGCCAGCCCCAATAGGTATGATCACTATTTTTATGATGTCCCACATCATTCCAAGTACATCGATCTTAATAAATTCTCCCCCCAGGAGCTTCATCAGCAGCGGTGTAAAAAGCGGCGCGAGCATAGTAGAAACCGCAGTTATGGTAATGGACAATGCCAGGTTTGCCTTGGCCAGGTATGACATCACATTGGAGGCCATGCCATTTGGCGAGCACCCAACCAGGATTATACCGGCAGCGATCTCGGGCGGAAAACCACTTAATTTGGCCAATATAAAACCAAGCAGCGGCATAATTATAAAGTGGCTGCCAACACCGACAAACACTCCTTTAGGCATTTTGACAACGCCTGCAAAATCCTTAAGACCCATAGAGGTGCCCATGCCAAACATAATCAACTGTAAAAGCGGCGTAATAAGCCCGGCCAGTTTAAAGCCATTTACCGTAATGAAATATTGCGGATAATATAAGGCAGTTGTCACAGCTGAAAAAATGACAAGTGTGTATGAAAATCCTTTTAACACGGTTGATCCGCGAAATGCGATGGATAACAGGATAAAAAACGTAATGAGAAAAGGCCCTGCATGTGCAATGCCGTCCTGGAAAATACGCCAGAACGCGCCAAACAGGCAAAGTACTGCAACACCTGCAATAGCTTTATAGATAGTAGTATTTTTCGACATCGTGATTTGGGTTGGGTTGATTTACCAGGTGCGTTTTTCCATAAAGGAATCTAATTGTGCCCTTGTCATATTTCCTTTCTTTGGATTTTGCTCCAGCCATTTTATAAAAGCTTCCCTGATCTGGTTACTCCATTGGCTATCGATTTCACCGGTGGAAAATGTGCCCGCCTTAAGCATCGCGTGACTGAAATCATCGCGCAGCGCAACAAATTCAGATGTGGCGACCACTTTTTCAGCAAGATGAGCCGGAATAAAAAGCACACCTTCCTTTTGGGCAATCACCAGGTCGCCAGGCAGAACGACAGCATGGCCAATGCGAATAGGGGTATTGAGCCCCATCAGTACCATCTCTTCCAAATAAGAAGGGTCAAAATCGCGCACAAAAGCATTAAATCCATGAATTTCTTTTAGTCCCTGCAAATCGCGTGCTGAGCCATTAAAAATGACCCCATTACCGGATTTATTAAATATGGAATTGCCAAGATTATCCCCTATCAGCGTCCCCCCTCTTATTTTCCCAAAACCATCGGCCACATAAACATCCCCTTTAACCAAAGCATCTATCGGCCAGGAATTGGTATTTCCTTTCCGACCCTGCTTAGCGCCTCTTTCCTTAATATTCTTTTCTATATCCGGGCGGCTTGGCATATACATCGCAGTAACTACACGGCCAACAACCGCGATCGTATCATCCACTGTTTTCCAATCACCCTCAAACTGGTTACTGTAACCTTCGTTTTTCAATACTGTCCAGGCATCTTCAAGGCTGATCTTTTTTGCTCGTTCAATCAAAGCGTCCGGAATTTTTGGCCTTCCGTCAGAGAAGCGTTCGCCTTTCCACTCTGACGTATAGAAAATGAGTTCATCCTTCGATATGGTTTGCGCTTTAGCCACCTGGTAACCGAAGTTGGAAGTACAAAGCGTTAAGAGTAAAAGTTTATAATATTTCATGGTTTATAACTGGTATGGTAAAGTTAATGAGTTTGTCCCTTTAATGCTTCCTGTTTGTTTTGAGAGACTTTTTTAGGAGGGTAAATCGGCGAAGTAATTCCGTTAAGATCATACACAATTTTTCCTGCCCTCACCGTCAGCTCACATTCCAGTTTTTTATTGGTTTCTACCCTGTAACCGGTAAAGTCAAAAAGACCAAACTTACCTTCACGAATACTTAATACCGCGATATCGGCATCTGAACCTACAGACAAATTACCCAGTTCCTCATGCTTTATTTCTTTCGCCGGGTTCGAAGTACTGGCCTGTATTACATCATGTAATGACATACCCATCGCTAAAAACTTCGTCATACAGGTAAGCATGTCCTTCATCGCATCATTCATACTGCCAACATGGATGTCGGTGCTGATGGAATTAGGAAAGAAACCCTCCTTCGCCGCAGGCAGCGCCTGGCTATAGGCAAAACTGATATTGCCGTAACCTACATCGAAAATAATTCCGCGTTTCCGGGCATCGTAAACAAAGGGTTTTACCTTATTAGTTTGCAAATCCACAAGGTATTCGCGACTGCCTAACTGACCAAAGCAATGGGTGAAAATATCACCCGGACGTAAGTGCTTCATGAATAATTCTTCAATGGACATTGGCGGGTTACTTCCGCCAAAATCAATCATAGCCGGGATGCCGCCTGCTAAGGTGCCTGCTTCAACAGCCCGATCGGCAGGTGTCCAGTCATGGCCATCATAGTGCGCCAGTTTAATGCCTACTATTATGTCTTTGTACCTCTTGGCAACCAACGCAGTCATCTTTGGGTCCATGTCATTCACATTCTGCTCGTAGGTACCGCGCATTCCCTCGCCAACTATATTTAAAAATGCCAGCACCCTGGTTTTTGAAACATCAATGGTTTGCAATTTAAACGTCGGGAAAGTTCGCCAGCCCGAACTGCCTGCATCTACAACAGTAGTTACACCGTTCCTGAATGTAAATCCATCAGGCATTATGGCCAGGTTTCCGTCTTCATATTGATGATCTGGCTGGGTACCATAAAAATTATGGGTGTGAATATCTATCAATCCCGGGGTGACGTACATATCCTTTGCGTCAACTACCTGTGCCGCTTGTTTTGGGTCGATGTTTTTTGCAACAAGTGCTATTTTGCCGTTGCTAACAGCAACATCCATTACTGCATCGATATCGTTTTTTGGGTCGATCACATGGCCGCCTTTGATCACGATATCATAAGATTGTGCCAGGGATACCTCACTGAACAGACCCAGCAGAAGGAATATTAAGAAAAAGCGTTTTTGCATTTTTCAGCTGTTTAATTACAATAATTGGTTTATAATTTTGCCCATTGGCAAGGCGGTAAATCTATACAGCACCCTGTAATATCGATTTCACTTTTCCAGCTACAATATCTACCTGGTCGGACCGCAAAAGCACTACACCAATAAGCAGGTGATCTTTCCTTCCGCCGGCAACAATGCTTGGCGTACCGCTTTTTAAGGCTGATATTACTTCTTCAGGCTTAATTTTGATCTTAGCCTGATCCCAGGTCACTTTCAAACTCGGAAAAGCGTTAGAGGGCCCCGGATCAACCACAGTTTCAGTTTTTACAGTCTGCACAGCTTCCAGTTGAGAGCCGATATGTTTGGCACGCTGTAGCCAGTCTTCCCATTCCTTTTTGTGGTCCCTCTCCAGGTAGGCTTTCAAAGCGGCGTACATGCCAAACATCTCTTCCTTATTTACCTTCATTGGCCTGCCAATAGGGGCTTCATTAGGGCTGTGATTAAGGCGGGCTGCAGTGATCAGGTCTTTGCGTCCAAAAAGCAGGCCCGCACTTTGGGGGCCGCGTATCATCTTCCCCCCTGAAAAAGTTACCAGGTCGAAACCTATTTTCTGAAACTTAAACAGGTTTTCTACGGGCGGTACGTCTGCGGCAGCATCCAATAGGGTCGGGATATTATGTTTTTTAGCAATTGCCACAAAATCAGCGTGCGAAATACTGCTTTTTTCCGCCGCGTTAAAAAACAATGCCATTACTGTTTTATCGTTGATCGCTTTTTCCATTTCATCAGCGCCTTCCACCTCGATAATTTTGGCACCGGTTGTTGTAACAGCCTGGTCAAAAAGGTACCTGTGTGTTTTTTGCATGATCACTTCCGGTCGCGGCCCGGGCAGATTTGGCAACTGCCTGATCTTTTCATGATCTGTACCAGTGATAGCTGCGGCAGTGCTCAGTAATATAGCGCATGCTGCTCCAGACGTAACCATGGCTGATTCCACATGCAACATTTCAGCAATTTTGGCGCCCACTTTATCCTGCAATTCATACATATTGGCAAAATCGTGCGAGGTTGAATTAATCGCCTCCAACACTTCAGGAAGCATCAGGGAACCTGATAGAAAGGTCATCGTCACCGATGCATTGATTACCGGTGTAACGCCAAGTTCTTTAAACAGGTCGCGCTCCGGCTTTTGGGGTAATAGTGGCTTTGCCGCCCCAATAGAAGCCGCCTTACCGATAAAGCCACTTGTTAAGGGTAATATGGTAAGGCCTTTTAATATGTCTCTGCGGTTCATTTTAATTTTGTTTATACGTAAGCTATACAATCCATTTCTACCAGCGAGTTACCCGGTACACCACCCTTTGCAACGGCAACAGTAGTGCGCACCGGTGGATTTTTGCCAAAGCGCCCTTTGTAGATCTCGTTCATGCCCTGGTAGTCGGCAATATCATTCAGAAACACGGTTACCTTAAGCACCTTTTCCATAGACGAACCCGCTTTTACCAATTCTTTTTCCAGTTCCTTCAATACAATTTCTGTATGTGCTTTAATTTCAAAAGGTTCAACATGTGCCCCTTTTCCGGCAATAAAAATCATATTACCCAGTTTGGTTGAGCCGGAAAATAAAGGTACATCCTGGAAGGTTGTTACATTGTTGGCTACCTTCTCGTCAGCGGGTGCTGCTATGGCATCCCTGCTTATTCCGAATACAGATAATCCGACCACGGAGGCCAGCATTTTTTTCAAAATAGATCTTCTTTGTTCCATGTTGTTTTGAATTTAGTGATCGTTTGTATGATGTTTTATTTATTATTATTATCGGTACTTATTTTGTGCTCACGGTTGTATTCTTTGAATTCAGCGTAAGAATATATTTTATCATTTTATCGGCATCGGCCGGTGCAATTGCCGGGTGTGGCGCCATCGGAACAGTTCCCCAAACGCCGCTGCCGCCACTGACTATCTTTTTTGAAAGTTCATTTACAGAGTTTTGATTTTGAGGATATTTTTCGGCAACAGCGCTATACGCAGGCCCTACCAGCTTAGTATCTACTTTGTGGCACGCCAGGCAATCAGATTTTGCAATAAGGCCCTTGCCATCCTCAATTTCTTGCGCTGTGGCAAACGGCGGCTTAGGAATTATGACGGCTGCAGCAGCGGCGGGCGCCTTCTTTTTTACGATACTTTTTTTCCTGACCTGGGCCGACGCATGACCGATGAATGCGGTTAACATCATACATAAGGCGCCTGCCAATATTTTTTTGAATTTCATATCTCTATTTCTGTTTTTTAGACATCTTCCATTCGCGGCCGGGGTCATCCACCCTGAAAGTTTCCAGGTTACCCTGGTCCTGTAATGTAATATACATCGTTTTACCGTCCGGACCACCAAAGCAGACGTTTGTTGGCCGTTTGCCGATAAGTGTTATTTCCCTGATGATTTTTCCATCGGGTGACACCTTGGCGATCGTCCCTTTACCAAAGCGGGCCTGGTAAATGTTGCCTTTTACATCACACCTCAATCCGTCCATCCCAAAATCTGTAAATTCGGTCACCAGCCGTTTGTTGCTTATTTCACCTTTAGATGAAAGATCATAGGCCCATATCTTACGCTTTTCGTTTACATACAATGTACGATTGTCCGGGCTTACATCTATTCCGTTAACAGTCGCCATGCTGTCTAAAAGGGTTACCTTACCATCGGTATCGATGCGCCATATCTTGCCTGTTCCGGCTTTCCAGTTCGGGTCGCTGGCATAGATCCGGTCTTTATTATCAATAGCGATATCATTTGGTTGGCTCATTGTTGCCTCGTGTGCAAAAATGACTTGCTGCTTGGTCGTCATATTTACCTTAATAATATTGTGCCCGGTATAATCTGCAATCAACATATTGCCATGGCTATCAAACCTGATCCCGTTGCCAACACTACCTTTGGGTAATTCGATGAATATGCTGGTTTTTCCATCGGGTGTCATTTTGCCAATAGTGCCATCGTGATCAAAGTTAACCGCGTAAACATTACCATCTTTATCTACCGCAGGCCCTTCCACACCCGTAGTGAAGCTTTTAACGGGAGTAAACAATGTGGACTTAAAAAGTGAGGCAGTATCTGCGGATTGTGCATTTGAATTTAATGCAACAACGATAAACAATGCGGGCGGCAGTAACCACTTAGGTATGAGGGCCGGATTAAAGAGAGACTTAATCATGATCATTCACTTGTTTTGATGTCATTTTTCTCACTGCACTTACTTCTGCAGGTGTTACTATTTCGGGCAGGTTATTAAAATTCGATTTTACGTAGGTGAGCACCTCTGCTATTTGGTCGTCAGATAAGAAGCTGCCATGGCCGGGCATCACTTCATTATAAGAAAGCCCCTTTACTTTTACGGGACCTTTAAGCCCGTTTAATATCACGTTGATTAGCCTCGCCTTATTATAATTTACCCATTCTGATTGCGCCAGCGGGGGGAAGCGGTTTCCGTCACCCTTGCCGTCAGCCTGGTGACATGCAATGCAGTAAGTAGTATATACTGCCGATGTTGCAGGCATGTCTTTGAACAGGTTATCCTTAATCTCATCCGGCGTTCTGATATTGGAGGCTGTCTGCTTACGTTTTTCCATAGCGGCAAGCTGTGCCGTTCCGAAAGCTTTTTTGTCGCCTTTGTACATGATCCGCCAGATCTTTCCTTTTTCGGTATCACTTACGTACAATGATCCGTCCGGACCTTCTGCCAGGCCCATGGGGCGATATACCGCATCGCTTACACTTAAAATAGGGTCAACCCTGGCAAAACCATCTGCAAATACTTCCCAGGGGCCCGATGGTTTGCCGTCTTTAAACGGAACAAATACGATGATATAGCCTGCCTGCGGGTAAGGAGCGCGATCGGTGGAGCCATGAAAGGCAACAAAAGCGCCATTTTTGTAATGAGCAGGGAATTGTTTCCCACGATAAAACAACAGATCATTGGGTGCAAAATGTGCCGGAAAACTTGTAATGGGTTGGGTTAATTTTGCACCGTCACCTTGCTTAACCTGGTCGCCACCAAATTCGGGGTTAAGCAGTTTTTTGCCTTTTACCTGGTCGTAATAATAATAGGGCCAGCCACCGTCAAACCCTTCATTTACTTTAAAAAACTCTTCTGCCGGTTGCATTGCACTTTGCCAGGGCGAATAAATATCGGGCCACAGCATCCTGAAATCGTCGCGGCCATGACTAACTGTATAAAGTGATTTGCTCTTGGGGTCCCAATCCATGGCTACAAGACTTCGCAGCCCCGTTGCGTACCTCATACCATCAGATTGATGCTGGTTGGTTTTATCGGCGTCAAACATCCAGATGCCGCCGTGGTCTTTTAGCCAGGGGTTACCTTTATCAAGAGAACCCGGATCGCCAATTCCCGGAGAACCCGGAATACGGTTCTTTTCCTGCCCGGCGTTTGACCCCGCACCCCAGCCTACGTAAATGTGCCCTTTATTGTCAAAGGCGATCGGTTTGGTTTGATGTTCATGATAAGGGGGGTTATCGATAACGACCGTATCTATTTTACTATCCGGAACTAATTGTCCGCGTTTAAGCTTCATCCGGTAAACCATCAGTTCCGAGCTAAAATACAGGTAACCATCATGTACTCGCATAGCTGTACCGTAGGTGTGACCGTCATATTTACCAAAGGGGGTTATAATATCGACCCTGCCATCTCCATTCGTATCCCTGAGGGCTATATTACCATAGCCGCCATTTAAATTGTGGTTCCTGGCTTTTACATAAATATCGCCATTTTTATTAACTGCTATGTGCCTGGCCTGGCCTTTTAAACTATCAACTACAACCAATGCCTGGAAACCACCCGGCAAAAAAAGCCGGTCGTTATCTGTATCGGCGGGCCGGGCCTTCACCCGGGCATTTTCCCACGAAAAACCCATAAATGCAAGCAATACACCCGCGGCAATAAACTTCCACAAATGTGAATGAAAATAACGTGTAGCCTCAGTCATAGCAGTTCTAATGCTTTTGAAGGTTGATTAAAAAATAAGACCGTAAAAAATAAACAAATTTGATCAGGCAGAAACCTATCAGTTGTCTTCATATTTTGGCTGTGAGGCTCATAGACTAACAGCCTTATGTTTATAATTGTTACAAAAAGACGCCGCCAAGCGCATACGTTCATCCCCCCGGCTTGTTCGGGCCAGGTTTATTCATTAGGGCGTCGTATTTTACTATCGCAAGTGGCTTGTGGGAAGCAGGTAGCTACAATTGCAGACGCAAGGTAACAGATTTTTTTAATTTTCAATAATTTACGTTGCTTTTTCAGATTTAGCTGTCTTTTAATCGAAACGAGAAGGCCTCTTCCGGATCTATGTCAGGATAAACTGCTCCTCGCTTTCAGAATATAAGACCTTCCGATCGGGATCTGTTTATTGCCAATGAGTACCATGCTCCCGGTATGGCTTTCTATTTTGTTCAGGGCCACAATAAACGAGCGGTGAATCCTGGCAAACATCGTCACCGGCAATTTATCCTCTAATTCTGAAATAGATAAATAGGTTTTAAATGTTCCGTTTATGGTAAAAATAACCAGGTAATTGCCCTGGGCCTCAAAATAGCATATATCGGCAAAAAGAAGCTTTACCATCCGGCGCTCACATTTGATATACAGGAATTGATTATCTTCTTTATTGGTTGTTGAGTAATTCTCTGCCTGGAGTTGTTGCAGGCGCGCTCTTTCAGCGTTTAGATGCCGGTACAATTTCATACAAAATGGAATGGTCAATAAAAACTGGAGCTTTATTGTGTTGTATAAAAATGGCGAGATGCTCAATAGTGGTTCTTTTACCCAGGATGTCAGAAAATATTTTAATATAATGTAGTTATCTGCCAGGCGTAACACAAAAGCAAAAGTCATCATCAATAAAACGTAAATGACTATAAAGCGGGCAAATTTTCTGTAGAAAAGCAAATCAGCCATTAGCTTTTCTACAACGATCCAAACGAAAATTACTTTTGGCACAAGGCTGACCAACTCGTTGCGGAAGACCGTAAAAAAATCGCGGTCAGTAAGTCCTTGCACTATGGTAAAAACCAGCAAATAGCCTGTCCAGTAAAGGAGATATAACTGAATTTTAGTCCATTTTCTATTGCTGATCCGATCTGACACGTTTTAAAATTAGTAAAATTAATCAGGCTGCTGCCGGGCATTAATAAAGCCTGTTCATTTTCAATGTCGTTCACCATCTTTTATTTGTTGTCTGCATCAATTTTTCTTATTGGTATCCGGCTCATTTTACTTTGCGCTCAATTATTAACCCAATTGCAGCATCATGAAAAAGACCTTATTAATCTTATTTATCCTGGTATCGGCCGGTTATTCCAGGCTATATGCGCAGCAGACCGATATTTATCCTTCAAACTGGTGGACGGGTATGAAAATGAACCATGTCCAGGTGTTGATCAGGAGCGAAAATAAAGCTTTGTCACATCAACAAATCGGGATCAATTATCCTGGCATTAAGTTGTTAAAGATCCACCATTTTGTTAACCCAAAATACACTGCTATTGATATCCTGATCAGCGCTGCTGCAAGACCCGGGGATGTAAATATTACCTTTAAAGGAGGCGGTAAGCCCTCTGTGATACGATGGCCCTTGTTAGCAAAACCATCAGGTAATGGTACGCGCTATGCGCAGGGGGTAACATCGGGTGATTTTATAGACCTGCTGTTAACCGATCGCTTTAGCAATGGCGATACAACCAATGACAGGGTAGCGGGTATGCTAGACCAGTCGTTAAACCGGGATTCAATGTATTTAAGGCATGGAGGCGATTTCAAGGGTATACTGAATCATATCGATTATTTTAAAAGTCTTGGCGTTACTACCTTATGGCTTACACCTGTGATGGAAAACGACATGCCCGACCGTACCGAACATGGCTATGCCATTACCAATCATTATAAGATCGATCAGCGATATGGAGGTGCAGCACTTTATACCACGCTAAGCAATACGCTTCATAAAAATGGGATGAAGCTTATCATGGATGTGGTATATAACCATACGGGGTTATACCACTTTTTAGAGCAGGACCCGCCGGCGCCCGACTGGATGCACCGATGGCCAAAATTTACCCAAACCAATTACCGTGAACAAAGCCAATTTGATCCGTACGCCGCACCATCAGATAAAAAGAAGATGGTGGATGGTTGGTTTACCTCCCAAATGCCTGACATTAACCAGTCGAACCCGTTTATGGCTAATTATATTATACAAAACATCATCTGGTATGTTCAAAAATTCGGGATAGATGGCATCAGGATCGATACGTACACTTATAACGATATGAATTTTGCTAATCGCTGTAACCAGGCTATTATGAACGAATTCCCGAAGATTACCTTATTTGGCGAAACAAGGGTATTTGGCGTAGCCAACCAGGCCTACTTTAATCAGAATGTTTTTGATCTGCCTTTTAAAAGTAATTTACAGGGTTCTGTGGATTTTCAGTGTTTATATTTTGGCATTATACCGGCACTAATGCAACCGTTTGACTGGACAGATGGTGTTAATAAGCTATATTCTACCCTAAGCAGTGACTTTTTGAACAGGGATGCCACCCGCAATGTGCTTTTGTTGGACAATCATGATGAGCCGCGTTTTTTTTCGGTTGTGGGCGAGGATGCAGAAAAACAAAAAATCGGCTATGAATGGCTGCTAACCTGCCGGGGCATACCGCAATTATATTACGGATCGGAAGTACTGCTAAAAGGGTTCACCAATCCTGATGGATTTGTCCGGGCTGATTTTCCGGGGGGATGGGCCGGGGATAAGAAAAACGCCTTTACCGGGGCGGGGTTAACAGAACAGGAACTTTCCGTTCAGTCGCTTGTAAAAAAGCTCGGTAATTTCAGAAAAAGCTCTACGGCCCTAAAAACCGGGAAAATGATGCATTATATACCTGCAGATGGACTGTACGTTTATTTCAGGTACGATGCGCAGCAAACGATCATGTGCGTTATGAATACATCGAAAAAGGAAAACACGGTTGATTTTACCAGGTATGCAGAACGGGCGGGCGGCTTTACGAAGGCTAAGAATGTGATTACCGGTGAAACATTAGGCACCGCACTGAAAACAACTATACCGGCAATGCGTATGTGGGTTTTGGAATTGGGTAGGTAAGCTAGTGATTTTTCAAACCGAGGATCCCTTTGGAGCGCTACGGGAACAGGAAAATCGGCACCGGTTAATTTCTTTCATTAGTGTGATGGTACATGTAATCCCGGTTGTCAATTTGTTCTTCCTTTTTCATCTTCTGCACTGCCGTTATCGTTGCGTTTACGCGCATTTGCTGCCTTTCCGAAGCGGTAGCTAAAGGCCAGGCCAACCCGCCTTGAATCCGTCGCACGGGTGGAAAAAGCGCTCACCTGGTTGATCCCAATGGTTTGGGTGCCGAAATTCCTGAACGTGCTTAATAGGTCGTTTACGTTCAGGCTGATGCTGCCCTGCCCGTTCAGCACTGACTTGCGTATACCGCTGCTGATGTTGTAACCAGCTTTGTCGCCCTGGCTTTGGCCGAATGTCTGTTTACCGGGAAAAAAGCCGTCTACTTCGGCGCTCCAACCCGGCCCCAATTGCAGCTCATTCGAGGTTTCTATCTCATGAACATTGGCTTTTTGCTGAATGTGCACCCCGTCCGCACTGCCGTTATTCAGGATGTACAATAACACAGCATTAATGCGGAAAGTCCACCAGCGCGTCGGGTCAAAAGAAAAATAGGGTATCAGGCTATACGTGCGGTTGTTGATGAAATTATACGGGCGTGTGATAAAAACATTGCCGGATTCGGTGGTTAACGGCTGGCTCTCATTGTTCCCTATCGAATATCCGGCTGTTACGCCAATATATTGCCTATAGCTATATTTCAACGTAAAATACTGGTTATAATACGGAACGAGGTTAGGATTACCGGAAGTGTAGGTATATTGATCGTGGTAAAAAAGAAAGGGGTTGAGTTGCTGGTACCCCGGCCTCCTGATCCGCTCGTTGTAACTGAGCACCAAAATATTACTACCCGCGCTGTCTAATTTGTAAGACAGGTAGACTGAAGGAAACAGATGAGTATAGTTTTTTGTAAAAGATGAATCGGGTATAGCCGGATTGCTCAACTGGTGCCCGGTTGCATTGGTGTTTTCAATCCTAAGTCCCGCCTGTATACCCCAGCGGGCCCATTCTTTTCTTAGATTGACATAGGCTGCATTGATGTTTTCGGAATAGCGGAAATGGTTTGTTTTACTGTAATCAGGTGAGAACCCGGCCATATCCTGGTTAAACCATTGCAATTGATTGTCTGTGCTTACCTCACTTGACTTAATCCCTGCATCAAATTCGTTCTTTGCGCCAAAAGGGTGCGTATAATCCGCCTTCCCCGAATAAATATTAATATTGGACGGTAGTAGAAACTGGTACTGCTGATCGCTGGAAAGGCTGCCGTCAGCAAGGTAAACCGCAAGCGGAGAAAGCTGATCGCCATTATTGTAAAAATGCAGGTAATCCAGGTCAGCGGTCAATTGCGTTCCCGTTTGATCAAATTTATGCAGCATATTGAGATTGATCCCGCCATTCTGTGCCTGGTATTTGCCACTGGTATAACCCCGTCCTACGGAATCAAGCTGCATACCAGCGCCATACTGGCTATTGGTATAGTTCAACAGGTCTGTCCTGGGACGGGTACTCCCGGTCAGCATAAATCCGAGTGTGGTATTTGGACTGGCAAAAAAATCCATCCCCAGCCTGCCGTTCCAGCCGTTTGCCCGGTATTTATAATGACTGTCTTGCAGCGCAGCCGAATTCAACGAACCATCGGTGTTGTAAAAGTACCTGGAGAAAGTTTCCTTGCTGAAGTTCTGATCAAGGCTGTAACTGAGATTGCTGAAAAGGTTAAACTTTGGGGTCCTGAAATTGATATTGAGGGCATCGTTACTCCGGCTGTAAACGCCCTGGTTATAGCCAATATTTACACCGCCATTAAATCCGGCTGCACGGTTCTTTTTTAAAACGATATTGATCACAGCCCCGCCCGACGCATCGTACCTTGCCGGCGGGTTGCTGATCAGCTCCAGTTTATCCACAGTCCCGACGGGCAATGAGCGCAGGTAAGCGGCAAGGTCCTGCCCCGACATGTAGGTTGGCCTATCATCGATCAGTACCAATACGTTGTTTTTACCATTCAGGCTGATGTTATCATTGGCATCGACAATGACTCCCGGGCTTTTTGACAAAGCATCGAGTGTGTTAGTACCAGCGGTGCTGATCATCGCATCGACATTTACCACCGTCCGGTCGATCTTTTGTTCGATGAGTGGTTTTTTCGCACTAACGGTCACTTCTTTTAAGGTGTGATCACCGGATGTCTTCAGTATAATAACCGGTAGCCGGATTGCCTGGTGCGCGGCATCGATAACTAAATGACTTAGCTTATAGGTTTGGAAGCCGATATGGGCGCAGGTGATCCGGTAAAGCCCGCCGGGAAGATTGCCGAAAGTAAAAGCGCCCGCAGCCCCCGCGATCCGGGTAATCCGAGCAGCGGTATCTGCTTCATTTTGCAGGGTAACGGTCGTTCCGTCCAGCGCTTTATTTTGCAGGTCGCGGACCTGGCCGCTGATTTGACCGGAGCTGTTTTGCGCGAGGCTTTTATAGCCCATCGCAAAGCATAGGAAAAGCGCGCCGTAATATTTAAGCTTTATCATATACATTAAGTCTAACGATCTGTTTTGGACAAATTTGAGACGAACCCTACACACGGTAAAATGATATGGGCAGAGCGTTTAATTAGGGGGATAGAAAGGCTTATATGGGTGACGATTTGTTTGGTCACCTGTTTCATGCTTTTCGTCACCGTTTCAGCATGATCCGACAGCTTTAATTTTAATCTGATTTTATTTGCGGAAATTAGCCTTGTGAAACCGATCCGGCAGCTCATCAACAGAAATAAACTGACCCGGCATCTCCTGTTCTGCATAGGGGTATTGCTGCTGTTATCGCTTGGCTTATATTTTCTGCATGTATCAGGTTTCCGGTTTGAGATACCACAGGCCTTAACCAACTGCCTGTTTTTCCTGCTTTGTATCTATACCGGGCGATGGCTTTGCGGCTTCTTCTACCTGCGCAAGCGTTTGCTATTATTTACCGGCATTAGTTTATCAGCATTTAGTTTACTGGCGGTTACCGAATACCTGTTGGTTAAATACGCTTTTCATCATCCATTTGTTGGCTTTTTGGAACTGTTGCGGGGTGACATGCCCTTCTTTTTTGCCGGGGTAGTTGTGGGTATGCTGCTCAAACTAATCAGCGCCTCTATGCAAAAGGAATTACAGGATGCACAAATAAAAGCCGAACAAAAGGAAAGCGAACTGAACCTGTTGCAGGCCCAGCTTAGCCCGCATTTCTTGTTCAATGTTCTGAATAACCTGTACGGCATTTCTATTGCAGAACCCGGGCGGATGCCGGCATTGCTGCTTAAACTGTCCGGGCTTCTGCGTTACTCGGTATATGGCGGTAAAAAGACGTTTGTGCCGCTGAAAGAGGAGCTTGATTATATCAGGGGCTATATTGAGTTTGAACAGATCCGGATGAGCGACCGGCTTAACCTTGTTGCAGACGTCGAAAGTGTCAACGATCCGGCCATCCAGATAGCTCCGCAGGTACTGATTGTATTTGTAGAGAATGCCTTCAAACATTCCAAAAACACGCTAAGCCCGGAAATCGATATTGATATTTCCTTGAAAATAAATGGTAATTTTATTTGCCTGGAGGTCATTAACTCTTATATGCAGGATAAAAGCGATGATGACCTTTCCAGTGAAAGCTCTGGTTTGGGGTTGCCAAATACCCTCAAAAGACTGGACCTGCTTTACGGCAGCGACTATAAACTGGAACAGCACGCCGAAAACGGGCTTTATCATATCGCACTCAACTTAAAAATCAAGAAATAAATGATCGCTTGCCTGATTGTGGATGACGAACCTGTAGCCCGGAATATTATCCGCAACTACTGCGAACAATTATCGTTTTTGCATGTCGCCGCCGAATGCGGCAACGCTTTGGAAGCCAAAGAAATCTTGTCAACTCAAAATATAGACCTGCTATTTTTGGATATTCACATGCCGGTGCTCAACGGAATTAGCTTTCTAAACACACTAAGATACCCGCCGCAAGTGATTTTTACCACGGCTTACCAAGAACATGCCGTTACCGCTTTTGACCTGGCAGCCTGTGATTACCTGCTCAAACCTTTTTCGCTGGAGCGTTTTATCATCGCAGTTGATAAGGCGAAGGAAAAAATCAAACAAGTGCCAAAGCCCATAGGCGAAAGTTTTAAAGCAATACTGCAAGACCATTTTTTTATCAGATCTGAAGGAAAAATCTACAAAGTATTTTACCACGATTGTTTATATGCTGAAGCCCAGGGAAACTATACCAAAATTATTACCACAGATAAAATTATTTTAACGAAAATGACTTTTTCAGCCCTAATAGATTTACTGCCCATAGAATTATTTATCAGGGTGCATCGTTCATTCATCATCAATAAATCAATGATCAGTCACATGGAAGGCAACCGGGTATTTATCCGGGAAAATGAGATCCCTATAGCTAACAACTACCGGGATGATTTTTTAAGAACTATTGGGTTGTAATTTAACTGTGCAGTTTAATAGTGATCGGCCGGTCTGAGAGGAAACTTTGGTTTTAAAAAACAATTTTGAGTGTTTTCTTCCGAAGGACATCAGCGTTCAAATCTTCTCTCTATCATCAATAGGGGTAAAAAGTTTCCAATGCCCTTCGGAGATAACTTCGACGGCGCCGTCGGTTACTTTAATGGCAGTTTGATCGTCAATCGCATATGACGGCACCGGTATCGTTGCGGCCAATTTTTCCAGGTTGGCCAGGGAATTCCCCGGAAACAATTCGTAATCCAAATGGGGATGCAATGCAAAATCGAGTAGCCCCAATGATTTGTCGCTTTCGGCTGGCAGGGTATGATTCCCGTAGGTGGTTCCAAAGCTGGTCATTATCATACTCCCGGCGCTCAAGCCAACGTAAACCATTTTTTGCAGCAGCGACGGCAAGAGCTCTGCCAGTCCGGATTGCTTCATCCAGTAGCAAAGATACTGGCAGTCACCACCTCCAACCAACAAGGCATCCGTGTCAGCAAGCATGGGAACCCAAAGTTCTTTTTTGATACTGGGCAACGCAGTAAGCTCCAGCAGCCCCAATGACTTCCAACCCAATTCGCAGAAAGGATCGCCTAACGATCCGCAAATCACCCTTCGGACTATGTCACCACCACCAGGTATGCCATATATTGCAGTTGGGACGAAAAGGGCACTAGCGTCAGCAATCGGTTTGCCCAGTAACCCGACCAGTGCGTTCTGAATGCTTGCGTTGCTGATACCGGCGGAAGTGAGAAGAAGCCTCATGATGCTTTAATATGAGTGATAAAATAAATTTCAATAGTTGTACGAAGTTAAAACGAACGAGGCAAACGAATATAGGGGCAATCGCGCCAATATGAGGGTATTTATAACCATCTGCTTGAAAATTCGACGGCCTCTCTAAAACCGGGAAATTCTATTTCTGCTATTAAACCGCAGGACCCCTGCAGGAACGTGAGGAGTTTTAAACTTCTTTTTATTTTACCAGTACTTAATAGCGACCCCACTTTATTTTTTATTGAATGACGGATAGGGCACAAATTCCGATTCGTCGCCTTTTATTTTATCAAATGCCTGGTCTATCCATTTTTGTTTAGCCGCGTTGATGAGTTCCCTGTCGGTAGCGACAAAATTCCAATCGATAAACCGTTCTTCGGCAAATGGTTCTCCGCCAAAAAGATAGATCGTGCTGTTTGCTTCTACAATAAATTCGCACAGGGAGCTTTCTTTAGCCACCAGCAATTGTTTGGAATGATAGGTATTTCCTTCATTTTCAATATTTCCTTCGAGTATATACAGACCCGCTTCACCAAAAAGCTCGTGGCCAATATTGATAGCTTGCCTCGTTTTGCTTTTTATCTCTATCATAAAAAGCTTGCTGTACACCGGAACCGGAGATCTATGACCGAAAGCTTCACCGGCTATTAATTTATATTGAAGGTCGCCGTCTGTCCATTCTGGTAATTGCGCACCATCGATATGAAAAAATTCAGGCTCCATCTGCTCCAAATCTTTTGGTAAGGCTACCCATATCTGCAAACCATGCATTAACTGGTCATCATGATGTATATATTCCGGTATCCGTTCAGAATGGACGATCCCTTTGCCGGCTGTCATCCAGTTTACAGCACCCGGTTTTATTTCTGCAACATTCCCCAGCGTATCCCGGTGCATGATGCTGCCTTCAAATAAAAAGGTAAGCGTTGAAAGGCCGATATGCGGGTGTGGCAATACATCAAAGCTTTGGCGCTCATTCAATTTTACCGGCCCCATATGGTCAATAAAAATAAACGGGCCTACCATTCTTTTTTCCCTGAAAGGCAATAAACGGCCTACCATAAAATTGCCGATACTTACTGCTCTCTCTTCAATGACAAGATTGATATTTGACATAACGATATTTATTTATTGCTTTAATTTCTAACTAATACCAGGCCCCAATTACTTACAACAGTAAAGATGAGGATAAGCAGCGTTTTTTCACAGTTTAAGGTATAAATATAGCACGGCGAAAAGATTTTCTTTCGCTATTTTGGGTTCGGTCTTTCCGGGTTCTATTTTATGAAAAAAACTAAAACTGCTCTTCCTTATTATACAGAAATTAACGATTTCCTGGCCTCTATCCCATGGCCTGGTCGAACAACTAATCCGGACTTTTACTGTTTGCGGCTAAAGCAACTCGACCAGGTCCGGCAGGTCTACCGGCCGCCATTTAAACGATCATTTTACTTTTTCGCATTACTATTCAATTCCGGTAAGATCGAGGTTAACTATGGCGATCAGACCGTTCATGATCCTGATTCCTATCTCGTATTTCATTCGCCCAACCTGGTATATAGTTTTTCGCATAACAACTCGTTGGAGGGTTACATCATCTACTTTAAACCGGAATGCTTTTCGTTCTTTAAGCCGGGTTTTCAACACCAATTCCCCTTATTTGATGTGTTGCATACCAACCTGTTTAAGTTTGACCATGCTACATTTGAACAGTTAGCACCGCACTTTGAGGATGTGTTTACCGCCTATGAAAGATCGGACAAAGCACAACATATGGAGGCCCGTGTAAAATTACTCGGCCTGCTCTACAGCCTGGAAGACTTCGCGCTTGAAAAGAAAAAGGATTTTCGCCCGGCCACAACGCAGCAAATCATCCTGCGTAAATTTATCGAACTGATCAATAATCATTATATCGACAAGCGTACCGTGCAGGAATACGCAGATATGCTCTCGATTACCGCCAATTACCTATCTCAATCTGTCAAACAGGTATCAGGTAAAAACGCACTTAGTTTTATTGCCGAGCGCCTGGCCACCGAAGCCAGATCGCTGATTCAATACACCAGTTTTGAGATTGCCGAGGTCGCCTATCAACTCAACTTTTCAGACCCTGCCAATTTTGGCAAATTCTTTAAAAAACAGGTCGGCCTTTCGCCTTCGGAATTCCGGAGACAGTGCAGGTAATTAAATTGACCTGTTTATCCAAGTTTTCGACCACGTCTTTTGCGCCGGACCGGGTTTCTTTGTTTCACTAATGAAATCTATTTAAAACGATCAATTTGAAGATATGGCAACTAAAGGATTTATCAATCTACCCGTGAAGAATCGTAAACCTTCCAAAAAACAAACATCATGAACTACAATTCAGACATAGATAACTACATCGCTAATGCAGAAGAGTTTGCAAAGCCGATCTTAACACATTGGCGCAGGCTCGTTCACGAATGCTGCCCGGATGTGGCGGAGGTGATGAAATGGAGTCTGCCTCATTTTGATTACAAGAACGATGGCATGTGTGTGATGGCATCCTATAAAAATCATTGCTCCTTTACATTTCTGAAAGCTGGACTCATGAGTGACCCACGCCTGAAGGAAAGTAAAGATCAAAAACCAATTCAACGATTTTTGGGCAAGATTACCAAAATCGAAGATTTACCACCGGACGAAGAATTTATTGCCATGCTAAAAGAGGCGGTGCTATTAAATGAAAAAGGCGTTAAAATAAAAAGAGAAAAATTAAGTGCGGACAAACCAAAAGTATTGGAAACGCCTGACTACCTGTCGGCAGCCTTAGATGCTAATCCGAAAGCAAAGGAGGTTTTTGAGAGTAAGTCTAATTCATTCCGTAAGGAATATATTACCTGGATCACGGATGCAAAGACCGATGAAACGCGGCAAAAAAGAATAAATGAAGCTTTGGAATGGATAACAGAGGGTAAGGGCAGGTTTTGGAAGCATCAAAAATAGACTGACCAATTTACCATTGCCTCAAAACCGCAGGGTACCTTAGGGGCCCCTTCGGGGACAGACGCTTTAAATTGTTAGAGTTGCATAACTATGGAAATTCAGGGTATATTGATATCAGGTAGGATTCACTAACCACAATTTGGGGTTTACCGTTATCAAGAGTTAAAGGGCCAGTGACATAAATCCACTTGTTCATCATAGCCGTTGGTTTTAGCTTGATCTCTTTGCCTTTAATAATTACAGTCACTAATTGATTAGGGTATTTCCCACCTAGGTATAAAAGTGTTGTATCCTTACTAATGACCTTGTAGCCTTTCACGGAGTCCAATACAGTCACATCATGACCGATATTCTTAAGGACCTCCTTCGTGGCTGGTACTGGCTTTTGTGCTGATGCACTATAGGCAAACAAAAATAATAGACATAAGATCGCCAAGTATTTCATATGCATGAAGTTAGTAAATACCATCGGGTTTAGCAACCTCAAACATGCATAATTAACACACAAATAAGATAACCGACATCGCAGCGCACATATGAAGGTGTTGGATGTAGCCTGCCGTTTGGACTCAGATATCCCTATAAAACCTCACCGTTCCCTTAGGAGACCCTGCGGGGCGGCAGATTCTTTATTCTGGCAATTCAAGCAGACAAAAAATGAGCGTTCGATTGACCGTCCTATGTAGAGATGGCTTCGTACCCATGACGCGCGGTTTTGAGCAGCGAAGAAGCTTAGCAAAGCTGTTTCACTATACAAAATAAGACCGATAGGTATATTTTTCACAACTCCACAATCTGCTAATTATAAGACTATTATTCACTTTTAGATGAAGTGTTTCAGCTGTTTCAAAGTGTTTCACTTTTTTGGTGAAACAGTGAAACAGTTACCTTTTTAATAATTATTAAACTGATTATCAATTGCTTATTTAGCAATTTTACCTGTTTCGGGGTGTTTCAGGTGAAACAGCTGATTTTTAAAAGCATTTATACAAAAAAAGCCGTCCCAAAATTCCGGAACGGCTTTATACAGAATGGCTCTCAATCTACTGTACTACCATCCTGGATTCTGTGTCAGCTTATTGTTGGTGCTGATCTCGCGCTGTGGTATTGGCCACAGGTAGTATTGCTCTTTCATGGTAACACCCTGTTCTGTCGGGGTTGATAGGGCATCGCCGAAGCTGTTATTCACCGGGTTATAAACCATATGGGTGCGCTGTATGTCAAAGTAGGCTTTATCCTCATAAGCCAGCTCGTGGTACCTCTCCCTCCATATCGCCTGGCGGAACTGGTCTTTGGTCAACCCGCTCAATGATGGCAGCTTAGCCCTCGTCCTGATTTTGTTCACCTGGTCATAGGCGTCCTGTGTTGGCCCGCTTACCTCGTTGGTGGCCTCTGCATAGATCAGCATAGCCTCGGGTAACCGCAGGAAGGTCCAGTTCTCATCACTCTGACCGTTACCCAATGCGCTCTCTATGTGGAAATACTTGTATAAGGCATGCTCGCCGAAAACAACGGTTTTAGTAGCATCACCAAACTGCGGATAGCTTGAGAAATAAAACTGCCGCTCTTCCGCCCTAAGGTCGCCTGCTTCATAACTGGCCACAAACTGGTCGGTTGGTATCATCGCGCCAAGGTGGTCGCCATAAGAGCCCACCGGAAGGTTAAAGGGCAAAGTAAGCTGTGGTATTGCATTGGTTGAAACTCCCACGAGGTACTGGCCCTGGAAGATCAGCTCGCCCTGGTTTTTATGTGCGTTATCATGCAGAAAGGCATAGTCGGTAAATAAGGTATAGTCGGTGAGTACTTTCTGTGCCTCAGATGCGGCAAGCGCATAATTGGCGGTTTTCTGCAAGGGGAAGCCCGCTGTAGTCAGGTACACGCTGGCCAGCAAAGTTCTTACTGCACCCAGCGATACCCTCCCGGTTTGGTCGGTTTCCGGCAAACCTGAGCCTTCGGCCGCTTGCAGGTCACTGATGATCTGATCATAAACTTGCGCCACGGGTGTACGGGTCGGGTACAGATCGGGGCTGCTGACGGTAACTGATTTGGTGATCAGCGGTACATCCCCATACAGGCGCACCAGGTGATAGTAAAAGAATGCTCTCAGAAAATAGGTCTCACCGAGCAGTTTCTTTTTAAGGCTATCATCCATGCTTATACCCGGGATACGTTCCAATGCCAGGTTGGTATTAGCTATGGCTTTATAGCTATTTTCCCAAACATCCTCAAAACCAGGGTTTACAGGGTCAGTACGTTGATGTATCACATTACCATTGTTAACGCTCTGCCCCAATGAAGTAGCATGCCCTGCAAATAGCTCGATGGTTATAAAAGGACTCTCACCGTAGGCATCACCGTTCTGGAATAAGTGAAGATTGGTATAGATACCGTTAACAAATGTTTGTGCCTGGTTGGCTGATGTAAAATAGTTATTCTTCACAAAGTTGCCGTAATCTTTCTCGTCGAGATATTTTTTGCAACCGCTTATTGTTATGGTCAGTATCAGTAAAATGCAACCGACCCAATTTTTTTTGATGTATAGTTTCATCGCAGTAGTGTTTATATATTATTTAAAAACTAACATTTAATCCAAGCAAGAATGTCCTTGGTTTTGGGTAATCATAAAATTGTATCCCCTGGGTGTAATTACTCGAACCATTATAGGTAGATGTTTCAGGATCATAACCGGTGTATTTGGTTATCAGGAACAGGTTTTGAGCCTGCGCATAAACCCTCAGCCTGCTCAATCCATATTTGGATATCAGCTGTCCGGGGAAGGTATAACCCAGTGTTACTGTTTTACCGCGGATAAATGAGCCGTTCTCCACCTTGGTAGAATATATTTCTGTTTGATAGCGTACATAAGCAGGGCGGTCTTCGGCTATGCTTGTGTTTTGATTTTCGGGTGTCCAGGCGTTTAGCACGGTCGCATAGCTGTTGGCCTGCCCGGTGCGGTCCTGGCCGGAGTGGCGGGTCAGGTTCATGATCTGGTTGCCATAGTTAAACTGTAACTCGATACCCAGATCGAAGCCTTTGTAGCGGAAAGTATTGGTAAAAGTTCCATAACCATCCGGCTGAGATTTCCCAAGCACGGTTTTATCGTCCGCAGTGATCTTACCATCGCCATTTTTGTCCCATATCTTCAGGTCACCGGGCAATAATCCAAATTTCGCTGCTTCGGCTGCCTCAGCAGTACCCCATGTGCCCAAAACTTTATATCCCCAGAAAGTTCCGGCAGATAGCCCTACACGCATCAGGTTGAATTGCGACAGGAAGGTAGGATCAAGGAAGATATCGTCATTGGATGCGCCCAGGCTCAATATTTTGTTTGCCAGGAAGGAGATATTGAAGGTGCTGCTCCATGTGAAATCTTTTGATTTGATGTTGACTGTGTTTAAGGTCAACTCAATACCCTTGTTCTGTATTTTCCCGATGTTCTTGTAAACGCTGTTAAAACCGCTGGTTTCGGGTAGTGGTGCGTTTAATAGTAGCGCCTGGGTTTTCTTTAAATACGCATCTGCTTCCAGGTTGATCCGGTTATTGAACAAGCCAAATGAAACACCCAGGTCATATTCGGCTGTTTTTTCCCATTGCAGGTCATCGTTACCAATAGTATTCAGATAAGTACCAATTGCCTGCTGATTGCCAAATACGTAGTTGGTTGTGTTGATATTGGCCAGCGAACGGTATTCGCCTATTTCCGAGTTACCGGTAAGACCGTAGCTCGCACGGAATTTCAAGTCAGATATCGTTTTATTTCCTTTTAAGAAATCCTCTTCTGATGCTCTCCATGCGAAGGCAGCCGAAGGGAAGAATCCATACTTAACGTTCGTTCCGAAACGTGAAGAACCGTCTTCCCGGCCGGTTAATGTCAGCAGGTATTTTTCTTTATAGTTATAGTTCACTCTGCCAAAGAACGATTGCATTTGCCATGCATCATAATTTGATCCGGGGATACCTGGTATACCACCTGAACCCAGGTTATAATATTGATAATAATTATCAGAAAGGTCTTGTGTGGATGCATTCACACCAATCTGCTGGAAGTTTTGACGCTCTGTACCCAAAACCACATTCAATGTATGGTCTCTATTGAATTGCTTATTATAAGTCAGGTAGTTTTCCCATTGCCAGAAGGTGTTATCATAATGATTGATCGATGCCGAACTATAGGTTTGGTTGACAGTAGACCCGCCGACCAAACCGCTTTGAAAATGCGGCTGTGTATTATCTGACGTTGTTACACCGATTGTTGACCGAAAATCAAGTCCGGGGAAAAAGGTGATGTTGGCATAACCGTTCCCGCTGAACACACGGCTTTCGTTAATGGAAATAATTTCGTTTGCCTGGGCAACCGGGTTATCGCCACCCTCCATATTCGGATAATCGGTTCTTTTACCATAGCTGCCGTCAGGGTACCGGATAGGAATAATTGATGGCATCTCAATCAGCATACGGGGAATATTATTGCCACCAGTGCCATCATCCGCCGTCCGTGCCTTTCGGTCATCATAATTGACCGTACCACCTACTTTGAGCCATGGCTTGATCTGGTTATCTAATGCCAGGCGAACGTTATAACGCTTTTGCCAACTATTGATGATGATACCCTGATCATCTGCATAGTTTAGAAACAAGCCATAGTTTGATTTATCTGTTCCCCCGGTAAAAGAAAGATTATGGTTTTGGCTATAGGCCGTACGTGTGGTAGCCTTTTGCCAATCCACGTCATAAAGCGGGTTCAAATTTTGATCAAATAGTTTCCCGATGAGCGCAGTGCGTATTTTTATTGGATCATCATCAGCATATTTACCTTGTGCCCATCCTACGGAGTCGTACTTTTTAATGTTAGCATATGACTGATCCTCAACCTGCAGGAACTCTTTTGCATTAAGCACCTTCAATTCCTTGGCCATCACGCTGATGCTGCCATAAGTGTCGTAGCTCACCAAACCAGGGCCTTTTTTACCTCTTTTAGTGGTCACCAAAATTACGCCGTTTGCACCGCGGGTACCATAAATAGCGGTTGATGATGCATCCTTCAGTACGTCAATGGTTTCAATATCATTCGGGTTGATCGAACTACCGCCTTCTGTCCATACCACACCGTCAACCACATACAAAGGGTCAGTTGTAGTATTAATAGAACCATAGCCTCTTATCCTGATCTTGGTTTCGCCACCGGGGGCACCGGAGTTGGTAGATACGTTCACACCGGCTATTTTGCCGGCCAGTTCCTGCTCCAGGTTAATTGCCGGGCGTTCCTGCAATTGCCTGTCAGTCACGCTTCCTACTGCGCCTGTCAGGTCGATACGCTTGGATGTCCCGTAACCAACCACAACCACCTCACTCAGGGTCTTTTGCGACTCGGCCATTTTAACATCTACGGTTTCCCTGTTCCCAATGGCGATTTCCTGTGTGGCATACCCAATAAAGCTGAACACCAGCGTAGCGCCTCCGTCAACATCGTTTAAGGCGTACTTACCATTCACATCAGTCATTATACCAACACTAGTGCCTTTTACTTTAACTGACACACCCGGCAATGGACTACCCTTTTCATCGGTAACGGTACCCTGCACTTTCTGCGGGGCGACATTGTTACCCGGCTTAGGATCTTCCTTAACCTTGATTACGATGGTTTGCTGGAAGATCTTGTAAGTCAATGGCTGATCCTTAAACGCTTTGTTAAGTGTTTCCTCTATCGTGGCATTATTTACATCGATATCTATTTTTGATGTTTTTGCCTGGGCATTTTCTTCATAAAAGTAATTGTAGCCGCTTTGCTTTTTTATCAGCTTCAGAATTTTATTCACCGAAGTATGGTTTTGGTGTATACTGATCTGGCTGTACGTTTTAGCACTTACGTTAACAAGGGCGGCAATTATAAACACAATTGTTAGCTTCATTGCTAATAGAATTTTGAACAGGCTGTGCCTACTGACAGGCAAGACCTTACAATTTAATTTCATAGTTTTGTAATGTTTGGGTTAAAAACTTGGTTTCCAATTTCGCGATTGTAAAATGTGAGGTGACCCAGATATTAACCGGGTAAGCGCGCCAACGCTTCCCGGTTTTCTTATCTGGTATTTATATATACCCCTACAAAAGTTTTAGTAAGATGTCAGGAAGGTTTTCGTAGTAAATTTCTCATTGATTTCGTGGTTAGTTAAACAATTGGTTAATTTGACATATAAGTTTTTCCGCCATTAAGGCGAATATTTTTATACCAGGCTGTCAAGGCCCGGGCAGATTTTTCAATGGTATATAAGTATCAGGGCCCGACGATTATGGTCTGATCCGCTATTCTAAAATTAACACCTGAATACTTTAACATTTTCAACAATTCAGATAGATTGACGCTTCTTGAAATGCTCCCGCTGAAACGCCTCTCAGAAACATTGCCCTCATATTTTACATTGACATCATACCACCTAGCAGCTTGCCGCATGATAAAGGGGATCTCTGCATTTTCAAAAACAAAGTTCCCGTTCTTCCAGGCCAGTATATCATCTACATCCACAGCCTTTACATCGATCTCCCCACTCGTGGCATTAGATACCTTGGCTTGCTGGTCCGGTTTAAGCACTACCGTCCGGTTATCCGCCAATACTTTTACACTGCCTTCCGCAAGTGTAGTTCGGATAGCGCTTTCGTCAGCATACGCATTAACGTTGAAGTGGGTACCCACTACCTCTACAGTTTGCTTGCCAGAGACCACCCGGAATGGCAAATTCTTATTTTTAGCCACTTCGAAATAAACCTCCCCCGTAATGTTTACCCGGCGTTCATTTTTGGTAAATGCAGTCGGAAACGTAATAGATGAAGCCGCGTTAAGCCAAACCTTGCTTCCATCGCTCAACACCACCTGGAACTGTCCTCCCTTGGGGGTTGTAATGGTATTATATACTGCTCGCTGATCAGCATTCGCTGATGCAGCGGCTTCATAAACCAATTTATTATCATCTGATTTATTTAGAAGAGCCTTGCCTTGTTTCGTAATTACCCCCTTTTTAGCATCATTTAACACTACGCTTGAACCATCCGAGAGGGTTAACATTGCCTTGTTACCACCCGGAGCGACGTCATTTTTTATTTGTTTTTTTTGGAAAGTCAGGGCAGATTGTTTTGCTTTCTTATTTCGTATATGGAAATATGCGCAGGGTATACCCAGTATCAAAATACAAGCAGCGGCGATCGACAGCCAGCGGATATATGCAACTTTATTTTTTTTTCCGACATCAATTTTTATTGCCTGGTTTATATTATATAATATCCGCTGACGGTGAGCTTCGTCGCTTTCAACAAATGAAGATGGGATATCCAATGGAGCACCCTGATTGGCGTTGTACCAGGCTGAGAACTCCTCTTTCTCAGCAGGAGTAATAGTATTGCTGAGCCATTTTTTGGCTAATTCCTCATATCGTTGAAGATCATCCTGGCTTCTCATTTAGGCGTGGTTTGTATATATGTCCGCCAGCCGGCACTAATCCCTTAGTGTAAAATGAAATTTATTTTTATTGATTAAAAAAGAAGGTTCTATAAAAGAAATTGGCTTAATCTTGCACGCAAGGTTCTCAGCGCTTTACCCAAGTGTGCTTCTACGGTTTTTTCTGATATGCCCATTTCCTCGGCGATCATTTTTTGGGAGTATCCGGCTTCGCGGCTTAACTGGTATACAAGGCGGCATTTTTCAGGTAGTTCAGTAACAAATACCATTAGCCTGTCTTTTAATTCTTCAAACTCAAGCCATTGCTCAGTGGTATTATCCACAATATTCAGATGGCTCTTGCTATAGTCTGCATATTTCTGATGACTATTACGTTTAGCTAATGCCTTTATAACCCGGTACTTTACTGAAACTGCAAGATAGGCACTTAGTGTATCAATTACATTAAGCTTATCCCGCCGCCGCCATAGCGAAACGAATATGTCCTGCACAATTTCCTCAGCCTCATCAAGATCATGTATTTTATTTGCAGCGATAGAAAAAAGCTTCTTCCAATACCTGTTGTAGATTTCCGTAAACGCCCGCCTGTCATCTCCCGACATCAATCCGGCTAATGCCCTATCATTAAGAATATTATATTCAACCATATTCAAAATAAGCGATGAATTAATTATTAAATATTTGCAAGTTGGGGCATATTTGTACAACAGCTACGAGAGCTTATACATAAATGGCAATTTTTCAACAGGCAAACAGGTCTACAGGTTCAAAAGTAAATGCTTATGAGTTAAAAAAATAATTTCTTTAAAATAAATTTTTTCAATGTATCGATAACACTTTATTAATGAATTAGTTTTTAAAAACCTTTCCACTTTTTTAATGATCATGGCACAAAGAAAATCCGGCTCTGGTTAATGTGTGTTAGACGGCGTGGGAATTCCGGCGAGTTAGCAACAATCACCTGTAGAATATCGGCGGGGACTTAAATATTTTTAGTTGATCCTCTTAATATCAACTCAGGGTGTATAATCACCTTACTCAAATCTTTCAGGCGCACTTTATTTTCAAGCTTATCTAAGAGGGTTTTAAATAATTGCTTTGCCATCTCATCCAATGGTTGCGCGATGGCGCTGATGGAAGGGTTATAGATATTAAAAACGTCGTGGTCGTCAAACGCAATCACCGAAATATCCTTGGGTATGTTCAGGCCTGATTCATTGATCGCTTTTATACCACTTAGTGCCAGGTAATTGGTGGCAAAAATGATAGAATCCAATCCCGGATTGTCTTTAATAAATTGAACACATTGCTTAATAGTGCGTTCCGTATCATTTTCAAATGGTACTTTTAAAATTAAAGGCTTGATGCGGTATTTTTTCAGGGCGGCTAAATAGCCCGATTGCCTTTCAGTCATTTGGGTCTGATCGGAATCCAATGTAACAAGCGCGATCTTTTTAACACTAGTCTTCGCCAGATATTCAACAGCTTCATAGGTACCATGATAATTATCGAGCCCTACATAATCTGTAGGCACGTCTGGCAAATACCTGTCGAATAGCACTACCGGCAAATTATCACTTATTAAAGCTTTAATTTCAGGCTCTATTCCTGCCGGTGGGGTAATAATATAACCATCCACGTACCGCGCCCTAAGCAAGCTGATTAATTGCCTGGTTTTTTCAGGATCATTTTCGGTACTGCAATAAATTATTTTATAGCCATTTTTATAGGCAAGCGCTTCAAGGTGAAAAGCGATATGCGAAAAGAAATAGTCGGATATCTTCTCCACCATTAAGCATATCATTTTGGTTTTACCGGTGCTCAGACTCTTTGCCAACTGATTTGGCCGGTATCCTTTTTCTTCAACAAACTTTAATACCCGCTCAGTTAGCTCGTCACTTATTCTTTTCTCTTTTGCCTTACCGTTCAAAATAAACGAAACGGTGGATTTGGCAACATGTAGTTGATTGGCAATATCGTTAATTGATAATTTTTTATTCATTTAAGGATCTTCTCTTTTTTATAACAACTACGTCTACTAAGTAAGTATAATTTCTTTAAATAATAAACTTAAACCCGTTTAAATAACCGCGTATCAGTTTTCTCACTATCAAAATGAAATCTCCAAAATGGTTGAAGCACCGGTCTCAAATCAGGTTGTTTTTTCAAAAATAGCATTTTCTATTTGCAAAACCGGTTTTATTAATTATTATTGCAACTCGAGATACCAAATAGATTTTCGAAGGCTTTTAAAAGGCACTCTTGAAGATTTAATATCTGTAAACCAATTATTCAGCTTACCAAATCAATGCTAACTATTTTTCAATCAACCGTTGATCTGCTTGCGCGGCAGTTTTTTTCAAAAAACCTGGCAACCGGCTTATTAAAATCCCTTCATCGACAGAGAGACTGATCCAAAAATGAATGCGACGTAAAAGAAGGGCTTAATACGTACTAACGGTTATTGAACTATAAATAAACAAAACAATGCAAATCAATGGTTTACGGTCTTTATACATCCTGACTGCCGATATAGGCGGCTCACATATTACTGTTGGCATTTGTAATATGGAAACCCATACCATTATGCGGCAAAGCCTCATTGGGGCTGAAGTGAACAGCGGAGGATCGGCAACCGAAATATTAACTTCCTGGAGCAATGTTTTTCAGCAGATGCTTAAGAATACGAATCTGCCCGTTTCAGGATTGAGTGTTGCAATGCCCGGGCCATTTGACTATGAAAATGGCATATCTTATATCACGGGACTCAATAAATACGAATCTTTATATGGCATGGATATAAAGAAATTTCTGGCTGATCTGTTAAAACTGGATCCGCAAATGATCAGATTCAGAAACGATGCCGAATCAACTATAGCCGGGGAAGTGTTGGAAGGTGCGGGAAAAGGCTACGGAACTGTAATGGGAGTAACACTGGGGACAGGTTTTGGATCAGCTTTTAGCTCAAATAAAATCACTAAGGATATCAATCTGGGCAGCGAGCCATACAAGGACACTATTGCAGATGACTATTTTTCAACACGCTGGTTCATAAAGCGTTACAATGAATTAACAGGCATCGGACTAACAGGCGGAGTTAAAGAACTGTCAGCTATTGCCGAAAAAAATGTAGTAGCCAGGGATATATTTAAAGAATATGCTAATAACATGGCCGATTTTCTTGCAAAACCAGTTGAGCAACTTAATCCTGAGGTTTTAATTATTTGCGGCAATATTGCCAAAGCGTCGGAGTTTTTCCTTCCCTACCTTTCAGAGCGCCTAAATACGACGACTATAAAACTCGCACAATTGGATGAAAACGCGCCCCTGATAGGCGCTGCAGCGATGTTTGAAGATACCACCGGATTAAACACCTAATTAATACCGTAAACAAATTATAGCCAATATATCATGCAAAAAGCAGCTTTTATTGAGAAGAAGTTTATCGTCAACTTCATTTTTGTTACTTCCTTATTTTTAATGTGGGGTGTATTGCACTCTATGAGTGATGTGCTCAACAAGTATTTCCAGGGCGCATTAAATGTTTCCAAAAAACAGTCGGGGCTTGTCCAGTTCTCCGTTTTCGGGGCGTATGCTGTGATGAGTTGGCCTGCGGGCTATTTTTTAAAGAAGTATGATTATAAATCTGGTGTATTACTAGGGCTGGCACTATTCGCTGCCGGGGTTTTTCTGTTTGTGCCTTCCGCTAATGCCAGTTCGTTTGGGTTTTTCAGGATTGCTTTATTCATAATGGGTTGCGGAATGGCCACCCTTGAAACAGTTGCACACCCCTTTGCCGCGGCCCTGGGTGACCAGCGCAGCAGCGATCGCCGTCTTAATTTTGCGCAATCATTTAACGCGCTGGGAGCTACTGCAGGGCCTTTTATCGCTTCCTGGTTTCTTTTCGGTGCAGTTGCCGAAAGCACACCTGATCTTGGCGCTGTTAAATCCCTATATGTAAGTATTGGCGGCGTGCTTGTTTTGCTCATCCTGGCTTTTTCATTTCTTAAAGTACCGGTACTAAACGATCCGCATACTATTGTTGCAGAAATTGATCCTGAAGCTGTCAATGTAGATGTAGCACCTTCTAAAAAATTATACCAGCATAAGCATTTTGTATGGGCTGTTGTAGCCCAGTTTTTTAATGTGGCTGCGCAGGCTGGTACCTGGGCTTTCTTCATTAATTACGGGCACGAAGTAATGGGCTTTAGCAACCTATCCGCAGGCCGGTACATGAGCATTTTTATGGCGATGATGATGGCAGGTCGCTTTGTAGGAACTTATTTAATGAAGTTTATTGCACCCAACAAGTTGTTGGCATGCTTTGCATTAGGCAGCATTATCATGTGTTTGATAGTGACACAAAAGTTAGCGTGGACGTCCTATATCGCATTAATGATGATCAACTTTTTCTTCAGCATTATGTTCCCTACTATTTTCAGCCTTGGCTTAAAGAATTTGGGGAGCCACACACAACAGGCTTCATCATTTATATCAATGGGTGTGGTAGGCGGGGCCTTTTTACCATATATAATGGGCCAGGTTGCCGATCACGATGTAGCTAAGGCTTATTACCTGCCTATTATTTGCTATGCTGTTATTTTCCTGTTCGGATATAAGCTATATAAGGTGGTGCATTAGGATAGAATAAATAGCAGGCATCCAGATATCACTACCCGAAAAAACTTTTTTCAATTTAATTTGCAAAACCGGTTTTATTGATTATTATTGCTAATAATTCATAAAACCGGTTTTGCATTTACAAACTGGTTAAAACCGATTATAAAACCTAAAAGATTATACTTTAATGAAGAGGGTACTCATTAAACTGACGGGAGCTTTAGCTTGCCTGTTGCTTTTTAACTTTTCAATTGCTCAAACCAAGGGGCAGAACACCTTGCCCAAGTGGGCATTCGGCGGCTTTGAGCGCCCGCAAAATATCAATCCTATTATCTCACCAGATATTGCTGCAAAGTTTTTGGACCCGATGTCGAATAAAATGGTGGGATGGGAAGCGTATTATACCTTCAACCCTGCTGCAACTATTAAAGACGGAAAAATAGTAGTCCTGTACCGGTCTGAAGATAAGACTGGTGTCGAGATCGGCACCCGCACTTCTCGAATAGGTTACGCGGAAAGCAGTAACGGACTTTCCTTTAAGCGAAAAAGCAAACCGGTAATGTTTCCCGGCAATGATAGCCAGAAAGAATTTGAATGGCCGGGTGGTTGTGAGGACCCAAGGGTTGCGGTAACGGAAAACGGAACTTATGTAATGTTCTATACCCAATGGAACCGTAAAGTTCCGCGTTTGGGCGTAGCTACTTCTAAAGACTTAACCACCTGGGTAAAACATGGTCCGATATTCAGGAAAGCTTATAACGGAAAGTTTTTTAACATCCCGCATAAGTCGGCTTCGATACTAACAAAGCTGGAAGGAAGCCGCCAGGTAATCACAAAAATCAACGGAAAATACTGGATGTACTGGGGTGAACTGCATGTATTTGCAGCTACATCAACCAACCTGTTAGACTGGAGCCCGGTAGTAGATGATAAAGGCGAACTAAAATGGCTGATATCCCCCCGCAAAGGATATTTCGACAGCGACCTTACTGAATGCGGCCCCCCTGCCATCATGACCGACAAGGGTATCATCCTGTTTTATAATGGAAAAAACCATCCCGGAGATGGCGGAGATAAACGCTTTAACGGCAATTCCTATTGCGCCGGGCAGGTTCTGTTCTCCAAAACCGATCCCACTAAAGCAATTGGCAGGCTGGATGTTCCATTCCTGCGTCCAATGGCCTCTTTTGAAAAAAGCGGTCAATATGTAAACGGAACTGTTTTTATTGAAGGATTGGTCTACTTCAAAGAAAAATGGTTCCTGTATTATGGTTGCGCAGACTCAAAAGTAGGGGTAGCCGTTTTTGATCCGCATAAACCTGCACCGCCCGACCCGATACCCCTTTTATAAGCCTGCTTAACACAATTTATTGCTGATAATTTAAATAACCTGCTATTAATTAACAGGTTCCGGGGGCTCTTTATCCCTGAAATCTGGAAAAGGAGGCGTCAAGCTTTGCCCGGTACCTCTTGTTTTATAACCAATTACGTGAGTTAGTATACCAAATTACCACCACCAATTAAACCAAACAGAAGAAAAGGAGAAGTTCTATGAAATAGTCTACTAAAAGTTCTATTGCTGACAAATAATTGCGAAAGCATTCTATTTATCGGCTGCGGTTTGATTTAGCCAGTCCCGGTTTGAATCATAAGATCATTTAAATTATTAACCTTAATAACAAAGTATATGAAAAAAACTTACAGTTATTTCATTATCCGTCGATATGAAAAAAGGATTTCTATAAGCGCGAAATTGGCCTTTGCCCTGCTTTTGGCAGCAATGGTACAATTTTCGGCTTATGCAAACCCTATGAAGGGGCACATCACCCTTCCCTCAAAAGCATTAGCAGCCCACCCTGTTGATATAAAAGTAAAAGGCACGGTTAAAGATGCAACCGGCACCACACTGATTGGAGCCACTATTGGTATAAAAAATGGTAAAAATCTGGCGGTCACCGATGTGAACGGCAACTTTTTGGTATCCGTACCCGATAATGCCATATTAACCGTATCCTACATTGGGTACCAGACGCAGGACGTCCCCGTAGCCGGGCAAACTGAAATCACAATTGTTCTGAAAGAGGCTGCAGGTAATTTAAATGAAGTGGTGGTAGTAGGTTATACTACTCAACGAAAAAAAGACCTTACGGGCGCGGTTTCCTTAGTTAGCAGTAAGGACATCAATGGTCTTCCTGTTGGCGGTGTCGACCAGATATTGCAGGGTAAGGCAGCAGGTGTTGCAGTTACGCAGAATACCGGCGCACCTGGTGATGGCATCAACATCCGTATACGTGGAGTAGGTACGATCAACAACAACGATCCGCTTTATATTGTGGATGGCGTACCTACAAAGGATGGTATCAACGAGATATCACCGACAGATATTGAGAGTATCAATATCCTGAAAGACGCTTCATCGGCTTCTATTTATGGCGCACGGGCATCAAACGGTGTAGTTATAGTAACCACGAAAAGAGGAAGCTCTGGTAAAGCCAGGTTGAGCATCAGTGCATATACAGGGGTGCAAACTGCGCAGCATTTGATCAAGATGGCTGACAACGCCCAATATGTAAACGCATATAATACCGCTGCAAAAAACGACGGACGCAAGGGGATATCTGATAGTCTTGCCCGGCCATTATCTGACGTAAACTGGCTGAAGGAAATTCTAAAACCGGCCCAGGTAACTAATGCATCGTTATCAATTAGTGGCGGTAATGAAAATTCACAATACATTGTTTCAGGCGACTATTTTAACCAGGAAGGTTTGATCAAGAACTCCTCCTTTAACAGGTTTAACCTGCGCACGGCGATAAGTAGTAATTTGTCAAAATATTTGAAGATAGGTACTAATGTTAACCTGGCCTATTCAAAAAACAGGATAGTTGGTACATCAGGTGATGGTTTTAGCGGTGCCGAAGCCAGTATCGTGCGTTATGCTCTATTCCGCACACCCGGTACACCGGTTCGCGACGCAAACGGACAATTTGTAGATCTGCCAAACCAGGATCGAAGTCCGGGTGGAATCGGCAATTACTTAGGGGATGGGTTAAATCCTGTGCAACTGGCTGATGCAACCAGTGACAACAATTACAACTATTCCATATTGGGCGATGCTTACGCGGAACTCACCCCGATCAAAAACTTGCATATAAAATCAGATATCGGCTTAAACCTGATACAAACGGATTATAAGCAGTTTTTTGCAACCTTTGGAGGTTCTGAACGCTCTTTTAATTCGCCAAGTTCGCTGGCTCAATCGCACAACAATAATCTAAACTATAATTGGACTAACACCATTACTTATGACCTTACGCTTAAAAAACATGTATTGAACTTTTTAGTGGGTTCCGAATTGATTAAGCAGGACCAGCAGGGAATTTCAGCGTCACGAACAACTTTTATTAATCAGACGCCTATCTTCCAATACTTAGATAATGGTGCATTATCATCGGCGTTAAATGGCGGAGGAGAGTCACACATGGCTTTAGCTTCTTTATTTGGCAGTATTCATTACCAATATGATAATAAATACCTGGCCAGTATCAGCTATCGCCGGGATGGATCTTCCCAACTTGACCCTTCGAATCAATACCAGGGCTTCACTTCAGGTTCATTAGGATGGAGGATCGACCAGGAAGATTTCATGAAGGATTTCCGCACAATTTCTACTCTTAAACTGCGCGCCAGCGTAGGTCAGTTAGGGAATTCACAAATAGGTACTTATCCTTATACCTCAACTTTTGGCAGTGGCTTTTATTATCCATTCGGAGGGGCAACTAACCAGGGATATAGCATAACTACCAAAGGCAACCCGAAAATTCGCTGGGAATCGAGCACGCAGGAAGATGCGGGTTTGGATATAGGCATTCTTAATAATGACCTGTTGCTAAGCGTCGATTATTATATCAAAAAAACATCGAATATGTTATTGTTCCTGCCATTACCAAGCAGCGGTGGTAACGGTGGCAATCCTGCAGTAAATGCCGGTAATGTAACCAACAGCGGACTTGAGTTGGAACTGACCTACAAGAAAACGCTTAGTAGTAGTTGGAGTTATAGCGTGAGTGGTAATTTCGCAACGGTTAAAAATAACGTAACGTCTCTTGCAGGCGGCACACCTATCGCAGCCGGGCGAATTGATAATAATTACTTCGCTACGCTGACAAATGTGGGCCATCCAATCGGCTCGTTCTACCTGATACAGCAGGAGGGCATTTTCCAAAACGCCGAACAGGTATTTACACATGCTTATCAGGGGACGGGTATCAAGCCGGGCGACGTGATGTATAAGGACATAAACGGAGATGGTGTGATCAGCGATAAGGATAAAACTTATGTAGGCAGTCCGATCCCTAAGTTCACCTATGGCCTGACCGCCAGCGTAACGTATAAGAATTTCGATCTGAACTTATTCTTCCAGGGTGTTTATGGTAATAAGATATATAACCAGATAAATACCGATATCGAAGGTTTTTATCGCCCTTTTAATATTACAGAACGCGTTGCCACCCAAAGCTGGACCGGCCCCGGATCAACCAATACGTACCCGCTTTTATCATGGTCTGATGGAAACAACAACAAAATGCCATCCACCCGTTTCCTGGAAAGCGGATCATATATGAAGCTTAAGAACGTCCAATTAGGTTATAAGCTGGGCAAGGATGCGCTGAAAAGCCTGGGCATATCATCGGTGCGGGTTTATGTAAGCGGCCAAAACCTGTTGACATTCACCAAGTATACCGGCCTTGATCCTGAACAGTATAATAACAGTAACAATGGCAGTACTGTAACTGCAGTAGGTATAGACTGGGGAACTTATCCATCAGCACGTACCATAACGGTAGGTGTTAACGCTAATTTCTAACCTAAAAAAATAGAGACATGAAAGCAAAATATATATATATCTATTTAAGTGCATCCCTGTTATTGATAGCAGGCGGTTGCAAAAAATTCCTGGAGCAGCCGGTACTGGGCCAGTATCAGGGTGATAACTTCTTCACCAATGATGCTAACGCGAAACTAGGCGTAAATGCAGCTTATTCGCCCCTTACTTTTACAGATGCATCCTCAAATACACTATGGGTTTTGGGAGACCTCGCTTCAGACGATGCGATAAAAGGAAGCAGCGATGGCGACCAGGGTGATTTCCTGAGTCTCCAAAACTTTAATATCAACCCTTCCAATTCGGCGGTTGAAGGCCTTTGGAAAAGATATTACGATGGGGTATTTAAATGCAACGTAGTGACCGATGGATTACCCGAAAGCAACAAAGCGGTGTCTGACGCTGTTAAAAGTGATGTAGTGGGGCAGGCTGAGTTTTTGCGTGCCTATTATTATTTCAATTTAACAGCAGCTTATGGTGATATTCCGCTGCATTTAAAAATAGAAACTCCAGAAGAACTGCAAAGCCCGGCTTTGCCACAGGCACAAATTTACGCGCAAATAGAGAAGGATTGCACTGCAGCTGCAGCTGTTTTACCAACAACACGTACCGGCGTTGATGTAGGCCGTGCTACTAAGGGTGCCGCATTAGCTCTGTTGGCCAAAACGTACCTTTTTGAAAAGAAATGGGCGCTTGCCGCCTCAACAGCGCAAGCAGTTGAAGCATTGGGTGTTTATAGCTTATTACCCAACTTTGCAGATAATTTCAGGGCTGCTACAAAAAATAACGCCGAAGCTGTATTTTCTGTTCTGCACACTTCGGGCCTGGTTCCATTCCAGGGTAATAATTTGAATGTATGGTTCGCACCACGTACAATAGGTGGTTACGGATTTTATTTGCCAACACAAAGCCTGGTGGATAATTTTGAGACCGCACCGGATGGTACGGTTGATCCTCGCCTTGATTATAGTATTGGCAGAGCAGGGCATCCTTATTACGACAGCGCTTTTGACCCCGGTTGGTCTACCACCGGCTATGTAAGTAAAAAGCACACGCAGCCATTATCAGAGATTCCGATCAGCATCAAGGGCGACGGTAATTTAAATTACCAGGCCATCAGATTTGCCGAAGTTTTATTGATTGAATCGGAAGCTTTAAACGAATCTGGTAATAGCGCCGGCGCCCTGGTGCCATTGAATAAGGTGAGAAAACGTGCCCGTGAAAGCTATTTGAAGGATACTTCGTTACCTGGATACCCGGTTGTACCGGCTGGTTTATTGCCTGATATCACTATTACAGACCAGGCTGCCTTACGCGATCTGATACGCAAGGAAAGGCGATCTGAACTGGCGTTAGAGTTCCATCGCTTTTTTGATATTATTCGCTATGGTTCAACTTACGCCAATAACGCGCTTAAAAGTAAACCTAACTTTAGTTTTGCCACGAACCAATTTTTCCCGATACCAGAGAGTGAGAGAGAGACTAATTTTAAGTTAGGTAAGTAATTATGAAATTTAAAGTTTTAAACATGAGAAAGATGAAAAATTCTATCGCAGCGGTCATCGTATTGATCGTCGCGATAACCTTAGTTACATCGTGCAAGAAAAGCAGCGATAAGGTTGATTACAATTCCGATAAATCAAAATTGAGCGCGACAATTGATTCATTAACGGCTGTTTATACTTCGGCCGTTGAAGGCAAGCAAGCCGGCGATTATTCCCCGGGCTCAAAGACACCGCTGCACACCGCGCTTGAATTAGCCGCCGGAGTTAAATCAGGTTCTTTTACCCAGCAACAGGTCAACAATGCATTGGCTAATCTCCGGCGTGCAGGAACACAATTCAGCGTTAACCTGATACAACAAATTTCGGCTGCCAACCTGGTTGCCTCCTGGACCTTTAGCGGCGACGCTAACGATGTATCGGGCAATGGTAATGACGGCACCTTAAAAACTGGTTGGGTAGGTCCATACGGTGTTGCCCCGACTGATGGTGCTACTTTGCCTGTATTAACGGCAGACCGCTATGGAGTTGCCAACAGCGCTTATGAATTTAATAACGGGGCTTATATTGAAGTGCCTTACCAGGCTTCGTTGCGCCCAAGCAGCTTTACCATTTGCGCCTGGATAAAACCGCATCAGGCAAGTAATGGGAATTATATATTTTCATTAGACCGCTGGAACGGATATAAATTCCAATTACAGGGAGGCAACCTGCCTTTCCTTACTGTGATGACCAGCACAGGTGACCATGACCAGGATGATGGCGGGCCATCTGTTGAATTAGATAAATGGACACAGGTTGTAGCGAGTTATACAAACGGTACGATGAAGTTTTACATCAATGGCGACCTGAAAAAAACCGCTAACATAACCGGTGACCCTACAACTTTAGTTAATCCACCCCCTGTTGCAATCGGTAATGAGCTTCCTAAGTTGTCCTATAATTTAACAGATCCAAACAGCTCAAGAGCCTATTATGGGGGTAACTTCTTCATAGGTACTCTGGATGATATCCACCTTTATAATAAAGTTTTAAGCGATACAGAAGTTAAGTCGCTGTACACCATGGAGCAACCATAATTGGGCTTAAGATAATTGATTGCGATTTAATTGATTAGTTGATACAAAGTTTAGTTAAGAGAGCACCCGTAATTGGGTGCTTTTTTTTATTATCAGTAATCCCATCTCTTTCTTCTACAATGCCCGTTATTTCACACCATGCGATGCGATCACCTGCTTTTGCTGAAAGTACAGGTATTTGATCTTGTACCGGTTGGTTTGCTCGTCATATTCCATCAGGTCACCATCACTAACAAAGTAGTTGCGGAGGCTATAACGAAACCCTGTATCTGCAGGAAAACTGTTCGATAGGTTTGCAATAGTCAACTCTAAAATTGGCTGCGAAATATCAACACTATAAAAATTCTGGTTAGCGGCTGTATATCCTTTACCCTGCTGGACCAGTATCTGCCGGGTGTATAGCGTAAAGCCGGCAGTATCTGCTATCCGGTATATTTCATTGTGATAAAATCTGAAATCCTGGTTATTTTCATGGTAACCGTAGATCTCGCTTTTGGCCAATTTGACTTTTTTGCCCTGGTATGTTAAACTTACATTTTTACCATCCAGGAACTCATGCAGCTCTATTCTATCGTTGATGCTTAGCACATAGCTCAGCTTATTTGCTTTATAATCCGTTTCGGTGAGATAAATACCAGTAGTACCATCTGTGTTTTGTGCCTTTAAGCCGATGCAGGGCTGCACGATGCCTATCATAGCGATAAGCGCTTTAATTGACGTTTTCATTTTATTTATTATTTAATTTATTGCAGTCTGATCTGGCGCAATTCCTTTCAAAAAAGCCGGGCGGCAATTCCCGGCTCTCCAATCTAACTTAACTTACCTAAACAATGAAAAGTAAGTTATTGCCGATCTTCATTGTATTTTGTATTGACTAACACGCTCACGTCTTGTATCAAAATCTAACCAGCAACGCAGCTATAAACCTTGTTTCTGATGGAACCAGGTCAGGTGTGAAGTCTGCCGGTACTGGTGTCGTGTTGTAACCATCAGGCGAGGTTACACCTCCATGCCCGGCAAAGTACGGAACACTGGCATGGCGATGTACTACCTCTAACCTGAAGGTCAAATAATCATTAGGCATAAGATCCAATGTGGTGGAATAATCATATCCATGAAACTGGTCGCCAGGGTTGGCTGTAAAAGGATGAGAGCCCGTGGCGCCGGTATTAATTGCCGGAATCGGATTGGCATCACCTGTTGGATACAATACCAGGTAACGGCCCGGATTATTGATCACTCCACCACCAATTGTCCAGCCGATATGGCCTTTATCCATTACCATGCGGTTATAGATCATGCCACTGGCAAAATACTGGGCAGGGCCCTTAACCGGATCGGCGTGGAAACCGTTAACACCATCTCCTTTTTCAAAACCTATATCACCCGTCAATGAAAATGCCATGCTGTTAATAAAAGTATTGTTGTTTTTATAATACCTTACCTCAATGCTGTTATCCGAGTGGAACCGCTTTCTTCCGGGTTTATCCTGGGTGTCGGCCCCATAATAAGTATTGGTCAAGGCCTGGAGCCACTCCACAGGGCGCCATAATATCTGGCCTCCTATACCTGGCTGACTGTTGAACATACCATAAGACTGCCAGCCGTTAATCAGCCACGGCTCGATCTTTAATTTATCCGATACAAAGATCTGTACCCTCAAACCATTAAAAAACCAGGGGGTATTATCCGAGGTAAACGAAGGCTGGTAAGCCCAGTTTTCGGCATTGTAATAGGAGAATAAGCCGACATAAGACATAAATATACCGGCATCCACATTGATCCCGTTCAATACATTAAAATGATAACCTGCATTGGCCTCGCTCAAATAGCGATAGGCCGTTGCCAGGTCAAACTGCCCCCTGGTAACACTAAAATCATTCCGCGGAACTACCGTTGCACGTGTACCAAATTGGGTGAGTATGCTTGCCCGGACATTGTCATAATGAAAATCGCCGCCGAATGCCGCAGTAGAAATTTCAAATTCATGGTCGCGCGCCAAAGCGGTTGAGCCTACCACGGTGTGGTCAATAGGGTTATTGTTTGATGCCGTATAGTTAAAATCAAGCAAAACACGCCCTGTAAAATACTTGGAATCCAACAGAGCTGTATGTCTACGGTCATTACCGTTGAGCCAGGTAAAATCACCGAATGCAAAAGGCTCCGGTTTTTTTACCGTGGTATCCTTGGCTTTAGTGGCGGTATCTTTAACCGGCATTTTATCCTTTAAGGTTGATGCAGCTAAAAGCTGTGCATCATTCTTAGGTGCCTCTTTTACCTGTTCCTGCGAATAGGCATAAGTTATCGATACGCCTAAAATAATTGATAAGAAGATTTTCTTCATTTTTAATTAATTTGAATTGTGTTGTTTATCCGGGTAGGTCATGCCTCCGCCCTGGGCGGCTCCCGGATAGAAGATTTGTTATATTTAATTTTGGCGGTTAAGGCAATTGCTATTCCATTGGGAATAGTGCGTTTGCATGGCGTTGTTTATCAGCTATTTAAAAAGAATAGTTGCTCTATTTTTAAAATCACTTCAAAAAAGTTTCTCATTTTGCTAAACCCGTTTTCTCAAAATGATCAATTCATAAGGATGTGGAACTCCTCAATTTTTCGATAGAGTGTGGCAAGCCCTATTCCTAATATCCGGGCCGCTTCAGATTTATTTCCTTTGGTATATCTTAGTATCCGCCAGATGTGATGTTTCACTACGCTATCCAGGTCAAGGGCTACCAGGTCATAATAACTTCCATTCTGAAACTCGGGAGGCAGCAGCTTCGGTGTCACCAGGGGTTCATCCATCAGTATGATCACCCTTTCGATCACATTCTTCAACTCTCTTATATTGCCGTTCCACTTATGCTGGCTAAGTATTTTGAAAAAACGTTCTTCTACATCAGGGACTTTCCTTTTTACTTTGGCCGCGTATATTTTGATAAAGTGCTTTGCCAGTATCTCTATATCACCATTTCTTTCCCGCAGAGGCGGAAGCACAATGGAGAAGCCGGACAAACGGTAAAACAGGTCAAGGCGGAAGTGATTTTCTTCGGATTCTTTTTGCAGGTCACGGTTTGTAGCCGCAATTACGCGCACATCAACTTTCGTGATCTTTGTTTCGCCTATCTTAATGAATGTGCCGTTCTCCAGCACCCTTAATAATTTCGCCTGCAAATCGAGGCTCGTTTCGCCTAATTCATCCAGGAAAATGGTACCACCGGCAGCAGCCTCAAACAAGCCCTTTTTATCCCTTATCGCACCCGTAAAAGAACCGGCCCTGTAACCGAACAGTTCACTTTCAAGCAGGTCCTTACTAAATGCGCTGCAGTTAACCGCCACAAAGGGCTTATTCTTCCTTAAGCTTTCGTAATGGATCGCTTCAGCAAAAACCTCTTTACCTGTGCCGGTTTCGCCAAGCAATAATACTGTTGCATCAGTTTTGGCAACTTTCCTGGCAAGGTCAATAGCCTCTGTGATGGCTTGCGATTCGCCTAAGATCACCTTAAAACCGTGCTGCTCTTCCATGTTCTGCTCCAGCTCATAAACCCGGTATTGCAGAATGGCCTTGTCCATGGCTTTATTAACAAGCGGAATAATTTTTTCATTATCATCCCCTTTGGTTAAATAATCGAAGGCCCCATTTTTTATCGCAGTCACTCCATCGCTGATCGACCCAAAAGCGGTGAGGTTAATCACCTCTACATAAGGTTTGATCTGCTTGATCTGCTTCACCAGTTCTACCCCGTTTGCGTCAGGCAGTTTCACATCGCTCAATACCACTCTTATATCTTCGCGTTCAAGGATTTGCAGGCCTGCTTTTGCAGTAGGTGCCTGTAATAAGTGGTAGCCTTCCATCTCCAATATCCTGGCCAGCAAGGCGCTGAGCTTTACCTCGTCATCAATTATTAAAATGCTTGATCTCATTTTTATGCTTGATTGGATTATTGATCAGCATCAAAGGCAGTGTATCCAGTAATTTGATATAGAGGCTGATACCATTTTTTATTTCTTCCAGGAAGATAAACTCATCTGATGAGTGTGACCGCGCTGAATTACCAGGTCCCATTTTTACAGAGGGGATTGATAACCAGGCCTGGTCTGATGAAGTAGGCGAACTATAAGTTTTACACCCAATCATTTTGCCGGTTTTAACAATAGGATGATCCGGTTTGATGGATGATGCGCCTAATGAACCGGGGCGTACCTGTATATTAGCCGTTACATTGGATCTTACTACATCCAGGATCTGCTGTTGCGTGTATGTATCATCATTGCGGATATCAACAGTAAACTCGCATTTTGCCGGCACAATATTATGCTGCGACCCGGCTTTGATAACGGTGACGGACATTTTAACCTGCGGCAATCCCTTTGAAACCTGCGGAAACTCGTAGGTTCTGAACCATTCAAGATCTCTCAGGCACTTGTAGATCGCGTTGTCGCCTTCATCCCTGGCAGCATGCCCGGATCGGCCCGAATAAGTGCAATCGATCACCAGGTTGCCCTTTTCGGCAATGGCCATCTGCAACAGGGTGGGTTCCCCAACAATGGCAAGGTGCAGATCACCTAAAAGAGGAAGTATGGCCCTGATGCCGTTGCATCCGGAATTTTCTTCTTCCGCAGTGGCGGCAAAACACAGGTTAAATGCCAATCCTTTATAACTGTAATAGTGTAAAAATGTGGCTAATAACGCTACCAGGCAGCCCCCCGCATCATTACTGCCTAATCCATATAACCGCCCTTCAGATATCTCGGGACAAAAAGGATCGTTGGTATAACCGTCATTCGGCTTAACCGTATCCAGGTGCGAATTCAATAAGATAGTGGGCTTGGTAGCATCATAATACTTGTTGTAGCACCATACGTTGTTTCCTTTGCATTTTGGTTTGATGGAATAACCCAGTAAATATTCCTGTACAATTCCGGCTGCCTCATCTTCTTCCCCGCTAAACGAGGGTGTTTTTATCAGCTTCTGCAGCAGAGATACCGACTCGCTAAAAAGCATGGCGTTCAAAGGCAGGTACTTCCCAAGCTGGGACGTCCCCGATCTCTCATTTAAAGACTTTATCATAGGTTTATCAATTTAGTTGTGGATCAAACAACATGGCGGTACAAAGGCAATTGCACCTGTTTTTACTTTGCAATACATCATAGTTGACGCAGCTTTTACAGCCCTCCCAAAAACGGAGTTCACGCGCTACTTCGGCATAAGTTACCGGCTCAAAACCCAGGCGGGTGTTCATCTTCATGATAGCCAAACCGGAAGTGATGCTAAATACCTTCGCGGACGGGTATTTACTTCTTGATAGCTCAAATATTCGTGTTTTGATTTGCGAGGCAACACCCTGGTTACGGTGTTTTGGGGATACGATAAGCCCGCTGTTAGACACAAATTTTTCATCGTCCCAGGTTTCAATGTAGGAGAAACCAACCCATTCGCCGTTTTCTGTTATAGCAACAATTGCTTTTCCGGCATCCATTTTTTCTATCACCGAGGCGGCTGATCTTTTTGAGATCCCCGAGCCCCTCTCAATTGCAGACCGTTCCATTTCGTGAATGATCTGGTCGGCAAAGACCACATCAGACGGAATGGCCGATCTCACAATAATTCGTTCATCATCCATTTTCTTTAAGGTTATTTCAGTTAAAGATCAATTCGTACTCTAACTGTAACCGGAGCTATGCCAAAAGAATGCCCATATCACGGATATGACTTAAATTTTGCATTGATGCCTATAAATGAATATTTTAAATGGGAATGTAATTTGGGCCACAAACAAAAAGCCTCTCAAATTGAGAAGCTCTTTTTTCAAATTAAGTTGATCAGGGGAAATGCCGGTGAAATTTGGATGTTTAAAACGATGAGTCATCCCGGGATTTACCCTTTCCGCTTTAAATCTCAATCAATAATTGCATATTTTCGGGCAGAAAATGCTTACCCAATGGAACACGATGAAATTATATATGCAAGGGAGTCCGTGCTTGACCCGGATGAGTTTATTGATGTTTTGAAAAGAAGTACCCTTGCCGAACGCCGCCCGGTTGATGACCGGGAACGGATAGAATTAATATGCCGGAATGCGAATTTGATCGTTACAGCACGAAAGAATGGACTATTAGTGGGTATAGCCCGGTCGGTAAGCGATTTTGTTTACTGCACCTACCTGTCCGACCTGGCCATTCAAAAACAGGGCGTCGGCACGCGGCTGATAAAGACAACCAAAGAAAACGCGCCACAAGCAAAATTAATTTTGCTATCGGCTCCGGCCGCTGTCAATTACTACCCCAAAATAGGTATGAAACGACATGACAACTGTTTTATGCTGGATGATGTAAATGATCTCAAAATATAGGTCTGATGAAAATATCAGACCTATATTTTTCTGATTATAATCTTTTAATAGATCACTTTTCCGGCGGCGGTTACCAGTGATGCAATCCGCACCGCATCAAAAATACGCTCCTCGGTAGTGTTTAATTTGATGAGAGAATCTTCATGAGCATTTACACACATCTCGCAACCATTAACTGCTGAAATAGCCAGGCTCATCAATTCAAAAAACTCTTTCCCGGTAACAGGCTTCATCATCAGCTGCATGCGGATACGGGCCGGTATCTGGCTGTATTTTTCCTTCTGTGTGAAATGTCGGAAGCGGTAAAATATATTGTTGGATGCCAATAAGGATGCGCAGCCTGCAGCCTCGCCGGTTTCAGCAGGGATTGCTCCCTGCCCTTCAGCATAGCTGGTAAAGTATTTTGTCAGAGGCGAATTGTTATTATTAACAGCTGTAGAAAGGCCGATCAGTGCACATTCTTTTGCGCTAAGGTGTTCAGATGTTAGCGTGCTGGTAAAGTTCAGTTTCAGGTCGCGTAAGTAGCGCGACTCGCCTTTTTCAAGCAGCGACAAGCTATCGGTACGATAAGCAGTATCGATATCAAGGCTTTGTAATAGTTCGTTTATTATTTCGGTGGATTCGTTCATTTTTCAGGATATGATATATAAAAAATCCCCGCACCCAAAGGATACGGGGACTTGTAATCGAATAAATTATACAGTTAAGGTTTCTTCGCCTTTAACCCAGTTGCAAGGGCAAAGCTCGTCAGTTTGTAAAGCATCAAGTACACGGATCACTTCTTTTACATTACGGCCAACGTTCAGGTCATTTACCGACACCCAGCGCACGATGCCGGTCGGGTCGATAATAAAAGTAGCACGGTAGGCTACTTTCTCGTTGGGTTCTAATATACCCAGGTCCTCAGCCAGCGACTTCGAAGTATCAGCCAGCATCGGGAATTTCAGGTCGCGCAGATCGTCATGATCCCTTCTCCAGGCAGCATGCACAAATTCCGTATCGGTTGAAGCACCGATCAAACGGGTGTCCCTGTCGCGGAACTCGCCATAGCTTTTGTTGAACTCAGCAATTTCAGTAGGGCATACAAAAGTAAAATCCTTTGGCCACCAGAAGATCACTGTCCAAACGTTTTCATCGTTTACTAAAAAATCAGAAGTAATTGTTTCGAATTCCTTGCCTTTTTCAATGCTGACAACAGCTGTTTTTGAAAATTCAGGAAATTTTTCACCTATAGTTATCATATTATCAATGTTTGAATATTTATACTGCAAATGTATCGTTTTTGCAGGCTCAGATAAATATCAAGTATCGATATGATATAGTTAAAATCTATAGTATTTATCTTATGTCATAAAATTTATCAATATATCAATAGATTTGGGTGGGATTATAAAATCACTAATTCTTTAGCAGAAACGAACTAAAGAATTATGAAAAATCAAATCTGATCAAAGTTGCTATTATAAAAAAATGCCACCCATAACAGACGGCATTTTCGGGAGAGGGATTAGGTTGGTTTTTATAGGTCGTGCCGGCACAAGTAAACTTCGCCGCTTTGCAGGTTAACAGTTAAAAATAAATTGCCTCCCTCAGGTTTAACTGATCTTATGGTTCAAATACCCAGTCGGAAGTACCAACATTATTATAATTGTTTGCCAGTTTCAACTGGTTAGAGGCGATACACAGGTATTGGCCCGACGACACATTTTTGATCCTGAATGCGCCATTGCCACTGGGTTCCAGTACCCACATCGCACCATCAGACACATAATTGACAAACAGATCGAGGTTGCCGCTATCGATACTCATATAGCTGTTCTTCCATTGATTTTTAATATTGAAACGGTTTGTTCCCGGTACGGGTACCAGTTGCCAATGCGCGCTCCACCATTCGTTATTAATGGCCGAGCTGCGCATTACCCCTGTTTCATAGTTGATGTAGGTATTGGTTCGGGCGTTCCTTATTTTTAAAAATCCCTGCGTATTTACATTGACGTAAGAAATCGGCGGCGGCGGTGGTTGATATTGACCCGCATCCTGCCTGCCGCCGATAGAAGCGGACGCTGCCGGTTGAAGCAGATCGGCCAAATAAGTAACCTGCATATTGGGCTGCTCATTCAGCGGGACAATCACAATAGCATCCGTGCTGATGGTTTGGCCAGCCTTTATCCAGTATCCTATTTGCACGAAGCGTTTATTCTGCGTGGTTTTGTTGGTGGAACAATCCTTATCATCAGTTAGCGCCAGCACATTGCAGGCGTTGGCCCTGATAAGTGCTTCCTTAGTGGTGAGTCTTGCACCGGTCGCATTCAGGCAATTGAACTGGGCCAACTGATCGGAAACATTGTTCAGCAAATTGAGTCCCTGCTTGTACAGGATGATCTTAGATTCGCCAAGGGTATTGGTCACATAAAACCTCACAGAATAACGACTAAAGTCGCCTTTATCCCCCACTTTTTTAACTTCCTGGCTTTTAATGGTAAAGCCCATTTGCAGGCCATTTACCAATGCCGGTTGATCGGCGGTTACCGTATAAGTTTGCTGTGCCGACGCCCTGCAAATTAGCAGCAGGCAAATGAGGGTGATGGAAATAGGTTTCATGATCAATATTTTGTTTAATTAATTTTCCTGGGCACTGCCTTGCGCGGTAATATCCACGTTGGTAGTTACTGTGTTAGCTGGATCGGAATTATCAAAGTTGGTACCCTTAAACTCGGTGCTTGGGAATTTCACAGAAAGCTTGCCCGAACTGCTAACCGTTACCGTGGCCGACGTTCCGGTTTGAGAGCTATATATCCCTGATTTAGCTTTTGATACGCTATCTTCCGCTAATATCCCTACGGTGTTAGCCCCACCTGCCTTAATATCCGAAACGATGGTGTATGTTCCGGCAACCGGCTTGGTTGATCTGTTAAAATAAAAGATCAGTATCCCTTTTTTTCCATCGCTCGTTTTGCCCTCTGTTGCCAGTGTGGCGTAGCTTTCATCACTAACATCTGTAACGGAATATTGGCTTGATGCCTCGGTATAAGTGTTGCCATTAATAGTGAAGGTGGTACCGCTGTTGTCAGGTTTAGGATCGCTTTTTTTGCAGGCAGCTACGGCAAGTAAGGACATAGCAATGGCTAAATAAGAAAGATTCTTTTTCATAGGTTGATTAATAAATTGTGATTATCAGGTTTTGATTAAATTAAATAGTGTTTACATCTTCACGAATTCAACCCTTCGGTTGTTGGCTTTTCCTTCCAGGCTTACATTATTGCTGATCGGTTTACTGTCGCCGAAACCTTTAGTGGTTAGGCGCGAAGCATCTACACCCATACTGGTTAATTGCGCCTTGACTGCATCCGCCCTTTGTTGCGAAAGGGTGAGATTATGTGGCGATGTACCGGTATTATCCGTATGCCCGTCAATCTCAAATTTGATCTCAGGGTTGTCCTTCAGCACACCGGCAACCATGTTGAGGGTGCCCATACTTTCAGGCTTGATGGTAGCTTTGTCAATATCAAAGTTGATGCCGTGAGTAATAATCTTTGCCTCAGTAAATTTTTTGCCCAGCATGTTCATACCACCGCCACTGGCAACGCGGATATTGGCTATTACAATCGGCTGATTGGCGTCACCGATCCCCTCCACATCAAATGCACCTGGTTTGATCCCAAGATTAGGCACTACCAAAACCCGGTACTGATCTATATAAACTTTTAACTGGTTGTTTTTATACGCCATGGCAACGTGGTGCCATTTGTTCAGGTAATTCTCGCTTGAGATGTCTTTGGGCAAACTGCCCGACAGAGTAATCGTACCCTCATGATTTTTTACATCAACACTACTTGTGCCTATTGATACTTCAGCAACGTCATGATTCGCGGCAACCGCATCCGCATTGCTTGCATACAGGAAAATATTAGGCATATACCCGCCAGTACTATAACTGTCAAATTCGAGCGTAAAAGTATCGCCAAGGTAGGAAGGTGATTTGATGAGCGGACTCACGTGGGCATAGTTACCGTCAGTAATCAGGAATGCTTTTACATCATTCATTTGATTAACCACGGCCTGTCCCTTCCCCAAATTCCAATGCGATGGGAACTCGCCATTCTGGTCATCGGTAAAGCTGTCTTCGAAAATGATCTTATCACCGGGCACAAAATCATAATTATTATAAGCCCTGATGGATGGGCCGCTTGACGGGCCGGATGCCTGCACGTTTGTGTTGGCTGCCGGAGCGGCAACAGGTGCAGGGGCATCAGCAGGTTTTTTCTTCTTTTTAAACAGTCCTTTTATGGCGCTTTCTGTTTTGCCAAGGCCGTTGTCTACGCTGCTTGATATGTTGCCGTTGGCCCTGCTGGTAGCATCATCGGATGCTGCTTTTTTGGGATCGATCACTTGCGCGAAAGTTGCGCTGCTGATGGCGATAAAGGCGATTGCTACAGTGAAAATGGGTAGAAATTTCATAACATATATCATTTTAATAGTTAATTACTTAAATCTCATACTAATTCATAATCCAAAACTATCCTGTTAGCAATCAATAATATACTCCCTAAAAAGGGAGTTTTTTTAAGTTGAAATAAACTGCACTTTTACATAGTAATACTTATTTTCCTGCGTAATAATATATGAAGTACTATTTCCTGCTTATCGCATTCTTCTTGCTAATTGTCTCACACGGCATCTGCCAGGAAAACAATGAGCAAACCAAAGCGCACCTGTTATCCGAATTGAAAAACGCGAAGGACGATAGTACCAGGGTGATGGACATGCTTAACCTTGGCTATGCTGTATATGCAGGCAGCAAACCCGATTCGGCTGTATATTATTATAATTCGGCTTACGCTATTGCCACGCGTATAAATTACACCAAAGGGATATTAAGATACTATGCCTGTTATGGTGATATCCTAAGCTCCCGCGGAGATCATGATAAGGCGATACAAATGGCGCTGAGCGCAGTGGCACTGGCTGAAAGTTCAAAAAACGAACATTTCACCGGTGCGGCTTATAATAATATAGCCGGCACATACACTGATATGGGAGATGTAGACAAGGCTTTGGAATATTATCTAAAGGCCATCAACGCCTATGAAAAGCTGGATGATAAGAAGCACCTGGCTGCGGTATACGCCAACCTGCTTGGTATATATTCATCCGTGGGGCACTCCACCGATCAGGCTTTGCACTATGGCTTAAAGGCGATAGAATATAGCCGGGCCACAGGTAATAAAGGGGTATTGCAGGAAGCATTGATAAACGTAAGCTATGTGCTGATGCGAATGAATAAAACAGACCGGGCATTAACCATGCTTAAAGAAGCCAAAACCATAAGCACAAGCCTGAACGATAAAATATCGTTGATAGAAGAGTTGGTTGCGGTCAATAACATGCTCATGCAACAGGGTAAGTTCCTGGGATTAAAAGCAAATGCTGATCAGATCTCCGCACTGTCCAAGGAAACCGGTGATGCATCAGGTAAGGCGAATGCCCCTTATTTCATGGCGGTATATTATTTTGAACTTAAGGATTATGACCATGCATTTAGCTATGCCAATGAAGCCCTTCGTATCGCAAACGCGGGTAAAATGAATGAGCTAAAAAAAGACATTTATGATATCCTGGCCGACATCGCCCTTGTGAAAGGCAATATTCAGTTGTATCATTATAATAATGCACTGGGCGATTCTCTTCGCACGAAATTACATACCGACCAGGTGCTGCATAATTCGCAGGAACTGGAAACCAAGTACAACCTGGCCAAAAAACAGGCCCAGATAGATAAGCTAAACCAGGAAAAACAGATACACCTGCTGGTGTTGCAAAGGAGGTCGTTTTATATCGGCGCGCTTTTTTTAACCATTGTCGCCTTGCTGATCGTGGGTTGGTTGGTGCAGAAAAACAGCCTGAAAAAACAAAAATTGCTGACCTCTGAAAAGGAGCTGAAGGAGCAGCAGATACAAACATTGGAGAAAGAAAAGGAATTATTATCAACCCAGGCTTTGATGCAGGGGCAGGAGGCTGAACGCAGCCGGCTTGCCAAGGATCTGCACGACGGCCTCGGGGGGATATTAACAGGAACCAAATATTCATTAAGCAATATGAAACAGAACATGATCATCACTGCGGAGAACGCCGCCGCGTTTGAAAAAACCATGGATATGCTCGACCTGTCGATTACCGAACTCCGCAGGGTAGCGCATAACATGATGCCGGAAAGCTTGCTTAAATTAAGCCTCAATGATGCTTTGGATGATTATTGCCAGCAGGTGAACAACAGCGGGGCCTTGCCGGTCACTTATCAAAGTTTTGATATCGATCAGCTGGAGGCAGATGATACCGTTAAGATCACGGTGTTCCGCGTAGTGCAGGAGCTGATCAACAATGTGGTTAAGCATGCGTCGGCCTCAAGCGCTATTGTACAAATTACTTTTAAAGAAGGTATATTAGGCATAGCGGTTGAAGATGACGGAAAGAGCTTTGACGCAGGTAATTTAGTGTACGGCGAAGGGATGGGATACAAAAACATTAAAAGCCGGATAGATTTTTTGAAAGGAAATATCGATATTCAATCGCAGCCCGGCAAAGGCACCTCGGTACTTATTAAAATACCTGTTTAATATGACAAAAATCATCCTTGTTGAAGATCATACCATGGTAACCGAGGGGGTGCGCGCTTTCATCGCCCAGGAGCCTGACCTTACCTGTTTGGCTACCTGCGGAACAGGAGAAAATCTAATGCAGGTATTACCAGCCCGCCAGCCCGATTTGATACTGATGGATGTAAACCTGCCCGATACCACGGGTATTGAATTGTGCAAAAAGGTAAAAGAAAAATATCCCGCCATTTTGGTGATCGCGCTGAGCATTAACAACCAGCCCGGTATCATCAGGAAAATGATGGAAAGCGGCGCCTCGGGATACGTTTTGAAGGACGCGGGGAAACACGAAATTATTGAAGCCATACGATCGGTGCTGACGGGCAAAATATATTATGGCCGTTCGGCTTCGATGGCTTTGCGCCGGCCGGATGAAG
>Ga0207671_10000493_pt1 | contig 53696 bp, 44 predicted proteins | sample KBSC24metaG_FD_184352 | JGI IMG/M metagenome (GOLD analysis project Ga0207671, IMG submission 184352) | Corn rhizosphere microbial communities from Kellogg Biological Station, Michigan, USA - KBS C2-4 metaG (SPAdes) (version 2) | ecosystem: Host-associated > Plants > Roots > Rhizosphere > Soil... | reverse complement strand
GACCGAGCGATGGAGCCCGGCAGCGATGCCCAGCCTGTTCGCGGCGTCGAGCACGCTGATCGCCGCGCACCTGATGCGCGAGGCCGGGGTGCGCAGAGACGACGCGAGCGTGGTGGTGATCAAGGCGCCCGCGGCTCCGGGAACCGGATCATGATGGACGACGGGAGCACCGGGCTGCACGTCGTCGCGCTGACGGACGAACAGGACGTGTTCGTCCTGCGCCGCGACGCCCAGACGATCGCCGAGGCCGCCGGAACCAACCGCCAGGACCGGATACGGCTCGCCACCGCGCTGAGCGAGTTGGGCCGGGACCGTCTGGGAAGCATCGGATTGACGGTCCGTTTCGCCCTGGCCGCCGCACCGGCGCCCGCCCTGGAGGTGACTGTCCGTTGGACCGACGGTCCGCCGGTGGGCCCGGAGGCGCTGGAGTCCGCCCAGCGGCTCATCCGCGAGCTGTCCACCCGGACGCTGGGCCGCGCGGGCGCCGTCGTGCTGCGCCAGCCCGTCCCGCTGGTGCCGGAAGACTTCGCGGCGGTGGCCGGGTGCCTCGCCGAACTCCTGACCGACACCGGATCCGCAGATCGCGAGGACGACTTGCGTGCACAGACCAGAGACCTGATTCTCGCGCTCGAGGAAGCGCGCGCCCAGAGCGAGGAGCTCCGGCTCCTCAACGAGGAACTGGAGCAGACCAACGCCGGAGTGCTGGCGCTGTACGCGGAGATCTCCAGCGAGCTGGAGCAGACCAACTCCGGTGTCGTGGCCCTGCACGCCGAGCTGGAGGCCAAGACCCGCCAGCTGCGCGAGGCCAGCGAGTCCAAGACGCGGTTCTGGGCGAACGTCAGCCACGAGCTGCGCAGCCCGCTGAACTCGGTGATCGGCCTGAGCCGGCTGCTGGCCGCCTCGGCGCCGGAGGAGCTCGGCGCGCAGCAGCGCGAGCAGGTCGCCCTCATCGCCGCCTCCGGGGAGACCCTGCTCGCCCTGGTCGACGATCTGCTCGACGTGGCCAAGGCCGAGGCCGGGCAGCTCACCCCGCAGCCGGCGCCGGTCGACGTCGGCCTGCTGCTGGCGCAGATCGAGGCGGTCGTCCGGCCCTCGGCGCCGAACCCCGCCGTCGAACTGCTGTTCCCGGCGCCGCGGGACTTTCCGCCGCTGGTCACCGACGAGACCATGCTGACCCGGATCCTGCGCAACCTGATCGGCAACAGCCTGAAGTACACCGAGCAGGGCCACGTCCGGGTGAGCGTCCGGCGGGCCCCGGACCGCGCGGACCTGGTCGAGTTCGTGGTCGAGGACACCGGCATCGGCATCCCGGAGCAGGAGCAGACGAAGGTCTTCGAGGAGTTCCACCAGGTGCGCGGCGCGCATCAGCGCGGCCGGTCCGGCACCGGGCTGGGGCTGCCCTACGCGCGCAGCCTGGTGACGCTCCTGGGCGGCACCATCGACCTGACGAGCGCGGTCGGGGTGGGCACCACGGTGATCGCGGCGCTGCCCGTCGGTGCCGCTCCGGCCGCGGCCCCCACTGGTGAACCCGGCACGACCGCCGCGGTGCCGGAACCTGCCGGCGACCCGGTCGCCTCCCCGCCCCGCCTCCCCCTTATCGCCGCCGCCGACGACGATCCGGGCTTCGCCGCCGTGTTCCGCCCGATGCTGGAGGCCGTCGCCGACGAGGTGGTCCAGCTGCCCGGCGGCCGGGAGCTGCTGGAGTTCGCGGCCCGTGAACAGGTGTCGGCGGTCGTCGTCGACCTGGACATGCCCGACGTGGACGGCTACGAGGTCGTCCGCCGGCTCGCCTCCGACGACCGGACCGCCGCCGTCCCCGTCGTGGTCGTCACCGGCTACCCGGCGGCGCGGGTTGACCAGACCCGCCTCAAGCACGTCCGCGCCGTGTTGAGCAAGGACACGGTGGACGCCACCGCTCTGTTACGCGCACTCGGCGGCACGCCGTGAGCGTGACACCGGATTCCGACGACCCGCCCGGCCGGCTGCTGGTCGTCGACGACAACCTGGCCAGCCGCTACGTCTTCGCGCAGTGGCTGCGCCGGGCCGGGCACGAGGTGCTGGAGGCCGCCGACGGCGCCGAGGCGCTGGACCTGCTCGCCGGGCCGGGGCCGCTGCCCGAGGTCGCCGTCCTGGACGTGGCGCTGCCCGACATGACCGGATTCGAGCTCTGCCACACCATAAAGGGCACGAAGGAGACCGCCGACATCCCGGTCGTGCACGTCTCGGCCTCGGCCGTCTCGGTGAGCGACCGGGCCCAGGGTCTGCAAGGCGGCGCCGACGCCTACCTGACCAAGCCCGTGGACCCCGACGAGCTGCTCGCCACGATCACCGCGGTCCTGCGCTACACCCGCGCCCGGCGCGCCGCGCAGACCCTGGCCGAGCGGCTGCTGCTGCTCAACGAGGCGACGCTACGGCTGCACGGCGCCACCGAGTTCGCGCCGTTCGCCGCCGCCGCGGTGCACGGCGTCCTGAGCGTGCTCGGCGCCGACGCCGCCAGCGTCTACCTGAGCCTGTCCGGCCGCCTGGTCCGCACCTACCAGGCGGACGCCGACTCGCCGTTGGTCTCCGAACCCTTGGACATCGAGCCCTTCGAACGGATCACCGACGCCGTTCTCGGTACCCGCGTCGGCGCCCGCACGCTGTTCGTCCCAGCGGCGAAGTGGCGCGAGCTGGTGCACGGACCGAGGCTTTCCGGAGACGTACTGGTCGCCGCGGTCCGGGCGCACCGCGGACGGCCTCCGGTATGCGTCGCGGTCGCCGTCCAGAAGACGCCTTCGGAGGACGACCGACGGCTGCTGCTGCAGATCGCCCAAGCCTGCTCCCTGTCCCTGGAATCCTTGCGGAACTACGCCGAGGAGCACGCACTGGCCCTGCAGTTGCAGCGCTCGTTCCTGCCCGCGCGCCTCCCCCGGCCCGCAGGCGTGCGACTGGCGGTCCGCTACGTCCCGGCCAGCTCGCACGCCGAGATCGGCGGCGACTTCTACGAAGCGATCTCCACCCCGGCAGGCCTGCTCCTGGTCATCGGCGACGTCGTCGGCCACTCCCTGGACGCGGCGATCCTGATGGGCGAAGTCCGCCACGCCCTACGGGCCTACGCGATCGAGGGGCACCCACCCGAGACGATCCTCGAACTCCTCGACACCCTCCTCAGCCGAGACCGCCCGGTAGTCACAGCCACGGTCTGCCTGGTCCTGATCGAACCGGGCCGCCGCCGCCTGCGCATCACGAACGCCGGCCACATCCCACCCCTGCTCCTGACCGACGACCCAACCGCACCGGCCAACGGCTTCGTCACGGAGCACGGCCGACTCCTCGGCATCGGCCGCGCCCGCTTCACGGCCAAGACGGTGGACCTCATCACCCCGGCCCGCCTCGTCCTGTGCACCGACGGCCTGGTCGAAGGCCGCACCACCGACCTGAACGACAACCTCAGGGCCTTCGAAACCGCCGCGGTGCAGGGTCCGAAGGACATCGAGGAACTTTGCGACGAACTCCTGGCCGCCTTCGGCCAGGACAAGGACGACGACATCGCACTGCTCGTGGCGGACCTGCGGCCGGACCAGGACTGAATCACTGCGGAAAGCGCCCCGACTGGACCGATATCGCTCCAGGCCCCGGCACCACGCACATCACCGAACAATCACCGTAAGCCTCCGAAACCCACTGCCGTAATCAATCCGAAGCAACGCCGTCTGATCCGTCTCACTCGACGGCACAGTGACACTGAGCGTCGTCGAGAACGACCCCCCAGGCGCAAGCGCGGGCACAGCCTTCGCGCTGTACGACTCCGTAATCCCCTGCGGACCGGCCTGCGCGCTGAGCGTCGTGGCCGCGGTCGCGGACGTACCGTTATTGGTGAGAGTCACCGCGACAGCAGTCGTAGCCCCGTGCGTGATCTCGCACGTATTCGGCACCGCCGCGGTCACCGTCAGCGGGCCCGCACTCTGCTCGTTCTCGATCACGCTCATCTCGTACGCCAGATCACTGAGCCACCCACAAGAACTCGTATCAAGCCCGGTAGCCGAGTTCGCCCAGACGATCGCCCCTTGCGTACTGGCCTCCAGATCGCTGAACTCGGTGCTCCAATCCGCCGCGGACAACTCGCCACTCGTCGAGCCGTTGTCCCACAGCGGCCAGATGAACGGATAGATCGGCAGCCCCGAGTCCATCGACTTGTCATTGGCCACGGCCGCACTGAGCTCGTTCTTCCAGTCCGCGACCGTGGCCCAGCGGTTGTACATCGTCGGCGCGAAGAACTGGAAGTAGCCGCCGGTATAGAGCTGCGCCGTGTACGAGTCGTAAGCCGTGTTCCAGTCGTAGGAATACATCCCGATCGGCGCGGACGGCTCGGCGTCATGAGCCCACGTCGCCAGCTTCTCGTACAGATTGAGATCCTGCTGGGCCTGCGAACTCGACGTCGCATTGACCGGCACGATGTTCTCCAGATCCAACGCGATCGGCGTGCTCGAAGCCGCACCGAACTTGCTGACCGCACTCTGAACAGCAGCCTCGAACGTGCTCTGCGAGGGCACGTTGCTGCACCCCGTCGTGGAGCAGCTCAGCCCCCACTGATCGTAGATCGGCGTGTTGTCGGTCAGGCCGAACTGTTCGAGCGCCCAATGCGCCTTGTCGCCCTGGGTCTCGTTGAAGACGGTGAACGGCGTCGCAGCGTGCGCCGCCTGCATCGGCACGCTCAAGAGCATCCCGGTACCGGCTGCGGCAACGGCGGCAGCTGCGGCCACGAAGCGCGATCCGCGTCTGGACTTGGCAAGCATTCTCTTCTCCCGGTGGGGTGTGGGGATATAAGGGACCTGCTGAGCAGTGTCAGGAAGCGATGATCTCCAGGACCGGCACGCCAGAGGCCGCATGCGCAGTGTTGAGGTTGACCGCCAACCCACCCGGCACGCCCCGAACGCCAAACGCCGCGACCGCCCCGGCCTCCCCCACCGCCGCAGCCTCTCCCGACGCCGCCCCGCCGACGAACGCCTCGGTCACGTCCAACCCGACCCAGTCGGCCAGACTGCTGATCGTCCCGGACCCGAGCTCGGCGGCCAGGCTGGGTGCGGTGGCGTAGGTGATCGCACCCTCGCTCCAAGCACTGCTGCTCAGCGCGTACGCCGCCAGCTGCGTCTGACTCCCGGCGGCGCCGGCGACCCGGCCGTTGAGCCAGAGCACAGCACGCTTCACCGAGCCGGTAACCGTCGACGTGTCGAACTTCAGCAAAGAGACCTCGTCGGCAGCATCGACACCGTTCCTGACCACCATCAAGCTCTGGCCGCCGAAGTTCTGCGTGCTGTACGGCGTACCGCCACGCACATACGTACTGTCCGTCGCAGTGAGCTGCGTTGCGCGCGAAGCTGCCCGAGAAGCTCCATCCCTCAGAACAGCGGTGAACGTCGCCCCGCGCGATCCACCTGTCTCCGCCACCAGCCGGACGACGCCACGGTCAGTGGACAGCACCGTCAACCCCTCCGAGACGCTGACCACCGAACCGAACCCGCACATCGCCACCTCCACTTCGACCGTCGGTGAAGTCCACGTCGGGTCCGACACCGCGATCGTCAACCCGCCGTGCGATTCCTGCACGGACACCGACGCAGGCGCATTGACCGTGACAGGCCCGGCAGTGCCGGCAGCGAAGAAGTTCGCCATCGTCACGCCCACCCGCCGGTCCTCAATCGCCTGAACCGCTGCGGTGTTGCTGACGATCCGCACCGGCCGGGACGCCGCATACGTCGCGGTCTGCCGTTCGGTCGCGTTCGGCAAGATGACATACGCGTACGTCGCAGCATTCGGATTCGCACCGTGGTCGACAGCAATGCTGAGATATGGCCGCGTATCGCTGGGAAGCGTTGTCGGCGCGAGCGCATTCACGTCGGTCCAGTTGCCCGTCCGATCGGTGAGCGCGAATCGAACCGGGTCCGCACCATCGAGCTGCTGGGGAAAGTAGTACCCTGCGACACCGGCCAGGCAGGCCGTAGTAAGCCGCTCCCGCGTCTCCGACCACCCAGCGCTGATCGGACGCTTGACGCCGTCGATATACAACGCGTTGTTCCCGACGGCATGCAGATTCCGGTTCTCAACCGTCGTCACGACGTCGTTCCCCGACGTCGACGTGATCCCGGCACCGACGCAAACAACCGCATCGTCCAGGCAGAACCACGACTTCACCCCGGCCAGGTTCGTCGAGTAAGCCCTGAGCTGCATACCGACGGCGCCATACGCGCCGTTCAGTACAGACCCGCCGACCCACTTGGTCGCCGGGAATGTGGCCTGTCCAGCCGAGTTGGCAAGCGTGCCGGAATCCGCGGTCGTACCCGGCATCCGATACGCATCGACGGTGTCCCAGAACGCGTCGTTGAACTGCGCGACATCCGCGTCGAGGTACAGGTAGCCCATGCCGTCGCCGGTATACCAACCGTGCAGGTTCTCAGCGTTGGTCACCTCGAACCGCTTGACGACATCCGAGCTCATCGCGATCGAGTACGCCCACCCCGGCCGCCGGTGCACGACGCGCGCCATGTTCGGAAACTGCTTGTGCGCAAGGGGTTCCGGGGCCGCCGCGACCGAAGAGTTGTTCAGCACTGATTCGGCCAGGGCAATGCTCGCCAGGCTCACCGCCGAGGTCGTGACACTCGCCCCGGTGTTGTAGTTCGTGATGGTGCTCGTCGTCGCGGTCACGTTGGTCACCGTGTTGCGCCGCAGCCACCCCTTCGCCGTCGCCCGCCAGGCGGCAGCCTGCGCCGGGTCGCTCGTCGCCTGAGCCCACAGCAGCAGGTTGATCGCGGCGGTGAAACCATCGCCGGCATCGGACTCGTTGTAGCGGGAGATCGCACGCCCGCGCACCGAATCCATCATCAGGCCGTTGTAGACGAACGGGGCGTACCCCTCCGTCACCGCCTCGGTGAAGGTGTGCAGGTTCGGATCGGTGATCATCCACTGCGATCCGTTGAGCAGCAGGGCAAGCGCGGCGAGATCCGCGAATTCGATCGAGCCGTAGGTGCCGGTGTACGCCACTCCGGAGTGGAACGCGAAAGAGTAGTCCGGATAAAGGCCGTCCCCGCTGAGGACGAACGGGAGCGCCGAGGATATGGCCGCCACCGCGGTGCTGATTGTGTCGGAGTTCTCAGTCAACGCTCCGGCCACGATCCACGCCCGGCACAAGTCGAGCAGGTTCGCGCCGGTAGCCGTCTGGACGTTGCCGGCCACGTTCATCAAGCCCGGATTCGGCACGAACGCCTTGATCGACGCCCAGCAGTTCGCGATCTCGCTCGCCGAGAGCTGCGGGTAGAGCAGGATCGCGGTGTCCTCCAACGCCTGCGTGGAACCGATCTGCCAGTCCCACCAGTTGTTGTACTGCGCGTTCGTCGGCGCGTAGGGGCCGGCCAGCATGAAGTCCAGGCCGTCGCGGATCGTCGAGGCCAGCGACGCGCTGCCGGTGTAAGCGGTTCCAGGCGTCGCGTACGCCAGGGCCATCGTCCGGAGCCGTTTGAAAATGCTCGTGATGTTGGCCGAGACCTTGCCGAGCGGCATGTCAGGCCACAGCGAACCGGTCTGCGACGCCGACTGGAGGTCGGAGAGGTAGGCGGCGGTGAGGTTGTTCAGGCCGGTCAGGGCCGGCGCGTAGACGGCCTCGCTCGGGTCGATCGCACCGCCGGTCAGGTACGCGGACCAGGCCGCGCGCAGTGGGGCGTACGGATCGGCGTCTGCCCAGCCGACGCCGGAGAACCCTCCAGGCAGCAACAACGCACCGGTACCGGCCGCGCTCAAGGCGATCAAGCGGCGGCGGGTGAGTCCGGACGACGTCCTCTTCATCGAATCCTCCTGGGGCCGGAGCGGGACGATCACAGAAAACGGTTTCGCAACTTGGTGCGTGAGGTTAGACGCTCGGCACTCAGCCGTCAACGCTTCCTTCTTGCGAGGTGGATGGACGGCCCGAGGAAGGCGCCTGTACGACCCACTCCGGGCTGGAAACCGTTTTCAGTGAATAGCGACGCCTCAGCGAGTCCTCAGGGACGCAGCCCCGTCACCACGTACTCGACCGTCGCCGTGGCGAAGGCGTCGGTCATCGGCTCGTGCCCCATCAGCAGCCGGTAGTACACCGGAGCGAACAACAGGTCGAGCGCGACCTCGACGTCGAGGTCGGCCCGGAACTCCCCCTCGGCCACACCGCGCCGGATCAGGTCTGCGGCGACGGCCCGGCGCGGCCGCAGCCACTGCTCGCGGATCGCGGTGGCGATCTCGTTCTGCGCTTGGGCGTCGGCGATCAGCGAGCGCATCAGCGGACCCGCCGGAGTCGCGGCGAACAGTCGGGCCGCGCTGACGACCAGGACAGTGAGCGCCTCGACCGCCGAAGCGTCGTCCGGCAGGGACCAGGACGAGGCCGCGTTGCGCATGAACCCTTCCAGCGCGACGGCGCCGCGCGAGGGCCAGTACTTGTAGAGCGTTCGCTTGCTGACACCCGCGCGGGCGGCGATGGCCTCCATCGTCGCGGCCGCCAGCCCGCCTTCGAGCATGAGCTCGCCGGCCGCGCTGAGCACCGCGTCGCGCAGCTGCTCGCGACTGCGCCGGCTCGACTCGTCGCGGACAGCCGGCTTCCTCGCGGCCTGCTCCATCGCCGTCGTTCCTTTCCGCTGAGTACTCGAAGCGTATACGCAACCGACACCAGCACCCGGGAATAGGCGCGCGACAAGCGCAGTTCGAAGTAAACGCATCGTTTACTTCGTGAGGAGCCGTTGTGCCGCAGACCCACTCCAGCCTTGCCCCCGATCGCGGCCCGGACGCGCCCGGCACCGTGTTCGCCGACGCCGGTACCACCAGCACGGTCGGCAGCAGGACCACCAGCACGACCAGCGGGACCGACACCGGCATCAAGCCCGAGGCCGCCGACCGGCGCAGCCTGCGCCTGGTCATGCTGGTCCTGGCCTTCGCCTGCGGAGCCAGCGTCGCCAACCTCTACTACGCGCAGCCGCTGCTGGCCCCCATCGGGCACACCTTCGGCGTCGGCACCGGCACGGCGGCACTGATCGTCACGCTCACGCAGGTCGGCTACGCGCTCGGCCTGGCCCTGCTGCTCCCCCTGGGCGACCTGCGGGAGAACCGCGCGCTCGCCTCGGGCACGCTCGTGGTCACCGCCGCCGCTCTGGCCGTGGCGGCCTCCGCCCCGGGCTTCGCGGTCTTCCTGGTCGCGATCACCCTCGTCGGCCTGGCCTCGGTGGTGGCGCAGGTGCTGGTGCCGCTGGCGGCGCACCTGGCCCCCGACGAGACCCGCGGCAAGTACGTCGGGCAGGTCACCGGCGGGCTTCTGCTGGGGATCATGCTGGCCCGGTCGGCGTCCAGCCTGGCCGCGGCGGCTTGGGGCTGGCGCAGCATCTACGCCATCTCCGCCGGGGTGATGCTGCTGACCGCGCTCGCCGTGGTCCGCCTGGTGCCGCGCCGTCAGCCGGATCACGCGGCGAGCTACGCGCGGCTGGTCGCCTCCTCGGTCACCTTCGCACGCACCGAGCCCGTCCTGCGGCGCCGCGCACTCGGTCAGGCCCTGATGTTCGGCGCGTTCACCGCCTACTGGACCGCCATCGCCGACGAGCTGACCCGGCACCACGGCCTGAACCAGACCGGCGTCGCGGTGTTCGCGCTCGTCGGCGCCTCGGGCGCGGCGGCGGCTCCGATAGCCGGCCGGCTCAGCGACCGGGGCCACGCGGTCGCCGGGCGCGCCGCCGCGACCGTCCTCGGCACGGCGGCGCTCCTGCTCGCGGCGTTCGGCGCGGGCAGCCTGGCCCTGCTCGTCATCTCGGCGATACTCCTGGACTTCGCCGTGCAGGGCCATCATGTGCTGAGCCTGCGCGACATCTACACCCTGCGCCCCGAGGCCCGCGCCCGCATGAACTCGGTGTACATGACCGGCGTTTTCGCCGGCGGGGCCGTCGCCTCAGCGGTCACCGGGGCGCTGCTCACGCACGTCGGCTGGTCCGGCGTCGCGGTGTTCGCAGCGCTGCTGACGGGCTTGGCGGCGCTGCTGTGGCTCGCGGAGAACCGTCGCGTCCAGCACCGGCAGCTTCCCTTGGAGCCCACGCCGAACGGGGACAGATAGGACCGGCTACAGACCACCCGCCCGCTCAGCGTTCAGCGCCGCGAGCTCCCGAGCGATCGCCGCGTTGTGCGCAGCGGCGTCGGAGCGGGCCCTGGACGGGCTCCAGCGTCCGGCCAGCAGCCAGATGGACGGCAGGAAGAGCACCTGGCCGACGAAGCAGATCCACCACCAGCGCTGCCACTGCGACGGGCTGTCCTTGAGCGCCTTTTGGACCACCGGTCCTTCCTTCTGCAGATAGGCCAGAGACGAGGCGACCGCAGGGTCCTTCAATCCGCGGCCATAGGTGTTGAGGAAAGTGAGGTCGGCCGGCGGAACGGTGCCCAGCGCGGTGAGTTTGGCGAGCGCCTGCTGGAGCACGGGACCGTCGGTGCGCAGCAGGGCCAGGTCCTTGGGCGGGACCTGGGCCAGGGCCTGCAGGTCCGCGGTCGCGGTGGCGACCGGTACGTGCAGCCCGGCCGCTATCTCACCGACGGCCTTGCCGAGCGTGGCCTGGTCGGGGGCGCCGGAGGCCAGCGCGGCCTGGGTGGCCGGGTCGAGGGTGGCCGCGGTGGCCAGCTGCGCCTGGTAGCGGGTGTTCATCGAGAGCACCTGGCCGATTTCCAGGACCGGCTTGCCGGAGACCTCGCTGAGCGCGTTCGCCCGGGCGAGCGCGTCGTTCGGGTTCGCGATCAGGGCGGCGGAAGTGGCCGGCGTGAGCAGGGCGGCGGTCGCGAGCTCGGAGGCGTCTTGCGTGGCCAGCGTCTGCGCCCGGACGGCGATGCCGGGGTCCGCCGCGACCGCCTTGACGATCGCGTTCTGCGACGCGTTCAGGCTCGGGTCCTGGCCCGCTATCGAGGCACTGACCTGCTGCCCGTGGTCCACGAGGGTCTCGGCGGCCGGAATCGCGAAGCTCACCGAGCCCAGGGCCGCCACCACGACGACGCGCAGCATCGCACCCCAGACCGCCAGCCCGGTCGCGGTGGCGGCCGGGCTGTGCCGCTCCACGGTCTCGGTGAACGCGGCCATCCACGCCGCGAAGGCGATCGCGCCGCCGATCGAGATGAGCGCGATGATCCCCGCGAAGTGGTAATAGCCGGTGTCGGCATGGGTGGTGGCCTGGGCGAACAGCACCACGCCCACCGCGCTGACGATCGCGCCGACCACCATGAACGGCTTGCGCACCCGCAACCGGTCGGACAGCAGGCCGGCGATGATCAGGGCGACGGATTGCAGGCCCCAGTACCAGTTGCCCAGGGCGTTGGCGCGCGCCAGGCTGTAGCCGAAGGTCGTGGAGTAGAAGACCACGAACAAACCGACGGCCATGTAGAAGAACAGCAGGAAGACGCCGATCCCGAACGCCGGCCCGATCACGTCGAGCCGCAGCACCTGCCGCCACGTGCCGTCCTGCTCCCGCTCCGGGTCGATGCCCCGGGCCCGCGCCTCCACCAAGGCCTGGTCCCGCGTGCTGACCATCAGCTGGTCGCGCAGCCGCGGCGCCAGCTCCCGCAGCCCGAGGAACGCGATGACGAACACCGCGAGCCCGACGACGCCGCAGAAGCGGAACTGGTACTGCCAGTCGGGGTGCGCGGTGAGCGTGTTGCTGGAGACCTCGGTCACCAGCAGCGAGCCGACCACCGGGCCCAGCGTCCACAGGCCCATCGCCGAGGCCCGCCCGACCTGCGGCGAGAAGTCGCGCACCAGCGCCGGCGTCGCCACCAGGACGACGCCCTCGACCACGCTGACCAGGCCGAACAGGACCAGGTAGGTCAGCTTCGTGTGCGCGTTCGGCAGCCCGAACAGCACCAGCACGGCGGTCAGGGCCATCCCGTAGACCACCAGGTTCGCCCGGCCCCACCGGTCGGCGAGCCCGGCGAGGAGCGACCCCACCGCGCCGATCCCGTAGCCGGCGACGATCACGGCGATGAAGTACGACAGCGACATGTGCAGTTTCGCGATGACCTGAGGCGCCACGGCGTTCTGCACGAAGAGCTCGTAATACAAGGTGACAGTGGTGAGGACGACAATACCCAGATAGAGGATCCGCGCGCCGGTGCCGGGATACCGGTCGAGTTGACGCCCCCACAACCCGCGCCTGGCTTTGATCGGCGGCGCGGCCGCAATGGCCGGTGCTGACATATCGGTACCCCTTCTGGAGAATGTGCGGATAGCAGCCTTCTGTCATCAATTCGTGGGACGGTTCTTGGGGCCGCGCCGATCACCGCGCGACCGGCCGGACGCCGAGCGGCGCTCCGCCCGGCCCTTGCCCGACGCATTGCGCCGGACGTCGTCGATGATGAGCACGGCGAACGCGTGCGGGATATCACAGCATCCTGCGATAAGCGCCGCCGAGGCGTCGTTCCGCGCCAGGCGATAGGCCCGCTGAATATGAGGGCTGATGCGCTCGCGCGGCCGCCGCCGGGGCAGCTCGGGCACACGGGCCGTGGCCTGCGCGGCCCGCGCCTCCGCCCGCTTGAAGCTGGCCTCCAGGGCCACCACGATCACGACCATGAACGTCGCCACCGTCAGCAGCCCGGCCACGATCGCGCGCAGATGGAACGGCACGAACATCATGACGAGGATCTGCAGCGCCACGAAGACGCAGCAGACGGTGCCGAGCGGGCCGATGCCCGAGCGCCGTCGAGGCCGCTCGGACTCGGCTGTCTTGTCGCGGTCGTGCATCAGCCATCCCCGCCCTTTTCGGTCTTGCCGTCTGATACACGACTGGTCGATGGAACGCGCGTCCGGTGGAGCACGCGTCTGATTGAGCACGTGTCTGATTGAGCACGTGTCCGATGCAGCGCGTGCCCGGTGGAGCGCCGCTGATCAGCGACAGGCCGCTTCTTCGAACGCGGCGCGCGCCTTGTCGATCTTGGCGGTCGGGCTGCCGTGCGCTCCGGCGTACCAAGTGAGGTTCTCCGCCTGGAAGAGCTGCACAGACCGTCCGTCCTGGCTGTTCCAGGCGAAGGTGGCGTGGCCCGGGGCGTAGCCGTCGTGGCCCCACATCACGCCGTGCTCCCCCGGGACGCACTTGATGCCCAGGCCGTAGGCGCCGGCCTGCGGATTGCCCGCGGCCATGGGCACCGCCGTGAGCATCTCGCGCAGCCCCATCGACGGGAGCAGCCGGCCGCCGAGGAGCGCGGCGTAGAAGCGCTGGATGTCCTTCGCGCTGGAGATGAGCGAGCCGGCCGCCCACGCGTAGGACATGTCGTATTCGGTGACGTCGCAGAACATGCCCTCGACGGGGACGTACGCGGTCATGTGCGAGCCGCGGATCCGCATGTCGGAGCCCGGGAAGGAGGTGTCGTCCAGGCACAGCGGACGCAGGATCCGGCGTTCGACCGCCTTCTCGTAGTGATCGCCGGTGATCTTCTCGATCAGGCAGCCCAGGATCACATAGTTGGTGTCGGAGTACAGGAACATCTCGCCGGGCATGACCTCGCCGGTCATCTCCACCCCGCACATCACCAGGTCGGCAGGCGTGTAGGGCTTGCGGCACCCGTCGACGACCCCTTGGGCCGAGGAGAACAGAGCGGGTTCGTAGTCGGCGATGCAGCTGGTGTGGTTCAGCAGCATCCTGACGGTGACCATCATGCCCAGCTCATCGGGCAGCAGGCCGGGCAGGTAGGTGCAGATCGGCTTGTCCAGGTCGACGCGGCCCTCGCAGGCCAGCATCACGACCACGGCGGCGGTGAAGGTCTTGGTCACGTCCCCGACCCGGTGCCGCATCGAGGCGCGCGGCGCCCGCCGCGTGCCGGTGTCGGCGCACCCGGCCGCCAGGCCCGAGGCCCGGAAGCCGCGGCTGACGCAGGCGAAGGTCCCGACCATCCCGGCGTCCCGCTCGGCGTCGAGCAGGCGCTGCAGGGCCGGGAGACCCGAGGGCTGCCCGGACCCGGGCCGCGGCGCCGGCGGCGGCGCGGGCCTGGCCGGGGCGGTCGAGGCGCTCGCAGTGGCGGCCGGCAGCGCGACCACCGCCACGGGGGCGGCGATCACCGCGCCGGCGAAGACTCGTAGAGCCTGTCGTCTCTCCATGCCGCCATCGTGGCGACGCGGTCGCGAACGGGCTTCTCCGGCGTTGCCGGGTCGCCAGCGGGCCGGCGACAGTCGGCGCTACGCTCCAGTTCGGCCAGGCTGCGGCGCCCCTGCCTTATGTGTGGGTCGTTGCCGGCGCCATGTCGAATCCGCTTGCCATGTTGTTCGGGGGAAAAGCCGGGCCTCGCGGTTTCGCGAGGCCCGGCACACTGCTCCGCTCAGCTCACCGTCGCGTGCGTCAGCGCGCAGCTGTTGGTGTCGTTCGACCAGCTCCCCTGCTCGGTGTACGTGCCGTTGCCCATCGTCACGTTGCCGGCGCCGCCGGTCACGTTCTTGAGCCAGGCGCACTCGTCGGCGTTCTCCTGGCCGCTCGAGGCCGTCCAGCCGCCGGGCGGGTTCTGGTCGGTGATGGTCTCGCTGTACTCGTGGCCCAGGGTCATCGTCCAGCCGTCGAGGGTGCCCTTGGTGCCGGTGTTCAGGAAGTTCACGCCGCAGCCGGCGCCGGAGTCCATGTTGTAGGGCTGGTTGGAGAAGGCGAAGTCGCCGACGTCGGAGGACACCGCGCCGCCGGTCAGGGTGCTGTCGCCGTTGTAGTCGTGCCAGGCGCAGTAGGCACCCTGGTAGCTGTCCGGGTTCGTGCCGTGCGGGGACAGGATCACGTAGTACGCGTGCCGGTTCGCCGCGGCCGTCGTGTTCCCGAAGTGGTGCGCGGCGGCCAGCGCCTCGGCGCCGAGCTGGTGGCCGGAGGCGGTCTGCGGGGACGCCGCGGCGTTGTCGTACCAGACGCCGGCCAGCACGCCCGCGCCGCCGCTCGGGTAGGGCACGTGGGCCGCGCCCGCCGGGCAGCTGGTGGCGCCCTTGGCGACCAGCGGGCCGTCGCAGTACTGCGTCATGGTCCCGGACCACTGCTCGCCGCCGGTGCCCAGGCCCTTGAACATCATCTGCGCGGTCGCGGCGCCGACGTCGGGGTCGTTGCTGAACGTCAGGTTGCCGTTGGCGTCAGTACCCTGAGTGCCCCACTGACTGCCGTAGAACACGAGATAGACCTGAGGCTGCCCGTCCATCACGCCGATGCCGTCGATGCCGCCGCCGTACGCCAGCGTCTTGGAGCCGTGCCGGCTGGCCGCGCGAGCCGCCTGCGCGGCGGCGACCTCCGGCATGTAGCCGTGGCCGCGGTTGACGTGCGCCGAGCCCGAGGCCGAACCGGCCGGTGCGGCGGAGGCCGTGGCGGTGGTCATCGCCGAGCCGACGGCCAGCAGACCGGTGCTGACGACGGCCGCGGCGATGCGGCGCCGCTGAGACGAACCGTGGGACATGTGCTTCCTTCCGCTGTGGGGGAAACCACGCCGGCGCGCGGGGTCGCGGCCGACGTTCCGGTGCCCGGACCTCACCCCGGATCAGCGCGCGCGGGATGGCCGCGGCACGCCTCCGCAATGCGTCCGTCGTGCAGGCAGTGGTGGCATCAGTACGGTGAAGCGGGGCGATCATCGCCGCCCGTGATGCGGGAAACTAGCAAGTGCTGACGTTGACGTCAACGGATGATGATGAAACGGCGAACAAGCGACCGGTTCCCGGCCCGGGGGCCGAGACCGAACCGACGTAGCAGAACCCTGATCTGTCCGCCCCGCCCTGTAAGGTGCGGCCACCGAGACAGCTGTTTGTGCGAAAGCGGAGGGAAACCTTGGGACCGGAGCTCGCCGAACCGCGGGTGCTGATCTGCGGCAGCCGCCGCTGGCCGTATCGCCGGACCGTGGAGGCGGTCCTCGACCGGCTGGCCGTCCGGTACGGCGATCGGCTCGTCGTCATCGAAGGGGCCGCGAACGGCGCCGACGCCGCCGCCCACCGATGGTGCCTCGGCCAGGGCTTCGGCGCCGACCGCCACCGCTGCCATCCCGTGGACTGGGCCGAGGCGCGCCGGACCAGACCGCAGAGCTGGCGTGTGGCCGGCCACGAGCGCAACATGCGCATGCTCCTCCAAGAGCGGCCGCAGTTGATCGTCGCCTTCCACGACCACTTCGAGGCGGCCTCCGGCGGCACCTCCGACATGTGCGCCCGGGCCCTGCTCCAGGACGTCCCGGCCTGGCACGTGCCCGGCGAGAACCCGGACCTCGGACGGTGGCTCCGGCCGGGAGTGTTCCCCGCAGCCCGGCTGGCCCGGCTCCGGCGCGAGATCGACGCCGCCGGCGAAGCCTGACGCCGTCGAGCGTCGGGCCGGCCGACATCCTCCCAAACGTCGGCCGACCCGCTCACCGCCTCAGTCCCCCACCTCCTCGGTCCCTAACCGCCTCAGCGCGTCGTCACCAGCCGCAAGCCGCATCAGGCAGCACCCACGGGCGTGTAGTGCGCCGCCTCGTCCCCCTCCAGAATCCGGCTCGCCTGCCCGTCGATCCCGATCGGCACGTCGCCGGCCACGGTGACCCGGTTCAGGCGGCGCGGCAGCGTGTCGTAGTCGTCCGGCGCGTAGTGCTGCGTGATCCGGTTGTCGAAGACCACCACGTCGCCCGGGTTCCACTGCACCCGCAGCACGTTCTCCGGCCGCGTGACGTACGCCTGCAGCAGCCGCAGCACGTCCTTCGACTCCGTCGTGCTCAGCCCTTCGATCGTCTGCGCGAACGCCCCGATGAACAGCCCCCGCTCCCCCGTCTCGGGATGCACCCGCACCACCGGGTGCGCCGTCCGGTACTTGGTGGAAACGAAGACCTCCCGGTACTGCTGCCGCTTCTCGTCGTCGTCGGTCGCCTTCGGGCCGGCGTAGTCGTAGTCGTTGGTGTGCACCGCCCACAGCGTGTCGGCCAGGTCCCGCAACGGCTTGGGCAGGTCGCCGTACGCCGCCGCGGTGTTGGCGATCAGGGTGTTGCCACCGTAGGGCGGGATCACGATCGCCCGCAGCGTCGAGGCCTTCGGCGGCGACTGCACGAACGTCACGTCCGTGTGCCACACGTTCGCCGCGCCCCGCTCGCTGTCCACCGGCAGGATCTGCGGCTGCTCGGCGATGCCCGGCACGGTCGGATGCGCACTCGTCAGCGGTCCGAACAGCGAGGCGAACCGGAGCTGCCCCTCGTCGTCGAGGCTCTGATTGCGGAACACCAAAGCCTTGTGCTCCAGCAGCGCGCCCTTGACCTCCTTGAGGATGCCCTCGGCGATGTCGCCTGCCAGGTCGACGCCGGTGATTTCAGCGCCGATCCGGCCGCCGATCCGCCTGATGTCGAAGTCGGTTGTCATTGCTGTACTTCCTTTCAGCGTGATGAAGCGGAAACAAGAAGGGATTCGGTGAAGCGGTCGGCGGGCCGCGGCAGCCCGTAGTGCTCGCGCAACGTCGTGCCGGTGTACTCGGTCCGGAACAGTCCACGCCGCTGGAGCTCGGGCACGACGTGATCGACGAAGTCCTCCAGCCCGGTCGGCAGCACCGGCGGCATGATGTTGAACCCGTCGGCGGCCCCGGCCCGGAACCACGTCTCCAGCGCATCAGCGATCTGCGACGGCGTCCCCGTCACGACCCGGTGCCCGCGGCCCCCGCCGAGCCGGGCGATGATCTGCCGAATCGTCAGCCGCTCGCTGCGCACCAGCTCGGCGACCAGCGTGAAGCGGCTCTTGTTGCCGTTGACGTCGTCCTCGGTCGGCAGAACCTCCTCCGGCAGCGGCTCGTCCAAGCGATAGCCGGCCAGATCGACGTTGAGCATGCTCGAGAGCTGGCCCAGCCCGTAGTCGATGACCTGCAGCCCGGTGAGCTCGTCCTCCAGGGCCCGGGCCTCGGCCTCGGTGGACCCGATGATCGGGCAGATCCCCGGCAGGATCACCGGCAGACCCTCGCGACCGTGAGCGGCGGCGCGCGCCTTGACGTCCGCGGCGAAACGCTGCGCCTCGGCCAGCGTCTGCTGTGCGGTGAACACCGCCTCGGCGTACCGCGCGGCGAACTCCTTGCCGTCCTCGGACGATCCGGCCTGGACCAGCAGCGGCCAGCCCTGCGGGGAGCGCTGCACGTTGAGCGGCCCGCGCACCTTGAAGAACGAGCCGTCGTGCTCGATCTCGCGCAGCCGCTCGGGATCGGCATAGACGCCGGCAGCCTTGTCCAGCACCACCGCGTCGTCGGCCCAGCTGTCCCACAGCCGCGTGGCGACGTCCAGGAACTCGGCGGCGCGCTCGTACCGCACGGCGTGGTCCAGGTGCTCGTCCAGGTTGAAGTTGTTGGCCTCGTTCACGGTGCCGGAGGTCACGATGTTCCAGCCGGCCCGGCCGCCCGAGACGTGGTCCAGCGAGGCGAACCGGCGCGCCAGGTGGAACGGCTCGTTGAACGTGGTCGAGGCGGTGGCGATCAGCCCGATGTGCTTCGTGGCCACGGCGATCGCCGGCAGCACCGTCAGCGGCTCCAGGCCGCCGGTGACGTTGCCCCCGGCCCGGCCGCCCCACAGCGCGAGTCCGTCGGCGAAGAAGATCGAGTCGAACTTGCCGCGCTCGGCGGTCTGGGCGAGCTGCTGGAAGTAGGTGATGTCGGTGACCCGATGCGGCTGGCTGGCCGGGTGGCGCCAGGCGGCGTCGTGGTGACCCGGCGCCATCAGGAAGGCGTTCAGGTGGAGCCGTCGTTCGTCGTTCGTCATGTCCGTCCTCGGCGGGAATCAGGATCCTGCGGCCGGGCGCCAGCGGGTCAGCCGCCGCTCCAGCAGCACGAGCAAGTGGTTGAAGATCAGCCCGACCACCGCGATGGCGATGATCGCGGCGTACATGTCGGGAATCGCGAAGTTCTGCTGCGAGGCGTTGACCAGATAGCCCAGCCCCGCCTTGGCCCCGACCATCTCGGCGGCGACCAGCACCAGGATCGAGGAGGCCCCGGCCAGCCGGATCCCGGTGAACACCGTGGGCAGCGAGGCCGGCAGGATCACCTTGGCGAACAGCCGGTGCGGCGGCAGGCTCATCGACCGCGCCGACTTGATCAGCACCGGGTCGACGGTCCGGACCGCGCTGATCGTGTTCAGCAGGATCGGCCAGGTGCAGGCGTAGACGACGATCGCGATCTTCGACGTCTCGCCGATGCCGAGCAGCAGGATGAACACCGGCAGCAGCGCCAGCGCGGCGGTGTTGCGGAACAGCTCCAGCAGCGGCCCCAGGATCTCCGAGACCGGCCGGTACCAGCCGATCAGCAGCCCCAGCGGCACGCCGGCCCCGATCGCGATGAGGAAGCCGGACAGCGAGCGGACCAGGCTGGCCCGGGTGTTGTCCCACAGCTGGCCGTCCTCGGCCAGCTCGATCAGGGCTTTGACGGCCTCGGAGAACGGCACCAGGAAGGTGCGGTCCACCAAGCCGATGCGCGGCGCGACCTCCCACAGCACGAGGAACGCGGCGATCGCGACAGTGCGTTTGGCGACGACCGCAAGCCCGCCGGCCACCCGGCCGATCGGGCTGGGGACCGTCCGCTTGAGCAGCTGGACGGTCGCCGTGATCGGGATCTCAGCCAACGGAGACAACCTCCCTCACCGCGGTGACCTCCTCGCGCAGCAGGCTCCAGACCTGGTGCCGGTACGCCGCGAACTCCGAGCTCGACCGCACGTCCTCGCGGGCGTCCCGGTCCCCGAGCCGCACGTCCACGACCTGCTTGATCCGGCCGGGCCGCGAGGTCATCACCGCGACGCGCTGCCCGAGGTAGACGGCCTCGTCGATGCCGTGCGTGATGAACACGACCGTCGTGCCGGTCTTGTGCCAGATCCGCAGCAGCTCCTCCTGGAGCCCGTCGCGGGTCTGGGCGTCCAGCGCCGCGAACGGCTCGTCCATCAGCAGCACGGCCGGGCCGGCGACCAGGGCCCGCGCGATCGCGACGCGCTGGCGCATCCCGCCGGACAGCTCGTGCGGGAAGCGGTCCTGGAACCCTGACAGCCCCACCAGGTCCAGGTATTCGCGGGCCCGCTCGGCGCGGCTCCTGCGGCTCAGCCGGTCCAGGCGCGGCTGGGCCTCCAGGGCGAACTCGACGTTGCGCTGCGCGGTGCGCCACGGCAGCAGCGCGTACTGCTGGAAGACGATGCCGCGGTCCAGAGCGGGACCGGCGACGGTCTCGCCGTCCAGCAGGATCCGGCCGCTGCTGGGCTTCGTCAGGCCGCTGATGAGGTCCAGCAGCGTCGACTTCCCGCAGCCGCTGGGGCCGACCACGACCAGGAACTCCCCCGGCGCCACGTCGAGCGTGACGTCGTCCAGCGCGGTGAACGTCCCGCCGCCGCGCACGTCGAAGGTCTTGCTGACGGCCTCGATGCGGATCTTCTCCGCGGTGTGCGTCCCGGCCATGTCAGCTCCCGCCGTTCGCGAAGGAGTTGTACTTGTTGGTGTAGACGTCGGCGGCCTTGACCTTGCCCTTGGGGATCTGGCCCTGCTGTTCGAGCCAGCTGATCCAGGTGTCGAACTCCTTCTGGGCGACGACGCCGCCGGTCCCGGCGACGCCGAAGGACTTGAAGTACTTCAGCGCCGAGGTGTCCTCGTTCCGGCCGCGCGCTTTGATGATCTTCGTGAAGCGGTCGACGACCTCGGGCCGCGGCGTGGTGCGGGCCCATTCGATGGCCTTGCCGACGCCGGAGGTGAAGGCACGGACCGTGTCAGGGTTCTTCGCCAGGAAGTCGTTGCGGAAGACGTAGGTCCCGGCGCTGAACGACCCGAGCAGCTCATAATCGGTGAACAGCGGGCTGACGCCGCCGTCGGCGAGCGCCTTGTCGCGCAGGATGCCGCCGAGCACCCCGACGTCGATCTGGTGCGCCCGCAGCGACTGCTCGGTGTTGACCGGCGGCACCACCAGCGGCTCGACCTTCTTGACGTCGCTCGCCGAGACTCCGTTGCGGCTCAGGTAGATGTCCAGGACCGCCTCGTAGTGCGCGCCGAGGGTGTTCATCCCGACTTTCTTGCCGAACAGCCCCTGCGCGGAGGTGATCGGGCTGCCGGCAAGGGTGTAGAAGCCGTTGTACGAGTACTGATCGACGCCGTAGTAGCTGATGACGGCGGTGATCGGGGCGCCGGCGGAGTGCAGCTTGGCGACCGCGCCGTTGAACGCCCCGCCGAAGTCGGTCTGGCCGGTGGCCGCGGACTGGATGTCCTGGGGCCCGCTGGTGGTGTCGCCGACCCAGTCGAGGGTGACAGGGCCCAGATATCCGAGGTCCGCGGCGAGTTCGGGCGGCGTGACGGAGCCGGCCGAGCCCTGGTAACGCAGCCTGGTGGTCTTCTTCGCCGAGCCGCTCGACGACGAGCCGCAGCCGGCCGCCAGCGCCGCCGTTGCGACCAGACCGAGGAATCCGCGTCTGGTGTGGGTGCGCGCAGGCGTGATCAGGGCGCTCATCGGCCGACCGCTGCCAGCTCGCGGACACCGCGGTGTCCGAGCGCGTCGGAGAAGCGCTCCAGGGTGTCGGTGAGGCGCCGCTCGGCCTCCGGAGCCAGCTGTGCGCCCCCTGATTCGGCGCGGACGATGTCGGAGTCCAGCAGGAACCGGCCCGGCAGGACGTGGTCGGCGCCGAGCGCGGTGAGCACCGGACGCAGCGCGTAGTCGATGGCCAGCAGGTGGCCGACCGTGCCGCCGGTGGCCACCGGCAGGACGACCTTGCCGGCCAGCGCGTTCTCCGGCAGCAGGTCGAGGAAGGACTTCAGGACGCCGGTGTAGGAGGCCTTGTAGATGGGCGTTGCGATGATGACGCCGTCCGCGGCGGCGACCGCCGCGACCGCCTCCCGCACGGCGACCGTGGCGCGGGCGCCGGCCAAAAGGTCGGACGGCGGCAGGTCGCGCACGGCCAGGTTCGCGGTCGTGTGGCCTCGGGCGGCCAGCCAGGCCGAGGCATGGCTGAGCGCCGCGGCTGTGCGCGACGTCGGTGAAGGGCTGCCGGAGACAGCCAGGATCGAGGGCATGGTGAAGCTCCTTGAAAAGAGTGTGCAAGGGCGAGAGAAAGCGCGCGCGCTAAAGCAGTTCAGCAGAACACTGAGACACGTGAAGACGCACCGGATCGGCGGTGCGGACCGAACAGGAATACCCGATTGCGCAAGTGCTACGGGACGTCAGGACAGATGGCGCTCGCGGTCCGTCGCAGATCGACGTGACGGCGAGCCACAAGAAGTCGGCCCTGGTTCATAGCATGAGAATGACAGTTGAACTGTGCGTTCGTCAATGGAAGTTCGATCAGTCTCGCATTCCGGAAGTCCGATGCCTGTCATCCGAGAACACGTGAGACGGCACAAAAAAGCGTCGGGTCCCGATTACCTCGGGACCCGACGCGATAAACGTGCGAATTCAGGTCAGGTGAGGCCCCGGGCTCGCAGAACCCTGCGTTCCAGCGGAACGAACAGCAGCTGGTTCACCGCGACGCCCACGGCGAGGATCAGCACGATGGCCGCGAACGCGCCGGCCATGTCGTTGGAGTCCTGGGCGTTCTTCAGCAGGAAGCCGAGCGAGTGCCCCAGATCCGCGGACTGCACGATGATCTCGGCGGCCAGCAGGGAGCGCCACGCGAACGCCCACCCCTGGCGCAGCCCGGCCAGATAGCCGGGCAGCGCCGCGGGCAGCAGCACGTAGCGCACCGAGGCCAGGCCGCGCGCGCCGAGGTTGCTGCCGACGCGCAGGTACAGCGGCGGCACCTGATCGAGCCCTGAGACCACCCCGACCGAGATCGACGGTACGGCGCCGGCCAGCACGACGGCGTACAGCATCGCCGGCTGCGGGCCGAAGAACATCAGGGCCGGGGGGACCCAGGCCACCGACGGCAGCGACTGCAGACCGGACAGGACCGGCCCGAGGCCCGCGCGGACCGGCTTGAAGCGGCCGACGAGCAGGCCCAGCGGCGTGCCGATGGCCACGGAGGCGCCGAAGCCGATGGCGCCGTGCTCGACGCTGTGGCCGACGGACGGCCAGGCGTCGCCGCTGCTGAAGGCGTCCTTGAGGGAGGAGAAGACCTGCGAGGGGCCGGGCAGCTTCCAGTCCGGCCAGATCTTCGCCGCATACAGCACCTGCCAGGCGGCGATGATGAGGACGACGGCGAGGATCGGCGGGTAGGCGGCGCGCAGGACGGTCGCGAGCTTGCTGGTTTCGCGCTCGGTGGTGGTTTCGAGGGCGTCGAGGCCTGCTTCGACTTCGCCGAGCGCGTCGGGGGCTTCTGACTCGGTGGCGGCTTCGGGCTCAGCGGTCTCCTCCGCCGTGCCGGTTGCCTTGGCCGTGTCGGTCGCCTCCGCCGTGCCGGTTGCCTCGCCCGTGCCGGCCTCCTCCGCCGTGCCGGTTGCCTCCGCCACGACTTCGGCAGCTTCCTCGGCCTCGACGGCCTCTTCGGCGTGTGTCACTTCTTGCTCAGTCCCGCGTCGGACACGGTCGGCTGACCGTTCTTGCCCAGCTCCGCGTTCAGGATCGACAGGTCGAAGATGCCGTGCAGATCAGTGGACTTCAGCAGGTTCACCGCGACCGCGTGGTCCAGCGACGTCTGCAGGGTCGAGGCGGCGGGGTCGTTGGTGACCTTCTGCTCGCTGAAGGAGCGCTGGATCTCGGCGTCGGTCAGGGACTTGCCGGTGAGCCGCTTGAGCTCGCTGTTCACCAGCTTCTGCGCGTCGGCCGGGTCCGAGGTGATCCAGGAGTTGGCGGCGATCTGGCCGTCGATCAGGGCCTTGACGGTGTCGGGGTGCTTGGCCAGGAAGCTGGTCGCCACCACCAGCGTCGTGGTGGAGAACTGGCCGTTCGGCCACAGGCTGCGCTCGTCGACCAGCACCTTCGCCCCGGCCTCGGTGACCAGCCGCGAGGCCCACGGCTCGGGCAGCCAGGCGCCGTCGATGTGCCCGGCCTTGAACTGGTCCAGCGTCGTCGCGTTGTCCTGCGGGTCGACGGACACGTCGCCGGTGCCGTCCGGGTTGGCGCTCAGACCCTGCTGCTTGAGCCAGTACCGCAGCGCCACGTCCTGCGTGTTGCCCTTCTGCGGCGTGGCCACAGTCTTGCCCTTGAGGTCCGCCGCGGAGTTGATCGACGGCTTGACCACGAGCTCCGCGCCGCCTTCCGTGGCGCCGGCGACGATCTTCAGGGCCTCGCCGTGCGACTGCACGAAGGCCGACAGCGCCGAGGAGGGGCCGACGTAGGCGGCGTCGAGCTGGCCGCCGAGCACCGCGGTCATCTCCGCCGGACCGGCGTTGTAGATCTGGGTGGTGAGCTTGGTGGAGCCGAGCGCCTTGGCGAAGTCGCCGTGCGCGACCCCGACCACGGCCGTGGCGTGCGTGACGTTCGCAAAGTAGCCCAGGCGCAGCTCAGAGGCGGGCGAACCGCCGGACTCGGCCTTGGCGACGTTCGACGACGGCGCAGAGCTCTTCGACGAGGACGACCCGCACGCGGCGGCAACGGTGACGATCCCGACGGCGGCACTCAACGCGGCGACTGTACGTACCAGAGTCTTGATGTCTATCACAGGAAGGCTCCCGAAAGGATCGCCGGGCACACCGGCGGGCGGCTTCACGCAGCCGCTGGAATAGGGAAAGAGAAAAGAGAGGGCGATCAGACCGTCGCCGGACAGCACGCGCTGGACAGCCGTCCGAAGTCGACGTATCGCCGACCGACCAGGGCCACTCCAACGCGGGACATGGCTAGAGAGTGGCACGGTCTCGAGTTCTCGTCCATTTCGCGTCCGATATATGGACGCTTAAAAGGCTTCGGGAAACCACTATTTCCGGGACCATTTATATCGGGGACCGAAACGTTTCTTCCCCGATATTCTCCGTCACCGCCGACGCCGCGCCCCCGGCACGACCAGCGGCGTCCCGGACTCCGGATCCTCGATCACCCGGCACGGCAGCCCGAACACCGTCTCGACCAGCTCGGCCGTGACAATCTCCTCAGGTTTCCCCGAGGCGGCCACCCGGCCGTCGCAGAGCACGATCAAGTGCGTGGCGTACCGAGCCGCCTGGTTCAGGTCGTGCAGGACCGCCACCAAGGTCCGGCCCTCTTCCTCGTGCAGGCGCGCGCACAGATCGAGGATCTCGATCTGGTGCGCGATGTCGAGGTACGTCGTGGGCTCGTCGAGCAGCAGCAGCGGGGTCTGCTGCGCCAGCACCATCGCCGTCCACACCCGCTGGCGCTGCCCGCCGGACAGCTCGTCGACCGCCCGCTCGGCCAGGTCCGCGACGCCGGTCGCGGCCATCGACTCGGCGACGATCCGCTCGTCCTCGCGCGACCACTGCCGCAGCAGCCCCTGGTGCGGATGCCGCCCGCGCGAGACCAGGTCGGCGACGGTGATGCCGTCCGGCGCGATCGAGGACTGCGGCAGCAGCCCGAGGATCTGCGCGACCCGCTTGGTCGGCAGCGAGGCGATGTCCGCGCCGTCCAGCACCACGGTCCCGGCCCTCGGCTTCAGCAGCCGGGACAGGGCCCTGAGAAGGGTGGACTTGCCGCAGGCGTTCGGGCCGACGATGACCGTGAAGGACTGGTCCGGGATCGCCACGGACAGGTCCTCGGCGACGGTCCGTCCGTCGTAGGCCAGCGTCAGACCGCTGCCGCTGAGCCGGGACATGGTCATGGTGCTCGTCTCCTTGAAGTCCGCCATCAGATCCGCCCCGCCTTGCGCCCCGCCGCCAGCAGCCAGATCAGATAGCCGCCGCCGAGCACGCCGGTGACCACCCCGACCGGCAGGTGCCGGCCGGGGACCGCATGCTGCGCACCGAGATCGGCGCACGTGAGAAGCACCGCACCGACCACCATCGACGCGACCAGGTTCGGCCCCGGCGCCCGCGTCAGCCGGCGGGCCAGCTGCGGCGAGGTCAAAGCGACGAAGGACACCGGTCCGGCCGCCGCCGCGGCGAACGAGGCCAGCAGCACCGCGCCGGCCAGCGCCGTGAGCCGCACACGCTCCACCGATATGCCAAGCGCCCGAGCCACGTCGTCACCCATCTCGATGACGTGCAGAGCGCGGCCGCAGCCGATGATGGCCACCGGAACGAGCACAGCCATCGCCACCGCCAACGGCACCACCTCGCCCCAGCCGCGACCGTCCAGGCTCCCGGTCAGCCACAGCATGGCCCGGGCGGCGTCCATCAACTGAGCCCTGGTCATCAGATAGCCGTTGACCCCGCTCAGGATCGCCGAGACCCCGATGCCCGCGAGGATGAGCCGATAGCCGTGCACACCCTTGCGCCAAGCGAGCGCATAGACGCCGATCCCGGTCGCCAAGCCTCCGATCACCGCCCCGCACGCCAAAGCCAGGCTGCTGCCACCGGCGACGACCACGACCAGCGCGCCGGTGGCCGCGCCCTCGGTGAAGCCGAGCATGTCCGGGCTGCCCAGCGGATTGCGGACCAGCGACTGGAACACCGCGCCGGCCAACGCCAACGCGGCTCCGACCAGCAGCGCCGTCACCACCCGAGGCAGGCGCAGTTCCACCACGATGAAGTGATCACCCATCGTGCCGCCACCGAAGAGCGTGCGCAGCACCTCCCCCGGCGGGATCTGGTAATCGCCGCTGCCCAGCGTCACGACCACAGCGGCGAACGCCACCAGAACACCCGCCACAGAAGCCGTCAGCGCCCGAGGCCGATAGCGCACCGAGAACGCGGAGGTTCGCAGAACCCTCATGCCCGCACCGCCTTCGCCCGCCGCAGGAAGGAGAGAAAGACCGGTCCGCCCAGCACGCTGGTGACGACCCCGACCTGGATCTCCCCAGGCCGTCCGAGAACTCGCCCGAGCACATCGGCCCCCAGCAGCACCACCGGCGCGAGCACAGCGCAGTACGGCAACAACCACCGCAAGTCCGGCCCGGTGATGGTCCGCACGACATGCGGCACCATCAGCCCCACGAACACGATCGGCCCGCAAGCCGCCGTCGCCGCCCCGCACAACAGCGTCACCGCCACGATCGCCGCCGCGCGCACCGCAGTCGGCCGCGATCCCAACGCCCGCGCCGAATCCTCCCCGAGCGCCAGCGCGTTGAGCGGCCGCGCCAGGCCCAACGCCACCACCGATCCCACCGCGACGAACGGCAGCACCCTGACGACCGTCGAAGGCGTGGCACCGGCCAGCGAACCGACCGTCCAGAACCGCATGGCCTCCAGCGACGCCGAATCCAGCAGCATCGCGACACTGACGAACGAGAACAGCGTCGCGTTCAGCGCCGCGCCGGCCAGCGCCAACCGCACCGGCGTCGCGGACCGGGCGCCGCCGACCAGGTAGCCGGCCGTGGTGGCGACCGCCGCGCCGGCCAGCGCGAACCAGATGTAGCCGTCGAACGTCCCGATCCCGAACAGCCAGATCGAGGTGACGACCGCGGCCGAGGCCCCGGCGTTGATCCCCAGCAGCCCCGGATCGGCCAGCGGATTGCGGGTCAGCGCCTGCATCACCGCGCCGGCCAGGCCCAGAGCCAGGCCGACGAGCAGGCCGAGCAACGTCCGGGGCAGCCGCATCTGGTGCACCACCGCGTAGTACGGCGAGCCGTGGTCGGTCAGGCCGTGCCAGACCTCGCCGACCGAGAGCGACTTGGCGCCGAAGCAGATGCTCGCCACGACGACCGCGAGCAACAACACGGCCGAGACGGCCAGCCCGGCGCCCCGGCCGAGCCGGGCAGGGCCTCGGGACCTCCCGCGCGGTATCGGATCGACGGCCTCAGGGGCCTGCGGTGGTGCGGTGGCTGACAAGACCGGCTCCGGATCGACAACGGGGGCGACCCCCTTGGGCGAGTGATGAGGTTAGGCTAACCTAACTTCATCGGCGCCCTGGGGTGTACCCCCTGGCCGATCTGCCTCTCCCCTTTCCGAGAAAGCGATATCCATGGCTTATTCTCCTGATGCTTCCCTTTTATCCCGTCGTAGCCTTCTTGCCGCGGCGGGCGGCGGCGCCGTCGCCACCGTGCTCGCGGCCTGCGGCAGCGGCGGCAGAAGCGGCAGCGGTTCGAGCCCTGCTTCGGGCTCGAGCTCGGGCGCAGGCGCGGGCGCGGGCGCGAAAACCGGCGCGGCCGGGCCCTGGTCGTTCACCGACGACCGGAAGCAGACGGTGAAGGCCTCCTCCGCACCGACCCGCATCGTCGCCTTCACCGGCACCGCCGCCGCGCTCGTCGACTTCGGCCTGGACCACCAGATCGTCGGCGTCTTCGGGGAGACGACGCTGCCCGGCGGCAAGCCCACGGCGCAGGCCGGCGACCTCGACGTCGGCAAGGTGACCGTGCTGGGCAACGCCTGGGGAGAGTTCAACGTGGAGAAGTACGCCTCGCTCAGCCCGCAGCTGCTGGTCACGCACATGTACGAGCCCGGTGCGCTGTGGTACGTGCCGAACGAGAGCAAGGACCAGATCGCCAAGCTCGCCCCGAGCGCGGCGATCAACGTGGCACGCGTCTCCCTGCCGACCCCGATCCAGCGCTACGCCGAGCTCGCGCAGTCCCTCGGCGCGGACCTGACCGCCAAAAAGGTCACCGACGCCAAGGCCCGCTTCGAGACCGCGGCCGAGACGCTGCGCACGGCGGCGAAGGCGGCCGGCGGCCTGAAGGTCCTCGCCGCCTCGGGCGCCGCCGACGTGTTCTACGCCTCCAACCCGAAGATCGCCGCCGACTTGGCGTACTTCCAGGAGCTCGGCGTGAACGTCATCGTCCCGGCCAAGCTCGACAGCGGCGACTACTTCGAGAGCCTGAGCTGGGAGAACGCCGGCAAGTACCCGGCGGACCTGATCCTGCTCGACAGCCGCTCCACCGCCTTGCAGCCGGCCGCGCTGGCCTCCAAGCCGTCGTGGAACGCGCTGCCCGCGGTGAAGGCCGGCCAGGTCACGCCCTGGGACGCGGTGCCGCGCTTCTCCTACGCCGGCGCCGCTCCCCTGCTGGAAAACCTCGCCAGGGCGATTCAGAACGCGAAGAAGGTGAGCTGACGATCATGACCTTCCCATCCTCGTCGATGACACCGGTTCCCGAAGCCGAATCGGCCTCTGCGCTCGTGCACGGCAAGTTCCGCTTCTTTCCGGCCCGCGTGATCGAGACCCGCCGCCTGGGGCCTTCGATGGTCCGGGTCAGGTTCGGCGGCGAAGCCCTCCGCGACTTCGCCGGCGGCGGCCGCGACCAGAGCTTCTCCCTGTTCCTGCCGCAGCCGCACCAGTACGCGCCGACTGTCCCCTTCGACGCCGGTGACGACTGGTTCAGGCAATGGCGCGTGATGGACGAGGGCGAGCGCGCCATCATGCGCTCCTACACCGTGCGCCGGCACGACCGGGACCACAACGAGGTGGACGTCGACTTCGTGCTGCACGGCGCGGGAACGGCTTCGGGCGGCCCGGCCGGACCGGCCTCGCGCTGGGCCGCCGAGGCCGCGCCGGGCGACCGGGTCGTGCTGCTCGGACCGGCCGCCGAGGACAACAAGAGCGTGGGCTTCCAGCCGCCGGAGGGGACGGACTGGGTCCTGATCGCCGCCGACGAAACGGCGCTGCCCGCCGCCGCCGCGATCCTGGAGTGGCTGCCGGGACACCTGCGCGCGCGGGTCTGGATCGAGGTCCCGTATCTGAAGGACACGCAGGAACTGCTCAGTCCCGCCGAGGCCGACATCACGTGGCTGGTCCGCGATCCGCTGCGGCAGCCGGGAACGTTGCTCAGCAAAGAGATCGCCGAGGCGACCTTCCCTGACGGCGCGCCCTATGCCTGGATCGCCGGGGAGTCGGCGATGGTCAAGACCCTGCGACGCCACCTCGTCGGCGCGCGCGGCATCGATCGGCGGCACGTGACCTTCGCAGGGTACTGGCGGCTCGGTGCGACCGAAGAGGATCTGCGGATCGAGAAGATGGAGGCGGCGCAGTGAGCCCTCAGGCCTCGGTAGTCGCGACCGCGCGCGCCATCTACTCTCCGGCCGTCGAGGACGCCGCGCAGCACCTGTTCAACGACCGCACGGTGGACCGCTACCGCGTCACCATGGCCGACGGCATCGATCGGGTCGCGGGGCGTGTGGCACGCGCTGAAAGCCCCTTCACCGGCGTCTCGCCGGATGATCTCGCTCCGGGCATATCAGGCATCGACCTCGATCGTCCGCTCGACGACGCCGGCTCGGCGCTGGACGAGCTCGAAGAGGTCTATCTGCGCGATGCCGTCTACTTCCATCACCCGCGCTATCTGGCGCACCTCAACTGTCCGGTCGTCATCCCGGCGCTGCTCGGCGAGGCCGTCCTCACCGCGGTCAACTCTTCCTTGGACACCTGGGATCAGAGCGCCGGCGGGACTCTGATCGAGCGCCGCCTGATCGACTGGACCGCCGGACGGATCGGCTTCGGCCCCGCTGCCGACGGCATCTTCACCAGCGGCGGCAGCCAGTCGAACTTCCAGGCTCTGTTGCTGGCCCGGGAGGAGATCCTGGCGAGGGCCGCTGCGGCCGCCGGATCCGGGCCTACAACAGTTCCTTTCAGCCCCACGCGCGACGTCACGGACCGCCTGCGCATCTTCGTCTCCGAAGCCGGCCACTTCAGCGTCCGCAAGTCGGCGAAGATGCTCGGCCTGAGCTCGCAGGCCGTGGTGACCGTCGAGACCGACTCCCGCAAGCGGATGCGTCCCCAGGCGCTCGCATGGGAGCTGGAGCAGTGCCGCTGGGCCGGGTTCGTCCCGATGGCGGTCGTGGCCACCGCCGGGACCACCGACTTCGGATCGATCGACCCGCTGCCGGCGATCGCGAGGCTGTGCGCGGAATCAGGAGCCTGGTTCCATGTCGACGCCGCGTACGGCTGCGGTCTGCTCGTCTCCCGCTCCCGGCGCGATCTGCTGAACGGCATCGAGCGCGCGGACTCGGTGACCGTCGACTTCCACAAGTCCTTCTTCCAGCCGGTCAGCTCCAGCGCCCTGGTCGTCCGCGATCACGCGGTCCTGAGCCACGCGACATACCACGCCGACTACCTCAACCCGGCCCACATGCTCGAGCAGCGCATCCCCAACCAGGTCGACAAGAGCATCCAGACCACGCGCCGCTTCGACGCGCTCAAGCTCTGGATGACGCTGCGGATCATGGGCCCGGACGCGGTCGGCGCGCTGTTCGACGAGGTCGTCGACCGGGCCGCGCAGGCCTGGGTGCTGCTGACCGTCGATCCGCGGTTCGAGGTGGTGACCCGGTCGCAACTCAGCACCCTGGTCTTCCGCTGCCTGCCGCCGGAGGGCACGGCCCGGGAACTGGCCGACGGCGCGAACCTGTACGCGCGCGAAGCACTGGCCGCCTCGGGCGCGGCGATGGTGGCCGGAACGAAGGTCGGCGGCCGGCACTACCTGAAGGTCACGCTGCTGAACCCCGAGACCACGGTGGACGACATCGCGCACGTCCTGGACCTGATCGCCGGCCACGCCGCCGAGTACATCGAGCGGAGAACCCGGTGACAGCCCACGACTTCATAGCCATCGGCCTGGGCCCCTACAACCTGGGCCTGGCCTGCCTGACCGAGCCGATCGCCGGGCTCGACGGCCTGTTCCTGGAGGCCCGCCCCGAGGCCGGCTACGCCTGGCACCCCGGGATGCTGCTGTCCTCGGCCACGCTCCAGACGCCGTTCATGGCCGATCTGGTCACGCTGGCCGACCCGACGTCGCCGTACTCCTTCCTGAACTACCTGAAGGAGACAGGGCGGCTGTATCCGTTCTACATACGCGAGAACTTCTATCCGGTCCGGGCCGAGTACGACCACTACTGCCGGTGGGCCGCGACGCGGCTGCGCAACGTCCGCTTCGGACGGACGGTCTCGCGGGTCGAGTACGACGAAGCAGAAGCCTGTTACGTCGTGCACTCGGTCGGTACCGACGGCAGCGTCGTCAGCGAAGACCGGGCGCGTCACCTGGTCCTGGGCACCGGGACCCCGCCGCACATCCCAGAGCCCTGCCAGGGCATCGGCGGAGACCTCGTCCACAGCGCCGACTACCTGGCCAACCGCGCTGTGTTGCAGAGCAAGGAGAGCGTCACGGTCGTGGGCAGCGGCCAGAGTGCGGCCGAGATCTACCTCGATCTGCTCGCCGACGCCGGCCCCGACACGTACCACCTGAGCTGGGTGACGCGGTCCCCGCGGTTCTTCCCGCTGGAGTACACCAAGCTGACGCTGGAGATGACGTCGCCGGATTACGTCGACTACTTCCACGCGCTTCCCGAGGCGACGAGGTATCGGCTGGAGGCCGAGCAGAAGGGGCTGTTCAAGGGCATCGACGCCGTGCTGATCAACGAGATCTTCGACACCCTCTACCTCAAGAGCGTGCGCGGTCCGGTGGCCACGCGGCTGGTGACGAACACCGAGCTGCGCGGAGCGTCGTATGACGAGGCCGGCGGCACCTACACGCTCGATCTGCACCACGAGGAGCAGGACCGCGGGTTCTCGCTCGCGACGCAAGGGCTGGTGCTGGCGACCGGGTACCGCTATCAGTTCCCTGCCTTCCTCGAACCGGTGCGGGACCGTATCCGCTGGGACGGCAGCGGGCGATTCGACGTCGCGCGCAACTACTCGATCGACGTCGCCGGGCGAGAGATATTCCTGCAGAACGCCGGCACGCACACGCACAGCCTCACGTCCCCGGACCTGGGCATGGGGGCGTACCGGAACTCGTGGATCATCAGCGAGATGCTTGGCCGGGACTACTACCCGATCGAGAAGTCCATAGCGTTCCAGGAGTTCGGCGCGCCGGACGGACTGCTCACGTGATCACTTTCCGTCCGCTCGATGTGGGATCCGACGCCGAGATGGCGATGCTGCACCGCTGGGTCACGCACCCGAAGGCGGGCTTCTGGATGATGCAGGACTGCGATGTCGAGCAGGTGCGCCGCGAATACCGCCGGATTGCCGAGCATCGGCATCACGAAGCGTTCCTCGGGCTGGTGGATGGAAATCCGGCGTTCCTCGCCGAGCGGTACGACCCGCGCCACGTGGAGTTGGCCGGGCTGTACGAGGCCCAGGACGGCGACGTCGGGATGCACTTCCTGTGCGCACCGACCGACACGCCGATCCATGGCTTCACTCGCGCGGTGATCACGGCCGTGCTGGGCTGGATCTTCTCCGATCCGGGCGTGCTGCGCGTGGTCGTCGAGCCGGACGTGCGGAACACCGCGGTCCATGCGCTGAACGCGGCGGTCGGGTTCCGTGTCGTCGGTCCGATCACCAAGCCCGAGAAGCAGGCGCTGCTGAGCGTTTGCACCTGGCATGACTTCCTAGGAGCCACCCGATGAACCCCCGTGACGCCGTCCGTCATCTGACCCCCGACAATTGGGACCGCGCCAATCGGCTCCTGCTGCGCAAAGCCATTGCAGAGTTCTCCCATGAACGGCTGCTCGCACCGCAGTTGCTTGCCGGATCTGACCAATCGTTCTCCGTGCATAGCGACGACGGCACCGTGGAGCACCGCTTTTCCGCGCAGGTGCTGGAGCTGAATCACTGGCAGGTGGATGCCGAGAGCATTGTTCGCATTCGCGACGGCGAGGAAGCGCCTTTGGACGTCGCAGACTTCTGCATCGAGATGCGCGGCGCCCTCGGCCTCAGCGATCAGGTTCTGCCGGTCTACCTGGAGGAGATCGGCTCCACGCTGGCCAGTACCGCCTACAAGCTGAGCAAGCCGCCGGTCACGGCTTCAGAGCTGGCGCGCGCCGACTTTCAGCGGATCGAGACGGAGATGACCGAGGGACATCCCACGTTCGTCGCCGGAAGTGGCCGGATCGGGTTCGGCGTCGACGACTTCCGGCAGTACGCGCCGGAGGCGGCGTCTGCAGTGCATCTGATCTGGGTGGCTGCGCATCGGGACCATGCGGCTTTCTCGGCTTGTGCGGACACTGAGTACGAGAGCTTCATTCGGACGGAGCTCGGAGAGGAACTGCTGGGGCTGTACGGCAAGGTGATGACCGGCCTCGGCCTGGATCTGGATGATTATCTGCTGATCCCGGTGCATCCCTGGCAGTGGTGGAACAAGCTCTCGGTGACGTTCGCCGGGGACATCGCCCGGCAGCTTCTGGTGTGTCTGGGCCCTGGCGATGATGAGCACCTGGCGCAGCAGTCGATCCGAACGTTCTTCAATGTCACTGATCCGTCGAAGCACTATGTGAAGACCGCATTGTCCGTTCTGAACATGGGGTTCATGCGCGGGCTGTCAGCGGCCTACATGGAGGCGACTCCCGCGATCAACGACTGGCTGGCCGGACTGATCGCCGACGACGCGGTGTTCAAGCGGACACGGCTGTCGGTGATTCGTGAGCGCGCGGCGGTCGGGTATCGGCATCGGCAGTTCGAGGCGGCTACGGGGCCTTCGTCGCCCTATCGGAAGATGCTGGCCGCTTTGTGGCGCGAAAGTCCGGTGCCGGCGCTGGAGCCCGGCCGGCGGTTGGCGACGATGGCCGGCTTGCTGCATGTGGACCGCGACGGCGGTTCGCTGGCGGCGGCACTGGTCGCGGAGTCGGGGCTGGCTCCGCAAGTGTGGTTGCGGCGGTATCTGGATGCTTATCTGGTGCCGTTGCTGCATGCGCTCTACGCCTACGGCTTGGCGTTCATGCCGCATGGCGAGAACGTCATTCTGGTGCTGGACGAGCGTGGCGTGGTCGAGCGCGTCATCTTCAAGGACATCGCCGAGGAGATCGCGGTGATGGAGCCTTCGGTTCCACTGCCGGCCGGGGTGGATCGGATCCGGGCGGACGTGCCGGAGGATCTCAGACTGCTTTCGATCTTCACCGATGTGTTCGATTGCTTTCTGCGGTACTTGAACGCGGTGCTGGCTTCGCGGGGAGTCTTGGCCGAGGACGTCTTCTGGCGGACCGTCGCGGAATGCGTTGAGGCTTATCAGGACTCGACCCCTGAGCTGGCCGAGCAGTTCCGGCGCTTCGACGTGTTCGCTCCTGAGTTCGCACTGTCGTGCCTGAACCGTCTTCAGCTGCGGAACAACGAGCAGATGGTGGATCTGGCCGATCCCTCGTCGGCGCTGCGATTGGTGGGGACGTTGGAGAATCCGATCGCGCGGGTACGAAGGGGTTGATGTCCGACCTCCGCGTGGCGAACGATCACCTCGGCGATCCGCGGCGTCTTCGAGCCCTGTTCGACGACGAGGGCCATCTCTTCTTCCGGGATGTCCTCGACCGGGATGCGGTACTGGAGACCGGTCGGCGGGTGATGCGCACGGTCGATGAGCTGTCGGGCTGCGAGGACAGCGAACTCCAGGACGCGCTGAACGAGCAGCGGCTCTGGGAACGCCTGGTCGCGGTCCCGTCGTTGGCGACCTTCTTCGCCACGATCGCGGGCGCGCCGGTCGGCTTCATCCCGCTGGCGCGCTACCGGATCATGCCGCCGGGCGGCGTGACGCAGGTCCACCAGGACGCACTGCTCAACCCGGGCTTCGACATGACGACGGCCTGGATCCCGCTCATGCCGATCAGCACGGAGCTGGGCGGCTTGGCGGTGGCGAGCGGCAGCCACCGCCACGGCTGCGTGCCGCCCGAGTCACTGCCGCCGCTGGACGGTTCGTGGCGCTCAGCTGCCTACGAGCCCGGCGACGTCGTCCTGATGAACGAGGCGCTGGTCCACACCGGCCTGCCGAACCGTTCCCGCGACAGCCTGCGGGTGTCGGTCGACGTGCGCTTGCAGAGCCCGACGGCCGCTCCGGCGGTGGTCGGACGCATCGTAGAGGTGGACACAGAATCGGTGCGGATCGCCAGCGAGGCCGGCGGGGAGGTCGTGACGCTCGCCGTGGACGACTCGACGCTGCTCCGCGCCGGCTCCGGTCAGCGAATTCCGCTCGCGGAGCTGACCGCGTCGGAGCTGGCGCCGGGACAGCGCGTCATCGCCTCGCGGCGGGAGGAGCTCGCCGTCATGATCAAGAGGCTGTAGCGGTCTCGCGGTCAGCGGCGCGCGGAGGGAAATCGGCATCTCCACCCATGGGGACCAGCCGTGCAGGTGGGATGCGGGGCTCCGCCCGGGGGTCGAGACGGCCGCTGCGGGCTATTCCCCGACAGCTCGCATGAATGATATATGAGGTCGTATGCATCTTGGCTCACAGCCAGACAGCGCCTCCCCCGATTCAAAGCCCGTATTCGCCCCGTACGACGCGGTCGATCTCGACGGGGACCACCTGTTGCGTCCCGCGGAGATCGAGAAGCAGATCCTGGACGTCGCCCCGCGGGTCCGCGACTGCCTCGTCGCCTCGGCCCGGCTGCGCGGCCGCGTGCAGACCGACGTCCTGCTGGTCCTGCAGCCCGGTGTCGATCCCGACGACGACCACGAGACGGCGATCCGGCCGGCCTTCACCGACGCCGAGGCCGCGACGATCCGGCGGGTGTTCGTCATCGGCTCCGACCGGCGCATGCCGGCCGACGCGCTCGAGCGGGACCGGACCCTGATATGGCTGCACCAGGCTGCTGAGATGGCCGGTGCGCGGCTGCCGGGCCTCGGGCGCAAGGTGGATCCCGTGCCGGTGCCGACGGAGCGGGTTCCGGTGGACTTCGCCGGCGACGGCGAGGGCGTCGCCGCGCTGACGTGGGGGCAGCACGAGATCTGGCAGTCCATGACCCGGCAGGGGAACTGGCTGCCGCTGGGCGGCTGGCGGCCGGTGGATCCCGGCACCGGGGTCGAGGCCATCGCCGACGAGCTCGCGTACCTGCACACGCGGTTCCCCTCGATGCGGACCCGGCTGCGCTTCGACGAGGACGTCTGGCCGTACCAGGAGCTGTTCGCCTCCGGATCCACGCACCTCGACGTCTTCGACGCCGAGCCCGGCCAGGAGCCGGCCGACCGGCTCGCCGCGGACATCTCGGACAACTACCAGTACCAGCCCTACGACCTGCGCGCCGAGTGGCCGGTCCGGATGGCCGTGGTGCGCCAGGGCGGCGAGGCGACCCGCCTGGTCGTCGCCATGCACCACCTGGCCCTGGACGGCGGCGGGGCCGAGATCATGTTCCGCGACGTCGCGGTGCGGGCCACCGAGCCGCCCTCGGGCCTGCAGCAGCTGGAGCAGACCGCCTGGCAGAGCTCGCCGGCCGGCCGCAAGCACAGCGACAGGACTCTGCGACACTTCGGCGACGTCCTGCGGACCATGCCGACGCCGACCTTCCCGCCCTCGGACGACCCGCGCCGCCCGCGCTACTGGAGCGCCGAGTACTACTCCCCCGCGCTGCGCCCGGCGCTGGCGGCGATCGGCGAGCGCACCGGCGCCGACGCCACGCGCGTGCTGTTCGCGGTCTACGCCATCGCGCTGGCGCACGTCACCGGCGTCCACCCGGCCCTGTTCCGGCCGGTGATCGGCAACCGCTTCCGGCACCAGCTGGCCGACGTCGTCTGCCACGCGGCCCAGGCCGGCGTGGTCCTGCTCGACGTCGCCGACTCCACGGTCGAGGAGGTGATCGAGCGCGCCGGCCCGGCCGCGATGAACGCCCTCAAGCACAGCTACTTCAACCCGAGGCAGCTCAACGAGATGATCGAGGACATCGGCCGCGAACGCGGCGCCGACCTGGACATCGCCTCGTTCTTCAACGACCGCCGAGCCCCGGTCCCCGCCCCGGCCGCCACCACCGCAGGGCCCGAAACCCCGACGGCCGAAGACTTCGCCGAAGCCCGCGCCGCCAGCCGCTTCCGCTGGACCCAACGCCGCAACGACCCCGTGGAACGCCTGTTCCTGCACGTCGACGACGGCCCCGACGCCGTCACCCTCCTCGTCGAGGCCGACACCCGCGGCATGTCCCCCGCCCAGATCGAGCACCTGGTGCGGGAGATCGAGGAGGTCGCGGTGAGTGCGGCGGTGCAGCCCGGGTTGCGGTCGGGGGTATCGGGGCGCTGATACGTGTCCGCACGGCCCCGCGCAGCAAGCGCCCCCGGACCGGATCCCGCCGGTCCGGGGGCACCCAACGCACAACCGCTCAGGAGCTGTACGTCGTCGTGCAAACCGTGCCGTTCAAACTGATCGCCGCGGGCGAGGGATACGCCCCGGTGTTGTTCCCGACGAAGCCGATGCTCGCCGAGTTGCCACCGCCGGCGGCCAGATCGGCGTTCCAGGTCAGGCTGGTGGCCTCGACGTTCTGGCCGGAGCTGGTCCAGTTCGCGTTCCAGCCGGAGGACAGGGTCTCGCTGGTGCTGGGGAAGGTGAAGGTCAGCGACCAGCCGTTGACGGGGCTGGGTCCGGTGTCGGTGACGGTGAGCGCCGCGACATAGCCGCTGCCCCAGCCGGTCGTCACCTGGTAGTCCACGGCGCAGGTGCTGGCCGCGGGCGTGCCGGTGGTGAAGGTGAGCGGATCGGAGGCTGGCGAGAGGTTGCCGTTCTGGTCGGTGGCCAGCACGTTCAGGGTGTAGCCCGTGCCCGGCACGAGGTTGTTGATCGTCGCCGAGGTGGAGGTCGACTCGGCGAGCAGCTCACTGGTCGTGCCGAACTGCCGGTAGACCTCGTAGCGGGTGGCCGGGCCTCCGTGGGACGGGGTCCAGCTCACCGTCGCCTGCGTGCCGGTGACGTGCGAGACGCTGGGTGCGGCGGGGGCCGTCAGGGTGCTGACGGGGGCGCCGGACGGAGTCAGCACCACGGTCTCGATCGAGTACGGCGGCAGCGTCTGAACTGCGCTGCTCCCCTGCGCCGCGGACGTGATCGAGGTGGCCTCGTCGCCGTACGTGTAGACGGTCGGCGTCGCGGTGCTCGGCGTGTACCCGGCGTAGTGCAGGTTCACCGAGTAGGAGTTCGCAGGGTCCTTGTTCACCAGCATCACGGCCAGGTTCCCGTTCGCCTGCTTGACGGCGTGCGCCGCGACGAGTTGCTGGTCGGTACCGGCACGCACCATCTGGTCGCCGGGCCGGCCGAGCTTGCTCAGCATGCTGATCGCGTGGTAGCTCGGGAACGGCGTGTTGAGTGCCGGCTCGCACACCGTCCCCACACACGTCCCGCTCGACAGCACGCCCCAGTCGTCGTAGTCCGTCGCGCCGTCCGGTGCGGTGCTGATCTGCGTCGGACCGTTGTGCGTGTCCCACCAGTCGACGGTGAACACGCCCTGCTCCAGCGCCGTGAAGTACGTGTCGGCACCGAACAGCGCATCCGGCTGCGTGTCCTCATCGACGCCGGCGTTCACCTCGGTGAGCGCGACGCCGAGATGCGAAGCGTTGGCCCCGCCGTACTCGGCGATCTCGGTCCGCAGCTGCGACAACTCCCCGGGCAGTTGAGCCGGCTCGGTCAGCGCCGTGGACGCGCCGGTGCCGTTGGGATACCAGTGCACGATGACGAAGTCGACCGCCGAACCCGCGATCGACAGCACCGTCCGGTTCCAGTCGGCGGAGTCGCCGGAGGCCACGACACCGTCCGGCCAGTTCCCGGGCAGGGTCAGCACCGCGCCGACCTTGATCGTGGGGTCTGCGGCCTTCATCGCCTGGCTGTACTGGACGACGTTCTGCGCATACGTCGTCGGGCTCTTGCTCGCGTGGTTGTCGGCTTCCCAGTCGCTTCCGTAATAGCCGTTGCCGTAGTTCTCGTTCCCGACCTCCCAGTACTTGTCGCCGTAGCCCTTGGTGACGTTGGCGTACTGGACCCAGCCCGCGGCCTGCTGAGGCGTGCCGGTCCCGTAGTTGGCGATGAGGATCGGCTGGGCCCCGATGGTCTTGACGGTGCCCATGAACGCGTCGAAATCCGTTCCCGGAGCCACGTAGCCGCCGGGCGCGGTGTTGGTCTGCCAGTCGTACATGTCGCCGTAGGAGCCGCCGGGGTAGCGCAGCATTCCGATGCCGGCCTGGCCGAGCAGGCCCTGGACCGCCGGGACGTTCATCTGGCTGTCCCACACGGCGCTGTTCAGGCCGTACCCAGTGGTCGGGATCGTGCCGAGGCCTTCCAGGGTGTTGACGGTGACGTCGACCGACGTGGCGGCGGCCGGCGCGGTCGTCGCCGCGGCGCTCCCGCCCGGCCCGGACGCCGCGACGCCGGCCACGGCGAGCAGCCCGGCCGCGCCGAGCGTGCCCAATCTGCGCACTCTCAAAGTGCTGGCTCCCTTCGGATGACATGGCTATCAGGGGACTGAAAAGCGAACAGAGACTCTCAACACCCGATCCGGCTGGTGCTCAGCGCCACGTCGTCGAACCACAGCGTGTCGTCGCCGCTGCTGTAGTTCTCCCAGCCGAGCTTGAGATCGGTGAGCTGCGGACGCCACGACGCCCCGGACCCGCCGAGCCACTGGTCGTCGATGTCGGAGGTCGCCACGCCGTCCTCGGTCAGGCCCGGTACGGCGGCGCCGTTGTACCAGGTGTGGATCTGGCCGTTGGAGCCGCTCACGGAGAACTCCAGGCACTCCCAGGCCCCGGTCGGCAGCACGACGCTCTGCGCGACGCCGGCCGGGCTCTGGTCCGGCAGCGTGGCGTCGTCGGACTGCCGGTTCCACATCAGCGCGCCGTTCTGGGCGCCGAGCCGCAGATCGGTGTTGCCGTGCGCGGAGTCGTTCAGCGCCAGGAAGGTGGTGTGGTTGGTCGGCAGCGGCGCGGTGTGCTTGATCCAGAAGCGGACGTACCAGGTCGGGGCGGCGGTCGCCATGTCGGTCGTGTCGTCGGCGAAGACGTGGTTGCAGTACGTCCCGCGGCCGTCGATCTCCAGGGACTTGACCCCGGCGTGCTCCTGCGCGCCGGTGATCGTGGCGGCGCCGGTCCCCGAACAGCTCGGCGTGACCACGGACCAGCGGCCGGCCGGCGTGCTCGAGGTCTGATTCTCGAAGCCGTCGCAGAACACCGCACCGGCCGGACACGGCCCGCTGCTCGGCGTGGTCGACGGCGAGGTGGAAGGCGACGTCGAGGGCGAGGTGGAAGGCGAGGTGGAAGGCGAGCTCGACGGCGAACTCGGCGTCCCCAAGCCGCTGCACGGCACGCCGTTGAACGCGAAGTTCACCGGGGCGCTGTTCGTCCCCGAATACGTGGCCTGAAACCCGAAGGCGACCGTGGCCCCGGCGGCGACCGCGCCGTTGTACGGCTCGTTGGTGGCCGTGACCTGCTGACCGCTTTGGCTGACCTGCGCGTTCCACCCGGACGTCACCTGCTGCGTCCCGTTCCAGGACCACGTCGCCGTCCACGCCGACACGGCCGGACCGCCGTTCGTCACCGTCACGTTGGCGGTGAACCCGGTACTCCACTGGTTCGGCTGATAGGCGACCGAGCAACTGGTGTCGGCACCCGCGGCGGGTCTGGACCCGAGGATGAACATCGCGGACAGCGCCAGGACGGCCGCGGCCACCGCGGCCAGAACGCGGATACTGCGCAGGAAGGAATGATCGCGGTACATCAGGGCACCTCCACCGTGAACGCCGCCGTGTGCTCGACCCCCGACGTCTGGAACTGGACGAACAGCCGCCACGCGCCGGACTCGGGGAACCGGATCGTCGCCGTCAAAGCGCCCGCGCCGCTCGTCCCACCGGCGGAGCGTCCGGTGGACAGGGCTCGGGCGAAGGCCGTGTCACCGCTGTGGAACGCGGTCAGGTGTGCGTAGCCGTCAAGCAGCCTGTCGAACTGCTGGACCGGTTTCCCGTCCTTGGTGATCGCGACTCCGAGGTCTGATTCGGTTCCTTCGCGCGCCGGGCCGGTGAGCCGAAGCGCGTAGCCGTCGGCGGTAGCCGTGTCGGCCGCGGCGGGCAGCGCGGCGACGGTCGCGGAGCCGGGGATCGTCAAGGGTTGGGACAACGAATACGACAAGGGCGTCCCGGCGCTGGAATCCGGCGCCGCGAACGTGACGTAACTGCGGTAGGAACCGCCCGGCAGAGCCGGGATCGGCACGGTCCAGGAACCATCGGCACGCATCGACGGAATCAGCTGACGGAAGTCCCCGAGATCGCTGCGCACCAGGTAGAACACCAGAAGCTGGCCCTCGTAGGGCTGGAACCGGGTGACGGTCTTGCCGCTGGGGCCGGTGATGTGGAACGTGAACGGCGCCGTGGAGTCGACGACGTACGAATAGCCGCCGACGGCGGCGTGAAGCCCGTTGTCGGAGGCCGCCGCGGCGGCGATCTTCGGACCGCTGGGCTCTCCCATCCCCGGCATGTCGTCGCCGGAGCCGCCCATGTCCATCCCGCTCATGCCGCTCATGTCGCCGGCGCCCATCGCCATTGCGTCGCGGCTGATCGAGGCCGGCGGCGTGTTCCGCGGACCGGAGGCGGACGCCTGGCCGCAGCCCGCGAGAGCCGCGGCCGCCGCACAGGCGGTCGCAGCCGATATCAGAGCGCGTCGAAGCGCAGGCATGACAAGACCCTTCATCGAAGGCGGCGGCGCGGCCGGCGTTGCGGCGGCCGCACCGCCACGGAGCACTACGGACTCGTGCAGGACAGGCTCTCCGGTTGGACCGGAGCAGTCGCCTGGTTCGCCACGAAGCCGAAGTTCGTACTGGCCCCGGCCGCCAGTTGCGCGTTCCAGTCCGCCGACTTCATCGTCGCCAGCGACCCGGATTGCGACAGCGTCCCGTTCCACGCGCTGACCACGCTCTCGCCGTCGGCGAGCACCCAGCCGACCGTCCACTTGGTCAGCGGGGTGTTGTTCGGGTTGGTCACGGTGATCTGCGCCTGGAAGCCGCCGCTCCAGGTGTTCGTCACCGCGTACGTGGCCTTGCACGGCACCGAAGGCGGCGGCGGGGCCGTCGCGCCGATACCGGTGACCTGGCCGCTGCCGCCGTCGAAGACCACGTCGGAGCAGCCGTAGAAGGTCTCCGGGCTGTCCGAGCGGGCCCAGACCGAGTAGATGATGTGGCGCCCGGTCTTGTTCGCCGGCAGCGTCGTGTTCCAGGAGTAGTAGCTCTGCAGGGTGGCCACGGTCCCGGTGTTCGGCGGGTCGGTGACCTTGGAGAACGGCACCGACTCCAGGTCGGCCCAGGTCAGGGGCTTGGTCTGGTCCCAGCCGTCCTTGGTGACGTACAGGCTGAACGTGCCCGGGTGCGCGGCCCACCGGTTGTAGTTGATGGTGATGTTCGCCCCGGAGGTCAGGTGCGTGACCGGCCAGTCGGCGCTCACCTGGTCGAACCCTGAGAAGTCGTAGTAGTTGCTGTTGCCGCTGCACAGCTTGCCGTCGGGAATGAAGCCGACCGTCCCGCCGCTGGTGGCCCCGCTGCGGTTGCCGACGGCGAACCAGTTGTAGAGCGGGGTGGTGCCGCTGGTGGCCACCGCCGCCTGACAGGCCGGGTTCTGCGGGACGATCTGGCCGGTGGAGGTCAGGCCGTCCTCGTAGCAGAAGAACGTCCGGCTGCCGGGGATCATCATCGCCCCGTGCGCCGAGGCCGTCGGCGCCAAGGTGATGGTCCCGATCAGGCCGGCCAGCGCGAGCAGCACCCCGGCCAGCTTCCTGGGGATCTTTCTTCTCACATCGCTCGCCTTTCGACAGATGTGGCGGACTGTGTCGGGCGGAGCGTAGCTCCGTCGGCGCGGACGGTTATGCGTTCGCGCAACGGTGCCCGGCGGCCGGTCCGTCGAACGAGATCGAACGGGCATGTCAGGGGTCGTCCTCGCCGGGGGCCGCGCCGCGCGGCTCGCGCAGGGTTCTGCGAAAGTTTCACGCAACAGCGCATATGACCAGCGCCGACATCACAGGGCTTTGACGCTGTTCGAAGGTCCGGCGGACCATGCGACTGCCCGACTGCGCAGTCGCACCTACCGAGGGGAGCCGCCACCGTGCGCCATACCAGACACAGCCCACCGGCAGCACCGGGACGCCGCCGCCGTCGAAGCGCCCTGCACACAGCGCTGGCCGCCACCGCCGCCGTCATCGTCGCCCTGGCCTTCGCCCTGGCCGGCACGCCCGCGCAGGCGCTCGGCGTCGGCGGCACACCGTCGCCGGTGACCGGCAACGCGACCCACTTCGACGGGCTCGGCGCGCCCTACGGCGGCTGCGGCATGCCGCAGGCGAACCTGGACTCCCAGGACTTCATCGCGCTGAACGTGTTCAACACCCCGGGCAACTACAACCAGTTCACGCGTCCGGTGCCGCCGTCGCAGGCCGGCATCCTGGGCATGTTCGACAACGGTCTGAACTGCGGGCGCTGGGTGAAGGTCAGCATCGGCGACTTCTGCACCGGCACCAACGACGGCGCGCAGAACGAGCCCTTCTGCCGCAACGGCTCCTGGGTCGCCGACAAGTACAACGGCGCGACGCTGAACATGCTGGTCGCCGACAGCTGCGCCGACTCCAACGCCTGGTGCCGCGACGACCCGTACCACATCGACCTGCACACCGACTCGATCAACCGCTTCCAGCTGAACGGCGCCGCGGTCGGCGACCTGCTGGACCACTGGAACAACCGCCAGGTGACGTGGCAGTTCATCAACGCGCCGAACTACACCGGCGACATCAACATCGGGTTCATCCAGGGCGCGCAGGTGTACTGGCCGGCGATCTCGGTGTCGCACCTGGCCAACGGCATCCACGGCGTGCAGTACCTGTCGGCGAACGGGACCTGGGTCTCGGCGGCGATGGACAGCGACATGGGGCAGGCGTACATCATCGGGCCGACGGCCGCCGCCGGGTCCGGCTACCAGATCCGCGTGACGGACGCCTCGGACAACCTGATCAACGGCGGTCAGGTGTACCACTTCTCCCTGCCCTCGTCGTGCGGCAGCAACTGCAGCGCGGCGTACACGCAGGTGACGTACACGACGACCCCCGGGTCCGGGCCGACGTCGCCGAGTTCGACTCCTTCCACGCCGCCGACCACGCCGACGACGCCCACCTCTCCCAGCTCGCCGAGCACCCCGAGCACGCCGAGCACCCCGAGTTCGCCGTCCAGCTCCGCCGCCGGCGCCGGCTGTTCGGTGACGTCCTCGGTGACCGGGTCCTGGGGCACCGGCTACCAGCTCGCCTTCACGGTCACCAACACCGGCACCGTCGCGACGTCGAACTGGGCCGTGCGCTTCTCCTTCGCCGGGTCGCAGACGATCTCGAACTCCTGGAACGTGACGGCCGCGCAATCCGGTCAGGCGGTGACGGCGAACTCCGTGTCGTACAACGGGTCGCTGGCACCAGGAGCGGCGACGTCGTGGGGCATGGTGGTCAACGGAGCGAACCAACCACTCAGCGGAATTGCCTGTGTCGCCAGCTGAGTTGTCCTCGGGACGGTTCGCGCCGCCGATCTCGGGTACCGCGTTCGACGTGAAGACCATGATGCGATTCGACGTGGTGATCGAGATACCGGCGGGTTCCCGGAACAAGTACGTGATGGACCACCGCTTGGGCCGCATCCGCCTGGAGCGGCAGCTGTTCACCTCGACCAGCTATCCGGCCGACTACGGCTACATCCCCGGCACGCTGGCCCCGGACGGCGACCCGCTGGACGCCATCGTCCTGCTGGACGACCCGGCGTTCCCCGGGGTCGAGGTCGCCGTCCGGCCGGTGGCGGTCTACCGCTCGCACGACGAGAAGGGCATCGACGACAAGATCCTCTGCGTGCCGGCCGGCGACCCCCGCTACGAGGACCTGCAGGACCTGGCCGACGTGGCCCAGGAGCGCCTGGACGAGATCGGGCACTTCTTCGACATCTACAAGGAGACCGAGCCCGGCCGCCACGCGCACCCGGGCACCTGGGCCGACCGCGCCGCGGCCGAGGCGGTCATCACCGCCGACCGCCAGCGGCTGGCCGAGTCCGAGGGCCGCTAGAGCCGCTAGAGCCGCTAGAGCCGCTAGAGCCGCGAAGCGACGATCGCTTGCCCCGCACCGCGAGATCCGGTGCGGGGCAAGCGGTGTAACGCGCGCGAACCTCAGCCGACCTTCCAGCTCTGACTCGCCGACCCCGAGCACGCCGCGACGATCACCGTGGAGCCGTCGGCCGTCGCCGAGCCGGTGGTGTCCAGGCACAGGCCGGTGCCGGCCGCGCTGGTGATCGTGCCGTTCGCGGCCACCGTCCACTGCTGGGCCGCCAGGCCGGTGCAGTCCTCGATGACGACCGCGGTGCCCGCGGCCACGGTGCCGCTCCCCGTCCCGGCCTGCATGCACTTGTTGCTGTACACGGTCAGCGCGTGGCCGTCGGTGTAGTTCCACGACTGGTTGCCACCGCCGTTGCAGTCCCACAGGTCGAGCTGGGTCCCGCTGGTCGTGGAGTAGCCGGGGACGTCCAGGCAGCGGCCCGAGGCGGTCTCGGTGACCGGAGTCCCGGCGGGCGCGGGCGGCTGGTCGTTGACCGGCGGGACGGTGCCGAAGCCGTAGCCCCACTTCAGCTGCGCGACGCCGCTGGTGCTGTTGTTCTGCAGGTTTCCCTTGGCGTCCAGGCTCTCGATCGAGTACGAGTCGCCGGTCCGCAAGCCCGGCCAGTAGACCATGCCCATGCCCATCCCGCGGGCGATGTCCGTGGTGGCGCCGAGGTACGCCGTGAATACGTTCCCATTGTGGTTGCCGTAGTTCAGGCCGACGGTCATCGGAGATCCGGCCTCGTCGATGATCGTGCGGTAGGCGTAGCCGCCGATGCGGGGCAGCAGGTTGGCGATCCAGTCCGCCTCGGTGGTGGCGCTGCCCCAGTAGCCGTAGAAGTGCAGCGAGAGCAGCGTGCCGTTCAGGGCCTGGGTCGCGCCGACGCCGGTGACGTTGTCGTTGTAGCCGGTGCCGGAGACGACGACGTGGTCGCGCAGGACGTCGGCGTGCCGGGCGAGCCAGCCGGTGCAGACCGCCACCCAGTCGCTCAGCGTGTAGCCGAAGGGCTCGTTCATCGGCTCGAAGTACACGCGGGGATTGGCGCGGTACTCGGCCGTGACGGTGTCCCACATCTGGTTCCAGGCGGCGACGTCGTCGATCTTGCCGTCCTTCGCCGTCGGCGCCTCCCAATAGCTCAGGATCACCTTGTCGCCCGAGGCGGTCGCGGCGTCGATGGTCGCGCGGTAGGACTTCCACCAGGCGGTGCCGACGCTGGCCGGGTTGATCGGCAGCCGCAGGGTGTTGGCGCCGAGGTTGGTGCGGAAGCCGTCGACCATCTTCTGCGTGACGCGGTAGACGGTGCGGTAGTCGTCGGTGGTGCTCAGGCCGCTGGGGACGACGGCGTCGCTGGCGTAGTTGTCGCGAGGGTCGGCCCAGTTCACACCGTGGAAACTGCTCGGCGGGGCCGCCGGGGCGGCGTCGGTCTGCGCGGTGGCGGGCGCAGCGGGGTTGTTCGAAGCCGATCCGTCGGCGGCGTAGGCGGCGAAACCGCTGGTCACCGTGGCCGCGAGCGCGCCGGCCACGACGACCAGCGTGGTGCGCCGAAGGCGCGCGAAGGTAGGACGCATCAGGTACTCCCCTCAATTAATTCGGGTGTAAATTAACTGGAGGGAAGCTAGAGCCGCGCCGAACGCACTGTCAAGGGCGAGCCCGCTCGGTGGCCGGGGCCGGACCACTACGATTTCCCCATCAGCGCGCCCGCCACAGTCCTCGACATGGCGCGGGGCCGTCCAGCGAAGAAAGCGGTTGATATGCGGTGGGGCGCGGGCCGGTCCGGCGGGGACATGACGCGTACCGCGGTGCTGGCGCTGCTGGCCCGCCGCGGTCCGCTCAGCCGCGCGCAGATCGCCGACCTGCTGGAGCTGAGCCCCGCGACGATCACCCAGGGCACCCGGCGGCTGCTCGCCGAGGGACTGCTGGTGGAGGAGGCGCCGCGGCCCTCCCCCGGAGGCGGCGGACGGCCCTCGATCCCGCTGGCCCTGGTCCCGGAATCGGCGCACACGATCGGGGTCCAGGTCGCGCACGAGCACGTCACCGGCGTGACGACGCGGCTCGACGCCGAGGTGGTGCACAGCTTCCGCCACGCCTTCGACCCGGCGGCCCCCGACGCGGTCGAGACTCTCACGACCCTGATCCGCTCGGAGATCGAGGAGATCGAGCGCCGCGGGCTGCCGCTGTCGGGCGTCGGGGTGGCGGTGCCGGGCATCGTGGAGCCGGAGACGGGCACGCTGAGCATGTCGGTGCGCCTGGGCTGGACCGGCCTGCCGCTGGCCGCGCGGCTGCGATCAGCGCTCGGCGTGCCGGTGTTCGTCGACAACGACATCAGCGCGGTCACGGCCGCCGAACGCCTCTACGGCCCCGGCGCGGACGAGGCGGACTTCCTGCTCGCCGCCGTCGGCCAGGGCATCGGCCTCGGCATGGTGCTGGACGGCGCGCCGTATCGGGGCGCGGCCGGAGCCGCCGGCGAGTTCGGCCACATGCCGGTCCAACCCGACGGCCCGCTCTGCGTCTGCGGCAACCGCGGCTGCCTGGAATCGCTGGTGAGTACGGAGGCCTTGCTGCGCTCGGCGCACGAGAGGGGCATCTTGTCGTCGGCCGAATCAGAGATCGACGATCTCGGCGTCGCCGCGCGGGACGGCAACCAGGCTGCTGCCGAGCTGCTCCAGACCGCCGCCGCGCTGCTCGGCCGGGCGCTGGCCGGCGTGGTCAACCTGCTCGGGCCCCGCAGCGTCGTCATCATCGGTGAGATCACGGCGCTGTGGGACCTGCTCGCAGAGCCGCTACATCAGGGCATGCACGCACACCTGCTCCCCGCCGTCCGCGAAACCCGGATCGAGGTCCGGCCGTGGGACGACGAGGTCATCGCGGCCAGTGCCGCGCGGGTGGTGCTGGCGGCGCCGTTGGCCGCGCCTCGGCAGCGGGGCTGAGGGCTGAAGGACTTAGGGGCTGGGGGGGTACAGCTGTGGGAGTCGAATCAGAGCTCGCCGATGCGTGGATCCGCGGAGTCGCGGCGAACGTGGCGGCGCCGACCGATGCGCTGCTGCGGCTGCTCGGCCCGGCCGGACGGGCGTCCTGGGAGGTGCTGTGCGGCGGACGTGCGCTGCCGGACGAGGTGGTGACGGCGATCGTCGCGGATGCGGAGGTGGCACAGCGCAGGCTGCTGGCGCGGAATCCGCACGCGACACCGGAGCAGCGTGGCCGGCTCGCGCTGGATCCGGACGCGATGGTGCGGTGTGACGTGGCAAGCGGGCCGAGGCGTGGAACGTGGCTGGTCCAGCCGCTGCCCGACGACGTGATCGAACTCTTCTACACAGCCCAGCGCCGTGGCTTCCCTCCTGGGTTGGTCACCGAGATGGAGATCCTGCAGGAGCTGGCCTTCTCCTGGCAGGTCCGGTCGTCGTACGACGTGAGCCTGATCGCGCATCCCGATCCGATGCTGCGCAGCCACGCCGTCCTGTCCTGGAGCGGGCTGACGCCCGAACAACAGGCCGCGCTGCTCGCCGATCCGGATCCCGACATCCGCAAGGATGCCGAGAGGCAGGTCGAGTGGCTGGATCCGGTTCTCAACGAGGCGCGGCTCCCCGACCATTGGACCCACGGCCGGACTTCCATGATGATGCGCCTCCCGATGACGCGCGCCGTCGCCGAACGTGAATTCGACGACGTGGACGGCCGCGTGGCGATGGCTTTCAATCCGTTCACACCGGCCGACATCGTGGAGCGGCTGGCGCGCGATCCCGATCCCGCCATGCGGGCCAGAGTCGCCAGGCGTCTCGAGCTGCCGGCGGATGTTCGAAGCGAGCTGGAACAGGATCCTGATGTAGATGTGCGGACCACCGCAACCGCGTTCGGCGCCGCGACCACCGCTGTTCAGCACTGGTTGTTGTATCGCCTCACCACCGCTTCGTCCTTGCGGGAGGCGGAGCGGCATGCCTGCCTGTCCGATCTCGGCGATCCCGACTGGTTCGCGCAGGCCGCCGAGTCTGACAACGTCCTGCTACGCCGAGCCGCGGCTCTGCATCCGAGGCTGCCGCAGGCTCAGGTTCGACGTCTGGCGGCGGACAGCGATGAGGAAGTCAGGTCCCTGCTTGCGCACAGCCATCCCGATGCGCCGGCCGACCTGGTGATCGAGGTGTTCATCGCAGAGCCCAGAAACCGTGCCCTGCTTTTGCTGCGTCCGCAGATGCCGCGTACCGGACTCGCTCACCTGCTCGACCACGCTGATGCGCAGGTCAGAGCTCTCGCCGCAGCTGATGTCATGTTGCCTGAACCCCCTTTCGCAATGCTCGATGACGGGGACGAGCAGGTGCGGCGTGCAGCGGCTGCGAACAGGCTGCTGCCTGCTGATGCCGTCGAGCGGCTGCTACAGGATCCGCGCCACGCCGAAGGTGCCGCCGCCAATCCCCGCCTCGGCGCTGAGACCCTGCATGGCTTGCTCGACGCGGCCGGGGTCCCGCGTTGAGGCGTCCGATACCGTCGACTGCCGGTTAGGCGCGAGCCGGTCAGCGGACGCGGTACTCCCTCCGCCAGCGCGCCGGCGGCGTGCCGTAACGGCTCCTGAACGCGCGGCTGAAGGCGGCCTCCGAGGCGTAGCCGACGGTCTCTGCGACCTGCGTGACCGGCAGGAGCGTATCGCGCAGCAGCTGCGTAGCGGCGTCCAGGCGGACGTGGTTCAGGTACGTCGCAGGGGGCTTGCCCACGCGGCCGACGAAGCGTGCGGCGAAGGACGAGCGGGAGAGGTTGCAGGCGCGCGCCAGTTCGTCGACGGTCCAGTCGTGGCCGGGGTCGCGGTGGATGACGCTCAGAGCCAGGCCGATCTGCGGGTCGAAGGCTCCGGCGAGCCAGTTGGGTTCGGCGTCGGCGCCGGAGGCCCAGGTGCGCATGATCTGGATGAAGATCAGATCGAGGATGCGGGCGACCATCACCGCAGAGCCCTGCGACGGGAACCGCATCTCCAGGACGATCATGTGACGGGCGACTTCGAGGCCTTCGAGGGCCTTCGGGTCCAGACTGCCGTCGGCGTCGGAGCCGCGCAGGATGATCACGGCCGGGAGGCTGCCGAGCAGGTGGCTGGCCTGCGGGTCACCGATGGTGAACGTGCCGCAGAGCCAGCGGGGCGGGTGGGGGGTGGTGGTGGTGGTGTCGGTGTCGGCTTCGACTTCGGCGGCGCCGGCGCCGGCGCCGGTCCCATCGCGGCGAGCGGTGCCCGCGTCGGTGATCGAGTGCGCGTCGCCGCGAGGAAGCAGGACGAAGTCGCCGCCGCGCAGGTGCTCGACGTGCGGATACCCGTCGACCTTCAGGGTGACTTCGCCCTCTTCGACGATGTGCAACGTTCCCCGGTCGGCGAAATCGAGACAGAACGGCGCCGCCGGCGTGTGCGCGACGATGCGCTCACCGCTGAGCCGCACGCTCCGCAGCAGTTCGGAGAGCAGGTCGTCAGGTGGGTTGTCGGGCTGCTCGGGCAGGGTGTCGGGCTGATGGACCGGCGCGTTGACGGCCGGGTGGTCAGGGGTCGGATTCGCTGGACGATCTGCAAGGTTTTCCGGCGGAGCGGTCATGGTCCCTGCCCATTCCTCTGAATACGCTCGACGAACAGTGAGTGGGGCCACCTTACGGAAGGTCTGCGGACCTCGCCGTACAGATCCACCCACATTTCCTTGAACCGTCATCCAGGAGGTCACCATGGCCGGCAACCCGACCAAGATCACTTTCGTCTACTCGAACCCCACCGACCCCGACGCCTTCGAGGCCGCCTACCCCGACCAGCTGGCCCTGGCCCGCAAGCTCCCCGGCCTGGTCCGCCTGGAGGCCGCGAAGGTCTGGCCGAAGGAGGACGGCACCCCCACCCCCGCGCACCGCATCCTCGATCTGTACTTCGCCGACTACGACGCCGCCAGCGCCGCGGCCGCCGAAGCCGGCCCGCTGGTCGGCGCGACGAAGCAGCACGCCACCGGCGGCGTGATCATCGCGTTCGCGGAAGTGCTCGAGGACAACTGAGGGTGCCGACGGAGGTGTGATCAGCTGTGATCACCGCCGGGGCCGGGCTGGTCGCCCGGCTCTGGCTTCGGCTTCGGCTTCGGCTCTGCTCTAGCTCTAGCTCTAGCTCTAGCTCTAGCTCTAGCTCTGGCTCCAGCTCCAGCTCCGGCCGACCTCCGCCTCTGCCTCCACCTCCGGCGATCGCGCCACTACAACGGCGCGATCTCCGTCTTCCGCAGATGCTCGTACACCAGCGACGTGCGCACGTCCGCCAGCTCCTTGCGCCGCGTCAGCTTGTCCAGCACCAGGGCCTGCAGCTGATCGGTGTCCTTGACCGCGACGTGGATCAGGAAGTCGTCGCCCCCGGACACCACGAACACCGACAGCACCTCCGGCAGCTCCTCCACGAACGCCCGGAAGCCGTCGATCACCGCCCGGTTCGGCGGCCGGACCCGCACCGCGATGAGCGCCTGCAATGTCCGCCCGATCGCCGCCAGGTCCACCTGCGCGTGGTAGCCGACGATCAGGCCACGCCGCCGCAGCGAGCGCATCCGTTCCAGGCAGGTCGACGGCGCGATGTTGAGCATCGTGGCGAGTTCGCGGTTCGTTCGCCGTCCATCGTTCTGCAAAAGCGCCAGCAGCGCCGAATCAATGGCGTCCAGATCGGTCACACCGGCAACCTAGCAGAACTAAATTCGGATCTTGAGCAATCACGCCGTATGACGAGCTACGCTCGGCCCCCATACCCGGTGATGGTTCGATCCCAAGGAGTTCCCCCATGCCGACGATGCCGACGAACCCGACGACACTGCCGCGCGAGGACGCCCTCCCCCGCTTCGAGAAGTGCGCCATCGTCATCGACGACGCCCTGCCCACCGGCCTGGCCATGAACGCCGCAGCCGTCCTGGCCCTCTCGATCGGCGACGCGTACGGCGAATCCGCGCTCGGACCGGACGTCAAGGACCGCGACGGCCAGGTCCACTACGCCATCACCGAGGTCCCCCTGCCGATCCTCAAGGCCGACACCCAGGCCCTGCGCGGCATCGTCACCAAGGCACTCGCCGAGCCGGACGTCTTCCTCGTCGACTTCACCTCGACGGCCCAGGCGGCCCGGAACTACGGCGCGTACGTCGAGGCGATGGAGGCTACCGCTGCCGAGGAGCACGTCTATGTTGGCGTCGCTGTCGTCGGCGCCAAGAAGGCGGTCCAGAAGCTGAGCGGCAGCCTCCCGCTCTACCGTTAGGCCTGACTGAGGCCCTGCTCAGGGCTGGCTCTCAGGTCAAGCTCTCAGTTCAAGCTCTGAGTCCCAGCTCTCTGCCCTAGGTCTCAGTCCTGGCTCTCAGGTCAAGCTCTCGGTTCGAGCTCTCTGTCCAAGCTCTCTGTCCAAGCTCTCGGTCCTAGCTCAGGCCGAGGTTCGCCAGCGCCGTCGTCCAGTCGGTCGCGATGGCGTTCTGCGCGGCGGCCAGGTCGACCGTCCCGTCGCAGACCGCCTTCTTCAGCTTGTTCTCGACCGTGTCCTTCGTGTACGACGTGCCGCCCGAGCCGCCGGTGGTGTAGTGCGGCTCCGGCCACAGGTTCTGCGGGTCGCGCGGCGAGCCGCCGAGCTCCAGCGGGATGAAGTGGTCTTCCTCGTAGTCGGCCGTGCTGGTGTCGGCGTAGCCGTACTCGGCGATCTGCTGCACCTTCAGCGGGTTGGTGTACGACGTCGGCGGCCGGACGGTCGCGGTCCAGCCGGAGACGCAGATCGTGGAGTCGATGGTGTCCTGCGTGACGTCCGGGTTCAGCACCCCGGGCGTGCACGCCGGGTCCGGCAGCGGCAGGTAGGAGGTCGAGCAGGTGGCGGCCGCGTGGACGGCCGCGTGGGCGGTCGGCGCGGCGGGGCCGATGAAGATGGCGGTCCCGGCTGCGGCCGCCGAAGCGACGGCGAGAACGGTGAGACGACGCGATATCGCGTGGGCCATTGGGTGATGCCCTTCCGTGGGTTGGCGAGGGTGGCTCGCCGTGGAAGCTACCCACGAGTAAGGACGACCGCAAGACCCTGATATCAAGATTAAGTTATGAGTCTGATGCCGGTAACCCGCTGTTCTCCTCAGAACAAGCCCCGGATCAAGCTCTGGAACCAGC
>Ga0207671_10000492_pt1 | contig 53745 bp, 56 predicted proteins | sample KBSC24metaG_FD_184352 | JGI IMG/M metagenome (GOLD analysis project Ga0207671, IMG submission 184352) | Corn rhizosphere microbial communities from Kellogg Biological Station, Michigan, USA - KBS C2-4 metaG (SPAdes) (version 2) | ecosystem: Host-associated > Plants > Roots > Rhizosphere > Soil... | reverse complement strand
CGATGCCCACCGAGGCCCGGAACAGCCGTGTGCGCAGCTCGCGGATGTGCTCGCCTAGCGGCATCCGGCCCTCGGGGTCCTTGGGGGCCTTCACGGCTTTCGGCGGCTTGGTCTTGCCCTTGGGCCGGGTCCCGTTGGCGCTGGCCTGCGTGGTCATGGTGTCGGGGTCCGTTCAGTTCTGGGCTTTGTCGGCGTGCTGGGCGCCGCCGTCGACGATCGAGCCGGGGATCACCTTGGCCTCGGGGAGCTCCACGTCGTCCGCCGCGGCCTGCATCTCCGACTTCATGATCCGCGCCGACTTGCGGATGTTGCGCATCGAGTCGGGCAGGCGGTTGCGTCCGAACAGGGCCCACCCCGCCAGCACGATCAGACCGATCTCGATCAGCCTCATGAACACGGGCCGACCCCCTTCACAGCGACGGAACCCGGGCAGACGGGCGTCACGGATATGAACACGGGCACGAAGGGAAGACTAATCGGCCTGGGCCCGTGCACGCATCGCCTTGACGCCCTCCATTTCCTGAACACCGCGCAATGTCTCGCTCGCTTCGTTCAGGACCGAGGTGGTCTTCTTCAGCTCCCGGATCAGGCCCTTCGCCGCGGCGAACACCCGCAGACCGAACGCGGCGATGATCACCAGGGCGACGACGGCGGTGATCGTGATCAGCAGGACCCAGTACATGCCCAAAACTATAGGGCCTGGCCGGGCCCGCGACGCAGGGCGAGGGTGGCCACCCCGGAGGATTTCAGGATCTCGGCCAGCTCCGGGCCGGCCGGACGCCGCACCCGCGCACCGCACGCGGGGCAGGTGAACAGGTAGCGGTTGGCCTCCGCGCCGTCGCCGGTCTCCACGAAGCGGACGTCGGAGACGGCGACGTACTGCGGTCCGCAGTCCGGACAGCGGACGCGGAAGTCGGCGGCCGAGGAGGCGGCGGCCGGTGCCGGGGACGCCTGGGACGCCGGGCCGGAACCACGGACCGCGACCGACTCGACACCGATCGCGGCCAGGGCGTCGGAGAGGTCGGCGAGGCCGCCGGTCAGGGCCCGTAGGCGGACGCGGCTGTCGGATTCGGGGACCGGTTCAGGAGTGGCATCCGGGGTGGCTTCAGCAACGGCTTCAGGATCGGCAGCGGGCCCAGGCTCGATGGACGCGCTCTCGTCGGGCGCGGCGTTCGCGGCGTCGGCGAGGGCTGCCACGAGCTCCGGCACCGGACCGGTCGCGGAAGCGAGCGCGCTCACGGCCTCGGGCTCCTGCGGCTCGGCGACCGGCCGCGGCGTCTCGGCGGCCTCGGCCGGCCGGGCCCCGCGGAACCAGTCACCTCCGTCGGATCCGCTCACGCCGGAACCCCGGCGTCGCCGTACAACGCGAGCGCCTCGGCGGCGGTCTTGCGGACCTGGTCGGCCAGGGCCGGCGGATCGACTATGCGGCCGTCGGCCCCGAGGCGCAGGACCAGACGGAGGATGCGGCCCTGGTCCGGGGCGCGCAGAGCGATGCGGAGCCCGCCCTCCGGGAGCTCCTCGACGCCCTCGTTCGGGTAGTTCTCGGCGACCCAGCGGGCATGGCGGGTGACCTCGAGGGTCACCAGCGGGTCGTCCGCCGCCGGACGCAGGACGCCGTCGTCCAGGTCCTGCGGCTCCGCCGACTCGGGGATCTCCGCGGCGATGTCGAGGACGTCGATGGACACTATGCGCGACAGCCGGAAGACCCGGACCGCCTCGCTGCGGCGGCACCAGCCCTCCAGGTAGGCGTGGCCGTCGGAGAGGATCACGCGCATCGGGTCCACGTCGCGCTCGGTGACCTGGTCGCGGGACGGGACGAAGTACTCCAGGCGCAGGCGGCGGCCGGTGTCCAGGGCCTGGCGGATGCGGTCCAGGACGGTGGCGCGCGCCTCGAAGGCCACGGTCACGCGCTGGGAGGCCTCCGCGCCGCGCTCGCCCGCGGCCTCCTCCAGCTTGGCGATGGCGCGCAGCAGGGCGTCGCGGTCGGCGACACCGGGCAGCTGGGCCAGCGCGCGCAGCGCGACCAGCAGCGCCACGGCCTCGCGCACCGAGAACCGCAGCGGCCTGACGATGGCCTCGGCGTTCTCCAGGTGGATGGTGCCGCCCTCGCCGATGTGCGCTTCCATCAGGTCGTCCGGCAGGCCGCCGGGCAGCCCGCACATCCACAGCGTCTCCAGGTCCTTGCGGAGCTGCTTCTCGGAGACGTTGAACTCGCCGGCCACCTCGGTCAGCTTCGCGCCCTCGTGCTCCAGCAGATAGGGCACCAGGTTCAACAGCCGGCGGACCTGCGCCGCGGCGCCGCTCATCGGGCTGCTCCCGTCATCTCGCCGGTGTCGGAGCGCTCGGCGCCGGCCTGGGCACCGATTTTGGAATGGGTACCGCTCTTGGAATGGGTACCGATCCGGACGCCGGGGTGGGTCATCTCGTCGCTCGCGGCCAGCGCGTTGCCGTCCACGGCCGCGCGCAGGCGGCCGATCACCGCGGCGCGCAGCTCCGGCGGTTCCAGGACCTGCACGTCGGGGCCGAACTCGGCGAGCCAGCCGGCCATGCCGGTGTTGCGCGGCACGGTGAGCACGTCCCAGCCGGTCGGCTCGCCGTCCAGCAGCTCCTGCTCGCACTCGGTCGCGCGGCGGCGCAGCAGGAAGCCGGTGTCGGCCTTGAGCCGCAGCCGCGCCGTGCCGACGTTGCGGTTCTGCTTCCAGGCGAAGTCGGCGACCTTGGCGTGCACGTCCATGTCGTCGGGAACCGGCTCGGTCAGGTGCCCGGCCAGCAGCACCACCTCGCCGACGATCCGGTCCAGCCGGAACATGCGGTCGGCGCCGCGGCCCCGGTCGTAGCCGGCCAGGTACCAGTGGCCGCGCCAGGAGTCGATGGCCCACGGCTCGACCTTGCGCTCGGCCGGGTCCACCTCGCCGGACTTGCGGTACCGGAAGGCCACCGGCCGCCGGTCGCAGATGGCCTGCAACAGCGGCTCGAAGGCACTGGTCTCGGTGCGCACCCGCGGCTCGATGCCGGACTGGCTGATGTCGCCGACCTCGATGCCCGCGCTCTTGAGCTTGAGCAACGCCGAGGAGGCGTCGGAGGCCAGGACCGCCTGCTGCCAGAAGCGCGCCGCGACGCCGAGCACCGCCGCCTCGTCCCGCTCCAGGCGGATCTCGGGCAGGTTGTAGGAGTCCTTGGGGATGCGGTAGCCGATCTCGTCCTCGAACAGCGCGCTGTTGGTACCGGTCTCCAGCGGGATGCCCATCTCCCGGAGCTCGTCCTTGTCGCGTTCGAACATCCGCTCGAAGGCGTCGTCCGTGGGGCACTCGCGGTAGGGCTCCAGCGTGGCGCGCAAACGCTCCTTGGTCACGTACTGCTTGGACGCGAGCAGGCAGATGACCAGGTTCACCAACCGCTCGGTCTTCGTGGCGGGCATCGAGGCTCTCCTACAACTACTCGGGTACGCGTGAACGGTAGCGCTAATCGGAGGGCTGGCGCAGCGTCGTACAGATTGGCGAACACATTTGAGTGAATCAGCGGCGCGAAGCGTCTCCATAACGGGCGGTGGTGGGAGACGGGTGGGCGAGTGACTACGCCGGTAGCGTTGGGCGCGTGATCCGGTGGCGACGTGGGGTCGTGACAGCTGTGGGCCGCGCATGGCGCGGTGCTCTAGAGATAGATGTAACGGCTGTGGACGGGCGATTGTTCCGCGCCCTCGCCTACCCGGACCTGGTCGGACGTCCTGAAGCCGGCGACGAGGTGTTGCTCTCGGTCGCGACTCTGGACCTCGGCTTGGGGACCGGCGGATATGCGTTGGTCATTGCGATCCCCTCACGTCTTCCTGAGGACGCTCCTCTTGAGGGGCACATGGTGAAGGCGCGCTATACGCCACTGCAGACCGTTGTAGACGGAGCCGAGGAGCGCTACCCGCAGTTGGCGACCGCATCATCGCTGGACGGCATGCCGGTCGTGGTCGCCGATCTGCATTCCGCGCTCCCCGCGGTGCTCGCCGGGATCCGCACAGAACGCCCCTCTGCGCGCGTCGCCTATGTGATGACCGACGGAGGCGCACTCCCCCTGTGGTTCTCGCGGACGGTGGACGGTTTGCAGTCCGCCGGGTGGCTGGCCGCCGGAACTGTCACCGTCGGGCAGGCGTTTGGCGGAGACCTGGAGTGCGTGACCGTACATAGCGGGCTCCTCGCGGCGCGGCACGTACTGAACGCCGACATCGCGATCGTCACGCAGGGACCCGGGAACCTCGGGACCGGGACCGAATGGGGATTCTCCGGGGTCGCGTGCGGCGAGGCGGTGAACGCGGCGGCGGTGCTCGGCGGCCGTCCGATCGCGGCGCTGCGGGTCTCGTCCGGGGACGCGCGCGAACGGCACCACGGACTGAGCCACCACAGCCTGACCGCCTACGGGAAGGTCGCGCTGGCGCGCGCCGAAGTGGCGCTGCCGGACGTCGGCGACGCCTTCTGGCGGGGCGTGGCGTCGCAGGCCGCGGAGTTGGAGACGCGGCATGCGGTGATTCCCGTACCGGTCGACGGCCTGGACGCGGCGCTGCGGTCCAGCCCGGTAAGACTGAGCACCATGGGCCGCGGCCTGGAGCAGGACTACGCGGCGTTCCTCGCCTCGGCGTGCGCCGGGCGCTTGGCAGGGCGGTTGGCCGGGCGGTTGGCCGGGCGCTGACAAAGTCTTCAGGCTGATTTCTGGCCACGGGTACCCGGTTGTCAGCACTATGGGATGCTGCACATCTGCAATGGCGAGACCCGGGAGGGACGTTGGCCGTGGAAGAGAGCGTCGGAGAAGACCGGATCGACGACGAGCAGCAGGTCGAGATCGGCCTGGGTCAAGCGGGGACCGCCGAGGAGCACGTTGTTAGCCCGGTCGAGCGCAAGCTGCGCGCGGTGCCGGTGCTGATCCTGAGCTGCGTGGTGTTCGGGCTGGCGGCCGCGGCGTTCGCGTGGACGACACTGCGGGTGCACGACCGGCAGATGTCGGCGGAGGCGAACGAGAAGGCGGTCGCGTTCCTGCTGGGGACGCCGGGCCTGCAGACCTCCGAGCAGCCGGCGGCCGGCGGCGGCTCGGTGACCGCGTTCTACTCCCCCAAGCTGCACCGCTTCGCGATCACCGGACACGACCTCCCCTCGCTCGCCAGCGGCCGGACCTACGAGTTCTGGTACCGCACCGGCGCCGGCGCGCCGGCGAAGGAGGCCGGCACCTCGCGCTTCGACGCCCCCCAGAACGACATCGTCGTGGTGTCGCTGCCGGCCGCCGCCGCGTCGCTGGTCGTGTCGGTCGAGCCCTCGGGCGGTGTGCAGACGCTGTCGGGAACGCCGATCGCCGAGCTGACGCTGGGCTAGCGGCACGACGCTGGTGCAAAGGTGCTACTCGGTGACGAGCAGGTCCCCGGCCAGCACCGCGAACAAGGTCCCGGTCACGGCGTCGACGACGCGGCGGGCCCGCGCATAAGCCGCGGCGATGCGCTTGGCGGAGAACAGGCAGGCGACCAGCACGTACCAGGCCACGCCGACCGCCGGGATCGCCACGCCGATCGCGGTGCGGTACTCCCAGTCGACGTGCGGCGGGAGCAGCGCGGCGAAGACGCTGGAGAAGAAGACGGCGGCCTTCGGGTTGCCGATGTTGCACAGGAAGCCTGCCCGGAAGGCCGCGGCGACGCTGCGCGGACGGACGCTCGCGGTGCCGGCGGCGGAACCGTGCACCTTGCGGCGGGCCGCCGAGCGCAGGAGCTGGAAGGCGAGCCACAGCAGGTAGGCGGCGCCGGCCACCCGGACCGCCTCGAAGACCGGCTGGAACCGGACGAGCAGCACGGTCAGGCCGACCAGGCTGGTGGTGGCCCAGACCGCCATCGCGGCGGCGACGCCGAGGCCGACGAAGACCGCGTCGCGGCGCGAACGGGCCACCGAGGCGTGGGAGACGGCGAGGAAGTCGGGGCCGGGGATCAGCAGGGCCAGGGTCCAGACGGTCAGCAGCGCGGCGAAGGACGCGAGAGGCATACCGACGATGCTGCCACCGCGGGCCGAGGGAAGGGCGGCCCAGCTGGGCGGGAACAGGCCACTCGACTCGGATTGGCCTGCCCCCGGGAACGCCGATGGCCGTCCCGAAACTCGGGACGGCCATCGAAGGCGCTCGCTCAGCCGACGCCGAGCAGATCGACCACGAAGATCAGCGTCTCGCCCGGCTTGATCAGCGGGCTCGGGCTGCGGTCGCCGTAGGCCAGGTGCGGCGGGATGACCAGCTTGCGCCGGCCGCCGACCTTCATGCCGGCCACGCCGCGGTCCCAGCCGGCGATGACCCGGCCGCCGCCCAGCGGGAAGCTGAAGGGCTGGCCGCGGTTCCAGGAGGCGTCGAACTCCTCGCCGGTGGAGTAGGACACCCCGGCGTAGTGCACGGTGACCTGCCGGCCGGCCTTGGCCTCCTCGCCGCTTCCGACGGTGATGTCCTCGATCACCAGGTCCTCGGGGACCGGGAAGTCGGGGTAGTCGATCTCAGGCTTGTCAAGACTCATGGGCTTGATGTTCCCAATCCTGTCGGGGATGGACTTCTCGTTACGCTATCAGGGCGTCTCGGGAGCTCACCGCTAGCGGGCGTCGAGGATGTCCACCACGAACACCATGGTGTCCGTGCCCTGGATCCCGGCGTCGGGCTGGCCCTGCGCGCCGTAGCCCTTGTCCGGCGGCACCACCAGCAGCATGCGGGAGCCGACGGTCTGCCCGACCAGGCCCTCGTCCCAGCCCGGGACCACGTCGCCGACGCCGATCCGGGTGGCGAACAGGGACTTGCTCTTGCTGAACGAGGAGTCGAAGATCTGGCCGGTGCGCCAGACGAGCCCCTCGTACTGGACCACCACGGTCTGGCCCTTCTTCACCTGCGCGCCGCTGCCGACGATCACCGGCTTGTAGACCGCGTCCTTCGGCGGCTGCTTGCCGGCCGGGATGGTCACCTTCGGGTCGTCCTTGCCCACCGCGGTGGCCACGGTCGGCAGCGCCGCGTCGGACAGAGCCCCGGTGCCGGCCGGAATGTCGGCCTGCACCGACGGATACACCCCGACGATGTCGATGTCGAAGATGATGGTGTCGGTGCCGTTGATGGTGATCTTGCCGTCGGTGGTGCCCTTGGACCCGAAGGCCAGCGCCGGGGGCACGACGAGCTCCACCCGGCTGCCGGCGGCCTGGCCCTTGAGCCCCTGCTCCCAGCCGGCGAGCATCTGCTTCTGGCCCTCGACCTCGATCGCCGGGTGCTGGCCCTGGTCGTAGCTGCTGCCCAGGTCCGAGCCGTCGCGCCAGAGCTTGGCGGCGAACTGCAGGACCACCACACTGCCGTCGGTGACCTTGGTCCCGTCGCCTGGGATCTTCACCTTGACGCCGAGCTTGCCGTCCGGCTGCCCGGCCGGCACCTGGATGTTCGGCCGGACGCCGAACGCGTCGGCCGTCGGCGCGCCGGAGGACGCGTTGCCGGCCGGCGTCTTGGCCGCGGACTTGCCCGACGAACAGCCGGCCAGCAGCAGCAGGCCGGCGGCGAGGCCGGCTAGGGCGGTCTGGGTCCGGCGGGTGGCCACGGGACGGCGCACGGGAAACCTCGAATCGGCGCGGGGAGACGGATACGACGATCACACGTCGAAGGACCGCACCACAGTAGCGTGGCCCGCGTCCGGCGGGAGCCGGCGGCGGGCCACGAAATGGCGGATCACGGACTTCGCGCGGGGTCCGGGGCGGCTACATGGAGGAGATCAGCTTCTCCACGCGCTCGTCGACCGACCGGAACGGGTCCTTGCACAGCACGGTGCGCTGGGCCTGGTCGTTGAGCTTGAGGTGCACCCAGTCGACGGTGAAGTCCCGCCGCTGCTCCTGGGCCCGCTTGATGAACTCCCCGCGCAGCCGCGCCCGGGTGGTCTGCGGCGGCACCGACTTGGCCTGGAAGATCTCCAGGTCGGTGGCGGTCCGCTCGACCATGCCGCGCTTCTCCAGCAGGTAGTACAGGCCGCGGTTGCGGGAGATGTCGTGGTAGGCCAGGTCCAGCTGGGCGACCCGGGGCGCGGACATCGCCAGGTTGTTCTTGGCCCGGTAGCGCTCGATCAGCTGGTACTTGATCACCCAGTCGATCTCCCGGGAGATCAGGTCCAGGTCCCCGGTGGACACCGCGGTGAGCGTGCGCTCCCACAGGTCCAGGATCTTGTCCACGGCGCCGGTGCGCAGGCCGCGCTTCTCGGCGAAGTCCCGGGCCTTGGTGAAGTACTCCTCCTGTATCTCCAGCGCGCTCATCTCCCGGCCGTTGGCCAGGCGCACCTTCTTCTGCCCGGTCATGTCGTGGCTGACCTCGCGGATCGCCCGGATCGGGTTCTCCAGGGTCATGTCGCGCAGCGTGGTGCCGGCCTCGATCATGCGCAGCACCAGGTCGGTGGCGCCGACCTTGAGCATCATCGTGGTCTCGGACATGTTGGAGTCGCCGACGATCACGTGCAGCCGCCGGTACTTCTCGGCGTCGGCGTGCGGCTCGTCGCGGGTGTTGATGATCGGCCGGGACCGGGTGGTCGCCGAGGAGACGCCCTCCCAGATGTGCTCGGCGCGCTGCGAGACGCAGTAGACCGCCCCGCGCGGGGTGGCCAGCACCTTGCCGGCCCCGCAGATCAGCTGCCGGGTGACCAGGAAGGGGATCAGCACGTCGGCCAGGCGGGAGAACTCCCCGTGCCGGCCGACCAGGTAGTTCTCGTGGCAGCCGTAGGAGTTGCCGGCCGAGTCGGTGTTGTTCTTGAACAGGTAGACGTCGCCGGCGATGCCCTCCTCGTGCAGGCGCCGCTCGGCGTCGGCGAGCAGCCCCTCCAGAATCCGCTCGCCGGCCTTGTCGTGGACGATCAGCTCGCGCACGGAGTCGCACTCGGGAGTGGCGTACTCCGGGTGCGAGCCGACGTCCAGGTACAGGCGCGCGCCGTTGCGCAGGAAGACGTTGCTGGAGCGCCCCCAGGACACGACGCGGCGGAAGAGGTAGCGGGCGACCTCGTCCGGGGACAGGCGACGCTGACCGCGGAACGTGCAGGTGACGCCGTATTCGTTTTCGAGTCCGAAGATCCGCCGGTCCATGTTGACCACCTTATGCCGCGTGAGACTTTGATCCGCGTCAGACCTTTGATCGACATCAGGCCTCTGCGTCGCTGTTCGGCTGCCGCGTGTCAGGACTCCGAGGAGTCCTCCTCGTCGAGAAGGTCGTCGACGGCGCCGAGCACGTCCTTGTCGGACAGCTTCTCCGACGGCTCCTCGGCCGGCGCGTCCTCGCCCGCGCCGCCGCCGGCACCGTCCTTGCCCCCGGCCGCCGCGTCGCCGTCGCCGTCGCCGTCGACGCCGAGCAGCCGGGCCAGCGCGCTCTCCGAGATCCGCCGGAACTTGCGGACCTGGGTGCGGGTCCGCTCCAGGACCGCGACCTCCAGCTGGCTGGGCGCCAGGGTGCGCGGCTCGGTGCCGTCCCGGCCCAGGGCGTCGACCGCGGCGTTCAGGACCGTCTCCAGCGCGGCGTTCTCCTCGTAGGAGGACTCCAGCACCTGGGTCACCGCGTCCGCGGCGCCGCCGAGCACCTGGAAGCCCCGGATGTCGGTGACCTGGCCGTCGAAGGTGATCCGGTAGCCCTGGTCGTCGGCGGCGCGCTCGCCCACCTCGGCCACGGCCAGCTCCACCTCGTAGGGCTTGCCCGCGCCCTCGCTGAACATCGTGCCCAGCGCCTGGGCGTAGGTGTTGGCCAGGGCCCGGCCGGTGACGTCGCGGCGGTCGTAGACGTAGCCCCGCATGTCGGCGTGCCGGACGCCGGCGATGCGCAGCTGCTCGTACTCGTTATAGCGGCCGGCCGCGGCGAAGGCGAGGCGGTCGTAGATCTCGGAGATCTTGTGCAGGGCCCTGGACGGGTTCTCCCCGACGAACAGGATGCCCTTGTCGTAGAAGATGACTGCCACGGACCGGCCGCGTGAGATGCCCTTGCGGGCATACTCGGCCCGGTCCTTCATGATCTGTTCGGGCGAGACGTAGAACGGCGTCGTCACGACGGGTCACTCCTGACTTCGGACCGGTGCTGGGCAAGAGGGTTGATGCGGAGGCGCGAACATCGATCCGAAGTTACCGCAGCGGGGAGCGGGGACCGTCGGGAACCACACGCCGGGCGTCCAGGATGCTCTCGACCAGCGTGGACAGCTCCTCGTCCGGCAGCCGCCGGTAGCCGTCCCCGGTGACCACCGCGACGACCGGGAAGATCTTGCGGAACAGGTCGGGACCGCCGGTGGCCGAGTCGTCGTCGGCGGCGTCGTAGAGCGCCTGCACGGCCGCGATCGCGGCCTCCTCTGCGGTGAAGTCGGGTCGGAACAGCTTCTTGAGCGCGCCGCGGGCGAACACCGAGCCGGAGCCGACCGAGTAGAAGTCGTGCTCCTCGTACAGGCCACCGGTGACGTCGTAGCTGAAGATGCGGCCCTGGCCGGTCTCCTCGTCGTAGCCGGCGAACAGCGGGACCACCGCCAGGCCCTGCATGGCCATGCCGAGGTTGCCGCGGATCATCGTGGCCAGCCGGTTGGCCTTGCCGTCGGTGGAGAGCGTGACGCCCTCGATCTTCTCGTAGTGCTCCAGTTCCAGCTGGAAGAGCCGGACCATCTCCACGGCCATGCCGGCGGTGCCGGCGATGCCGACCGCGGAGAACTCGTCGGCCGGGAACACCTTCTCGATGTCGCGCTGGGCGATGATGTTGCCCATGGTGGCCCGGCGGTCACCGGCCAGCAGCACGCCGCCGGGGAAGGCGATGGACACGATGGTGGTGCCGTGCGGCGCGATGTCGCCGCCGGAGACGGAGGACCCGGCCGGCAGGGCGCGCCCGCCGGGCAGGTACTCGGGGGCGAACCCCTTCAAGAACTCGCTGAAAGAGGAGATGCCGGGCGTGAGGAACGCCTGCGGCAGACCGCCCCGAGAGCCCCAGTCCGCGTTGGATTCCACTTCAGCAATCCCCTTCTATTAAGGCTCGTACGTGGACCTCGACGTGCTGCGACCCTAGTTGATCGCGAACCTCACTGGCCACCCTTCTGGACGAAGCCCCGGACGAAGTCCTCGGAGTTGGCCTCCAGCACCTCGTCGATCTCGTCCAGCATGGAGTCCACGTCCTCGGAGAGCTTCTCCTGACGCTCCTGCAGGTCGCTGCTCGCCTCGGGGGCGGTTTCCTCGACCTCTTGCTTGTCACGGTTGGCGTGCTGCTGGCCGCCGCGATCGTCCGCTGCCATCTCAGCCTTCTCCCACTCCTCGGCGGTTGCCGATCTTCCTCACTCTAGCTTCAACTTCCCCCGAACGGAGGTATTCCACTCGTGCCGGGGAACGCGAAAAAATTACGTCTGTGGAATTACGCGGACCAGCGCCGAAGCGGCGCTGGTCCGTGATATGGAACGCTTCGTCTCAGCCTTCGGTCAAAGCCCTCACCAGATCCTCCGCGGTGCGGCTTCTATCGATCAACGCTTGGACGTGCTGCTTGGTTCCACGCGTCGGTTCCAGGGTCGGCACCCTTTGCAGCGATTCGCGGCCGGGGACGTCGAAGATCACCGAATCCCAGGACGCGGCGGCCACGGAGTCGGCGTACTTGTCCAGGCACCGGCCGCGGAAATAGGCCCTGGTGTCCTCCGGCGGGTGGTCCACGGCCTGGCGGATCTGGGCGTCGGTGGTGATGCGCTCGAAGCGGCCGCGGGCCGCCAGGCGCTGGTACAGGCCCTTCTCGGGGCGGACGTCGGAGTACTGCAGGTCCACCAGCTCCAGGCGCGAGGAGTCCCACTCCAGGCCGTCCCGCTTGCGGTAGCCCTGCAGGATCTCGTACTTGGCGACCCAGTCCAGCTCCCGGGACAGCGACATCGGGTCCGACTCCAGGCGGGTGAGCACCGACTCCCAGCGCTCCAGCACGTCCTTGGTGACGTCGTCCACGTCGGAGCCGAAGCGGTCCTCCACGAACTTGCGGGCCTGCTCGCAGTACTCCATCTGCAGCTGCACCGCGGTCAGCTTGCGGCCGCTGCGCAGCGTGACCAGCTGCCGCAGGCCCGGGTCGTGGCTGACCTGGTGCAGGGTGCGCACCGGGGAGTCCACCGACAGGTCGGTGGACATGAAGCGCTCCTCGATCATCGCCAGGACCAGCGCCGTGGTGCCCATCTTGAGGTAGATGGAGATCTCGGCGAGGTTCGCGTCGCCGATGATGACGTGCAGCCGGCGGTAGCGCTCGGGGTCGGCGTGCGGCTCGTCGCGGGTGTTGATGATCGGGCGCTTCAGCGTGGTCTCCAGACCCACCTCGACCTCGAAGAAGTCGGCCCGCTGGGAGATCTGGAAGCCGTGCGCCCGGCCGTCCTGGCCGATGCCGACGCGCCCGGCGCCGGTGACCACCTGCCGGGAGACGAAGAACGGGGTCAGGTTGCGCACGATGTCGGCGAAGGGGGTGGTGCGCTGCATGAGGTAGTTCTCATGCGAGCCGTAGGAGGCACCCTTGTTGTCGGTGTTGTTCTTGTACAGGTTGATCGGCGCGGTGCCGGGGATCTCCGCGGCCCGGCGCGAGGCCTCGGCCATGATCCACTCCCCGGCCTTGTCCCAGATCACCGCGTCGCGCGGGTTGGTGATCTCCGGCGAGGAGTACTCGGGGTGCGCGTGGTCGACGTACAGCCGGGCGCCGTTGGTGAGGATCACGTTGGCCAGGCCCGCGTCCTCGTCCGTGAGCTGGCTGGCGTCGGCGATGTCCCGGGCCAGGTCGAAGCCGCGGGCGTCCCGCAGGGGGTTCTCCTCTTCGAAGTCCCAGCGTGCGCGGCGGGCCCGGTGCATGGCCGCGGCGTAGGAGTTCACGATCTGGGAAGAGATCAGCATCGCGTTGGCGCCGGGGTTTCCTGGTACGGAGATGCCGTACTCGGTCTCGGTGCCCATGATTCGCCACACGCTCATACCGGCCACCTTATTCCGCGGGGGTGACGTGTGGCAGTGCCTTGTGCACGGTTTTTACTGGGGTGATGGGTTGCCACTCGGTGTGTGTACCCGGGGGGTGATCAATGAACCACGGGCTGCGGGCAGGTTGCGCACGATCGAAGAAAGCCGGCGGCGCCCGGATGCGTGGCTGGTGGCGGGCACGCGGCGGCGGGGCCGGACGAGCCGCCCGCGCCGGTGCGGGAAAGCACGCGCCGCCCGCGTGCCGTCCTGGTGGACGGCACGCGGGCGGCGCACAGGCCTTGCTGCGAGCTACAGGTACTGGCCGGTGCTGGCGATCGTGTCGATCGAGCGGCCGGTGTCTCCTCCGCGCTTTCCGGTGACCAGGGTGCGGATGAAGACGATCCGCTCGCCCTTCTTGCCGGAGATGCGGGCCCAGTCGTCGGGGTTGGTGGTGTTCGGCAGGTCCTCGTTCTCCTTGAACTCGTCGACGCAGGCGCCGAGCAGGTGGGAGACGCGCAGACCCTTCTGCTTGTGGTCCAGGAAGTCCTTGATCGCGGTCTTCTTCGCGCGGTCGACGATGTTCTGGATCATCGCGCCGGAGTTGAAGTCGCGGAAGTACATGACCTCCTTGTCCCCGTTGGCGTAGGTCACCTCCAGGAACCGGTTCTCGTCGATCTCGCTGTACATCCGCTCGACCGTGGCCTGGATCATCGCCCCGACCGTGGCCTCCCGGTCCCCGCTGTGCTCGGCCAGGTCGTCGGCGTGCAGCGGGAGTTCGGGGGTGACGTACTTGCTGAAGATGTCCTTGGCCGCCTCGGCGTCCGGACGCTCGATCTTGATCTTCACGTCCAGCCGGCCCGGGCGCAGGATCGCCGGGTCGATCATGTCCTCGCGGTTGGAGGCGCCGATGACGATGACGTTCTCCAGGCCCTCGACGCCGTCGATCTCCGAGAGCAGCTGCGGGACGATCGTGTTCTCCACGTCCGAGCTGATGCCGCTGCCGCGGGTGCGGAACAGCGAGTCCATCTCGTCGAAGAACACGATGACCGGGGCGCCCTCGCTGGCCTTCTCGCGAGCCCGCTGGAAGACCAGGCGGATGTGCCGCTCGGTCTCGCCGACGTACTTGTTGAGCAGCTCAGGGCCCTTGATGTTGAGGAAGTAGCTCTTCACGTTGCCGGAGCCGGTCACTTCGGCGACCTTCTTGGCCAGCGAGTTGGCCACCGCCTTGGCGATCAGGGTCTTGCCACAGCCGGGAGGCCCGTACAGCAGCACGCCCTTGGGCGGCCGCAGCTGGTGCTCCTTGAACAGGTCAGGATGCAGATACGGGAGCTCCACGGCGTCGCGGATCAGCTCGATCTGGCCGTCCAGGCCGCCGATCTCCAGGTAGGAGATGTCCGGGACCTCCTCCAGCACGAGGTCTTCGACCTCGGACTTGGGGATGACCTCGTACACGTAGCCGCTGCGCGGCTCCATCAGCAGCGCGTCTCCCGGGCGCAGCTTGACGCCGGACTCTAGCAGCGGCTGGCCGAGGCGCACCACGTGCTCCTCGTCCGTGCGGCCGGTGACCAGGGCCCGGGTACCGTCCTCCAGGATCTCCTTGAGGCTGACGATCTCGCCGACGCTCTCGAAGCCGAACGCGGCGACGACATTGAGCGCCTCGTTCAGCATGACCTCCTGGCCGGGGCGCAGGGAGCCGGGCTCGATGGACGGGCTCACCGACACCCGCATCTTGCGGCCGCCGGTGAAGATGTCGGCGTTGCCTTCGCCGGCGTCCTCCAGGAACACTCCGAAGCCGCTCGGCGGCTGCGCGAGGCGGTCGATCTCCTCCTTCAACGCCACGATCTGGTCGCGCGCTTCGCGAAGCGTCGCCACCAGCCGTTCGTTCTGGCTCGTGAGCCCGGCCACAGTGGCCTGCAACTCGTTGATCCGCTCCTCCACGGCCCGGCCGCCCCGTGGGGCGTCCGCGGCGTCGCGGAGTCTGCGCCGCAGGACGGCGATCTCCTGCTCCAGGTACGTGACCTGGGCAGCGAGGTCGTCCGACCCGCGCGCCGAGCGGCCGGCGCCCTCGCGGATGTCGTCGTCGTGTGCTGGCACGGTCCTCACCTCCCGCCGGAAGCTGCGATGCTCAAGAACTTCCTTGCTGCTGTCCTGCCTAGCGGAAGCGCTCTTGAAACCGCTGAATTTTTTGACGTCGCGACCGAGTTCGGAGCCGGCACACCCCGCGGGTCCGGAACTCTGGTGCTCTTCGTTGGAACAACAAGGCCTGTCGTCATCACGATTCCCCCTCACTCGGCTGGTTATGTGGAGCCGGCCCGGAGTTGTGATCCCGATCCTTGCCCACCGGTCTTGCTTTGTCGAGGACTAAAGGATCAACGTGCGGGGGTGCTGGATGGTTCTCGATCTCGGGTTGGTAGCGTCTTAATTATGACCGTCACTACTGACACGGATGCGCTAGAGGTCTGGATCGATCACGATCTGTGCACGGGGGACGGCATCTGCGCGCAGTATGCGCCGGACGTGTTCGAACTCGACATCGACGGTGTCGCGTACGTGAAGAACGGCGCGGACGCCGAGTTGCTCACCGGGGCCGAGGCCCGCGTCCCGGTCCCGGCCGATCTCGTGCTGGCGGTCATCGACTCGGCCAGGGAGTGCCCCGGAGAGTGCATCCACGTCCGGCGCGCCGGCGACCACGTGGTCGTGGCCGGCCCGGGCGCCGACGAGGCGTAGCGAGAGCAGGCTCAAAAAGGGCGGGCTCGACGGCGGGAGACCAGTTCCGCCCCAGCTCGGCACTAGTCCCTTCCGCCGCCACGCCCCTCGCGCCGGGTGCGCCGCCTTCGCGACCCACCCCGCGTTCGTGACCCCGTCGCCCGATCCAATCGCTAACCCAGACGTTTCATCCCCCGTCCAGGTTGCCAGTCAGCCTCAGTTTCGCTCGATCGGGTGACCGCCCAGGTCATAGCGCCGAGCCAGCACCGGCAGGAGCCGGTCCGGGCCGCCGACCGGGTGCAGCCGCTCGGGAGCGTCTGTGTGGATCGGCACCACGGTCCGCGGCGCGACCCGGTGCACGAGCGTGTGCAGATCGTCGGCCGTGGCGTGGCCGAAGGAGCCGATCCGGCGCAGCGGGATGCCCAGGACGTCCAGCCACTCCATGAACAGGGCCCAGCGGGACTCGAAGGGCCCCAGCGGCTCCCCGTTGGCGTGCAGCCACACGGTCCGGTCCCCCACCGGCAGGTCCGCCAGGTCCGGGATGCCGCGCAGGTCGCGCAGGTCCGGCTGGTAGACGAAGGCGCCGGGATCGGCCTCGACCTCCGGCAGCCCCACCTCGGAGTAGGCGACGACGCCCTTGATGCCCAGCTCGCGCAGGAACGCCGCGACCTGGTCGCCCCACAGGATCCGCCGCCCGGCGGCGCCGGCCGCCTCGACGAACTCAGCGACCCGCTCCAGGTCGCGCGGGTACATGGCCAGCAGCACGAGGTCCCCGCGCGCCTCCTCCAGCGCCGCGGCGAAGTCCCGGACCACGTCGTCCTCGGTGCGGACCGGGCCCGGGAACACCGGGAGCCCCAGGGCCGTACCCTCTGTGACGAACATCTCACAACCCGCCGCGCGCTCGGCCAGCCGCCAGGCGCGCTCCGGCGCGCGGCCGTGGAACCGGATGTCGCCGGTGAAGGCCAGCACGCCGTCGGAGGTGGTGACCAGGTAGCCGCTGGCGCCGGGCACGTCGTGGTCGACGGTGATCCGCTCGACGGTCAGCGGGCCGAAGCGCAGCGGCTGCTCGTCGGCCAGGGGCCGCCAGTCCGGGTCCCCGCCGGGCAGGCCGTCGCCGGCGGCGCTCAGCGCGCGCATCACGGAGATGGTCTCCGGGGCCGCGTGAACCTCAATTCCGGGCCTGAGGGTCCCCACCAGACCGCAGTGGTCGATGTGCGCGTGGCTGACGAACACCGCCGTCGCGGGGCCCTGCTCTCCCAGCGGGTCGCCCGGCTCGACCATCGCCGGGTCGTAGACGCCGGGCAACCGCGGGGCCGCGCCGACCCGCAGCCGGTCGGCGAGATAGCGGTGCGCCCGGGGCACGACGGGCGGCCGGAACAAGTCGGTGCCTCGGGGGATGTCGAGCCCGAAATCGAGCAGGACGCGGTGGTCGCCCTCGGTGATCAGGACCTTGCTGGAGCCGATGACGCCGACCCCGCCCCAGAACTCGACGGTTGCTGCCATGTAAATGCGCGTTCTCTTCCTATGAATTATGAATTGTGCGCACGAGCCCAGGCGAAGATCCCGGGCAGGATGTCCTCGACCACCGGGGCGATCACCGTCGCGGGGCCGTCGGCGCGGCCGAACCGGTCGATGTAGCCGGCGTGCGCGCCGACCGCCATCGCGGGCTCGATCTCGTTGAAGTAGTGGTCGCCGAGCGAGAAGAGCTCGGCGGCGGGCCGCTCGGCCAGCTCCGCGGCGATCCAGCGCCGCAGTCCCTCGGGCTTGGCCGCCCCGGAGACGACCTCCTCGAACAGCGCCGTGACGCCGAGCCGGTCCAGCAGCGGCGCCAGGCCCCCGGCCGGGCTGTTGGTGGCCAGGACGATCCGCACCTCGCCGCGCAGCTTCTCGAACGCCTCGACCAGCGCCGGGACCGCGGTGACCCGGCAGGACGCGGTCAGCATGTACTGCCGGCTGGCCAGGAACGCCTCCTCGGTGGCCGCCGGGCCGACGCCGGACAGCGCCGCCAGGCCCGCCGCGGCGCCCCAGGCGTCGACCGAGGAGCGCAGCACGGCGGCCGCGGCCTCGTCGGCGACCCGGTCGGCGGCGGCCACGCCCTGTTCGAGGTAGGCCTCGAACAGGTCCAGGAAGCGCCCGCGCCACTCGTTGGGCAAGCTCCCGGCGGCATGCTCGGCGTAGAAGCGGACCGGGCCGTCGTCGCGGTAGACGGTCCCGTCGAAGTCCACGACCAGGATCGGGCGCGGGTCCGGGGCCAGGCGGGGGTCCCTGACCGTGTCCGAGTTCGGCTCAGCCACGGACGCCCCCGGCCGCCGAGAGCGCGCCCCGGATGAACTGCCGCTGCAGGATCAGGAAGAACACCATGACCGGCAGCGTGGTGAACGTGACCGCCGCGGCCAGGCCCGGGAAGTCGGTGCCCTCGGCGTTGGCGAACGTCGAGAGCCCGACCTCGACCGGCTGCACCGTGTTCGAGGACCCCATGCTGGAGTCGGTCATGATCACCGGCCACAGGAACGAGTTCCAGGAGCCCATGAACACGTTGATCGCCACGATGACCAGCGCCGGGCGCACCATCGGCACGCCGATCGAGCGCAGGAAGCGCAGCCGCGAGGCGCCGTCCAGCGCCGCGGCGTCCAGGATCTCGGAGGGCATGGTCAGGAAGAACTGCCGGACCAGGAAGATCCCGAACACGCTGGCGCCCCACGGGATGATCTGGATCCAGTAGGTGTTCAGCAGGTGCAGGTCGTTGGCCAGCACGTAGTCCGGGATGATCAGCACCGTGCCGGGCATCATCAGCACGGACAGCACGACCAGCGTCAGGACCTTGCGGCCCGGGAACCGCAGCACCCCGAAGGCGAAGCCGGCCAGCAGCGAGGTGACCAGGCACAGCAGCACCGTGCACGAGGCGATCAGGATCGTGTTCCCGAACAGGCGCACCCACGGCGCCGAGTGCCAGGCCCGGGACCAGTTCGACCAGTCCCAGTGCGGCACCAGGACCGGCGGGAAGGTGCTGAACTCGCCGGGGTGCCCGAGCGAGATCACCACGGTCCAGTAGAACGGGAAGACGAAGGCCAGCCCGATGGCGACGGCGAGCGCGCGCCGGGCGTGACGCCCGGCGCGGCTGCCTCCCGCCATGCCGCGGGATGCCGTGTTCCTGCTCACCCCTGCGCCTTGGCGGCGGTGCAGGCCGACTGCGCGGTGTTCAGCGCGTCAGAGGGCTGCTTGCCGTTCTCCAGGACCTCCTGGATCGCGGTGGCCTCATACCCCTGGCACTTGAAGATCCAGGAGTAGCCGGGCAGCGTGAAGGCGGTGTCGAGCTCGGAGACCGCGGCGGTCACGTACGGGTTCTTCGCCACGAAGGCCTGCATCACCGGATCGCTGAGCGCCTGGCTGGTCACCGGCAGGTAGCCGGAGGTCGCCGACCAGCCGGCCTGCTCGGCGGGGCTGTCGATGAACTTCAGGAAGGCCCAGGCGGCGGCCTTCTGGTCGGCGGTGGCGCCGGTGAACATCACGATGTTGGTGCCGGTCAGCTCGTTGACCGCGCCGGCCGGGCCCGAGGGCAGCGCGGTGATGCCGAGCTTGAACTTGCCGCCGACGGTCTTGTTCTCGAAGCCGTAGCCGGCCGCCGAGGAGATGTCGAACGCGCCCTTCTGGGCGCCCAGCGCGGTTTCGCCGGGGTAGTTCTTGCCGGTCGCCAGGGCGTTGGCGTTCTTCAGGTCCTGCATGTACTGCAGGGCCTTGACCGCGCCGGGGTCGCTCAGGTGCGGGGTGCCGTCGGCGTCGTAGAGCTTGGCGCCGTTGGCCTCGGCGAGGATCTCGAACCACTGGGTGCCGTAGGCGGCGCCGGTGGCCGAGCCCGGGTCGACGGTGGAACCGGTGACGCCGTCCTTGGACACCGCCTTCATGACGGTGGCGTAGTCGTCCCAGGTCTTGGGGTCGGTCTGGCCGTCCTTGGCCAGCATGTCGGAGTTCTCGAACAGGACCAGGACGCTCTTGTTGAACGGCCACATCCAGGTCTTGCCGTCCGGCAGCTTCATATCGGTCTGGATGCCCTTGTAGAACGTGGACATCTCGGCCGGGGTGTCGGTGCCGGCCAGGTCGCCGATCGGGACCAGCTTGCCGGCGGACTGGAAGTAGGAGGCCCAGCTCTCGTAGGCCTGGCCCAGGGTCGGGGCGTTCCCGGCCTGCACCTCGGCCTTCTCCTTGGTGTACATCGTGCCGTAGTCCGGGTCGCCCTGGAGCTTGACGGTGATGTTCGGGTACTTCGCCTGGAAGTCCGAGACCAGCTTCTCCATCGCCGGCTTCAGGGTCCCGATGGTCATCGCCTCCTCGAAGGTGATGGTGACCGGGCCGGTCGGGACCGCGAGCTCGGTGCCCGAGCCGCCGTTCTTGGCCGAGGAGCCGGAGCCGGAGGCGGCCTTCGGCGTGGAGGTGCCGCCGCCGGCACAGGCCGTGGCGGACAAGGCGAGGGCGGCCAGGCCTGCGGCCGCGGTGATGCGCTTGCGCATGGGTGTTCAGGTCTCCCGATTTCGAGGGGTGGGTGGCGGTGCCGTGAGGTGGGGACGACGAGAAAGGTGCTGTTCGGACTCGGATTCAGACGAGCGCGTGCGACTCGCCGCCGGCCGCGGTGCGGCGCCGGACGAGCGTGAAGAAGACGGTGACGGCGAACAGGACCACGGCCAGCGCGGCGCCGTAGCCGGTGTCGCTGAAGACGAAGGCCTCCTGGTAGACCAGGTAGCTCAGGGTCGTGGTGGCGTAGGCCGGGCCGCCGTTGGCCAGCTGGTAGAACTGGGTGAAGGCCTGCAGCGAGGTGATCGCGGTGATGGCGATGACGAACACGGTGACCGGCTTGAGCTGGTGCCAGGTGACGTGCCAGAACTCCTGCCAGCCCGAGCAGCCGTCCACGCGCGCGGCCTCGGACAGCTCGTTGGACAGCGTGGCCAGCCCGCCGAGGAACACCACGGTGGTGAAGCCGACCTCGTGCCACAGGCTGTAGATCACGACCGCGGGCATCGCCGAGGACGAGGACTGCAGCCACTGCGAGGTCGGCAGGTGCAGGCTGTGCAGGATCCAGTCGGCCAGCCCGAACTTGTAGTTGAAGATCCACGTCCAGATCATCGAGGTGGCGATCACCGGCGTGGCGTGCGGCAGGAAGATCGCCGCCCGGGTGCCGTTCAGCAGCATGCCGCCGCGCTGCAGCAGCAGCGCCAGGGCCAGCGAGATCGCGGTCCCGCCGACGACCATCGCGCCGGTGAAGTACAGCGAGTGCCCCAGGCTGCTCAGGAACGTCGGCTGCGTGGCGTCGAACAGCCGCGAGTAGTTGCCCAGGCCCTTGAACTTCGACAGCGCCGGGTTCAGCGCGTTCCACTTCCACAGCGAGACGTAGAACGTGTAGCCGGTCGGGACGATCACGAAGGCCAGGAACACCAGCACGGCCGGCGCCGAGTACGCCCAGCCCCAGCGGGTCGCGCGGAAGTCGCGGGCCCGCCCGCGGCGGGCCGGGCCGGGCGGTGCGGCTGGGGCCTGGACGGCCTGGGTCGTTGCGGTCACGGCACGAAACTGTCGCGGGCGAGGATGTCATTCCCGCGACGTTTCGGTGAACAATCAGCTACAAGGCTTCTTATATTCGAGATCTTGTGATGTCCTGGAATGTTGGCCAGCCCCTGACCCGATGGACTGGCCCCTTCCGGCATGCCCGCTTATGGCCTTGATGCCTCAGCTGCCCGCCACCGGCCCGCTACGGGAGCACGCGGCGCGCCACGGAGGACGTCACGGTGCCGTCCTCGTTGAACTCGGGGTCGGCCACGCTCCCGGCGGCCGGCGTGGCGCCCTCGGCGAGGTAGTCGGCGGCGTAGGCGCCCTTGGACGGCCGGCGGCGCCGCACCGGCGGGGTCACGCCGTCGGCGAGCCGGCGCGCGGTCACCAGGAAGCCGGTGTGGCCGATCATCCGGTGGTCCGGGCGCACCGCCAGGCCCTCGACGTGCCAGCCGCGCACCATCGACTCCCACGGCTGCGGCTCGGTGAAGGCGCCGTGCGTGCGCAGGGTCTCCACGGTGCGGGACAGCTGCGTGGTGGTCGCGACGTAGCAGATGATCACGCCGCCGGGCACCAGCGCCTTGGCGACCGCGTCCACGCAGTCCCACGGCGCCAGCATGTCCAGCACGACGCGGTCCACCTCCTCGTCGGCCAGCTTCTCCGCCAGGTCGCCGATGGTCAGCTCCCAGGCCGGGTGCTCGGCGCCGAAGAAGGAGCGCACGTTCTTCGCCGCGATCTCGGCGAACTCCTCGCGGCGCTCGTAGGAGTGCACGCTGCCGGAATCGCCCACGGCCCGCAGCAGCGAGCAGGTCAGCGCACCGGAGCCGACCCCGGCCTCGACCACGCGGGCGCCCGGGAAGATGTCGGCCATCTGCACGATCTGGCCGGCGTCCTTGGGGTAGACCACGGCGGCGCCGCGCGGCATGGACAGTACGAAGTCGGACAGCAGCGGCCGCAGCGCCAGGTACTCGTTGCCGCCGGAGGTCTTCACGACCACGCCCTCGGGGGAGCCGATCAGCTCGTCGTGGTCGAAGGAGCCCTTGTGCGTGTGGTACTGCTTGCCCGCCTGCAAGGTGATGGTGCTCATCCGGCCCTTGGCGTCGGTGAGCTGAACCTGGTCGCCGGGCTTGAAGGGGCCGCGGCGGTGTTCGGCGCCGGTCGGGACGATCGGCGCGGGGGCGGTCGGTGAGGGCGTGCTGTCCATCCCTTCAGCCTACCGGCGCTGCTGGGGCCCTCCGGACGCCGTGACCGGCGGGGCCGGCGGCCCCGGGGGCTTGCCGAGGAAGGCGGCCTGGACGTCCGAGGCGGCCAGCACGCCGACGATCTCCCCGCCCGCCTCGACCACCAGATACTCCGGCGCCGGGTTGGCGCGCAGCACGTCCAGCAGCGCCTCGCCGGTCAGGTCGGCGGCCACAATCAAGTTCGGGTCCAGCGGCCGGGCCACGTCCCCGGCCTCGACCCAGGGCCGGCGCTGCTCCGGGGTGGCGATCACCTGGGCCTCGTTCACCAGGCCGGTCGGCTTGTCGTTGCCGTCGACCAGGACGATGCCGCGGGCGTTCACCTCGTGCGCCCGGCGCAGCGCCTCGGCCAGCGGGGTGCGGGCGTCGACGCTGATCGCCCGGCGGGTCATCTTGCGCGCCGACAGGCCCGGGATGCGCTCCCGCAGCTTGGCCACGACCAGCGCCTGCGTCGCGCCGAACCAGATGAACATGGCCATGAAGACCGCCAGGCCCAGGCCGAAGGGCTGGATGGTGCCGTTGCGGACGTAGAGCAGGTTCATCACGATGAACACCGCGATCGCCAGGACCCGGCCGGCCCACGCCGCCGCGACCGTCCCGGCCATCGACCTGCCGGTCGCCTTCCAGACCGCGGCGCGCAGCATCTGGCCGCCGTCCAGCGGCAGGCCCGGCAGCAGGTTGAAGACGGCGACCAGCAGGTTGGAGGCCCAGAAGCCGAAGACCAGGGTGGCGGCGACCTTCTGGCCCAGGCTCACCGTGTCGTCGTGCGGGATGACCTGGTAGATCGCGAAGCCGATCCCGGCCAGCGCCGCCGAGGTCAGCGGGCCGACGAAGGCGATCCAGAAGGCCTTGCCCGGGGCGTCGGACTCCTTCTCGATCTCCGAGACGCCGCCGAGGAAGTGGATGACGATCCGCCGCACCGGCAGGCCCAGGCGCTTGGCGAGCGCGGAGTGCGCGAGCTCGTGGACCACGACGGAGGCGTACAGGAACACGGCATAGGCCAGCGACAGGACGTAGCGCCAGCCGCCGAGCTCGTTGCCGAAGTCGTTGGCGGGGTCGGTGGCGTCCCCGGCCTGCGGAGCGAGCAGGACGGTGATGAAGGCGGCGACGACGAACCAGGACGGCGAGACGTAAAGGGGGATGCCGAAAGGGCGCCCCAGGCGCAGGCCCGGGCCGCGGACCACCTGCGCACGGCCGGATTTACCGCCGCCGCCGTCCGAGCCACCCTCACCGGTGCCTTGCCTGCCCTCGTCGTCCGCCACGTCTTCGACTCTATGCGCAGGCGAACTTGCAAGACCACTCACCGCGCGGGCGATCTCATCACACGGCGCGCGCCGGGTGTGCCCCTCGGCGGGGATGTCGGTACCGCCGAGTAGGGTCGAGGCCCATGGACCCGATGGACGCTCCGGTGACGACGAGCCCTGCGACAGTGACGACGGTGACACTCCCGATGGCGCTGTCGCCGTCCCGGGCTTCGGACTTCATGACCTGCCCGCTGCTGTTCCGCTTCCGCGTCATCGACAAGCTCCCGGAGCGCAAGAGCGCCGCCGCCACCCGCGGCACCCTGGTCCACGCGGTGCTGGAGCACCTGTTCGACCTGCCGACCGGAGAGCGCACCCCGGCCTCGGCCGGCAGCATGCTGTCCCCGGAGTGGGAGCGCATGGTCGAGGCGGACCCGGACCTGAAGGCGCTGGCCGAGGAGGCCGGGGGCGACGAGGCCTGGCTGGCCGGCGCGGTGGACCTGCTGGAGCGCTACTTCCGGCTGGAGGACCCGAACCGCCTGGAGCCGGCCGAGCGCGAGCTGTTCGTCCACGCGCGCATCGCCGACGGCCTGCTGCTGCGCGGGTTCGTGGACCGTCTGGACGTAGCGCCGAACGGCGCGATCCGCGTGGTGGACTACAAGACGGGGCGCGCGCCGGGGCCGGCGTTCGAAGGCAAAGCCCTGTTCCAGATGAAGTTCTACGCGCTGGTCCTGTGGAAGACCCGCGGCGTGGTCCCCCGCCGCCTGCAGCTGATGTATCTCGGCGGCGAGAGCCAGATCGTCACCTACGACCCCGACGAGTCGGACCTGCGCGCCACCGAGCGCAAGGTCGCCGCGCTGTGGAGCGCGATCCGCGCCGCCGCCGAGCGCGGCGAGTGGCGCGCGAACCCGTCGCGGCTGTGCGACTGGTGCGATCACAAGGCGCTGTGTCCCGCCTATGGCGGAACACCGCCGGTGCTGCCTCCGGTGCAGGTGGTCGAGGCTTCGGATGCGGTGCCGGGACAGCGGGGGCGCAATGCGTCGGGCGCGGTGGCCGAAGCCGGAGTGGCCGAGGCCGGGATGGCTGCGGAGGCGGCCGACGCGAGCGACACCGAGCCGGCTGACGAACCGGCTTCCTGATTCCGGACGCGACGGCTCGGCCTTTCGGCCTTTCGGCTACGGCACCGGGTCGAGGCCGCCGACAGCCCCCGGACGGCAGCGCCACAGCCGCCGCGCGGCCAGCCGCATGCCCTGCAGCGCGCCATGCCGCCGCAACGCCTCGGCGGCGTAGGACGAGCAGGTCGGCATGTAGCGGCAGCCGCCGTAGCCGGGGCGGCGCGCGCTGAGCTGGAGCTGGTAGTAGCGCACTCCCCGGAACAGGGCTGCCGCGAACAGCCCCCGCGGCGCCCGCGGCTCGTGCCGGAGCCGTCTGCCCAGGCGGCCGGTTCCGGTGATCGCGGCGAACAGGCCGCCGCCGACGCCTGTCAGGGTCGTGAGACTCACCAGGCAGGCGCCTTCGGCCAGGGATTCGCAGCAGGCCTCCGCCAGGCAGTCGGTGGGGTCGCAGGTGTCACCCAGGCAGTTTCCCCCGCGCCATCGCCGCCCTCGTTTCGGGCCTATCGCACCGTCGAGCACGTCGCCGGTGCCGAGCTCGTCGTCCACTGATTCCCCCCTCGCCCGATCCCCTGACAGGCCGGTTATCTTGCCTCAGCCGCCTGCTCCTCGAACAGCCCCTCCAGGAAGGCCAGGTCGACCCGGCACAGCGAGTCCACGATCGTCACCCGCTCCCGCGGCGGCACCTCCGCCGCGTGCGGCACCGCGATCACGCGGCACCCCGCGGCGTGGCCGGCGGCGGTGCCGGTCGGCGAGTCCTCCAGCACCACGCACCGCGCCGGGTCCACGTTCAGCTGTCGCGCGGCCGTCAGGTACGGGTCCGGGTTCGGCTTGCTGCGCTCCACGTCGTCGCCGGAGACCGTGACCCGGAAGTGCTCGCGGCCGATCAGCGGCAGGCAGGCGTCCACGATGCGGCGCGAGGAGGCCGACACCAGCGCCAGCGGCATGCCCGCGGCCTCCAGCTCCAGCAGCAGGTCCTTCGCGCCGGGCATCATCGGCACGCCCTCGCGCAGGCGCTCGACCATCGCCTCCTCGATGCCGTCGGCGAACTGCCCCGCGGTGACCGGGTGCCCCGTGAGCTCCAGCAGGTAGGCGGTCGAGACCTCTATCGGCTTGCCGAGGACGTGCGGATAGTGCTCGGGGCCGAGGGTGTACCCGAAGCCGGCGAGCATGTCCTGTTCGGCCTGGAACCAGGTGGGTTCGGAGTCGATGAGCAGGCCGTCCATGTCGAAGAAGACCGCGGCCGGCGGTATGGGGCGGAGCATGCCGATCAAGATACCAATCCGCGACAGCCGTCCTTCGCCCGATCGAAGGGTGCTTGGCGGCGAACCCGAGAAACGTCGGCCCGCCCCGACTACTGTTGGGACTTGTGACCACAGACAGTGCCGTCTGGCGCCCGCTGACGCGGTCCGGTCCCACCCACCGGCGACCGGCCCTGCACCGCGTCCCCACCCACCCGCCTGACCCGATCAGAACCGAGGGCTTTGGACAGTGACCACCATCGACGCCTCTCATTCCACCGCTCCCCTTTCCAACCGCACCCGCGGCGAAGACCGTGAATGGCTCAGTACCGCCGTCGACCTCGCGTGGCGCTGCCCGCCGTCGCCGCGCGCGTTCAACGTCGGGGCGCTGATCGTCGACGCCGACGACCGCGAGCTGGCCCGCGGCTGGTCCCGCGACACCGACGAGCACGTACACGCCGAGGAGTCGGCGCTGGCGCGGCTGGCCCCGAACCACCCGCGGCTGCCCGGCGCGACCATCTACTCCTCGCTGGAGCCGTGCTCGATCCGCAAGTCCCGGCCGGCGAGCTGCACGAAGCTGATCATCGCCTCCGGCATCCGGCGCGTGGTGTTCGCCTGGCGCGAGCCCTCGCTGCTGGTCGAGGACTGCCAGGGCGCGGAGCTGCTGCGCGAGGCGGGGATCGAGGTCGTCGAGTTCCCGGAGTTCACCCCGCTGGTCAAGGCCGCGAACGCGCACCTGTTCGGCGACGCCTGACGCCCGCCGGCCGCTGAACCCCGACCCGGCCAGGGCGGCTCCGCTCCCGCGCCGCCGCCCTACGCGCGCACCGGCCCTCCTAAGCGCGCACCGACCGCCGTACCGCGGTCCGCACCGCGCGCCGCGCCGCCACCCGCGCGGCCGGCCCCAAGTCGTCCAGGTACTCCAGCAGCGCACCGAGCTGGTCCAGGGCGCGGAACGCCGCCCTGTCCCCCTCGGGGTCGACCGCGGCCAGCAGTTCCATCCCGATGAAGGACGCCGACACGGCGCGCGCCAGCCCCGGCACGTCGGCCACCTCCCCGAGCGGGGAGTCCGCCAGCACCCGGGTCAGGACCCGCTCGATCTCCACGGTCCACAGCGCCAGCGCGTCGCGCGTCGCCGCGGCGAGCGCCGGGTTCGTCTGCGCCCCGGCGAGCATCTGCCCCAGGACCGTGACATGGCCCGCCGCGCTCTCGTGGGCATGCAGATCCCGGCCGAGCCGCTGCAGCTCCCGCAGCGAGCGCACCCGCTCGAACCGCTCCCGGTAGTCCGCGACCTCCCGCTCGGTCGACCACATGGTCGCCGCGGCCACCAGCTCGTCGACGCTGCCGAAGTGGTAGAACACCAGCGCCTGGTTCACCCCGGCCGCCGCCGCGATGGTGCGGGCCGACACCCCCGCGATGCCCTGGGTCCGCAGGGCGTCGATCGTGCCCTGCAGAAGACGGTCGCGGGTGTCCGAACTCATGCGAGCGACCGTACCGGATCGCACAAGGGTTCGTTGAGCGGTCGCTCAACCGGCCCTCGCGCGCTCGACCTTGTCGGTGCGAACCCTGAGGATGGTGGCATGACGCCCGAAGAAGCAGTCGTGCTCGAAAGACTCCGCGGCATCTGCATGGCGCTCCCGGAAGTCTCGGAGCGGGACAGCCATGGCGAGCCGACCTGGTTCATCCGGGGCAAGCGGACGCTGGCGAGCTTCTGCGACCACCACCACGGCGAGCGCCTGGGCTTCTGGTGCCCGGCTGCGGAGGGCGTGCAGGAGATGCGCATGGAGCAGGACCCGGACACGTTCTACCGGCCGCCGTACGTCGGGGTCCGGGGCTGGCTCGGCGTGAACCTCGACGGCGACCCGGACTGGGAGGACGTCGAGGACATCGTGCGCGAGGCGTACCTGAAGGTCGCCCCCAAGACGCTGGCGGCGCGCCTTGCCTGAGCTGCGGGTGACGGTCGACGTGGCGGTACCGGCGCGGCAAGCCTGGGCGGCGATCGCCGACTGGGAGTCGCAGGGCGCGTGGATGGTCGCGACGCGCGTGCGCGGCACCGCGAGCGCGGTCGGCGAGAAGCTGGAGGGCTGGACGGGCCTGGGTCCGGTCGGCTTCCTGGACACGATGACGATCAGCGAGTGGGACCCGCCGCGCGGCTGCACCGTGGCACACACCGGGCACGTGGTGCGCGGGAGCGGCGGGTTCGAGGTGGCGGCGCGGGGCGCCGCCGCGTGCCGGGTGACGTGGTGGGAGAAGGTGGATCTGCCGCTCGGCGTGCTGGGCAGGATCGGCTGGCTGGTGATCGGGCCGACGACGCGGTTGTTCTTCAAAGTGTCGCTGGGCCGCCTCAAGCGGATTCTTGAGGCGGGCACCCGATGATGCGGTCCAGCGTGCGCCGGCCCATCCGGCTCATCGTCGGATTGCTGTCCAGGTAGTACCAGACCAGGCCCATGGCCTGCTGGAAGGCCCAGGCCTTGCCGCGCTGCCACTGCACCTCGTCGCAGGCCAGAGCCTCGCGTACGGCGCGGCGCGGCTCCTCGTCCAGCAGGTGCCAGACGGCGACCAGATCCAGCGCGGGGTCGGCCGCCCCGAACCCGCCGGCGTCGAGGACGCCCGCCAGGCGTCCGTCGGCGACCAGGACGTTGCCGGGGATCAGGTCGCCGTGGGTCATCCGGTCGGCGTCGACGCGGGGCAGCTCGCGAAGGACGGCCCACGCGCGGCGCAGCCGGGGCACGTCGAGCAGGTGCTCGCTGCGCTCGAAGCACGTCTCCATCCAGGCGTCATGCGCGCGCAGATCGCCGCCGCGGCCCTGACCGGCGAAGGTCCGGCCGCGGGTGTCCAGGGCCCGGACCCCGCCGAGGAACTCGGCCAGGTCGCGGGCGAACGGGACCGAGGCGGCCGGGTCGTCGTCGGTGGCGGTGGTGCCGGGGAGCCAGGTCTGGACGGACCACGGCAGCGGGTAGCCGTCCCCGGGATCGCCGAGGGCGACCGGCTCGGGCGTGGGGAAGCGGGTGCTGCCTGCCAGTTCACGGGCCGCCTCGGCTTCGGCTTCGAGCCCCCGGCGGATCCTGTCGGGCTCGCCGGGCTGAAGAGGGAAGCGGGCCGCGAGGTGCTCGCCGATGCGGAAGATCGCGTTGACCGTGCCCGGTGCGGCGATCTCGGTCACGGACAGTTCGCGCCAATGCGGGAACTGCTGGTCGACCAGGCTCCGTACGACGTCTACCGACACAGTCAGTTGATCGGCGTGCATACGCATCGCGGAAGTCTCGCATGCGGTCGCGAGCGGCGAGAAGCGAATATCCCCCCGCCAGGCGGCCCGGCTGCCTAGTCCACCATCGCGCGCAGCTCGTCCACCGCCCGGGCCGCCGCGTCGCGCAGCCCGGCCGCCGAGGGCCCGCCCCGCAGGATCTCGCGGCTGCTCGCCGGCACCACGTTCCGCGCGCCGGCGCCGAAGATCCGGCGCACGTCCGAGGCCGTCGCACCCTGGGCGCCGATGCCGGGGACCAGGTAGGCGCCGTTCAGCCGGGCCAGGTCGAAGCTCGGCGTCTCGACGGTGCCGCCGACCACGACGCCGATCGGCCCCATCGGCGAGGCGCCGGCGTTGCGGGCCGCCGCGGCGCCGATGATCTCCTCCGCGACGCTGTGCCCCGAAGCCCCGATCGCGCCCTGAACCTGCGCGCCCTCGGGGTTCGAGGTCAGTCCGAGCACGAACACGCCCGCGTTGTTCTTCTCCGCCGCCGCGTACAGCGGCTCCAGCGACCCGAAGCCGAGGTAGGGGCTCGCGGTCAGCGCGTCGGAGAACAGGGGCGAGGAGGGCTCCAGGTAGGCGTCCGCGTACGCCGCGACCGTCGAGCCGATGTCGCCCCGCTTCGCGTCCATGATCACCACGGCGCCGGCCGACCGGGCGTCGTCGACGACCCGCTCCAGCACCGCGATGCCGCGGCTCCCGTAGCGTTCGAAGAACGCCGACTGCGGCTTGACCGCGGCGACCCGGTCGGCCAGCGCCTCGACGACCGTGTACGCGAAGCGCTCCAGCCCGTCCACGTCGTCGCTCAGATCCCACTGCGCCAGAAGCGCGGTGTGCGGGTCGATTCCGGCGCACAGCGGTCCCCGCTGGTCGAGCGCGGTCCGCAAGCGGGCGCCGAAGGAGAATTCCGGTCGAGCAGCCATGACAACTCTCCTTATATATGAGCTCTAAGAAACGCGGGCCGCCTCGATGGCGTCGCGCAAGTTCGTGTATCCGCCGGACCGCACCTTCGCGGCGATCCCGCGGTTGATCCGCGAAGCCCAGGCCGGCCCCTCGTAGATGAAGCCGGTGTAGCCCTGCACCAGATCGGCCCCGGCGACCAGGCGCTGCCAGGCGTCGTTGACGGTCTCCACGCCGCCGACCGAGATCAGCACCAGCTTCCCCTCGGTGCGCGAGCGCAGCCGCCGCAGCACCTCCACCGACCGCGTCTTCAGCGGCGCCCCGGAGAGCCCGCCGCCGCCCGCGGCCTCGATCTTGTCCGGCGCGGACTTCAGGCCTTCGCGGCCGATCGTCGTGTTGGTCGCGATGATGCCTTCCAGGCGCAACTCCAGGGCCAGGTCGGCGACCGCGTCGACGTCCGCGTCGGCCAGGTCCGGGGCGATCTTCACCAGCAGCGGGACGTGCCGGCCGGGCACCGCCTCGTCGGCCGCCGCCCGTACCGCCTTCAGCAGCGGCCGCAGCACCTCGACGGCCTGCAGATTGCGCAGGCCCGGGGTGTTCGGCGAGGACACGTTGACCACCAGGTAGTCCGCGTAGGGGGCGAGCAGCTTGGTGGAGGCGACGTAGTCCGTGGCCGCCTCGTCCTCCGGCACGTTCTTCGTCTTGCCGATGTTGACCCCGACCACCGGCGGCACCTTGTCCCAGCGCTCGGGCTTGGCCACGCGCCGCTTGAGCCGCCGCGCGACCTCCTCGGCGCCGCCGTTGTTGAAGCCCATGCGGTTCACCACGGCGCGGTCGGCGATCAGCCGGCCCAGCCGGGGCTGCTCGTTGCCGGGCTGCCCCTGGCCGGTGACCGTGCCGATCTCCACCCAGCCGAAGCCGAGGGCGGCCAGCGCGTCGATGCCCTCGGCGTTCTTGTCGAAGCCGGCGGCCAGGCCGAACGGCGCCGGGAACTCCACGCCGAACACGGTCTGCTTCAGCACCGCGTCGTGCGCCGGGAACAGCCGCTCCAGGAGAGCCAGGCCGGTCCCGGCGGGCAGCGCGCCGACCGCCTTGATCGCGCCGAAGCCGAGGTGGTGCGCCTGCTCGGCATCCATCCGACGGAACACCAGGTTGAACAGCTTCGGATAGATCCTCATCAGACACCTTCCTCAGTTCGACACGGCCACGACCGCATGCCTCGGCTCCGAGATACCTCGGACCCGATGTACCTCGAAGCCGATGTACCTCGGACTCGAGGTACTCAGCCCTCGGCGCGCGAGGCGTTGATCTTGTCCGCGTACTCCTGCAGCGAGCCGATCCCGATCTCGCCGCGCTGGAGCGCCTCGATCCCGTGGACGGCCGCCGCGAAACCCTGGACCGTGGTGATGCACGGCTTGCCGGCCTGCACCGCCGCGGTGCGGATCTCGTAGCCGTCCAGCCGCGAGCCCACCCCGAAGGGCGTGTTCACGATCAGGTCGATCGCGCCGTCGACGATCATCTGCACGATCGTCGGCTCGCCGTTCGGGCCGGTCCCCTGCGACAGCTTGCGCACCGTGGTGGCCGGGATCCCGTTGCGGCGCAGCACGTCGGCGGTGCCGTCGGTGGCCAGGATCTCGAAGCCCAGGTCGTGCAGCGCCTTGACCGGGAACACCATCGAGCGCTTGTCGCGGTTGGCCACCGAGACGAACGCCTTGCCCTTCAGCGGCAGCGAGCCGTAGGCGCCGGCCTGCGACTTGGCGAAGGCCTTGCCGAAGTCGGCGTCGATGCCCATGACCTCGCCGGTCGAGCGCATCTCCGGGCCGAGGATGACGTCCACGCCCTGGCCGTCCGGGGTCCGGAAGCGCGACCACGGCATGACCGCCTCCTTCACCGAGATCGGCGAGTCCGAGGGCAGCGTGCCGCCGTCGCCCTCCTTGGGCAGCAGGCCCTCGGCGCGCAGCTGGGCCACGGTGGCGCCCATCCCGATCCGGGCGGCGGCCTTGGCCAGCGGCACCGCGGTGGCCTTGGCCACGAACGGCACCGTGCGCGAGGCGCGCGGGTTGGCCTCCAGCACGTACAGGATGTCGCCGGCCAGCGCGTACTGGATGTTGATCAGGCCCCGCACGCCCACGCCGCGCGCGATCGCCTCGGTGGAGGCCCGCAGCCGCTTGATGTCGTGCCCGCCCAGGGTGATCGGCGGCAGCGCGCACGCCGAGTCGCCGGAGTGGATGCCGGCCTCCTCGATGTGCTCCATCACGCCGCCGAGGTAGAGCTCCTCGCCGTCGAACAGCGCGTCGACGTCGATCTCGATCGCGTCGTCGAGGAACCGGTCGACCAGCACCGGGTGCTCCGGCGAGATCTGGGTGGCGCGCTCGATGTAGTCGTGGAGCATGGCCTCGTCGTAGACGATCTCCATGCCCCGGCCGCCGAGCACGTAGGAGGGCCGGACCAGCACCGGGTAGCCGATCTCGTCGGCGATGGCCTTGGCCTCGGCGAAGGAGAACGCGGTCCCGTGCTTCGGGGCCGGCAGGCCCGCCTCGGCCAGCACGCGGCCGAAGGCGCCGCGGTCCTCGGCCAGGTGGATGGCCTCCGGCGAGGTGCCGACCACCGGCACGCCGGCGTCCTTCAGCGCCTGCGCCAGGCCCAGCGGGGTCTGCCCGCCCAGCTGCACCACGACGCCGGCCAGCGGGCCCGCGGCGCGCTCGGCGTCCACGATCTCCAGCACGTCCTCCAGCGTCAGCGGCTCGAAGTACAGCCGGTCGGAGGTGTCGTAGTCGGTGGAGACGGTCTCCGGGTTGCAGTTGACCATCACGGTCTCATAGCCCGCGTCGCGCAGCGCGAAGCTGGCGTGCACGCAGGAGTAGTCGAACTCGATGCCCTGCCCGATCCGGTTCGGCCCGGAGCCCAGGATGATCACCGCCGGCTTGGCGCGCGGCTCGACCTCGGTCTCCTCGTCGTAGGACGAGTAGTGGTACGGGGTCTTCGCGGCGAACTCGGCGGCGCAGGTGTCGACGGTCTTGTAGACCGGCCGCACGCCCAGGGAGTGCCGCAGCTCGCGCACCACCGACTCGCCGAGGTTCCGGATGCCGGCGATCTGCTTGTCGGAGAAGCCGGTCCGCTTGACCCGGTGCAGCAGCGGCGGCGAGAGCCGCTCGGCGTCGCGCAGCTCGCAGGCGGTCTCGTGGATCAGCAGCACCTGGTCCAGGAACCAGGGGTCGATCTTGGTCGCCTCATGCAGCTCGGAGATCGACGCCCCGGCCCGGTAGGCCTCCACCAGCAGGTTGATCCGGCCGTCGGTGGGGCGCGCGGCCTCGGCCAGCACGGTCGCCTTGTCGCGGACCGGGCCCACCCAGGTGAACTCCGAGCCCTTCTTCTCCAGCGAGCGCAGCGCCTTCTGCAGCGCCTCGGGGAAGGAGCGGCCGATGGCCATGGCCTCGCCGACCGACTTCATGGTGGTCGTCAGGGTGCTGTCGGCGGCCGGGAACTTCTCGAAGGCGAAGCGCGGGACCTTCACGACCACGTAGTCCAGGGCCGGCTCGAAGGACGCCGGGGTCTCCCGGGTGATGTCGTTCGGGATCTCGTCCAGGGTGTAGCCGACGGCCAGGCGCGCGGCGATCTTGGCGATCGGGAAGCCGGTGGCCTTGGAGGCCAGCGCCGAGGAGCGCGAGACCCGCGGGTTCATCTCGATCACGATGACGCGGCCGTCGGCCGGGTTCACCGCGAACTGGATGTTGCAGCCGCCGGTGTCGACGCCGACCGCGCGGATCACCGCGATGCCGATGTCGCGCAGCTTCTGGTACTCGCGATCGGTCAGCGTCATGGCCGGGGCGACGGTGATCGAGTCGCCGGTGTGCACGCCCATCGGGTCGAAGTTCTCGATGGAGCAGACCACGACGACGTTGTCGTGCTTGTCGCGCATCAGCTCCAGCTCGTACTCCTTCCAGCCGAGGATGGACTCCTCCAGGAGCACCTCGGTGGTCGGCGAGAGCGCCAGCCCGGTGCCGGCGATGCGGCGCAGCTCCTCCTCGTCGTGCGCGAAGCCGGAGCCGGCCCCGCCCATCGTGAAGGAGGGCCGGACCACGACCGGGTAGCCGCCGAGCTCCTCGACGCCGGCCAGGCAGTCCTCCATCGAGTGGCAGATCACCGAGCGCGCGGACTCGGCGCCGATCGTCTCGACGATCCGCTTGAACTTCTCGCGGTCCTCGCCGGACTGGATCGCGGCGATGTTGGCGCCGATGAGCTCGACGTTGTACTTGTCCAGCACGCCGTTCTCGGCCAGCGCGACCGCGGTGTTCAGCGCGGTCTGGCCGCCCAGCGTCGGCAGCAGGGCGTCGGGGCGCTCCTTAGCGATGATCTTCTCGACGAACTCCGGGGTGATCGGCTCGACGTAGGTGGCGTCGGCGACCTCGGGGTCGGTCATGATCGTCGCGGGGTTGGAGTTCACCAGGATGACCCGCAGGCCCTCGCTGCGCAGCACGCGGCAGGCCTGGGTGCCGGAGTAGTCGAACTCGGCGGCCTGGCCGATGACGATCGGGCCGGAGCCGACGACCAGGACGGACTTCAGATCTTGGCGCTTGGGCATCTCAGGCCTCGCCCTTCTTGTCGTGCCGGGCTTTGCTTGATTCAGATGCGCCGGCCATCAGATCGGTGAACCGATCGAAGAGATACGCGGCGTCGTGCGGGCCCGCCGCCGCCTCGGGGTGGTACTGGACGCTGAAGGCCGGGACGTCCAGGGCCCGCAGGCCCTCGACCACGTCGTCGTTCAGGCAGACGTGGCTGACCTCGACCCGGCCGTACCTGGTGTCGGTGATCTCGTCCAGCGGCGCGGCCACGGCGAACCCGTGGTTGTGCGCGGTGACCTCCACCTTGCCCGTGGCGCGGTCCTGCACCGGCTGGTTGATGCCGCGGTGGCCGTACTTGAGCTTGTAGGTGCCGAAGCCGAAGGCCCGGCCGAGGATCTGGTTGCCGAAGCAGATCCCGAAGACCGGGATCCTGCGGTCCAGGACCGCCTGGACGATCGGGACCATCGTCTCCTCGGTGGTCTCCGGGTCGCCGGGGCCGTTGCTCATGAAGAAGCCGTCCGGCTCCAGGGCCAGCACGTCCTCCAGCGTGGCCGAGGCGGACAGCACGTGCACCCGGGCGCCGCGCTCGGCCATCCGGTGCGGCGTCATGGACTTGATCCCGAGGTCGTAGGCGGCGACGGTGAACCTGTGCTCGCCGATCGGCTCGACGACGTAGCCCTGCTTGGTGCTGACGTCGCCGACCAGGTCCGCACCGGCCATCTCCGGGCTCGCCTTGACCTTCTCGACCAGCGTCTTCGGGTCCTGCTCGGCCGCCTCGCCGGAGAACACGCCGCAGCGCATCGCGCCGCGCTCGCGCAGATGGCGGGTGATGGCGCGGGTGTCGACGCCGGAGATCCCGACGATGCCCTGGGAAGCCAGCTCCTCGTCCAGCGTCCGCTGCGAGCGCCAGTTGGAGGCCACCCGGCTGGGGTCGCGGACCACGTAGCCGGACACCCAGATCTGCCGGGACTCCGGATCCTCGTCGTTGACGCCGGTGTTGCCGATGTGCGGGGCCGTCATCACGACGACCTGCCGGTGGTAGGAGGGGTCGGTCAGCGTCTCCTGATACCCGGTCATGCCGGTGGTGAAGACGGCCTCGCCGTAGGTCTCGCCGAGCGCGCCGTAGGCGTCGCCGCGGAAGGTCCGTCCGTCCTCCAGGACCAGGATCGCCGGGGGTCGGTTGTTCATGCGGACGGCCTTTCTGTTGCGCTGACAGCGAAGCGGGATTCGAGGGCCCGCATCAGTTCATCAGTCCCGTGGCGGGGGTCGACGCCGGTGTCCAGGGTGCGGTCACCGTGCTGCCAGGTGATCACCACCAGGCCTTCACCGCGCAGATACTTGCCGGCCATCCCGGAGGCCAGGCGGACGCCCCGGACCGCGTCGGCGGGGATGAAGACCGCGGTGGGCTCGCGGTCGATCAGGATGCCGGCTTCGGCCACCCGCACCTGTGCGTTGCTGCGCTCGCCGAGGCCGTGGACGGCGATGCGGTCCAGCCAGTCGCCCTCGGAGGTGGTGGACACGTAGACCACTTCGAAGGCGCCCTCGCCGGAGAAGACGCCCTCGGGGACCTCGTTGAGCGGCAGCAGGTCGGCCTGCCGGGCCTGCCGCTTCTTCCAGCCGCGCCACATCAGCAGGTAGATGCCGGCCAGGACCACCAGCGTGACGACCGTCCACAGGATCCGCTGGCCGAGGTGCGTGACCGGAGCCGAGTGCTCGCCCGCGGACAGAACGAGGCTGTTCATGCGAGCTTCCCGTCCAGGACCGTGGCCGTCCCCCGCAGGAACGTCGCCACGACTGCGCCCGGCAGCTCCATCCCCTGATACGGGGTGTTCTGCGACAGCGAGGCAAGGCCGGTGCGGTCCACGGTGCGCTTCGCCTTCGGGTCCACCAGGACCAGGTTCGCCGGCTCGCCGATGGCGATCGGGCGGCCGTGCCGGTCGTCGACCTGGCCGATGGCCGCCGGGCGCGCCGACATCCGGTCCGCGACGTCGGCCCAGGTCATCAGGCCGCTGTCGACCATGGTCTGCTGCACCACGGACAGCGCGGTCTCCAGGCCGAGCATGCCCATGGCCGCCGCGGCCCACTCGCAGTCCTTGTCCTCCTGCGGGTGCGGGGCGTGGTCGGTGGCGACGGCGTCGATGGTGCCGTCGGCCAGCGCCTCGCGCAGCGCCCGCACGTCCGCGGCGGTGCGCAGCGGCGGGTTGACCTTGTAGATCGGGTCGTAGCTCCGCACCAGGTCCTCGGTGAGGATCAGGTGGTGCGGGGTGACCTCGGCGGTGACCGGGTGGCCCTTGGCCTTGGCGGTGCGGATCAGGTCCACCGAGCCGGCCGTGGAGACGTGGCAGACGTGCAGCCGGGACTTGGTGTGTGCGGCCAGCAGGATGTCGCGGGCGATGATCGCCTCCTCGGCGACCGCCGGCCAGCCGGTCAGGCCGAGGATCCCGGACAGCTCGCCCTCGTTCATCTGCGCGCCCTCGGTCAGCCGGGGCTCCTGCGCGTGCTGGGCGATGACGCCGTCGAAGGCCTTCACGTACTCCAGCGCGCGCCGCATCAGGTTCGCGTCGGAGACGCACTTTCCGTCGTCGGAGAAGACCCGGACCCGGGCGGCCGAGTCGGCCATCGCGCCGAGTTCGGCCAGGCGCTCGCCGGCCAGGCCCACGGTGACCGCGCCGACCGGGAACACGTCGCAGTGCCCGGCCTCGCGGCCCAGGCGCCAGACCTGCTCGACCACGCCGGCGGTGTCGGCGACCGGGTCGGTGTTGGCCATGGCGTGCACGGCGGTGAAGCCGCCGAGCGCGGCGGCGCGGGTGCCGGTGTCGACGGTCTCGGCGTCCTCGCGGCCCGGCTCGCGCAGGTGGGTGTGCAGGTCGACCAGGCCCGGCAGGGCGATCAGGCCGCCGGCGTCGATCACCACGGTGCCGGGGGTCGGGCCCACGATCCCGGCGTCGGCGATGATGCCGTCGCGCAGCAGGAGGTCCTGCGGGTCACCGCCAAGGACGCCCGCGTTCTTGATCAGGTAGGTGGTGCTCACGCGGCGGCGCCCTTCGGTTCGGTGTTCTGGTTCTGCTGGTTCTGCTGCGAGCCGTGGCCCTGGCCCTCGTCATGGCCGATCGCGGACTCGCTCCCGCTCAGCAGCAGGTACAGCACGGCCATCCGGACGCTGACCCCGTTGGCGACCTGCTCGACGATCACCGAGCGGTCGGAGTCGGCGACCTCGGCGGAGATCTCCATGCCGCGGACCATGGGCCCGGGGTGCATGACGATCGCCTTGTCCGGCAGCTTGGCCATGCGCTGCCCGTCCAGGCCGTAGCGGCGGCTGTACTCGCGCTGCGTGGGGAAGAAGCCGCCGTTCATCCGCTCGCGCTGGACCCGCAGCATCATGATCGCGTCGCTGCCCGGGACGGCCGCGTCCAGGTCGTAGGAGACGTCGCAGGGCCAGCTCTCGACGCCGACCGGCAGCAGCGTCGGCGGGGCGACCAGCGTCACGCGCGCGCCGAGGGTGGCCAGCAGGTGCACGTTGGAGCGCGCGACCCGGGAGTGCAGGACGTCGCCGACCACGGTGATCCGGCGGCCGTCGAAGCCGCCGAGGTGGCGGCGCATCGTGAAGGCGTCCAGCAGGGCCTGTGTGGGGTGCTCGTGGGTGCCGTCGCCGGCGTTGACCACGTGGCTGGAGCTCCAGCCGGCGTTGGCCAGCCGGTAGGCGGCGCCGGAGGCGCTGTGCCGCACCACGACCGCGTCGGCGCCCATGGCCTCCAGGGTGAGCGCGGTGTCCTTCAGCGACTCGCCCTTGGAGACGCTGGAGCCCTTGGCCGAGAAGTTGATCACATCGGCGCTCAAGCGCTTGGCCGCGACCTCGAAGGAAGTCCTGGTGCGGGTGGAGTCCTCGAAGAAGAGGTTCACCACGGTCCGGCCGCGCAGCGTCGGCAGCTTCTTGATCGGGCGGGCCGCCAGCCGGGCGATCTCCTCGGCGGTGTCCAGGATCAGGACCGCGTCGTCGTGGGAGAGGTCGGCGGTGGACAACAGGTGGCGCCTCATATGGCCGTCTCGCTCTCGATCCCGAGGTAGACGGCATCATGCTGCACACCGTCGTGTTCGCGCAGCCGGACCTTCACGCTCTCGCGCTGCGAGGTCGGCAGGTTCTTGCCGACGTAGTCGGCGCGGATCGGCAGTTCGCGGTGGCCCCGGTCGACCAGGACCGCGAGCTGCACGGCGCGCGGCCGACCGATGTCGTTCAGGGCGTCCAGCGCGGCGCGGATGGTGCGGCCGGAGTACAGGACGTCGTCGACCAGGACGATCAGGCGGCCGTCGACCCCCTCGTCGGGGATCTCGGTGCGCTCCAGGGCGCGGGCCGGCTTCATCCGCAGGTCGTCGCGGTACATGGTGACGTCCAGGAAGCCGACCGGGACGGTGGTGCCCTCGACGTCGGCGATGCGGGCCGCCAGGCGCTTGGCGAGGGTGGCGCCGCGGGTGGGGATCCCCAGGAGCATGACGTCCTCGGTGCCCTTGGCGCGTTCGAGGATCTCGTGCGCTATCCGGGTCAAAGCCCTTGAGATGTCGGCCTCATCGAGCACCGACCGCGCACCTTGCGGTATTGCGGGCATACGCTGTGTTTTTTTGGGCACGAGTGTGCGGACCCCCTTCTCTGCCTCACGGGACAGATCGTTAAAGGACTCGGTCGGCACCGACTCTACCAGGGCGATCACGCGTGATCGTCACGGGCGCTGCGCCATCCGAGTGCGGAGCACTGCTGTGAGTGACATAAGCTGATTGGACCAGACCACCGGCAGTCATCGGTTGTCTTGACAACGGCGGGACTTGCGCAGAAACACAGCTGCGCGTACCGTCACGCTAAGTTACCAACGGGTCATTCGAGAAAACTGCCGATCCGCTGAACTGGGCCAAGCCGTGTGGCGAGGGGAACACGCAAGGCTGCAGTTGTGTCTATGGGGAGCTACATGTCCACCGAGTACGCGAAAGCGCTGGGCGTCCGACTGCGCGCCATCCGGTCCCAGCAGGGCCTGTCCCTGCACGGCGTGGAGCAGAAGTCGCAAGGGCGCTGGAAGGCCGTCGTCGTCGGCTCGTACGAGCGCGGCGACCGCGCTGTCACCGTGCAGCGCCTGTCCGAGCTCGCCGAGTTCTACGGCGTGCCGGTCCACGAACTGCTGCCCGGCACCGGTGCGCCGGCGTCGGCGCACGAGCAGGGCGGCAAGCTGGTCCTGGACCTGGAGCGGCTGAAGGCCCTCCCGGTCGACCAGGCCGGCCCGCTGCTGCGCTATGTCGGCAGCATCCAGAGCCAGCGCGGCGACTGGAACGGCCGTGTCATGACGATCCGCGGCGAGGACCTGCGCACCCTCGGCGTCATCTACGAGATGGCCCCGTCGGAGCTGATCAAGATGCTCACCGAGTGGGACGTCCTGAACCCGGCCGCGGCGCGTCCGTACAACGAGGAGGACGGCGACGGCGAGACCGGCGCGTTCTCCGGCGGCTTCGCCGAGGACGACGACGCGTAAGCGTTTCACACAGCTCTAAGCCCGCCCGCGCTGACGCGCGTGGCGGGCTTTAGGCTGTTCGGACGACTGCGGAAGCTAAGAAGTCGCGGCTTCTCAGGCGGCGTGCGGGACCGATCCCGGGCAGCCGCCGGCCGCCGGGACACCGCCGGAGGCGCCGGCTCTCCCGGCCTCCTCGCGGGCTTCGGCCGCGTGCTTGTCCTCCGCTTCGGCCGCCGAGCGCAGCGAGCCCAGCGGGAAGTACCGCGCCGGCGGCTTGTCCTCGAAGAAGTCCAGCAGGATCAGGTTCACCAGCTCCGGCTTCTCCATCGGCGAGATGTGCGAGGTGCCCGGTATCACCGCCAGGCGGCCGTCGCGGGCCGTGCCGGCCATGGCCGCGGCGTGCGCGATCTCCACGCAGTCGTCGTCTCCCTGCATCACCAGCAGCGGCATCGGCAGCGCCGCGATCTCCTCCCTCGCGACCGGCGCGGCCTCGCGCCACATCCGGTTCAGCTTCTCCTCGACCACCGGGAAGTGCTCCGGGCCGTCCGGGCTCAGCGCCTCGTAGACCGGCCGCCAGGTCTCGGCCAGCCAGGAGCGGCCGGGCTCCACCGACAGCGCCATGGCGGCGGCTGTCTGGCCCACCGGGCCGGTGACTCCGCCGCTGAGCAGGACCAGCCGGCTGACCAGGTCCGGCCGCCGCAGCGCCAGGCGCAGGACCACGCTGGCGCCGTTGCTCCAGCCGACCAGGCGAACCGGCCCGAGGCCGAGGGCCTCGATGAAGCCGGCGATGTCGTCGGCGAAGTTCTCGTACGTGAACGGACCCTCGACGTCCGCGGTCCGGCCGTGGCCCCGGCACTCCGGCATGAACACCTGGTACCAGTCGGCGAGCAGGTCCAGCTGCGCGGTCCAGCTGGCGGCGGACCCGCCGGTGCCGTGGACCAGGACCACCGGCTCCCCCTCACCGGCGACCTCGTAGTACATGCTCAGGCCGTCGACGTCGGCATAGGCACCCATGGCAGTTCCCCTCGCTCGCTTGCCGGGCGGATTCCCCGTCCCGCCACCGAGGATCGCCCCGTCGGCTGGCAGACCGCTGACGGGGCGCTGACAGCCGGACGTCAGTGCTGATCAGCCGCCTTGCGGGCCCGGTGTGCGCGCACGCGTCCCCGGCTCGCGCACGCCGGCGAGGGGCACCAGCGGCGGCGGCCGTCCGGATCGGCGAAGACGCCGCGGCAGTCGGATTCGGGGCAGGACTTCAGCGCATGGCGTTCGGGGCCGGTGAGCTGGTCGGCGGCTTGGCGTGCGATGCGGCCGAGGGCGGCGGCGGCGTTCCGCGGCGCGGGCCGGCTCAGGCCGGGCGGATCGTCCGCGGCAACCAGGCTCAGCGGCTCGTCGTGGGCCCGCAGAAGGGCGATCAGCTCGGCGGCGGCCTCCGGGGACGGGGGCTCGCCGGCGGCGGCCGACAGGGCCAGCGGGCGCAGGGTTTCGCGCAGGTGGCGTGCGAGCTCCAGATCAGCGGCGGTGACCGCGGCCTCCGGTGTCAGCTCCACCGCGGCGAGCCAGTCCGCGAAGCGCTCCGGCGTCGGGATGCGCTCCTCCGGATGGCGGCCGAAGGCACTGCCCCGCGTGGCGAGGAGGTTCAGCCACGTCGCGCCGGTGTCGAGGCGGAAGGGAACGGTCTCCATGCGGAGAAGTGTAACGGTGTAGCCGTTACATCTGTTAGCGTCTCAAGTAACGCTTGAGGCGTTACACCGAACCGGGGAGGACCCATGGACTTCGAAGCAGCCACCCTCGACCGCGAGGCCGGCTACGCCCTGCTGGACGTGCTCCAGGACCAGGCGACCCAGAACGCCGCGCTGCCGGGCGTGGAGAAGCTGGCACCGGGCTTCACGGACTGGATCGTGACCGCGCTGTTCGGCGGCACGTACCAGCGCCCCGCGCTGACCCTGCGCGAGCGGCAGATCGCGAACCTGGCCGCGCTGACGGCGCTCGGCGGCGTGGAGCCGCAGCTGGTCGGCCACGTGCGGACCAGCGAGCGGGTCGGGATGAGCCGCGAGGAGATCGTGGAGGTGTTCGTGCACCTGGCGCCGTATGTCGGCGTGCCGAAGGCGCTGGCGGGGCTGCGGGCCGCCGCGGCGGCTTTCGAGGCGGAGGCCGCGCGATGATCCGCACGGTCCTCGGCGACATCGCGCCGGACACGCTCGGCGTGACCGACTCGCACGACCACCTGTTCTTCGCCTCGGTCCGACTGCCCGGCCAGGAACTCGACGACGTCCCGGCGGCCGAGGCGGAACTACGTGCCTTCGCGGCGGCCGGCGGACAGGCGCTGGCGCAGTGGACGCCGATGGGCTTGGGGCGGCGCGCGGGGGCGTTGCCGGCACTGTCGGAGGCCGCGGGAGTGCACATCATCGCTGCGACGGGATTGCACCAGGCGGGAAACTACCGGCCGGAGAAACTCTCGGTACTGCTCGACGGACTGGCCGCCAGGTTCATCGCAGAGCTCGGCGAAGGGCTGCGGCGCGATGAGGAGCCGGACGGCCGGCCGCTTTCCTCGCGGGCGGGCCTGATCAAGGTCGCCGGCGACTTCCATCAGGTGAACCAGCACGCCTCCCTGACTTTCGAAGCCGCGGCCGCGGCTCACCACGCCACCGGCTCCACCATCGCAGTGCACTTGGAAGGCGGCACCCATCCGCTCGGCGTGCTCTCCGCGCTGGACGGAGTCCCCGCCTCATCGGTGATTCTGGGCCACCTGAACCGTTTTCCGGATCTCGGGCCGCATCGCGAGGCCGCCGAAGCCGGCGCCTTCCTCGGCTTCGACGGCCCTTCGCGCGCGAACCACGCCACCGACTGGCGCCTGTTCGACTGCCTGGCCTCGCTCATCGAAGCCGGCCACGCAGAGCAGATCCTGCTGGGCGGCGACACCACCAGCGCCGCGGCCCGAGCCGGCACCGGCGGCGGTCCGGGAATCCCGTTCCTGCTCACCGATATCAGGGCTCGCATAATCCGCGACTTCGGCCCCGACGTCGCCGACGCGGTCTTCCGCCGCAATCCGGCGCGCGCCTTCGACGCCGACTGGCGTGTCTGAGAACACGGCAAAGGGCCCGTCTCGAAAGACGGGCCCTTCTTCGTTTCCTGGCTGTGCGGCCGGTCCTGCCTACCGCCTCAAGCTGTCCTTGACCTCGGCTATCCGCGCCAGCAGCCCGTTGACGAACTGCGGCGACTCGTCGGTCGACATCAGCCGGGCCAGCGAGACCGCTTCGTCCAGGACCACCGCGTCGGGCACGTCGGACTGCCACAGCAGCTCGTACACGCCGATCCGCAGGACGTTGCGGTCCACGGTCGGCATGCGGTCCAGAGCCCAGCCCTCGCTGTGCTCGTCGAGCAGGTCGTCGATCTTGTCCACGTGCTCCAGCACGCCCTCGACCAGCGTGGCCGCGTACGGCTGGACGGCCGGTATCGTGCCCTCGGGCCCCTGGGCGCGCACCCGCGCCTGGGTGTCGGCCAGGACCGTGCGCGGGTCGACGCCCCGCAGATCCGCCTCGAAGAGGATCTCCAGGGCCCGCTGGCGGGCCTTGCTGCGCGGTGAGGCCATCAGCTGCTGACGCGGCCGAGGTAGGAACCGTCGCGGGTGTCGACCTTGACCTTCTCGCCGGTGGTCAGGAACAGCGGGACCTGGATCTCGTAGCCGGTCTCCAGCTTGGCCGGCTTGGTGCCGCCGGTGGAGCGGTCGCCCTGCAGGCCCGGCTCGGTGTACTCGATGACGAGCTCGACGGCGGCCGGGAGCTCGACGTACAGCGGCGTGCCCTCGTTCGTCGCGACCAGGGCCATGGTGCCCTCGAGCATGTAGTTGGCCGCACTGCCGACGGTGTCGCCGGAGACGTGCAGCTGGTCGTACGTGTCCATGTCCATGAACACGAAGTCGGCACCCTCCTGGTAGAGGTACTGCATGTCGCGGCGGTCGACGTTGGCCGTCTCGACCTTGATGCCGGCGTTGAAGGTCCGGTCGACCACCTTGCCCGAGAGCACGGCCTTGAGCTTCGTGCGCACGAACGCGGGGCCCTTGCCCGGCTTGACATGCTGGAACTCCACGACAGACCAGAGCTGGTTGTCGATCTTGAGCACCATGCCGTTTTTCAGATCGTTTGTGGACGCCACGTCGGTGTGTACTCCTGCTTCCCGACTGCCGGCCCTGGCGAGTCAGGCCGCGTCTTGCCGCCTACAGCACCAGCAGTTCCTTGGTGGTAATGGTGAGCAGCTCCGGACCGCCCTCGGCCTTCGGCCTGACCACCAGAGTGTCCTCGATACGGACACCGCCGCGGCCCGGCAGATAGACCCCGGGTTCGACGGTCACCGGAGTGCGATCATCCAGTGTACCCGGCAGACCCGCGCCCAGCCTCGGGTCCTCATGGATCTCCAGGCCGACGCCGTGTCCGAGGCCGTGCCCGAAGTACTCGCCGTAGCCGGCGGCCTCGATGACGCCGCGCGCCGCGGCGTCCACGTCGGCGCAGCGCGCCCCCGGCGCCAGCGCCTGCCGCCCGGCCTTCTGCGCGGCGAAGACCAGGTCGTAGACCTCGACCTGCCAGTCGGCCGGGGCCCGGCCGACCACGAAGGTGCGGGTCATGTCGGCGTGGTAGCCCTGGTAGAGCGCGCCGAAGTCGATCTTGAGGAACTCGCCCTCGCCGACTCGCCGCTCCCCGGGCCGGTGGTGCGGCACCGCGGAGTTCGGGCCGCAGGCCACGATGGTGTCGAAAGCCCGGCCGTCGGCGCCGTGGTCGGTCATCCGGCGCTCGAGCTCCTGGGCGATGTGCCGTTCGGTGCGCCCGATCAGGATGGACTCGGTGAGCTCGGCCAGGGCCCGGTCGGAGATGGCGCAGGCCTCGCGGATCAGCGCGATCTCGCTCTCGTCCTTGATCCGGCGCAGGTCCTCCACCGCGTGCCCGAGCCCGACCAGGCTCGCCGCCGGGGCCGCCGCGGTCAGCTCGGCCGAGAGCTGCCGGTGCTCCTCGACGGTGATCTCGTGCTCCTCCACCGCGATCCGCCGCAGCCCGTCCTTGGCCGCCCGCTCGACCAGCGCCGGCGCGCAGTGCCGGACGATGATGCGCTCGACGTCCGGCACCTCGGAGGCGGCCTGGGTGTCGTACCGGAAGTCGGTGCAGAACACCGCGCCGCCCCGGGTGACCAGCACGGCGCCGTTGGACCCGGTGAAGCCGGTCAGGTAGCGGACGTTCACCAGCTTGGTGACCAGCGCGGCGTCGGCGTCCGCGGCGTCAAGGCGGGCCCGCAGCCGCTCGCGGCGGGCGGCGTACGCCGGGGGGTCGATGGCGGCGGGTCCGGTTGCGCTGCGGTCTGCGGTCATGCCCCCCAGACTACGAAGCTCCGTTCACTCCGGCAGCTCAGACAGGGCCCTTAGCGCAAGAAGATACGAGTTGATCCCGAACCCCGCGATGGTCCCGCTGGCCACCGGCGCGATGACGCTCTTGTGCCGGAACTCCTCGCGCGCGTGCGGATTGGAGATGTGTACCTCGATCAGCGGCGCGGTGCGCTGCTTGGCGGCGTCGCTCATCGCGTAGGAGTAGTGGGTGAACGCGCCGGGGTTGATGACGACCGGGATGCGGCCGTCGGCGGCCTCGTGCAGCCAGCGCACGATGTCGCCCTCGTCGTTGGTCTCGCGCACCTCGACCTCGAACCCGAGTTCGGCGCCGGCCGCCTCGCAGGCCTTCACCAGGCCGGCGTAGGAGACCGAGCCGTAGACGTCGGGCTCGCGGCTGCCGAGGCGGCCGAGGTTGGGTCCGTTGAGGACCAGGACTTTGCGCTGCTCCCGCTCGCCCGCTCCGCCGCTCACAGGTCGATCGCTCCCTTGCCGCCGGTCTCCCCGGCCACCTCGCTGTACGCCGCGACCAGCAGCGCCGGGTCCGGCCCCTCCAGCACGCCCGGCTTGGCCAGGCCGTCCAGCACGATGAAACGCAGCACGTCGGCGCGGGACTTCTTGTCCACGCGCATGGTCTCCAGCAGCTTGGGCCAGGCGTGGCCGTCGTAGGCGGTCGGCAGGCCGAGCGCGGTGAGGATCTCGCGGTGCCGGTCGGCCGTCGCGTCGTCCAGGCGGCCGGCCACGCGGCCGAGTTCGGCGGCGAAGACCATGCCGACGCTGATCGCCGCGCCGTGGCGCCAGCGGTAGCGCTCGTTGCGCTCGATGGCGTGGCCGAGGGTGTGGCCGTAGTTGAGGATCTCGCGGCGGCCGGCTTCCTTCAGGTCCGAGGAGACCACGTCGGCCTTGACCGCGATGGCGCGCTCGATCAGCTCGCGGGTGTGCGGGCCGTCGTGCCGCTTGGCGCCCTCGAGGTCCGCCTCGACCAGGCGGAGGATCTCCGGGTCGGCGATGAAGCCGCACTTGACGACCTCGGCCAGGCCCGCGACGAAGTCGTTGGCCGGGAGCGTCTGCAGGGTGTCCAGGTCGCACAGCACGCCGGCCGGCGGGTGGAACGCGCCCACCAGGTTCTTGCCCTCGGCGGTGTTGATGCCGGTCTTGCCGCCGACCGCGGCGTCGACCATGCCGAGCAGCGTGGTCGGGATCTGCACCACGCGCACACCGCGCAGCCAGGTCGCGGCGGCGAAGCCGGCCAGGTCGGTGGTGGCGCCGCCGCCGAGGCCGACGACCGCGTCGGTGCGGGTGAAGTTCGACTTGCCCAGCACCTCCCAGATGTAGGCCAGGACGCCGACCGACTTGGCCTCCTCGGCGTCCGGGACCTCGATGGTCAGGGCCTGGTAGCCGGAGTGCTCGATGAGGTCGTCGCGGACCGCCTCGGCGGTGGCGGCCAGCGCGCGCGGGTGCACGATGGCGACGCGCGCGGCCTTGGGGCCGATCATCGCGGGCAGCTCGCCGAGCAGGCCGTGGCCGACCACGACTGTGTACTCGGCCACGCCGGATGGCGCCTCGCCGCCGACCTTGACGCGGGTCTGGCCGCCCGCGGCTTCCGTGCTCACAGCTTCCCCAGACTTTCGACGATCTCCGCGGCGACCTCTTCGGGCGCGCGCTCGGTGCTCACGGTCAGGACGGCGACCTCTTCGTAGAAGGGGCGGCGCTCGTCCATGAGCTTGAGCAGGGTGCCGCGCACGTTGCCCAGCAGCAGCGGGCGGTCGCGGTTGAGGCCGACGCGGGAGGCGGCGTCGGTGAGCGTCACCTCCAGGAAGGCGACGCGGTGCTCCTTGAGCAGGATCCGGGTGTCGGCGTCGAGGATGGCACCGCCGCCGAGAGCGAGGACACCGTGGTGCGTGGCCAGCGCCTCCTTGACCGCGGCCTTCTCCAGCGCGCGGAAGTGCGGCTCGCCGTGCTCGACGAAGATGTCGGAGATCTTCTGGCCGGCGGCGGCCTCGATATCGGCGTCCGAATCCCGGAACTCCACGCCCAGCTGCTCGGCCACCAACCGCCCGACCGTGGACTTGCCCGACCCGGGCGCTCCCACCAGCACCACGACGGGGCTCATGCTTCGGCCCCCGCGATCCGCACCGGCAGGCTGGCGAGGTAGGACTCGTAGTTGCGGCGCGTCTCCTTCACCGAGTCGCCGCCGAACTTCTCCAGCACCGCGTCCGCCAGCACCAGCGCGACCATCGCCTCGGCGACGACGCCGGCGGCCGGGACCGCACAGACGTCGGAGCGCTGGTGGTGCGCCACGGCCGACTCGCCGGTGGCGGTGTCGACGGTGCCCAGGGCCCGCGGGACGGTCGCGATCGGCTTCATCGCGGCGCGGACCCGGAGGATCTCGCCGGTGGACATGCCGCCCTCGGTGCCGCCGCTGTGGCCGGTGCGCCGACGGACCTGCAAGGGGTCGTTTGCGGCGACTTCCATCTCGTCATGCGCCTGCGAGCCGGGGATGCGCGCCAGCAGGAAGCCGTCGCCGATCTCCACGCCCTTGATGGCCTGGATGCCCATGATCGCGCCGGCCAGCCGGGCGTCCAGGCGGCGGTCGGACTGCACGTGCGAGCCCAGACCCGGCGGCAGGCCGTAGACGACCACCTCGACGACGCCGCCGAGAGTGTCGCCGTCCTTGTGCGCCTGGTCGATCTCGGCGATCATCGCCGCCTCGGCTCGCGGGTCCAGGCAGCGCACCGGGGAGGCGTCGAGCTTGTCGACGTCGGCCGGCAGCGGCAGGACCGCCTCGCGCGGGGACTCGGCGGCGCCGATGCCGACCACGTGCGAGACGATCTCCACGCCGAGGGCCTGCCGCAGGAAGTCGCGCGCCACCTCGCCGAGCGCCACGCGGGCCGCGGTCTCGCGGGCCGAGGCGCGCTCCAGGACGGGGCGGGCGTCGTCGAAACCGTACTTCTGCATGCCGGCCAGGTCGGCGTGGCCGGGGCGGGGCCGGGTGAGCGGCGCGTTGCGCGCCTGCGCGTCCAGCACCTCGGGGTCGACCGGATCGGCCGCCATCACCGTCTCCCACTTGGGCCACTCGGTGTTGCCCACCTGGATCGCGACGGGGCCGCCCTGCGTGATCCCGTGCCGCACGCCGCCGAGGATGGTCACCTGGTCCTGCTCGAACTTCATGCGCGCGCCGCGCCCATAGCCGAGGCGGCGCCGGGCGAGGGCGTCGGTGATGGCCTTGGTGGACGTCTCGACCCCGGCCGGCAGTCCTTCGAGGACCGCGGTGAGGGCGGGGCCGTGGGATTCCCCTGCGGTGAGCCAGCGTAGCGACATGGTGCGATTCTTCCACGTCTCGACTGGTGATCCACTCAGCGTTCGGGGAGCGGACAGCCGGACCGCAAATCCTGTTGCAGACCGCTCGCGGCCGATGGCACAGTGCCAAGTTCGCCCCCGGAAGGACAGACCCTTGGTCGTCTATGCCCTCATCTCCCGACAAGCTTTCCGGCGCTATCTCACCTACCGCGGCGCGATGTTCGGCGGTGTGCTGGCCAACACCGTCTTCGGCTGCATCAAGGCGTTCATCATGACCGCCGTGTGGTCGCAGCGGCCGAGCATCGGCGGCTACGGCCTGGCCGACGCCCTCACCTACGTCTTCCTCGCCCAGGCGATGATCGGGCCGATGTCGCTGCTGGTCAACGGTCTCGACATCCCGGCGCGCATCCGCTCCGGAGACATCGGGACCGACCTGTTCCGGCCGGTCGACTTCCAGAACTACTGGCTGGCCACCGATCTGGGCCGCGCGGCGTTCGCGATCCTGGGCCGCAGCATCGTGCCGTTCGTGATCGGCGCGCTGCTGTTCCACCTGAACGTCCCGGAGGATCCGCGGGTCTGGGCCGCGTTCCTGGTGGCGGTGTTCCTCGGCACGATCGTCAGCTTCGCGCTGCGCTACCTCGCGGCGATGTCCGCGTTCTGGCTCCTCGACGAGAAGGGCGTGACCGGTCTGGCCAACGTCCTGACCTCGTTCTTCGGCGGCATGATCGTGCCGTTGGTGCTGTTCCCCGGCTGGCTGGGGCACCTGGCGCGGATCCTGCCGTGGGCCTCGCTCGTGCAGCTGCCGGCGGACGTGTTCCTGGGGAAGCGCACCGGCGCCGCCGTCGGCGGGGCGTATCTGTTCGAGATCGGGTGGGCGGTGACGCTGCTGCTCGCGGGGCGGCTGGTCACGCGGCGGGCCAGGCACCGGGTGGTGGTCCAGGGTGGCTGAGTCGGTCGTCGAATCGGCGGTGGCCCAGGCGCGGCCGGAGCGAACGCCGCCGGGAGCCGTGGCGACGTACATCTGGACCGCGCGGATGTGGGGCCGCTCCGCGATGCAGTACCGCGCGTCGATGGTCCTCACGATGCTGAACTCCGGGCTCACGGCCAGCCTGGAGCTGCTGGGCATCCTGGTCGTCTTCGGCAACGTCCACTCGATCGGCGGCTTCTCGCTGCCCGAGGCCCTCTACCTCTACGGGACCGCGCAAGCCGCGTTCTTCACCAGCGACCTGTTGTTCACCGGCACCGAGTACCTGGCCGTGCGCATCCGCATGGGGACCTTCGACGGTCTGCTGATCCGGCCGGTCGGGATCCTGCCGCAGGTGTTCGCCGACCAGTTCACGCCGCGCCGCCTCGCGCCGCTGGTCCCGGCCTACGCCGCGCTGGCGATCGGGGTCGCCGGCGCGCCGGTGCGCTGGACGGCGCTGCGCATCGCGATGGTGCCCTACACGCTGCTGATCGGCGTCGCGGTGTTCGGAGCGGTCTGGATCCTGGTCGGCGCGTTCCAGATCGTCGCGGCCGACGCCTCGGAGGTGATGAACAGCGTCACCTACGGCGGCCAGTTCATGACCTCCTATCCCTTGTCCCTGTACGGCCGGAACCTGATGCTGTTCCTGACCTTCGGCCTGCCGCTGGCCTATGTGAACTGGCAGCCCACGCTCTACGTCCTGGGCCACGCCGACCCGCTCGGCACCCCCTCCCTCCTCCGCTTCGCCGGTCCCCTGTTCGCCGCGGCCTTGTGGGGTCTGGCCCTGCTCGCCTGGCGCCAGGCCCTGCGCCACCACCGATCCACCGGGAGCTGACCGCCGTGAACTCTGTTCCTCGACCGAACATCGTCTCCCCACCAGTCGCCGTTTCCCGACCGGTCATCGAGGCCGAGAACCTGTCGAAGACCTACACGCTGCGCAGGAAATCCGGGCGCCTGAAACGGGAGCGGACCACCGTCGAGGCGGTCCGCGACCTGAACCTGGCCGTCGCCGAGGGAGAGCTGCTGGGCTACATCGGGCCGAACGGCGCGGGGAAGTCCACCTCCATCAAGATGTTCACCGGCATCCTGTCCCCGTCCTCGGGGAAGCTGCGGGTGGCCGGGCTGGAGCCGATCCGCGACCGCAAGCAGCTGGCTCGGCGCATCGGCGTCGTGTTCGGCCAGCGCACCACGCTGTGGTGGGACCTGCCGCTGCGGGACTCCTTCGCGCTGCTGCACCGGATGTACGCGGTTCCGGACGCCCGCTTCGCCGCGAACCTCAAGCGCTACGTCGCCCTGCTTGAGCTGGAACCCCTTCTGGACACACCGGTCCGCCAGCTCAGCCTCGGCCAGCGCATGCGCGGCGACCTGACCGCCGCGCTGCTGCACGATCCGGCCGTGCTCTACCTGGACGAGCCGACGATCGGCCTGGACGTCACCAGCAAGGCCGTGGTCCGCGAGTTCCTGGCCGAGCTGAACCGGGAGCAGGGCACGACGATCGTGCTGACCACCCACGACCTGGACGACATCGAGCGGCTGTGCCGCCGGGTGGTGGTCATCGACCACGGGACGGTGGCCTACGACGGGGCGCTGACGGCGCTGCGGGCCCGGGTCGCACCGGACCGGACCCTGGTCGTCGACCTGGCCGAGCCCGGGCCGGCGATCGAGGTGCCGGGCGCGACGGTCACTCGCGTCGACGGCCCGCGGCAGTGGCTGGCGTTCCCCGCCGAGGCGAATGCGGCGGCTCTGGTGGCGGCGATCGCGGCGCGCTATGAGTTGTTGGACGTCTCCATCCGGGACGCAGACATCGAAGAGGTTATTCGCAACCTGTACACAGGCTGATACGGTAACCGCGCAATCTCGGGCGTGACTGCTGAACTGCAACAACTCATCTGGGAGGCGCGTTGGCCGGATGGACCGTTCCCGGGTACACCGAAATCCGGGTACTCGGCACTGGAGAAGCCGGCCGAATAGCCGAGGCCGTCCACGACCCGACCGGTGAGCGGGTGGCGATCACGTATCCGAGCGCGAAGCTGTGCTCGAACCCTGCGTTCCGCGCCCGCTTCCGTACTGACGCGGAACTGCTGGAGGGCCTGGACCATACAAACGTGGTACGGGTCAGGGAAATCGTGGAGACCACGGCCGACGTGGCGCTGATCACCGAGGCGGTCGAGGGCGCAGCATTGCGGAGGATGCTGGGGATCTCGGGGCCGCTGCCGCCGGAGGCGGCGCTGGCGGTGCTCCGGGCCTCGCTGCTCGGGCTCGGCGCCGCCGACGAGGTCGGGGTGGCGCACCGGGACTATCAGCCCTCGAACGTGGTGATCACCCCCGAGGGGGTGGGCAAGGTGGGCGGCTTCGGGCTCGCCGTGCGAACCGAGGCGATGATGCCGGCGGCGGGTTCGCCTTCTTATATGGCGCCAGAGCTGTGGGAGGGGGCGACGCCGCGACTGGCGACCGACATGTACGCGGCAACGGCGACGTTCTACGAATGCCTGACGGGGCGCGTGCCGTATACCGCGGACTCGGTGTTCGAGTTGCAGACGATGCATCGGGCGGCGCCGATTCCGGTGGCTGATGTGCCGCCGGCGTTGGTTCCGTTGGTGACGCAGGGGTTGGCCAAGGATCCGGTGGAGCGGCCGGGCTCGGCGGCGGGGTTCCTGGCGGAGTTGGAAGCCGCCGCGGTGGTGGAGTACGGGCTGGAGTGGGAGGAGCGGGGGCGGCGGGAGCTGGCCGCGATCGTCGCGGGGCTTCCTGAGGAAGATGCGACGGCCGAGGCGGCGACGAGTGTGCTGCCTGTGGTGGTGGCTTCGGCCGGCGGTGAAGTGGATTCGGGCGGTGCCGGAGCCGGAGCCGGTGCTGCTGGTGCTGGTGCTGCTGGTGCTGCTGCCGGCGTTGACGCTGTTTTTGGTGCTGATGCTTATGCAGGTGCCTTCGCCGGGGACAGCGATGGCAGCGACAGCGAGGGCAGCGGAGCCGGCGGCGACGGCTCGGGGATGGGGCGCGGGGCCAAGGCCGGGATGGCGGCGTTGGCCGTCGCGGTGATCGGGGCGGTGGTCGCGGCTGTCGCCCTCTCGCCCGGCAAGCACTCGGCAGCGGCTGCCGGTCCCCCTGGCGAGCTCGTCTCCACCGCTTCGGGTCAGAGCTCTGTGGGCGACGACGGGGCTTCGCCTGGCATAGCCGGGGCGGCTCCGCCCTCGGGCTCGAGCAGCCCGGGCAGCAGTTCGGGCTCGAAGCCGTCGACCGGCGGGCCGACCACCTCGATGACCGGCGCGACGTCCGGTTCGGCGCCGGGAACGACGGGAACGCCGATCGGGCTTCCGCTGCCGACGGTGACTTCGCTTTCGCCGCCGTCGAGCTATCCGACGGGATTCCCGCCGCCGACCTCGGGGGCGAGCACGCCGGGCGGGAGCAGCGGGCCGCCTTCGACGTCGAGCACGGCGGTGACGATCTCGGCCAGTGCGAGCATGACGAAGAGCACGTACACCGGGCCGTGTCCGCCGACCGATCCGCCGACGGGGACGGTGACGTTCTCGGTGTCCGGGCTGCCGGCCGGGGGTTCGGTGCTGATCACGTACAAGTGGCGCGTGGTCGGAAGCAGTGGCGGGACAAGTGGCGGCGCGGGCAGCGGCCAGGTGAGCGTGCACAACGGGTCCACGACGCAGCAGTTCACTGTCACCGACGACGGGCACGCGCAGAGGGAGCTGTCCGGGACGGTCGAGATCACCTGGACCGCGCCCGGCACGCCCGGCGGTACGACGGATGCCGGGTCCGTGGACATCACCTGCACGCAGAGCGGCGGCGCGAGCGGCGGTGGCGGTACGAGCAGTATCAGCTGAATGCTTGGGTGGCGGGGCGCCCGGTTGCTTGATCGCTGGATCGGCTGGCCGCGCCGTCGCTCCAACGCCTGGTGGCCTTGTCGCTTGACCGCTTGATCGCTCGACCGCCTGGTCGC
>Ga0207671_10000491_pt1 | contig 53763 bp, 56 predicted proteins | sample KBSC24metaG_FD_184352 | JGI IMG/M metagenome (GOLD analysis project Ga0207671, IMG submission 184352) | Corn rhizosphere microbial communities from Kellogg Biological Station, Michigan, USA - KBS C2-4 metaG (SPAdes) (version 2) | ecosystem: Host-associated > Plants > Roots > Rhizosphere > Soil... | reverse complement strand
CGATCGCCCCGCGCTGCTCGAAGCACGCCGCCTCGCGTACGCGCGCAACGACGAGCCGATCTTCGGCCCGCTCGATTTCGCGCTGCACGAAGGCGAAGTCGTGCTCATCTAAGGCGACAACGGCGCGGGCAAGACGACGCTGCTGCGCGTGCTGGCGACGCTGCTGCGACCGCACGCCGGCGACGTGCGCGTGCTCGGTTCGAGCATTCCCGAGCAGTCGTGGCAGGTGCGCGGGCGCATCGGCCTGCTCGGGCACGAGCCGCTGCTGTATCGCGAGCTGAGCGCGCGCGAGAACCTGCGCTTTCACGCGCGCCTGCACGACGTCGCCGACGAGCGCGTCGAGGAGCTGCTGGTCGGCGTGCAGCTCGAGCACCGCGCCGACGAGCCGCTGCGCTCGCTGTCGCGCGGCATGGTCCAGCGCGCGGCGGTCGCGCGCGCGGTGCTGCACGACCCCGAGCTGCTGCTGCTGGACGAGCCGCGCTCCAACCTGGACCCGGCCGCCGTCGAGCTGGTGGACCCGCTGATCGGCGCCATTTCCGGGCGCACGCGCGTGATCTGCAGCCACGACCCGGGCGGCGGGCTGGCCGAGGCCGACGTCGTGCTCGGCCTGCGCGACGGGCGAGCGGCGCTGCTGCGCGCGGCCGCCGACGTCAGCGCCGACGAGATCGGCGAGCTGTACCGATGAGCGCCGCCGCGCCCGAGACGCGCACCGCGAACGCCGCCGAGGGCGTGGCGGGCACGCCGGCGGCGGCGGGCACGCCGCGGCGGCGCACGTTCGCCGTCGTGCGCGCGCTGCTGCGCAAGGAGCTGCTCGTCGAGCTGCGCACGCTGGAGTCCGTGCCGGCGATGTCGCTGTTCGCCGTCACCACGTTCGTCGTATTTCACTTCGCGCTGAACCGCAACACCGTCGACGGCGACCTCGCCGCGGGCATCCTCTGGGTGACGCTGCTGTTCGCGGCGATGCTCGGCGTCAACCGCCTGTTCGTCGCCGACGCCGACCAGGGCGGCTTCGACGCGTTCTTGCTCGCGCCCGTCGAGCGCAGCGCGATGCTGTTCGCCAAGGCGCTGGCGCTGCTCTGCTACCTGGTCGTGCTCGAGCTCGTGGCCGTGCCCGCCTTCGGCCTGCTGCTGCTCGGCCCCTCACTGTGGCACGGACTGCCGGCGCTGGTCGGCGTGCTCGCGCTCGGCGACCTGGGCGTCGCGGCGATCGGCACGCTCGTCGCCGCGCTGGCCGTGCGCACGCGCGCGCGAGACCTGCTCGGGCCGCTGCTGGCGCTGCCGCTGCTCGTGCCGATCGTCATCGGCGGCGCGCGCGCGAGCTCGCCGCTGCTGGCGCTGGGCAGCCAGGGCGAGCCCGCAGCGCGCTGGCTGCTGACGCTCGGCCTCTATGATCTGGTCTTCGGGCTGATCGCCTTCGCCCTGTTCGATTTCCTCCTGGAGGACTGATGGCCACCTCGCTCGCAAATCCAGAGCGCCCTGCGCAGGCCGGCCCGGGCGGCCGGCAAAGGTGACTGCCGTGGCGGGCCGAGCGGCCTCCCGCAAACCAGAAGCGGAGCCCGGCTCGGCCCGGAGGCCGGATGCCGTGTACGGAAAGGGCCTGCGCGCGCTGAGCATCGCCACGGTCGCCGTGATCGCGATCGCGCTGGCGCTCGTGTTCTTCTGGGCGCCGCTGGAAGCCGACCAGGGCTTTTTGCAAAAGATCTTCTACGTGCACGTGCCCTTGGCGATCGTCGCGCTGTGCGGCTTCGTCGCCGGCGGCATCTTCGCGATCCAGCACCTGCGCACGCGCGACGCGCGCTGGGACATGCGCTCCTACGTGGCCATCCACATGAGCCTGATCTTCGGCGTCGCCACGCTGATCACCGGCTCCATCTGGGCGAAGGGCTCCTGGGGGCACTGGTGGGAGTGGAACGAGCCGACGCTCGTGTCGTTCTTGATCGTCTTCCTGCTCTACGCCACCTACCAGCCGCTGCGCTTCGCCATCGAGGACCCGGAGCGCCAGGCTCGCTACGCGTCCGTCTTCGCCGTCACCGCCGGCGCCTTCGTGCCGCTGAACTTCATCGCCGTGCGACTGTCCAGCGCCTACCTGCACCCGCGCGTGCTCGGCGCCACGTCGAACCTGCCGTGGCAGATGTCGCTGACGTTCCTCGTCTCGCTTCTGGGCATCGCGCTGCTGTTCGTGACCTTCTGCAAATACGAGCTCACGGCCAAGCACACGCGCGCGCAGCTGCGCGCGCTGCGCCGCCTGGCCGACCGCCGGGCGGGCACGGCTAGCGTCGCGCCGGCGCGCCGCGGGCGCAGCGCCGCGCCGAGCCTGCACGCGACCGCCATGACCGCGCACCCGCGCGAGGGCCGGGGCGCGCGATGAGCGCCGCATTGCTCGCCGAGCTGCCCGCGCTGCCGCTGCACGAGGCCGGCAAGTACGTCGCCGCCGCCTACATCGTGCTGTTCGCGCTCGTGCTGATCTACGTCGCGATCATGGCCATCCGCCTGAGCCACCTCGAGCGCGACCTCGGCGAGCTGCTGGCGCGCGAGCAGGTGAGCGCCGACGAGCAGTCGCCCGGTGCCGAGCGGGAGTCGACGCTCGTATGAGCGAGCTGCTGGCGCTCGGCATCTCGCACAAGACGGCGCCGGTGGCGCTGCGCGAGCGCGTGGCCTTCACCGAGCAGGAGGCGACGGAGTTCGCCCTGCAGGCCGCGGACACGCCCGAGGTGCGCGAGGCGGTCGTCATCTCCACGTGCAACCGCACCGAGGTCTACCTCGTCGTCGGCGACCCCGTGCGCGCGGAGTCCGACGTGCTCGGGCTGCTCGCCGGCCGCGCGGCGATCCGCCCGACCGAGCTGGCCGAGGCGATCTACTCGCCGCGCAACTGCGACGCGGCGCGCCAGCTCTATCGCGTGACGGCGGGCCTGGAGTCGATGATCGTCGGCGAGGCCGAGATCCAGGGGCAGGTCAAGCGCGCGCACGAAGCGGCGATGCGCGCCGGCTGCACCGGGCCGCTGTGCAACCGCCTGTTCGCCGCGGCGCTGACGACCGGCAAGCGCGTGCGCACGGAGACCGACATCGGCTCCAGCCGCGTGAGCATCCCCTCGGTGGCCGTCGACCTCGCGCTCAGCGTGCTCGGCGGACTGGAGGATCGCCACGTGGTGGTGCTCGGGGCCGGCGAAACCAGCGAGCTGACCGCGCGCGCGCTGGCCGAGCAGGGCGCCGGCACGATCTTCGTGGCCAACCGCCACGCCGACCGCGCGCTCAGCCTCGCGCAGCGCTTCGGCGGCAAAGTGGTCGGCCTGGACGGGCTGCCCGACCAGCTGCTGCTCGCCGACATCGTGCTCTCCTCGACGTCCTCGCCGCATCCGATCGTCGGGCGCGACGAGCTCGAGCAGGTGATGGCCGAGCGCCAGGAGCGCCCGCTGCTGTTGATCGACATCGCCGTGCCGCGCGACATCGAAGCGACCTGCGGCGAGCTGCAGGGCGTCAGCCTGTACGACATCGACGACCTGCAGGCGGTCGTCGCGCGCAATCTCTCCACGCGCGAGAACGAGGCGCCGCGCGCGCAGGAGATCGTCGAGGAGGAGATCCACCGCTTCGCGCGCTGGCTCGGCCAGCTCGAGACGCTGCCGACGATCAGCGCGCTGCGCGAGCACGGCAGCAACCTCGTCGAGCAGGTGCTGGCCGAGAACGCCGGACGCTGGGAGTCGGCCTCGCCGCGCGACCTCGCGCGCATCGAAGCGGTCGCGCGGGCGGTCATGAGCCGCCTGCTGCACGAGCCGACGATCCGCCTGCGCAGCTTCTCCGAGGAGCGCGGTCACGCCAGCCTGGAGCTGGTGCGCGAGCTGTTCGGCCTGCGCGAGGACGCCGCCTCGCAGTCGCAGTCGCCGCCGGCGGCCGAGCTGGCGGAGGTCCACGACCTGCGCAGCCGTCGCGAGCGCTGATGCGGATCGGCACCCGGGCGAGCGCGCTTGCGCTTGCGCAGGCCGGCCTGGTGCTCGACCGGCTGCAGAGCAGCGGCGAGGGCGACGCGGAGCTCGTCCCGATCGTCACGCGCGGCGATCGCGAGTCCGCCGGCGAGCAGGCTGCGCCGCCCGGCGAGGACAAGTCGCGCTGGGTCTCAGAGCTCGAGGGCGCGCTGCTGCGCGGCGAGATCGACGTCGCCGTGCACTCCGCCAAGGACGTGCCCGGCGAGGCGGTCGACGGCCTGTCGCTCGTCTCCGCGCCGCAGCGCGCGGGCGCCGAGGACGCGCTCTGCGGCGCCGCCGGCCTCGCTGCGCTGGCGCCCGGCGCGCGCGTCGGCACGAGCAGCGTGCGCCGCGTCGCACAGCTGCTCGCCGCGCGCGACGACCTCGCGGTCGTGCCCATGCGCGGCAACGTCGACACGCGCCTGGCAAAGCTCCAGCGCGGTGAGCTCGCCGCGATCGTGCTCGCGCGCGCCGGACTGCAGCGGCTGGGGCGCGAGGACGCGATCGGCGCCGTGCTCGATCCGGCGCGCTTCGTCCCGGCGCCCGGCCAGGGCACGCTGGCGCTGCAGGCGCGCAGCGACGACGAGACGACACAGCAGGCGCTCGCGGCGATCGGCTGTGCGGACTCGCTCGCCTGTCTGGCCGCCGAGCGCGCGCTCGCGCGCGCCCTGGGGGCGAGCTGTGACACACCGCTGGGCGCGCATGCCGTTGCGAGCGACGGCGTGCTGCACCTGCGCGCCTGGGTTGGCCTGCCCGACGGATCGGCGTCGCTCACCGACGAGCTGCAGGGCGCTTTCGCCGAGCCCGACGCGCTCGGATGCGAGCTCGCCGAGCGGCTGGGCACGGTGGGCGCGGGCGAGATGCTCGCGCAGGCGGCGCGGATGGCCGCTGCGCTGCAAGGCCGCTCGGTGAGCGCGTGAGCGGGCGTGTATTTCTCGTCGGCGCAGGGCCCGGCGACCCCGGCCTGCTGACGGCGCGCGCGCTGGAGCTGATCGCGCACGCCGACGTGATCCTCTATGACCGGCTGATACCCGACTCGGCGCTCGAGGGCGCGCGCGCGGACGCCGAGCTGCTGTTCGCCGGCAAGCAGGGCGGCGGCGAGTCCGTGCCACAGGAGCAGACCGAAGCGCTGATGGTGGCGCGCGCGCGAGAAGGCAAGTCGGTCGTGCGCTTGAAGGGCGGCGACCCGTTCGTGTTCGGGCGCGGCGGCGAGGAGGCGCTGACGCTGCGCGCCGCCGCCATCCCCTTCGAGGTCGTCTCCGGCGTGACGGCAGGCGTCGCCGCGCTCGCCTACGCGGGCATCCCGGTGACGCACCGCGGGCTGGCGAGCGCCGTGGCCTTCGTCACCGGGCGAACGGGCGATGACGGCGAGCTCGACTGGCAGGCGCTGGCGGCGTTTCCGGGCACGCTCGTCTTCTACATGGGCGTGGGCCGCCTGGCGCAGATCTCCGCCTCGCTGATGCGGGCCGGGCGCGACCCGCGCGAACCGGCCGCCGTCATCGAGGCGGGAACGCTGCCGACGCAGCGAACGGTCGGCGCGACGCTGCAGACGATCGCCGAGCGCGTCCAGCGCGAGGGCGTCGGCTCGCCCTCGATCACCGTCGTCGGCGCCGTCGCCGCGCTCGCCGAGGAGCTGGCGTGGGCGACGCGCAAGCCGCTCGCCGGGCGCACTGTGGCGGTCACGCGCGCGCGCGCGCGAGCCAGCGGCCTGGCGCGCAGCCTGCGCGAGCTGGGCGCACGCGTCGTGCAGGCGCCGGTCGTGCGCACGCAGACCCTCGCGGGCCCGGCGCTCGACCCGGCGCCGTATGACCTGATCTGCGTGACCAGTCCCAACGCGGCCAACGAGCTGTTCGCGCGCCTGCGCGCGGGAGGTCGCGACGCACGCGCGCTGGCGGGCGCGCGCGTGGCGTCGATCGGGCCGGGCACGACCGACGCGCTGGCCCGGCACGGGATCGTCGCGGACATCGTGCCCGAGCGCTTCGTCGCCGAGGGGCTGGCCGAAGCGCTGGCCGGCGTTGCGGTGACCCGTGCGCTGGTCGCACGCGCGCGCGGCGGTCGCGAGGTGCTGCCAGAGGCGCTGCGCGCAAGCGGAGCCGAGGTGGACGTGCTCGACCTGTATGAAACCGTCGTCGAGCCGCTGTCCGCCGAGGCGCTGGCGATGGCGCGCGAAGCCGACTACATCACCTTCACGTCGGCCTCGACCGTGCGCAACTTCCTCAGCGCGGCGGCCGCCGGGGAGGCAGGGGCGGTGCTCTGCGCACAGACGCGGATCGTCTCGATCGGCCCGGTCACCAGCGAGACGCTGCGCGAGCACGGTTTGACAGTCGACGTGCAGGCCGCCGAGCACGACATCGGCGGCCTGCTGCAGGCGCTGCTGGCCGATGCCGCCGCGCGGTGAGGGCGGTCGGGCGGTGGGAGAGTCGGTGGCCGTAGGTCCGAGCCTCGGCCATCCACGCCTGCACCTGCGGCGCACCGACTCGACGAGCGACCGGGCGCGCGAGCTGGCGCTGGCGGGCGCGCCGCACGGCACGCTGGTCACGGCCGCCGAGCAGACCGCCGGGCGCGGGCGCCAGGGTCGCCGCTGGTCGGCGCCCGCTCACAGCGCGCTGCTGATGTCGCTCGTGCTGCGACCCAGCCCTTCGGGCTGTGTGCCCCCGCCTCCTCTGCTGCCGCTGATCGCCGCGCTCGCCGTGTGCGACATCGTCGGCGATCGGGCGCAGATCAAGTGGCCGAACGACATCGTGCTCGTGCGCGGCGACCGGCTGGCCAAGCTCGCCGGCATCCTCGCCGAGGGACGCCCGCAGGAGGGCTGGGCGGTGCTCGGCATCGGCGTCAACGTCGCCGTCCGCGTCGCCGACCTGCCGGACGAGCTGCACGACAGCGCAGCGACGCTCGGCCAGGCGCCTGCCGACGTCGAGCCGGCGCTGCAGCGGCTGCTGGACGCGTTGTCGCGCAGGCTCGCGCAGGACGACGACGCGACGCTTCAGGCCTGGCGCGAGCGCGACGCGCTGCGCGGTCGCGAGGTGTCCTGGAGCTCCGGACGCGGGCGCGCGCAGGGGATCGACGGCGCAGGGCGTCTCGTCGTCTCGCTGGCAGGCGGCGGACGCGCCGCGCTCGACGCGGGCGAGGTGCACCTGCTGTCTGGCAGCGACCGCGCCGGCTAGGTGGCGGAGTCGCCGCTGTCGGCGCTCGCGCGCGACTGGCCGGACGCGGGCTGCGGCGAGCCCTGGTGGGCGCGCTCGTGCCCGCTCTCCGGCTTTCGCCCATTGTCGAGCTCGTGACCGTTGGCGGGCGTCGGAGCGTTGGTCGCCTCGCCCGCCACGGCGCCGTTGCGCGCGCCGTTGGCGCGACCAGCGCCCGAGCCGCCCTTGCGCCGCCGGCGCGAGTTGCGCGCGCGGCGCTTGGGGAAGTTGCGCAGCAGCTCGCGTGCGAGCGCGGGAGGCTTGCGCGCCATGCGCGTGCGCGCCCCGCGCAGCGCCTCCTCGGCCTCGGGCGTGTGCGCGAGCGCGGCGGCGAGCAGCGCGGCGGCGAGCCTGCGGTCCTGCTTGCGCGCGGCGTGGATCAGGCGTCGGGCGTTGCGCGCGTGCGCGCCGCCGGCGGAGTTGACGAGCAGGCCGAGCAGCCGCTTGGTCTCGGGCCAGCGCTGCACTGCGTACTCCTCGTGCACGTCGCGCGTGTACTCGGCCAAGCGCCAGATCCATGCGTTGGCCTGGTCGCGGCGCCCGATGCGCCGCTCGACGAGCGCCCGCAGCATGATCTTGGTGGCCTCGCGGCGCTCGTCGCGCGGCCAGCCGCCGATGATGTCGATGGCCGTGTCGAACGTGTCGGGGTCGCGCAGCGCCGGGATGTCGGCCAGCGCGCGCAGGCGAAGCTGCGCGTTCTTGTTGCGCTGCACGGCGGTGATCAAGAAGCGGCTCTTCAGCTCGCCCGTGCGGTCGAAGTGCAGCATCGCGCGCGCCCTGCGCCAGCCGTTGGGCGCGACGCGCGCGCCGGCCAGCGCCGCCCAGACGTGCTGCTCGCCGTAGTCGAGGTGCTCCACGGCGATCCGCCACAGCTCGCGCTCGAACACGGCGAAGCGCCGCTCCTCCTCCGCGCACACGGGCAGCACGCGACGCTCGACGCGCATGCGCCGGCCACGCCCGCGCCTGACCGGCCCGACGACGATCGCACCGCCGCGGTAGACGTCGCGGTCGAGCAGCGAGTGCAGCGTGACGACGGGATCGTCGTGCTTGGTCGCCGGGTGCACGAAGTCGACGACCAGGCCCGCCTCCTTGCCGGGGTGGCGGCGCGTGACGCGCCCGACGCGCTGCTGGTAGATGCGCTTGGAGGCGGTCGGCGCGAGGTGCACGCAGACGGTCGCGCGCGGGCTGTTCCAGCCCTCGGCGAGCAGCTGCGCGTTGATCAGCACGTCGATGTCGCCGCGCTCGTAGCGCGCGAGGATCTCGGCGAGCTCGCGCTTGGGCGTCTCGCCGGAGACGCCCTGCGCCTTGATGCCCTCGGCGCGGAAGGCTTCGGCGAGGTTGTAGGCGTGGCGCACGCCGGCCGCGTAGACGACGCCGGGGACGCCGTTGAAGCGCGTCCTGTAGAGGTTGGCGACGGCCAGGTTGAAGGGCTGCTGGTCGAGCAGTTTGGCCAGCTCGTCCTGGTCGAACTCGGTGTCCACCTCGCCGCGGCGCAGCGGCACCTTGGCGATCGTGCGCACGCCGACGCCGGGTGAGATGCGCACGCAGCGTAGCGGCGCGATCACGCCTCGGCGCGCGGCCTGGGCGAGGTCGAAGCGCGAGGTCTGCGTGGGGAACAGGTCTGTGACGTGGCGGGCGATCAGCGCGCCGGTCGCCGTCATGCCGATGAAGATCGGGCCCGTCCACTCACGGATCGCGGCGCTGGTCTTCTCGCCGAGCGCCGTGTGCGCCTCGTCGCAGATGACGATCGTGTAGGCGCTGGAGATCTTGCCGGCGTTGCGCACGAACCATTGGTAGGTCTCTACGGTCACGGGGCCCTTGGAGGAGTCCTCGCCCTTCAGCAGCGGTTTCGAGATGCGCTTTTGGTAGCCGCGCTCGCGCAGCTCGCCGTTGAACTGGTCGACGAGGTTGCGACGGTGGGTGAGGATCAGCACGCCGCCGGTCTGCGACGCCTCGACGAAGCCGAGCGCGGCGACCGTCTTGCCGGCGCCGGTCGCATGCTCGAACCAAAACCGCTTGGCCGCGTTGGGGTCCTCGGGCTGGTCGGCGAGCGACGCGTCGTCCTCGTCCTCGTCGGCCCAGTCGCGCGGCTCCTCCTCCGCCTCGGCCTCGGGCTCCTCGACCTCGTCGTCCTCGTCCTCGTCCTCGTCCTCGTCGCCGGAATCGAGATCCTCGTCGTCGAGGTCGTCGTCTTCCTCGTCGGGCGCCGCGCGCTGGACCGGCCCGAGATCCTCGTCGTCGTCGTCCTCGAGATCCTCGTCGTCCTCGAGCTCGTCCTCGTCGTCGTCCTCGCCAACGGCGGCCGACGGCGCGTCGCCGTCGCTGCGGGCGTCGGCGCCGTTGCCAACCGGCGAGACGTCCTCGGGGCCGAAGATCTCCGCAGACGCCAGCAGCTCAGGCGACGCCGAGGCGGCCGTCCGGCCGTTGCCGTTGAGGGCAGTGGCCTGCGCCGCGGCCAGCAGCGCCGCGAGCGTGCCCGACAGCGCATCGACCTGGTGGGCCGATAGCACCGTGCCGTCGGCGAGCTTGGGCTCGTCCTCGGACAGCACGCGCTCGAGGCCGAGCAGCAGCGAGAACTCGCGTCGCCAGGCCGTCGACGGATGTTTGGCCTTGGGATCGGACTGCAGCTCCGTGAGCGCCGCGTCGAGCGCGATACGCCTGGGCGAGCCCGGGGCAAGCGCCGCGGCGGGGTCCTCGCCCTCGTGCAGAAAGCGCTCGCGCACGAGCTTCTCCGCGCGCGAGATTTCCGCGGAACTTGGAATGGACGCGACCGCGAGGGCCGCTGAGCTGGACTCGGCCATGGAGGCTCTGGACTTCGAGACGGAGCCGCCGCAGAAGCGTGTTCGGCGTGGCTCGGAAGACTGGCGCCCTGTTGACGCCCTTGCCGGATGCTCGAGGCGAACCGGCTTTACGTGTTCTGAAGATATAGCACGTCGGCAGGCCGACGAGCTCGCATCGCCGGCCGCGGCGCAGCACGCCGCCCCGCGCCGGCGATCCAGCAGCCGTCGCGTCGCACGCGATCTGCCACCCTTACGCGCGATGACGGCGAAGCGACTGTCGCTCGTGGCCGGTGGGATCGCGATTCTCGCCCTGCTCGTCGTCGGCTTGGTCGGACTGACGCGCTCCTCATCGTCTCCAACCCAGCCGTCGAAGCTGTCGCTCGCGCAGATGCGCGCGCGACTTGCCGGCTCGCCGGCGCCGCTCGCACGCTTGCACGCTCAGGCCGGCGAGCTGCTTCCGGGCGGGCTGGCCGCGCTGCGGACGCGCTTGGCCTCGTTGCACGGACGGCCGGTCGTGATCAACAAGTGGGCGTCGTGGTGCGTGCCCTGCCGCGCAGAGTTCGGCGCGTTCCAGGGCGCTTCGGTGAAGCTGGGGCGCCAGGTGGCGTTCATCGGCGTCGACTCCGGCGACACCAGCCGCGCGGCCGCAGCTTCGTTCTTGCGAGCCTTTCCGGTCAGCTACCCGAGCTACTACGACCACAGCGGCGCCGCCGGCGAGGCGGTCAGCGGCTCGTCGTTCACGCCCGTCACCGTCTTCTATGACCGCTCGGGCGCGCAGTACATCCGCCAGGGTCCATATCCGAGCCAGGCGCGCCTGGAACAGGACGTCAGGCGCTACGCGCTGGGCGGCGCGCATGCCTGAGATCCGCATCGACCCGCTGAGCGGCCACAGGACGATCGTCGCCGGCGAGCGCTCGCGCCGCCCGGGCGGCGCGCCGACGCTGTCGGAGAGCGAGCGCGCGCTGGAGCCGATCGACCCGGCGAGCGATCCCTTCGCCGAGGGCAACGAGCAGCGCACGCCACCCGAGCTATATGCGGTGCGACCGGGCAGCGACGTCGCCGACTCGCCGGGCTGGACCGTGCGCGTGGTGCCCAACCTCTATCCCGCGCTCGCGCCGGTGAGCGAGCGCGGCGAGGACGGCGGGGGAGCGTCCAGCGAGCTGTTCTGCTCGCTGCCGGCGACGGGCGCGCACGAGGTGATCGTCAACGGGCCCCAGTCGGTGCTGTCGCTGGCCGAGCTGCCCGTGGAGCAGGTGGCCGCGGCGATGGACGTGTGGCGCGAGCGCATGCGCGTGCACGAGCAATGCGCGTACGTGCAGCTGATCGTCAACGAGCGTCGCCAGGCGGGAGCGTCGCTGCCGCACACGCACTCACAGCTCTACGGCCTGGACTTCGTCCCGGCGGCTGTCGCGCGCGAGCGCGAGCGCGCGGGCGCCTATGCGACGCGCACGATGGGTCAGAGCCTGCTCGGCGATCTCGTCGCCGAGGAGGTGCGCCTGCGCGAGCGCATCGTGGCGATCGACGACGAGGCGGTGCTGATGGCGCCCTACGCCTCGCGTCTGCCCTTCCAGCTGATGCTCGCGCCGCGGCGGCCCGTCGCCCGCTTCGAGCAGGACGGCCCGTCGGGCGCGGCGCTGCTGCACGACGGGCTGCGCCGCCTGGCGCGCCATCTGGGCGCGAGCCCCCCGCTGAACATGTGGGTGCGCACCGCCCCCCGCGGCGCCGAGCACTTCTGCTGGCGCATCGACGTGGTGCCGCGCCTGACGCATCTCGCCGGGCTGGAGCTCTCGACGGACCTGAACCTGAACATCGTCGCGCCCGAGCACGCGGCGGCGCTGCTGCGCGAGGCGTGACGCGCGCCCGTCGCGCGACGCGGAGGGTTAGTCTGGCGCGATGGCACCCGAGGACCGCTTCGTGCCGCGCTTCGCCGCCGAGCCGCCGCAGGAGGAGCTTCCCTACGGTCGCTGGGCCGAGCGCCTGGGCGAGGAGTTCCTCGCTGGCGTCGCACGGCTCGACGTCGACGCCGACGAGCTGGGCGAGCCGGGAGAGATCGTCTGGTACCCGGATCGCACGTGGCACGGGCGCACATACGTGCCAGGCACCGCGCCCACGAGCACCGGCCACGAGCTGTTCGGCTACGTGCGCTTCGTCCCGCCGCCGGACGGCGGCGAGCCGAGCGACTTCTCGGCGTTCGTCGACTTCACCGAGGAGACCGCCGAGCGCAACCCCGACTGGCAGCTCGACCTGTGCGACGAGGTGATCGGCACGTGGCGCGGCGAGTCCGGCGCCGTCGCCGCGATGACGCTCGTGTGGGGCCATCCGCTGGTCTCAGGCGGGCGTGTGGCGACGGCCGAGCTGGCCAACCTCGCCGTCGACCAGTGCGACGTCGTCAGCGAGCGCTTCACGCTGATCGCACCGGACGACTACCGCCACGACCTGCTGGAGATCAAGCTGTTCGGCGTCAAAGGCCAGGAGCTGGCCCGCGAGTCGCTGTACGCGGGCGAGGACGAGGACGAGGACGAGCAGGCGGGGTAGGCGCCCGGCGCGACAAGCCGAGCGCCCAGCGCGACATGCCGAGCGCCCGGCGCGACAAGCCGAGCGCCCCGCCGCCTATTTGCCTTTGCCCGCGTTCTTGCAGTCGGCCAACGCCCGCTGCTTGGCCGCGCCTGCTGGAAGCTTCGAGGACTTGACGATCGCTTCGCAGGCTTCGCGGGCAGCGGCGCGCCTTGCCTGCGCGTCGCCGCTGGTGGACTTTTCACAGACTTCTTCGAGCTTGTGTTTGGCCGTCGCCGACAGCTTGGGCAGCAGCCGTTTGACGCCCTTCTTGCAGTTGGCCACGCTGACGGGCGTGGTGGGGATCTTCAGGGGGACGGTCGTTTTGATCGGGCTCGAGGCCGTCGAGACGGTCGTCGATGCGGCGCTGCTCGAACTGCCGGAGCCGCCCGAGCTGCCGCAGCCCGCGGGCAGCGCGGCCGTGGCCAGCACGACGATCAGTGCAGGGAATAGCTTGCGAATCATCATCCGTCCCTTTGGCTTGAAGAACCTCGCCGCACGCGTCGCCGAAGCTCTGCGCGCGGCCGTCGGATCGTTGACGCTATCCGCGCGACCGAGCGCGCGCAACCCACAACCACCGCGCAGCTATTCAGCTTCTTGCTGTTTTTCGCGGCCTTGAACGCCGCGGCTTCCTTGGCTTCTTCTTCGGCGAATTTCTGACGCGCCGCTTTTTCGGCGGCCGTTTCGGTGGATTCTTTGCCCGCCTGCTGCGTTTTCTTGCGATTCGTCGAGCGCCTTTTCGTCGTCCTGGTGTGCGTGTGACGGGTGCGCTTGCTCTTGGCGGAGCTTGCCCTGCGAACCCGCGCCTTGGCCAGCGCGGCTTCCCGTTTCTTGCGCTTTGCGGCCAGTTCCGCTTCTTCTGAGCGCACCGCGCGCGCTTCGACGCTGCGCCGCTTTGCCCGCTCGGCGTTTTCCGCCGCTTCTTCGGCGTCGACGACCGATTCGCGCCCCTGCCCCAGCGACGACTGCGATCCTTCGCCCGAGCCATTGGAGCCGCCGCCGCAGCCGGCGACCGCCGCCATCGCCGCCAGCAGCAGCAGCACGAGCACGAGGCCGCGCCACATACGCGACGTGCTCGGCGGTCGTTCCGGGCAGGGTTCGTGGCGGGTGTGCGTCACTGCGCTTCGCCCGCCGACGGCGTTGCCGCGGTGGTCGTCGTCGTGGTCGACCGCTGCCTGGCGGTGCGTTCAGCTTCCTGCCTCTTCACTTCCGCTTCCCTCTTCCCCGCGGCTTCACTCTGCCTTTTCGCCGCAGCCTTGGATTCTTCTTCCTCGCGCTTGGCCTTGGCCACGGCCGCGGCTTCTCGCTTCTTGGCTTCCTTCTCTGCCGTGCGTTCTCGTCTCTTTGCCTTCGCAGCGGCGAGGCGTTCGGTGCGGCTCGCCGCGGCTTCGGCCGCTTCTTCTCGCTTCTTTGCTTCCAGCAGCGAAAGCAGTTCCCGGTTCTTGGCCGCTTCCGACGCTTCTTCCTGTTTTTCGCTCGCTTCTTCGGCGCCTTCTCCCGCTTGCCCGGCGCCTTGCGCCGGTTGCGGGTCGTTGGCGGCTTCGCCACAGCCGGCGAGCGGTCCGACGACAGCGGCGGCCAGGGCGCACAGCACGGCCGCTCGCACGATCGGACGCGAGCTCACGGGCATTGCGCGAGACGCAGCCGCGTTCGTCCTCCTGTCGCTCGAAGCATCTGTTTCAAGCTACCAGCCGCGTACCCGGCGCTCAACAGGCGGTTGCGCGCGTGCGGCGCCTACGGCTGAGCTGGGGGCTACCTCGCGCAGGTGGCCAGCGCGCGATCGCGCGACGTCCCGCTTGGCAGCGGCGAGACCTTGACCAGCTCTTCGCACGCTTGCTGCGCAGCCTTGCGTTTGGCCTGCACATCGGGGCTGGCCGCCTGCTGGCAGATCGCTTCGAGCTTGCGCCTCGTGCTCGGTTGCAGGTGAGGGAACGCGAGCATGCCGCGACGGCATGACGCGACCGCCGCCTCGCCCTTCGGGGGCCGCGGCGCAGCACGCGTCGACGTGGAGACCGTCGGCGCCGTCGAGGGCGGGGGTGCGCGTGCGTGACGATCGGCTCCGGCTCGCGGGGGTCGATGCCGTCGAGCTCGTGGGCGTGGACGGTGCGGGAGGCGTGGACGGGGCGCGGCTCGTCGTCGTTGACGAGTTCGAGCCCGTCGGCTTCGACGCCGTGGAGGGTGTCGGATCCCATCAGATCGATGCCCTGACTGCGCCACCGCCTCTGACCGCAGGCCATACGGCGCTTTACCCATACACAGGTATTCCGTTCGAGTGCCCCCGCCAGGAGTCGAACCTGGATCTACCGCTTAGGAGGCGGTCGTCTTATCCATTGGACTACGAGGGCGAGCTCGCCGACGCGCGGCAAGTCCGACAAGGCTACCCGCGCGCCGGGGGGTCCGGCCAGGCGCGCCGGGCGCTCCAGGCGCGCACGGCACGCGTCACGTCCTGTGAGGCGTCTGCGCGGCGATTGCGGCGAGCGCGTCGCCATCGAGGCGCAGCGTCGTCCACTGATCCATCGGCTTTGCGCCGATGCCCGCATAGAAGCCCAGCGCCAGCTCGTTCCAGTCAAGCGCGCACCACTCCAGGCGCCCACCCGGCGCCACCCGCGCGGCGACCGCCGCGAGCAGCGCTCGGCCGACCCCGGCGCCACGGCGCTCGGGGAGCACGAACAGATCCTCCAGCCAGATGCCGCGCGTGGCGAGGAAGCTCGAGAACGTGGGGAAGAACAGGGCGTAGCCGACCGACTGGGAGTCGCGTTCGGCGATCAGCGCTTCGGCCGCCGGGCGCTCGCCGAACAGCGCCTCGCGCAACTGCTCCTCGGTCGCGTGCAGCTCGTCGCGCAGGCGCTCGTAGTCGGCCAGCGCGTCGAACAGCTCCAGCAGCCTTGCGACGTCCTCGCCCGTGGCAGGACGCACCGTCACTGCAGCTTCGGCGCCGGCCATGCTTCAGCCCGCCACGCGATCGGGACGGTCCGGGTAGAGATCGTCGATCGTCGTGAGCGCCACGTAGGGCGCGCCGGCCGCGCGCTCGATCGTCGGCCCGCCGCCGGCGAGCCGGTCGAGCACGCTGATCACGCCGCAGATCTCGTGCCCGGCCTCGTACAGCGCCTCGATCGCCGCCAGCGTGGAGCCGCCCGTCGTGACGACGTCCTCGACGACCACGCAGCGATCGTCAGCCGTGAGCGCGGGGCCCTCGATGCGCCGCTGCAGCCCGTGCTGCTTTGCCTCCTTGCGCACGAAGAACGCCTTCACGCGTGCGCCGCCGGCGAGCGCCGCGCAGGCGACCGGATCGGCGCCCATCGTCAAGCCGCCGACCGCCGTGGCCCCCCAGTCGGCGGCCTGTCCGGCCAGCAGCGTCGACAGCGCCGCGAAGCCCGCGGGGCGCAGGATCGCCCGCTTGGCGTCGACGTAGTACTGGGCCGTAGCGCCGCTGGTCAACGTCACCTCGCCGATCACCAGCGCGTGCTCGCGAAGCTCCGCGATCAGGCGTTCACGTGCGTCCGCGCCCTCGCTGGAACATTCGGCCAGAGCGTCCATGTGGAGATCTAATCTAGCGAGGTGCTCCCCGCGCTAGCCAGCGCCCTGCGCTTGGCGTCGATCGTTCTCTGCCTGCTCGTCGTCGCCTCGTTCACGCTGTTCGTCGTCAATCAGACGGGCAGCGCCTCGGCCCATCAACAGGCGCTGCTCGGCAACGAAACGAGGACGGCGCCCGCGGGCGCCGCGCCCGATGGCTCGCTCAGCTCGCGCGATGCCAAGGGCTCGGTGCGAAAGACGATCGACGAAATCTCCGAAGCGATCACCTCGCCTTTCTCCTTCGCCACCGACGCGACGAGCAGCGAATGGCTTGTGCGCGGCATCGACCTGGCGCTCGCGCTGCTCGTCTACGGGTTCGCCCTAGGCTTCGTCGCGCGTGCGATCCGCGTTCGCCTGTAGGCGGCCCTGGGGGCCGCCGGCGCGCGGCTGCGCGCGGTATGGCCACGGCCGTCCGATCAGAGGCTCGCCCAGGGCGAGCCGTCAGGGTCCGGCGTTGCCTTTGACGCGGCGGCTGCCGCCGCCGCTCTCGTTGTAAACGTCCACCGGAGTGCCCTGCTGCACCCAGCTGTAGATAGCCGCGGCGTTGGGGATCGGGACGCGCAGGCAACCGTGACTGGCGGCATACGTCGGCACTTCGGCGTATCCGTGGATGGCGTAGCCACGGATGAAGTAGTTGGAGTCGACCATGCCCTCGGAGTTCGTTCCGAACGTCTTTGAATAGACGTGAAAGTGACCGATCACCGTCGGCGTGGAGGGCTTGCCGGAGCTCATCGTGTACAGCGCGCGCACATGGCCGCCCGGTTCGATCTCCGCGAGCACCTGTTTGGTCAGATCGCCCTCCACGTGCCTGCCGTCGCCGGGGTAGCGCACGTGGAACACACCGCCGCCCTCCTGCAGCCGTTTGAAGACGCTCAGGTTTGTGTACGGAACGCGCGCCAGGCCGGTCACCTTGCGAAAGGCGATCACGGCGCGGCCGGTCGCTTCGTCGAACACGCCGTTGAGCGGCACGACGAAGTGCAGCGCGTCGAGCTCGGACTGCAGCAGGCGCACCGACGGCCCGCGCGCGCCCTCGGACAGATCCGGTGAGGCGACGTGCACCTGTTCTGACTTGCCGGCGAAGGCCGCCTGCTGGGGCGTGGCGTAGTGAACGGCGCGCACTTGCAACAGCCCGGCGGCGCCGCTTGCGTAGCCGATGTGAAACTGACCCGCGCCGTTGCCGATCGCCAGCACGCTGACGGTCTTCACCTGCACCTTGCGCCAGTCGCGGTAGAAGCTGACCTTCACGCTCTGCCCGCCCACGTACGGCACGACGATCCCGCGCACGACCAGCCGGCTGCCGGCGATGACGAACGGCGGCTTGCCGAACGCGCGCTGGACGACCAGCTTGATCTGCCCGCTCGCCGACGAGGGCGGTGCGGCGGGCGGAGCAGGGGTGGAGGCGGTGGGCGTGGTCGGCGTGGACGTGGCCGCGGCGGCTGCCGACGCCGCCGAAGCGCAGGCCAGCGCGATCGCCAGAGCGATCGTGCAGGGCCATGCACCGAACCGGTTCATCGCGCGGAATGCTAGCCGTCGCCAGCGACGGCGAATGCTGCTCAGCTCGCCAGCGGCCGCTCGCGCGCGATCACGCCGGCGCGTGTGAGCACATGCGCCAGCAGGGCGATGAGCGCCAGCGAAGCGAACGCGAGCAGCGGTATCTGCCACTGCCAGTTCCACTTGGCGAGCTGGCCGAAGGCGAGCGAGTTGTTCAGCGAGTGCACGGCGATGCACGGATACAGCGAGCCGGTCTGCCGGTAGAGCACGCACAGGCCGAAGCCGAGCACGGCCAGCGGCACGAGGTCCAGCAGCGGTGCGGAGCCGACGTGCACGAGCCCGAACAGCAGGCCGCTGACGACCGCCGCCGTCCACGGCCCGCGCCAGTTGCGCAGCGCCGTGAAGATGAACCCTCGAAACAGGAACTCCTCGCCGATCGGCGCGATCACGCACGTCAGCGCAGCGGCCAGCACGCCGGTGCCGATCTGTTCGAGCACCTTCTCTTCCGGTGGGTTCACGGCCAGTTTCCAGGCGAGCGAGAACAACAGGAAGCCGAGGCCGACCAGCACCATCCAGCGAACGGCGCGCCAAAGCGGCGTCGGGCGCAGGCCGAACTGCCAGGCCGCCGCGCCGCGGCCGCCGAGCTGGGCGAAGAACACCGCGACGAACACGAAGCCCGCGTCCTGCACGGCCGTGTCGGCGAGCTGCAGGGCGTCGGGCAGGTGCTCGGCCGAGATGTTCACCCCGAGCGCCAGCGCCGGCACGTCGATGAGCAGCGCCCCGACCACCGCGACGACCAGCCCGCTGAGCAGCGCCACCGGCGCAGTCCACGCGGGCCAAGCGGTGCGCGGCGAGTCAAAGCGACGACCGGGTGCTGCTCCCGGGGGGAGATAGGCCGTCTGATCGGACTGCGGCGCGGAGGTCAGGCCGTCCACGCCGCTAGGCCACCCAATGCCACGTCGCGAACTGCGCGACGAAGAAGGCCATCAGCAGCCCGGAGGCGGCCAGCGCGGGGCGCTGAAAGCGCGGGTGCGCCGCCAGCCATGCGCCCAGCCACATGCTCAAGGGGAACAGCACGACGAGGAACCGTGGCAGCGACATCAGCGGCTGCGCGGTGACCGGGTAGGAGAGCGGCAGGGCGAGAGCCGCGATCACGTAGGCGCCATATGCGAGCGGGAGCCTGCGCAGGACGCCGACGACGGCCACGACCGCCGCCGCGAGGAACGCCAGCAGCAGCAGGTTGTGCTCGGAGTTGATGAACGCGCTGTTGCCGTCGATCTGGTAGTACAGATGGCTCTGCTGCAGCGACAGCAGCTGGCGGGCGCCCTCGAAGGCGGCGCGCAGGCCGTCCCACGCGCCCACGTAGGGCCCGGCGAAGTGCCGACCCCAGACGTCCTGCGCGTGAAAGGGCGACAGCGGATCGCCGCCGGCGAGGCCCAGGTAGGCGGCGTACAGCGCGAGCCCCAGCGGCACCAGCGCCAGCCACAGAAGATCCCTGCGCAACCGGTAGCGCCGCGCAAGGCCCCGCGCGAGCGGAAAGTCAGCAGGCCGGTCCTCGCGCGGCCCGTACACGTACAGCAGCAACGCGGGCAGCAGCAGGACGAGGCCCGCGCTGCGCGTAGCGCCGGCCAGCGCGCCGAGCACTCCCACGGCGGCGAAGCGGCCCTGGCGCGCGGCGTAGAACAAACCGACCGACAGCGCCAGGTACAACGACTCGGAGTAGACGGCCGAGAAGAAGAAGGCCATCGGCGAGAACGCCGTGACGAGCACCGCCAAGCGGGCCACGTCGCCGCGCGCGGGCGCCGCGCCGGCGCGGGCGCCGTCGCCGGCCACGGCGCCGAGCAGCGACCTGCCGCCGCCGCGCGCCGCGCGCGCCAGCTCAAGCGTCGTCAGGCGATGGATGCCGTACAGCGCGAGCGCGAGCGCGGCCAGCGAGAACAGCACGCCGCCGAGCACCAGCGGCACGCCGAGCCAGCCAAACGCCCGCAGGCCCAGCGGATAGAGCGGGAAGAACGCCGCGCGCGAGGCTGTGAAGGAGCCGAGATCGGGGCGATAGCCGTAGTGGGCGATCACCAGATACCAGGCCGCGTCCCAGCGCGCCGCGGGCGCCGCAAGCAGGTCGCCCAGCCAGCCGAATCCCCGTGTCAGCCCGGGCGGGTTGAAGGCGTGGCGGACGGGCCCGAAGCCGTACGTCAGCAGCGTGCCCACGCCGGCCGCCCAGACGAGCAGGCGCGAGCTCCACAGCGCACGCCAGCAGTCGCGCACGGCGGTCGCGCGCACCGGATCGAGCGCGCGCAGGTCGAGCCGGCGAAGTCCTCCCAGGCCCCGCGCGGGGGGGTGGGCTTGGCCGGCGCGCGCCGCGTGGGCGCCAGGCGCAACGCCGTAGGAGTCGGCAAGCTCGCCCGCGCCGTCGGCGGCGGCGAGCTCGGCTGTGTCGGGGGTCATGGTTGGTGGCGCACGGCGTGGGAGGGCGAGACCGCCTGCTGGCAGGAAATCACAATCGGAACGGTAATCTCGGAGGTTCGGAGATGTCTCGACAGGCACGACAGCGCCGGCGCCGGCACAACCGCGCAGGGCCCACACGCATTCTCCTGATCGGCGGCGGCATCCTCGTCACGGCGCTGATCGTCGGTGCGATCGCAGCGATCGGCTACGTGCTCAACGTCTCGCAATCCGCGCCGGCGATCGCCAGCCTGCACCCGATCATCGGCGGCGGCTCCTCGCAGGTCTTTGCGGCCGACGGCACGCGGCTGGGCTTCATCCAGTCCGACGAGCTGCGCACTCCGATCGGCTGGAACCAGATCCCGGCGAACCTGAAGAACGCCACCGTCGCGATCGAGGACCAGCGCTTCTACAAAAACAACGGGATCGACCTGACGGGAATATTCCGAGCGGCGGTCAAGGACATCACGCACGGCAAAGCGCTGCAGGGCGGCTCGACGATCACGATGCAGCTCGTGCGCAACCTCTATCTCGGCGGCGACCAGCACACGATCAAACAGAAGATCATCGAGGCCAAGCTGGCGATCGAGTACGAGAAGCGACACGACAAGCACTCGATCCTCACCAGCTACCTCAACAGCGTCCCCTACGGAACGCTCGGCGGGCAGACGGCGATCGGCGTGCAGGCGGCGTCGCGGATCTTCTTCGACAAACCGGCATCGCAGCTGAACCTGCAGCAGTCCGCGCTGCTGGCCGGGCTGCCGCAGGCGCCCTCGCAATACAACCCGTTCCGCGACGCGGCCGAAGCCAAGCGCAGGCGCAACGAGGTCCTGGCGAAGATGGCCGAACTGCATTACGTCTCCTCTGCGCAGGCGGCGACCGCCGAGTCCGCGCCGCTGGAAGTCAAGCGGGGCTACTTCTACTCCGAGCGCAAGGAGGACTTCTTCTTCGAATACGTCCGCCAGAAGCTGACCGAACGCTATGGCGCGGCGACGGTGGCCCAAGGCGGCTTGAAGGTCCACACGACGATCGACCTGAACATGCAGAGCCAGGCCCGCAAAGCGATCGCCAGCGTGCTCGACGAGCCCGAAGACCCTGCGGCGGCGATCGTCACGATCAACCCCGCCAACGGCGACATCGAAGCGATGGCCGAGTCCCAGAGCTATGAGGAATCCCAGTACAACCTCGCCTCGCAGGGACATCGCCAGCCGGGGTCGACGTTCAAGGCGATCGTGCTCGCCGACGCGCTCTCGCGGGGCATCGACCCGAACAGCACCTATTACGACTCGCACACGCTGGCGCCTGGCTGGCTCACCGGCTATCCGACCTATGAAGTCAAAACGTTCGGCGGCGAGCAGAACGGCACGATCAACCTCGTGCAGGCGACGCTCAAATCCGACAACACCGTCTACGCCCAGCTCGCAGCCGACCTCGGCGAGACGACAGTCACCGAAATGGCGCACAAGATGGGTGTCACGAGCCCGCTTCACAGCTACGCCGCCGAGGCGCTCGGCGGGCTCACACTGGGCGTGACGCCGCTGGAGATGGCCAACGTCTACGCGACGCTCGCCGACGGCGGCTGGCGCAACAGCCCGATTGCGATCACCAAGGTCGTCTTCCCGGACGGGCACGTGGACAACAACTGGGGCAAGCCGCACCGCGTGAAGGTGCTCAGCGAAGGCGTCACCTCCGAGGAGACGGACATCCTCAAACAGAACGTGCAAAGCGGCACCGCCGTGCGTTCGGCGATCGGCTGTCCGACGGCGGCCAAGACCGGCACGACGAGCGAACTCGTCGACGCGTGGCTCGACGGCTACACGCCCAACTACTCGACGGCCGTGTGGATGGGCTACCCGAACAAGCGCGTGTCGATGACCGACGTGCACGGCGAGCCCCAGCAGGGCGGCTACCTGCCGGCGGAAATCTGGCACGCCTACATGTCCGCGGTCGTCGAAGGCAAGCCCTGCGAGCAGTTCTCCCCTGCCAAAGAATCGATCTCCTACGAGCCGTTCTACGGCAAATTCGCGACGACCGGGCAGTCACGCTCGGTCACGAGCGAATCCGAAAGCGAAGAACGCCCAGCCGGCAAAGCCGAAACCAAGCACGCGCACGCTCCGAAACACGCCGAAGCGGGCGCGCCGCCCGCGCCGCCCGCCCCGCCGAGCGTGCCGCCGGCGCACGGCAAGGGGCCTCCGACGCGGGGCACCGGTGGGGCCAGCCCGGGCTGAGCGACGCACCGATCACCGCCCCTGCCGACCGACGCTGGTAGTTTGACAGCGGAATTAATTGAAAAGGCAACGGGCGCCGGCACAGCACGCGCGCCAGATGGGGGAAGCACAGAAGTGGCCAAGGAGGACAAGGTCGAATTCGAGGGCGAGGTGATCGAGGCGCTGCCGAACGCGATGTTTCGCGTGAAGCTGGACAACGACCACGTAGTGCTCGGACACGTCGCAGGCAAGATGCGGCGCTTTCGTATCCGCATACTCCCCGGCGACCGCGTGCGCTGCGAGCTGTCTCCCTACGACCTCGACCGCGCGCGCATCGTCTACCGGCACCGCTGACGCACCCATCGCCGAGCGCTCCCTGATCGAATCCATCGAGGCCGAGCTGGCCGGCGTTCCTCGCCCAGCGCGGATCGTGCGCGGACCGGGTGACGACGCCGCCGTGGTGCGCACGCATCCACTGAGCGCCGTCTCCGTCGACACGATGGTCGACGGGACGCACTTCCACCTGCGCGACGGCTGGGCGACCGCCGCCGAGGTCGGTCACCGGGCGCTCGCCTCGGCGCTCTCGGACCTCGCCGCGATGGGCGCACGGCCGGGCGAGGCGTACCTGGCGCTCGGCCTGCCGTCTGGCTTCGACGAAGGCCAGGCGCTCGCGCTGGTCCGCGGCGCGCTGGCGCTAGCCACGGCGACCGGCACGCAGATCGCCGGCGGCGACGTCGTGTCGGCGCCGGCGCTGACCGTGTCGGTGACGGTGGTCGGCTGGGCCGAGGAGGAGCGCGAGCTCGTCGGGCGCGACGGCGCGCGTGTCGGAGACCTCGTCGGCGTGACCGGAGCGCTCGGCGCCGGTGGCGCCGCGCTGGCGCTGCTGCAAGGCCGCGCCGCGCGCACGCCCGACGGCGAGCGTCTGCTGGCGCGCGTACGGGCTCCCGCGCCCCGCCTGCGCGAGGGCGCGGCCCTCGCGCAGGCGGGCGTGCACGCGATGATCGACGTGTCCGACGGCATCGCAACGGACGCCGCGCACCTCGCGCGCGCCGGCGCAGCGCGGCTGCGCGTGGAGCTGGCGCGCCTGCCGCTGGAGCGCGGCGTGAGCGAGGTCTGCGCCGAGCTCGGCGTGGCGCCGGCGGAGCTGGCCGCCACCGCCGGCGAAGACTACGAGCTGTGCTTCTGCGCGCCGCCGCAAAGCCGCACGCAGGTGGAGACGGCGGTGACGGCCTGCGGCGAGGTCGCCGTCACGTGGATCGGCGAGGTCGTCGCCGGCTCGCCCGGCCTGTCGCTACTGGGAGAGCGGGGGGATGAGGCGCGGCTGCGCGGATTCGAGCACCGCTGGTAGCGACGGCCTCGCCGCCGCCCTGGCCGACGCCGGCTGTTCGACCTGATCTCCCACGAGCGCTTCCCGGCCGCCCGCCGGACGCTGCGCCGCGGGGAGCCGGCCCGCTCCGACCGGCACCGTTCGCGTCAGCCGCGCGTACACCAGCAGGCGTTTGGCCGCGCTGTACAACGGCGTGCAGGCGGACAGCACCAGTCGCGAGTAGCCGACGTTTCCGACGGCCGCCTGAACGTTCGTCGGCGCGACGACGCGTTTGCCGGTGACGGTGTAGGTGAAGTGCGCGTAGGGCATGTTCAGCAGGATCCGGCTGCCTGCGCGCAGCCGGTCGATGTGGCGAAACGGCGCGAGGTACGTGGTGCGGTGACCGGCGATCGCCGTCGTGCCCGCCATCCCGGGGAAGACCGTTTCGGGGTAGATCCCCGGACCGCTCTGCAACGCGGACGTGCTCGTTCCCTTGACGACGACGAAGCTGGCGCCGATGCGCGGTATGCGGATGCGCCCGACCGGAGCGCCCTCCTTGGCCTTGCCCTCCAGACCGCCCGCCAGATAGGCGACGCGCAGGCGAACGTCTGCGAGGCTGGCCAGCACCTGCTCTTCGATCGTCGACGGTGCAGCGGCTTCGGCCTTGCGCAGCGCGCCGCTGAGGTGGTCCTGGCGGAGTCTCGCGTACAGCGCCGAGAACGGCTCCTGCCAGACGAGCGTGACGCCGGCGTCGATCAGCGCCAGCGTGCCGGCGAGCATCAACACGACCGCCAGTGCCCGCGCGGTGCGCCGCCACCACGGCGAGCGGCGATCCGGGGCGAAGCTCGGCCCAGACTGCGAAACCGGGGTGAAGGGAAACTCAGACATCTTCAGGCTGGTTCAAGCACGCCTATCGTCGCAGAGCCGACTGCGTCCCGCCGAGGGAGCCCGGCCCGGCGTACGTCAGCGGCCCGCGGATCGTGATCTCATCGGCAGGCCGATCGTCGCCCCCAAGCGCTGGCGACTCGGCTGTCAGCGCAAGCATGACGGCGGCGGCCGCGCAGCCGAGCGAGACGCTCCACAGCAGGACCGCGGGAAAGCCGATATGCCCACCGACGACCAGCAGCACGGCCATCCACGCGACGCGGCCGGGGCCCAGGCCCAGCTGATCGGCATAGAAGGCGACGAGCAGCGCGAGCGGGACCAGGCCCGAGGCGACGAGTGCCAGCGCCGCGGCCGGGCGCGGGCGAAGCTCCGGCGAGACGACCAGCAGCCACACGTGCGCGGGCGCCAGCAGCAGCAGCGCGGTCACCGGGTTGGCGATCCAAACGACGACGACGAGCGGCAGGAGCACGAGCAGCATGCCCACGCCCGCCGCATCCGACACGGGACGCACGCTCACGCCGAGGCGGCGCATGATCACCGGCCAGACCATCCACGCCAGCACCAGCGCGAGCAGCACAGCGGCCACGGTCGTCGCCGCCGAAGCGCCGAAGGAGAGCGCGTCGGGAGGCACGGGCTCGGCGGGCGCCGCGCCGATGATCCCGACGGCGCCAAGCAGCAGCGCGAACAGCGCAGCGGCCAGGAACGGGGCGCCGCAGAGCAGCGTCCACAGCGACCAGCGCGCAACGGGCAGGCGCCTGCGACGAGCGCGCGCCAGGCCGTCGGCGACGACGATCAACGGCGGCAGCAGCAGCGTGCCGACGAGCAGGCGCAACGCCCACGCCGGTATCGCCTTGCGCGCGACCAGCAGCTCGGTCTGCGTCGCAGAGGGAATGTCCGGCCCGCTGTCCAGCGAGTCGACGGCGCTCAGCACCGAGCGCCCGAAGCCCTGCAGGCGTGCAGCGCTGACCGGCGCGGCGGAGGCCGGACCGCGTTCGCCGCTGACCTGTACGAGCACCGCGGGAATCCCCGCCGCGTTCAGCGGCCCCTGTTCGCCGACCGTCGCCCCGAACGCCAGGTGCGCGAGCTGGCCGATGGCGCTCGGCGCGCCCGGATTGGAGCCGGCCTCCTGCGTGATCGCGTCCTCGACGGTTCGCTGCAAGCGCACGGGCGCCGAGCCCGCAGCGTCGGAGAAGGGCACCACGAACGGCCGGCGCTGATGCGCGCCGGCGAGATCGCCGAGCACGATTGCCGCATCGAACGGACCGGCGGCGTCGGTGGCGAAGTCCGCCGCGCCGGCATCACCGCCGGTGCCGCCGCTGGTGGACACGAGCACGATCGTCCGCTGCGTCTCGCGCGCGGCGAACACGCGCGCCAGCTCCAGCAGCGCAGCCGTGGCCGACAGCTCCGCGCGCGCGCCGGCGCTCGGCGCGTCGCGGTGGGCGAGGATCACGATCGGCTTGGCCCCCGTCGAGCCGGGGCGCTGCGCGACGACGCTCGTCAGCGTCCGCTCGCCGTCGATCGTCTGCGCGCTGAAGCGGCGCGTGTGCACGGTGAAGCCGCCTCCCGCCGTGCCGCCGAGCCCACGTAGCGTGCGCGCCACGTAGGCGGCCAGCGCCTGATCGCCGCGACTGCCGGGGCGACGGTCGGGATAGGCGGCGCCGAGGCTCGTCAGTTCGGCGAACGCGCGCTGGCCTTCGAAGGCGTCCGGCGCGAGCGTCGAGTGCAGCGGGCTGGGACGGGCCGTCAGGGAGAAGGCGGCAATCGCCAGAGCGAAGACGAAGGGCACGAATGCCGCGCGATACAGGCGACCGTTGAGCATCTCCTAGACCATAGTTCTGCGGGCGGGCAGGCGTTCTGCGCAAAGACGCGCTCACCGTTAGGTATCGTGCGGCCGCGTGCTGCAGCCCGTCGCCGTTGGCAACAAGACGCTCGCCGATTACACGCATATCTGCGGGCGCGAGCTGATCGCCGAAATCCGCGAGCTGGCCGAGCCGCTGCAGGGCGACCGCGTGGTGCACATCTCGGCGACGGCCTTCGGCGGCGGAGTCTCGGAGATCCTCTACACGCTCGTGCCGCTGATGCGCGACGTGGGCCTGGACTGCGAGTGGCAGGTGATCTACGGCCGCGAGGAGTTCTTCAACGCGACCAAGCTCATGCACAACGCATTGCAGGGCGCACCGCAAGACCTCGACGAGGAGCAGTGGGCGACTTGGCGCCAGTACAACGAGATGAACGCGCGCGAGCTGTCGGGCGGCTGGGACGTCTGCCTCGTCCACGACCCGCAGCCGGCCGCGCTGTTCGGCCTGGTGCCGGAGAAGGCCAAGGGCTGGGTTTGGCGCTGCCACATCGACCTGTCGACGCCCAACGAGCAGACGATCGCCCAGCTGCTGCCCTACATCAAGGACTATCCGCAGTCGCTGTTTCACATGCGTGAGTACGTGCCGCCGGGGATGGGCGGCCACGTCAACGTCGTGCCACCGGCGATCGATCCGCTGACGCCGAAGAACATGGCGCTGTCGCCGGAGGACGGCGCGTTCGTGTGCGGGCAGTTCGGCATCGACGTCGACCGTCCGCTGATGTGCCAGGTGTCGCGCTTCGATCCGTGGAAGGACCCGCTCGGCGTGATCGACGCCTATCGCATCGTGCGCGAGTCGCTGCCCGAGCTGCAGTTGGCGCTGGTCGGCTCGATGGCCAGCGACGACCCGGAGGGCTGGGACTTCTTCAACGCGACGATCGCGCACGCCGACGGCGACCCGGACATTCACATCCTCAACAACTTCAACAACGTCGGCGCGATCGAGGTCAACGCCTTTCAGTCGCATTCCGACGTGCTCGTGCAGAAGTCCACGCGCGAGGGCTTTGGGCTGACGGTGTCCGAGGCGATCTGGAAGGCGCGCCCGTTCATCGGCGGCAACGTCGGCGGCATACCGTTGCAGATCGAGGACGGCGTGACGGGCTTTCTCGTCTCCGACGCAGAGCAATGCGCCGCGCGCGCGCTGGAGGTGCTCGAGGACCCGGCGCTGGGCAAGTTCCTCGGCCGGCGCGGCAAGGAGCACGTGCGCACGCACTTCCTGATGCCGCGCTACCTGCGCGACTACCTGAAGATCTTCACCGAGCTGAAGACATAATCGCGAGCACGGATGTCGAGCGTTCCCATCAAGCAGCCGACTGGATGGAGGCGCGAGCATGAGCTCTAAGCAGGTTCCGCTGGTGCTCGTGAGCAACCGCGGACCGGTCACGTTCGACGCGCACGGCGAGACCCAGCGCGGCTCCGGCGGCGTGGTGACTGCGCTCACGGGGCTTGCGTCGCATCGCGAAGCGATCTGGATCGCCTCGGCGATGAGCGAGTACGACGCACAGGCCTCGCGTGAGCACGACGAGAAGTCCTTTCCGGTGCGCTCGCCTTCGGGCGACGTCGAGTTCCGCGTGCGCCTGGTGGTCTCAGACCCCGACGCCTACGACCGCTTCTACAACGTCGTGGCCAACCCGATGCTGTGGTTCATCCAGCACTACCTGTGGGACCTGTCCAACGCGCCGGATATCCGTCGCGAGGAGATCGAGGCGTTCGAGTTCGGCTACAACGCCGTCAACGACGATCTCGCCGAGGCGGTCATAGAGGAGCTGGAGGGCGCCGAGGAGCCCGTCGTGATGATCCACGACTACCACCTCTACACGCTGCCGGGACTCGTGCGCCGCGCGCGACCGGACGCCTTTTTGCACCACTTCGTGCACATTCCCTGGACGCAGTCAGACGCCTGGCGCGTGCTGCCCGCGCGGATTCGCCAGGAGATCTTCACGGGCCTGCTGGCCAACGACATCATCGGCTTTCACACGCGCTCCTACCGGCGCAACTTCCTGCAGTGCTGCCGCGACCTGATGGGCTTGGACGTCGACTTCGAGCGCGGCGTCGTCGTCGCGCCGGGTGGCGATCGCGAGGTGTGGGTGCGCGCCTACCCGTTGCCGATCGACCACGAGGCCACCCGTCGCGTGTCCCAGCGCGCGCGCGTGGAGCAGTTCGAGCAGGAGCTGCTGCGCCGTCGCCGCGACCACCTGATCCTGCGCGTGGATCGCGCGGACCTGAGCAAGAACGTGCTGCGCGGGTTCTCCGCGTTCGACCTGTTCCTCGAGCAGCACCCCGAGTTCTCAGAGCGCGTGACGTTCGTCGCCCAGTTGATGCCCTCGCGAACGGACGTGCCTCAGTACGCGGAGTACCTGGAGGCGATCGAGGCGCTCGTGGCGGTCGTCAACCACCGCCATGGGACGCCCGACTGGATGCCCATCCAGCTGAAGCTGCGCGACGACCTGGAGGAGGCGATGGCCGCCTACAAGCACTACGACGTGCTGCTCGTCAACGCGATGTTCGACGGCATGAACCTCGTCGCCAAGGAGGGCCCGATCGTCAACGAGCGCGAGGGCGTGTCGATCCTCTCCGAGAACACAGGCGCGCACGAGGAGCTGGGCGAGTATGCGCTGTCGGTCAATCCGTTCGACATCCAGGAGACCGCCGACTCGATCCATGCGGCGCTGACGATGGCCCCCGAGGAGAAGCGCAGGCGAGCAGAGGGGCTTGTCGGAATCGTCACCTCGCGCGACCCCGGAGACTGGATCGACGAGCAGCTCGCGGACATCCGCGCGAAGGGCCGGACCCGCTAACCTTGCAGCGCAGCGCCTCACGGCGCTCGAATATGACGCTGCCCGCACCGACATACGATCTCGTTCTGCTGCTCGACCCGCAGGCCGACGACGCGACGCGCGCCAAGCTCGTCGCCGACACGCGCGCCTCGATCGAGGGCCAGGGCGAGCTGCTGCGCCACGACGATTGGGGCGAACGCGCGCTGACCTATCCGATCGAGCGCAAGGCCAGCGCTCAGTACCACCTGCTGCAGTTCCATGTGAGCGACACGCAGCTGCTCAGCGGCCTGGACCGCACGCTGCGCTTGGCCGACGAGGTGCTGCGCTTTCGCATCGTCAAGCTGGCGCCGGGCGTTCCCGCTGCGCCGGAGATGAGCGGCGGCGCGGCTCCCGCACGGCGCCCCGACGAGGCGCCTGAGGGCGCCCCCGAGGCACCGCCCGCGCAGGCGGCGGAAACGGCCGCGGCGGCGACGGGCGAGTCCGCAAGCGAGCCTGCGCCAGAGGCCCCGGCGCCCGAAGCTCCCGACGCCGCGCCCGACGATGCCGAGGTGGCCGTCGGCGAGGCATCCTGACGGCTGCCGACAGGCGCGCAAGACCGACGCCAGGCGGTTATGCCGAAGGCGCGGGCGTAATAAGATCGCAGGAGTGCGCTGGGCCGAAGACATGAACGACGCAGCGGCGAGCCGCACCGACGTGCTGCGTGCGTCGCCGCCGATGTTCGAGTCGCGCGTTCTCGACGCGTTGTCGCGTGTGCATCCGCTCGTGCCGGTGCTGATCTTCGTCCCGGGAATAGTCGTGCTCGCCGGTTGGAGCCTGTCGAAAGTGAGCGTTCTCTCGACGCTCGCGCTCGCGGTCGGCGGCTACGCGCTGTGGACGCTGTTCGAGTACTGGCTGCACCGTCTGGTCTTTCACTTCGAGCCCGAGCAGGGCATCGGCGCGCGGCTGCACTGGATCATCCACGGCGTTCACCACGACCATCCCAACGACCCGATGCGCCTGGTCATGCCGCCCGCGGTCAGCGTGCCCCTCGCAGCGGCCGTCTTCGGCCTGCTGTATCTGATCTTCGGCGAGCGCTACGCCGCCGGGCTCGGCGCCGGCTTCTTCGTCGGCTACCTGGTCTACGACATGATGCACTACTACCTGCACCACTTCCGCCCGCACGGCTGGCTCGGGCGGACGCTGCGCGAGCGTCACATGCGCCATCACTTCCAGGACGACACGCGCGGCTTCGGCATCAGCGCCCCCTACTGGGACGAGGTCTTCGGCACATCCTCGCGCCGGCCTGAGCGTGCGACCCGCAATTAGCGGCTTTCCCGCCGTTTGCGCCCGCAGGCCGGTCTAGACTCGTCGCTGAACGCGACGCAGACAAGACACGCTTTGAGAGCGGACAAGACAAGCTGAAAGGAAGTGCAGCCGTGGCCGCCACCAACATCAACAGGGTCGTCATGACCGGGAACCTGACCGCCGATCCGGAGCTGCGCTCGCTGCCGAGCGGCAACTCGGTGTGCAGCCTGCGGATCGCCTGCAACACCCGCCGCAAGGACGCAGCGACCGGCGAATGGGTCGACAAGCCCAACTACTTCAACGTGACCGTCTGGGGCGCGCAGGGCGAGAACGCGGCGCGGTACCTCTCCAAGGGACGCCCGGTGGCGATCGACGGCCGGCTGGAGTGGCGCGAGTGGGAAGCGCAGGACGGCACGAAGCGTCAGGCAACCGATATCATTGCCGACTCGGTGCAGTTCCTCGGCTCGCGAGACGACGCCTCCGGCGGAGGCGGGTTCGGGGGGGAGCGTCAGGGCAACGGAGCCTCCAAGGGAGGCGACGTGCCGGTGGACGAAGGCGACTTCCAGACCGCACCGGTCACCAGCGGCGCTGGCGACGATGACATTCCGTTCTGAGATTTAGCGAGGTAGATGTGCATTCAGCCGTTCCCAAGCCCCACTCCTTCCACCGCCTGCGCGCGGAGGCCCGCTGATGGCCAAGGCACGCGGTCGCGGCAAGCCGGTGCGCCGGCGCGACAAGAAGGGCGGGGTGGGCAGCGGACGGCGCAAGTCCTGTCAGCACTGCCGCGACAAGGTCGAGCAGGTCGACTACAAGGACGTCGCATCGCTGAAGAAGTTCGTCTCGGAGAAGGGCAAGATCCGCTCGCGCCGGATCACCGGCTCGTGCCGGCGCCATCAGGTGCAGATCGCGCGCGCCGTAAAGCGCGCTCGTGAGCTCGCGCTGCTTCCGTACGTCAACGAGGGCGGCCGCGAGGACAGCCCGCGACGCGAACGCGGCGACCGCGACAGGGACCGGTAGAGCGACGTGCCCGAGGCGATCCTTCTGCAGGACGTGGACACGCTCGGCGAGCAGGGCAACGTCGTCGACGTCTCCAAGGGCTACCTGCGCAACTTCCTGATGCCCCGCAAGCTGGCCCAGCCGGCGACGCGGGGCGCCGTCGAGGCGATCCGCCAGCGCCAGGAGGCCGCCGAGCGCGCCGCGCGCAACGCGGTCGAGAAAGCCGAGGAGAACGTCAACCTGCTCAACCGCACGGTCCTGACGATCCCCCAGCAGGCCGGCGCGGACGGCCGCCTGTTCGGGTCGGTGACCGCGCAGGACATCGCCTCGGCGATCAAGGAAGCGCGCGGCCTGAAGCTGGACAAACGCAACGTCCACCTCCCCGAGCCGATCAAGAACGTCGGCACGTACATGGTCGTGGTCGACGTCGTCGACGGTGTGACGGCGACGATCAAGACGATGGTCGTCGCGAAGAAATAGCTAAAGGCGCTCCTCAATCCAGAGTAGCTCGCACTCCGCCGCCACTCCTGGACGTGGCCGCAAGTAGATGCGCAGGGGAGGAATCCCTCGCGGGGTCACGGCTATCCAGAGATCACGGTCCGGCACGCGTCGCGCGTTTGCTCCGGCATCGCGAACAATGCTCCATGTGAGCGCCTGCAGACGATCATCGATCTGCTCGTCGGAGAGTCCGAAGCTTCGCTTGAGCTCCTCCTTTGAGCGAACGAATCCCTCGCTCTCGATGAAACCCTCGCAGAGGAGAAGCTGGCTATGCCTAGTTCCAGTTATGCAAGGAAGCTAGTTCGTCGCCCCGACGTACATCTGCGTCGGTCACACCGCCGCCCCCAAGGAAGACGGTTTTATAGGGAATGACCTCCTTCATGCGAGCCAGTCGCCATCCGACTTCGAGATGCGACAGACCACTGAGATAGGAGGCGCTCTCGTGACCGAACCGGAGTATCGCCCTCTCTATATCTGCTAGGTCATCCTCGTCGAAGCCGCTCAGGTCGGGATCGCGTAGCGCCGTGATGCGCATCAGCCTCTTGCCGTAGTAATCAACGGCCTCAGTTGCGATATCGCCCGAAGCTTCGAGATCGCGCTGAGCGAGCAGTAGCTGCTGGGGGAGATGCCCGTGCTCCCACTTTTCGTATGTCGCGCCGGTAATCGACGCGCCACGTCGCTCGTATGCACCGAAGTCGCTTTGCATCAGAAGCTTCGCGAGCTTGACCCGACCGAGCGCTGCCTCCGGCCCGAGGCGCTTGGCCATGTAGACGATCAACTCATTGAACTTGCTCGGATCAAAGTTCGGATCTGACATCTCTGGACCTCCAGCGCCAGCGTAGTAGAGTCGCTTCCGTCACCTTTCGTATACGAGTCGTATACGACGACAAGATAGGGATCATCGCGGATGGCCAAGAATGTTCGCCTGCATCCCCTCATCCAGGACCGGCTCGGATGTCTACAAATGGCTCTGGAACGCGATGCAGGCATCACAGCTACCCAAGAAGAGATTGTAGGGGCGCTCGTCTACGCGAACACCGTCCCGCAACTCGCCAGCATACTGCCCGTATACAAACGGTATGCGGCAATGCCCAAAGCCCCCGCGAAATCACCGTAGCTCTCTTAAGCGCAGACTCTCGTTCCGCCAGGACAGGTGCGAACATGTGTTCGTATGCTGGCATACCCGACGGCGACGGTTTTTCCTCTGAATTGCGGGAACGCTCTCCCAGTCGTGGCGGCTCCGACCCTAGACTCGCCCGACCGATGAGTGTGGTCGCGACAACGAACGGCGCAAACGGTGTCGCCAGCGCGGGCCTCACGCCGCCGCACAACCTCGACGCCGAGCAGTCGGTGCTCGGGGCGATCCTGCTGTCCGATCGCTCGCTGTACGCCTTGGTCATCGAAGAGGGGCTGCGCGCGGACGACTTCTACCGCGAGCGCCACGGCGTGATCTACGAGGCGATGCTCGCGCTGTACAACGAAAGCGAGCCGGTCGACACGCTGACGGTGGTCGATCGCCTGCGCCAGATGGGCAAGCTGGAGGACATCGGCGGGGCGGTCGCGGTCGATGAGCTGGCGGGCGTCGTGCCGGCCGCAGGGCACGCCAGGCGCTACGCGCAGATCGTGCGTGAGAACGCGCTGCTGCGTCGCCTGCTGAAGGCCTCCTATGAAATCCAGGAGAGCGTCGTCGGCCACCAGGCGGCGCCGCGCGAGCTGGTCGAGCAGGCCGAGAAGGCGATGCTCGAGGTCGCGCGAGACGACCGCCAGCAGGACTTCCGCGCGATCGAGGAGGTGCTGCACGAGGAGCTGGACAAGCTGCACCGCCTATCGATCGAAGGAACGTCGCTGACGGGTACGCCCTCCGGGTTCAAGGACCTCGACGAGATCACCGGTGGCTTTCAGCCGGGCAACCTGGTCATCATCGCGGCGCGCCCGGCGATGGGCAAGAGCGCGCTCGTCTGCAACATCGCCGAGAACGCCGCCGTGGAACACAAAAAGCCCGTGGCGCTGTTCTCGCTGGAGATGGCCGAGGCCGAGCTGGCCCAGCGCTTCGTGGCCTCGCAGGCGCGCATCAAGGGCGAGGAGCTGCGCAAGGGGCGCGTCGCCGAGCAGCGCTGGCCGAAGATCCTCAAGGCCTCGCAGGTGCTCGCCGCGGCGCCGCTGTGGGTGGACGACTCCAGCGACGTCGGCATGCTGGAGATCCGCGCCAAGGCGCGCAGGCTGCACAGCCAGTGCGAGGGGGGTCTCGGGCTGATCATCATCGACTACCTGCAGCTGATGCGCACCGACAGCCGCTACGACAGCCGCGTGACGGCCGTCGGCGAGCTCAGCCGCGGGCTGAAGATCCTCGCGCGCGAGCTCGGCGTGCCGGTGATAGCGCTGTCGCAGCTCAGCCGCGCGGTGGAGACGCGCCCGGACAAGAAACCGCAGCTCTCGGACCTGCGCGAGTCGGGCAACCTCGAGCAGGACTCCGACCTGGTGATGTTCATCTACCGCGACGAGTACTACGACGAGGAGTCCGAGCGTCCCGGCGAGGCCGACCTGATCATCGCCAAGCACCGCAACGGCGCCGTCGGCAAAGTCACGCTGACCTTCCAGAAGGAGTACCCGAAGTTCATGAACTACGCCGGCGAGCGATACGCGCCGTGAGCGCCGGCGACCTGATCGCCTCCGCCCGGTCGGCGGCGCAGCCGTGTCCGCTCGGGCTTTGCGACGGCAGCGGCTTCATCGTCGACGAGGCGAGCAACACGGCCTCTGACTGCGACTGCCGTGCGGCACGCATCGCCAGGCTGCGCACGGCCGGCATGGAGGGGCGCGTGCCCAAGCGCTATCGCGGCGTGTCCTTCGACCGCCCGCCGGTTCCGGAAATCGCGCGCGTGGCCCCCGAGCAGGTGCAGGCGGTCAGGCGCTACGTGCGCGACATCGACGCGAACCTCGACGCCGGCCATGGGCTGTGGCTGATGGGCGACGTCGGCACGGGCAAGACGACGCTGGCGATGATCGTCTCCAAGGCCGCGCTCGACGCCGGGCGCTCGGTGGCGATCTATTCGCTGCCGCGGCTGCTCAACCTGATCCGCGGCGCGATCGAAACGGAGGCGGGGATGGTCGGCTTCCTCGAACGCCTCGCCGCGGTCGACCTGCTGCACATAGACGACCTCGGCGTGGAGAACACGACCGAGTGGGTGCTCGAGCAGCTCTACTCGATCGTCAACACCCGCTACGAGGACGAGCGCGCAATGATCGTCACGACGAACCTGCGCTACGAGGAGCTGATCGAGCAGCTCGGCGAGCGCACGGTCTCCCGACTGGTCGCGATCTGCGGCAACGGCCTGCCGCTGTACGGCGAGGACGATCGTCGCTCGCTCAGAGACGCGCGCGAGGATTCGGCCGCCGCGCGCACCGACGCGACCGTCGCTTCGCGCTCTGGCTGAGGCGCCCTCCCTAGACTGCACGTCACATGCCCGGAATCGTGATCGTCGGCGCCCAGTGGGGCGATGAGGGGAAGGGAAAGATCACCGACCTGCTCGCCGAGCAGGTCGACGCGGTCGTGCGCTTTCAGGGCGGCAACAACGCCGGCCACACGATCGTGCGCGACGGCGAGGAGTGGAAGCTGCATCTGATCCCCTCGGGGATCCTCTACCCGGGCAAGTGCTGCGTGATCGGCAACGGGGTGGTGATCGATCCGAAGGTGCTGATCGGCGAGCTCGACGCCCTGCGCGCGCGACGAGTGGACGTCGGCGGCCTGCGCATCTCCGCGAACGCTCACCTGATCATGCCCTACCACCTGCTGCTGGACTCAGCCGGCGAGGCCAAGCTGGGCAGCCTGCAGATCGGCACCACGCGGCGGGGAATCGGGCCGTGCTACGCCGACAAGGCGGCGCGGCTGGGCATCCGCGTGCAGGACCTGCTCGACGAGAAGATCCTGAAGAAGAAGATAGTCGCGGCGATGGAGCCCAAGCGCCTGTCGCTGCGCCCTTTCGAGAAGGACCCGTCGCTGGACCTGCACACGATGACCGAGGAATACCTGACCTTCGGCCACCGTTTGGAGCAGCACATCGCCGACACCTCGAAACTGATGTGGGACCTGCTCGACGACGGCAAGAAGGTGATCTTCGAGGGCGCCCAGGGCGCGATGCTCGACATCGACCACGGCACGTATCCGTTCGTCACCTCCTCCAATCCCCTGTCGGGCGCGGCGTGCGTGGGAACCGGCGTCGGTCCGAAGAGCATCGACGAGGTCTGGGGCATCGCCAAGGCGTACACGACGCGCGTCGGCGCCGGCCCGTTCCCCAGCGAGCTGCACGAAGAGATGGGCGAGCGCATCCGCGAGCACGGCCACGAGTTCGGCACGACGACCGGGCGTCCCCGGCGCACGGGCTGGCTCGACCTGGTCGCGCTGCGCTACGCCGCGCGCCTGAACACGCTGACCGCGCTGGTCGTGACCAAGCTCGACGTGCTTTCGGGGCTGGAGCGGATCGGGGTGTGCACGAGCTACCGCGGCGCCGAAGACGCCGTGTTCGACGACTTCCCCTATCACCAGACCGTGCTGCACCACAGCTCCGCCGAGCTGACAGAGCTGCGCGGGTGGAGCGAGGATCTCGGCGAGTGCCGCACGATGTCCGATCTGCCCGACGCGGCGCGCGAGTACCTGCAGTTCATCGCCGAGTACGTCCGCGCGCCGGTCGCGCTGGTGGGCGTCGGCCCGGGCCGCGAGCAAACGCTGTGGAGCGACGAGGGCATGCAGACGCTGCTCGGACGCAGTGTGGCCGGGGCCGACCCGGTCAGCGCCTAGCCAAGGGCGCCCGGCGGCCGACGCCGCCGCCGTCTAGCCTGGTCGACGTGAGCGCGCGCCAGGACCAGGCCCCCTACCTGCAGGCGCTGTGCGCCTACGCCGCGCGCGAACCCGCGCGCCTGCACGTTCCCGGGCACAAGGGCGGCCCCGGCGCCGATCCGCAGTTGCTGGAGGCGATCGGCGAGCGTGCGCTGAGCCTGGACATACCTGCGCTGACCTACGGCGTCGACATCGGGCCCGAGCCGACCCCGTTCGAGCAGGCGCAGCGGCTGGCTGCGCAGGCGTGGGGGGCAGAGCGGGCATGGTTTCTCGTCAACGGCGCCTCGCAGGGCAACCTGGCGGCGGGTCTCGCGCTGGCCCACAGCGGCGACGAGGTGGTCGTGCAGCGAAACGCGCACTCCAGCGCCGTCGACGCGCTCGTGCTGTCCGGCCTGCGCCCGACCTTCGCCGCGCCGGAGCTCGACCCCGAGCTGGGAATCGCGCACTGCCTGTCGGCGCAGACGCTGGACATGGCGCTGGCGCAGACGCCCGGGGCGGTCGGAGCGTGGGTCGTCTCGCCGACGTACTTCGGCGCCGTCGCCGACGTGCGCGCGCTCGCCGACGTCGCCCACGCGCGCGGCGTCGCGCTGATCGTCGACGAGGCGTGGGGCGCGCACATGGCCTTCCACGAGGACCTGCCCGCACACGCTCTTTCGCTGGGCGCGGACCTGGTGATCTCCAGCACGCACAAGATCGTCGGCAGCCTCACGCAGTCGGCGATGCTCCATCTCGGCGCGCGCGGCGACGAGCTGATCGGCCAAGACGCCGTCGACCGCGCGGTGACGCTGACCGAATCGACCAGTCCGAGCTCGCTGCTGACTGCGTCGCTGGACGCCGCGCGCCGCCTGGCGGTCGTCAGCGGGCGCGAGCTGCTCGCGGACACGATGCAGACGCTCGCCGACACGCGCGCGCAGATCCGCGCGATCGACGGGCTTGACGTGCTCGACGAGCGCATGGCCGGTCGAGCCGGCGTGTTCGCCTACGACCCGCTGCGCCTCGCCGTCGACATTCGCGGCATCGCGGGCAGCGGCTACGAGCTCGCGCCGATGCTGCGCGAGCTCGGCGACGTCAACCTTGAGCTCGTCGGCCAGAACGTCGTCGTCGCGGTCTTCGGCATGGGCGAGCGCGCGCTGCCCGAGGCCGCGCGCCTGGTCGACGCGCTCGGCCAGGCCGCCACGCGCGTCGGCCTCGATCCCTCCGGCGCGAGCGCCAGCTTCGCCGCGCCGCCCCCGTGGGGCGAGCTGGCCATGACCCCTCGCGAAGCGTTCCTCGGCGCGCAGGAGGCCGTGCCGGCGGCCGCTGCAGCGGGCCGCGTGGCGGCCGAGTCGCTTGCGACGTACCCGCCGGGCATCCCCAACGTGCTTCCCGGCGAGCGCCTGACGGCCGAGACGCTTGCCTACGTGCAGCGCACGCTGGAGCTGGGCGGCAGCGTGCGCGGAGCCAGCGACCGCCTGCTGCGCACGGTGCGCGTGGTCACCGAGAACGGCCCTCGCTGAGTGCCTTACGCGTGCCGTGAGGCGGCGCGAGGACCGCGCGACGCTGCTTATGGAGAGGGGCGTACGTCGCGCAAACCCCGCGACCGATGTGCGTCGACGCTCGACGTCTCACAGCGCCCGCCGGCATCTACGCTCGTGAGGCTAGTAGCGGCAGTCGACGGCTACCTCCAACGCGGCGCACACCTCTCGCATCCGGTTGTCGCTGAGGCGACCTAGACGCTCGACCAGGACGGCCACCGAAACACTCTCGACCGAGTCGAGATTGATGGCCGACTTGCGAGGAACGGGGTCATCGCCGGGCTCGACTACGACCTCGCTCGCGAGTCTGCGAATCGTGGTGGTGCAGGGGGCAATCAGCGCACGCCTCAGCCGCGGAATGGCGGCGTCGCGTGAGAGCACGACAACGGGCCTGCGCCCGATCTCGGGCAGTTCACACCACCAGACCTCCCCTCGGGACGGGAGCGTGGACGCGCTCACGATGCCGAAGCGGCCTCACGAAACGAAGCGAGATCACCCCACGCATCGGCCTCCTCAACAGGATGCTCGTCGTACGCCCCGTATGAGACGTCGATTTCGACGGCCCGCTGACGGGCCAGCAGTGCGGCCAACGCCTTGTCCAGGAGGGCCGCGTCGTTCAACGTAGAGAGGGCACTGCGAGCGTCCCGCAGGAGCTGCTCGTCGACGGTCGTGCTCACCCTGATGCGAGCCATGCCATAATCGTAGCATTGAGATGCCACCGTTTTGATCTGACCCGACGCCCGGGGAGGACGATCGCGTGCAGCTTTTTCTGAAATGGAGACGGTGGCCAGTGCTTCGCGCTGTTCTCGCCCGCGCGCTGAAAAGCGCAGCGGGATGACCACGCGCGAGGCAGCAGGACTCGGCCCCCCCCCGTTAGCCGGGCCGAGCAGCGGTGGTCGTCGCGGCGCGGATCAGCTCCAGCGCGGCGTCGGCGGCGACGCGCAGTTGCTGTGGGTCACGCCGCACCTGGGCGAGGATCAGTCCGCCCTGCAGCGCGACGAGCGTCTGGTTTGCGAGCAGCCCTGGATCGGTGCCGGCGCGCAGATCGCCACGGGCGGCCATCGCTTCCAGGCCCGTGCGAATTCCGTCCTCCCAGCGCCTGAAGCCGTCGCCGAGCGCCAAGCGCGCGCCTTCGTCGCGCTCTGCGAGCTGGCCGGCGAGCGACCCGATCGGACAGCCGCCGTGAGCATCCCGCCGCTCCTGGACGGCGACGAGCGCGTCCAGATAACGCCCGATGCCCGCGAGCGAGTCGCACTCCGCGAGAGCATCCGCCTGGAGTGCAATCACTTCGTCGCAGGTCGCACTGGCGACGGCGCGCAGGAGCGCGTCGCGGTCGGCGAAGTACAGGTAGAGCTGACTCTTCGACGCCTGTGCTCTCTCGCGCACGTCGTCTAGGGACGTCCCGGCGACCCCACGCTCAGCGATCAGCGCGGTGGCCGCGCTCAGAATTCGCTCGCGCGTGGCCCTGCCTCGCGCGGTTCTCGGCTCGGGCGCCATGAATCGAGTCTAGCCCGCAACATGGACTGACAAGTCCATTCTCTGTTAGGCTCCTGGCAGATGTGGACCGAATGGTCCATCTTGTTCCCGCTCACGACAGGAGAGCTGATGGACGCAACCTCCAACACGACAGACAACGTAGGAATGGGCGATGCCTTCCCAACGCTGGAGCTCGCCGCGACCTCCGGCGAGCTGGTCGAGATCGCGGATCCCGCAGGCAACTACGTCCACCTTCAGCTCCGGCGCTTCGCCGGATGCCCGATCTGCAACCTTCACCTACGCTCGATCGTCGCGCGCCATGACGAGATCCAGGCGCACGGTATTCGGGAGGTCGTCGTCTTCCACTCCACCGCGGCGGAGCTGGCCAAGCACCAGGCCGACGTCCCGTTCCCGCTGATCGCCGACCCGGAACGGGAGCTGTACCGGCGGCTCGGCGTCGAGCGCGGACTGCGCTCGGTGCTGAGCGTTCGCGCGCTGCGCGCGGCGATCGGCGGTCAGACCACCGCGCTCGGGAGCCGCAGCACGATGCGCGGCGCGCTCGGACCGATGAGGCCCAACGGAGGCGTGCTCGGGCTTCCGGCGGATTTCCTGATTGCTCCGGACGGGCGGGTCGCTGCGCTCAAGTACGGACAGCACGCGTATGACCAGTGGTCGGTCGACGAGCTCCTCGACCACGCAGCCGATTCCGTGCCTGCGTGACGGCCCGGAGCGTCATCGAGCCGTATTGCCCGCGAAGGGTGACGATCGAGTGGTACGCGCTCGTGCGCTCTCCGGACGTGGCTCGGCGCCAGTGGTCATAAGCCTGCTCGACCTCAAGGCACGCTCGCTTCCAGTCGAGGTAGCGCTCTTCATCGCAAAACCTCTGCGTTTGCGGGGGTTTTGGGAAGAAGCTCTGTGCAGACAACACGGATTCGTTCTCGCGACCCGAGACCGCGGCTTCCAGCAAGTCCTCGGACTCGAGGTCATCGAGTTCACTGCACGTGCCAGAGACTCGAGGTAGCCAGTGCCCTCCGCACGCTTTCGGTACGCCATGAGCCCGTAACCCTCGCATCACGATGCGAAATACGGCCTGTCGCGTCTCCGTGTGTTAGTGGGCCGTGCAGGAATCGAACCTGCAACCTTGGGCTTAAGAGGCCCCTGCTCTGCCGGTTGAGCTAACGGCCCGGGAGGGCGCCGGCCAGACGGCGCGCCGGCTCGGCAGCGATTCTAGCCGAGGCGCCAGCACGAGCGCCGGGCAACCGCTACCCAAGGCCAGGCCGCGGCGCGCCCTGGGATCCCTGGGCTATTTGGACTTGGTCGTCGACGTCTTGGCCGGCTTGGGCGTCGTCGTCACGGCGGTCGCCTGGATGCTGCCTGAGCCATTGGCCTTGCCCGTGTACACGGTGCCGTTCGTCGTCGTCGTGAACGTTTCGCCGCCTTCGGGGTTCTTCTTGACTGCTTCCAGTTCGGTCTTCACACGCGCCCGCTGCGTACTCGGCGCCAGGCTGACGGCCTTGGTCGAAGCGAGATCGCCGACGCGCGCGTTCTTGGCTTTGTAGGCGAACTCGGCCAGCTGGGCGTAATAGGAGGCATTTTTCGGTTCGTTGGCGACGACGAGCTGCAGCACCTGCACAGCCGAGGACGGCTGGTTGAGGCCTTCCGGGCCGTACACGCGCACCATCAGCTTTGCCAGTTCGGTGCTCGGCTTGGGCGGGTTCAGCGCGAGATAGCTTTCCCACGAGCGCGAGGCCTTGGAGAACAGTTCCTTGCCCTTCGCCGTGGGCGCCCCGGTGGCGGCGTTGACGTTCGCTTCGCCGCCCGCTTCGTGCAGTTGCGCAAGCGTCAGTTTTTCCCAGGCCGCGACGTTGTTCGGCTGCTTTTTGATCGTCTTTTCGTATTTCTCGATCTGACCGGCGAAGCTCGTGCCGCCCGAGCCTTCGTTTTCGCCGGCCACGTTGAGCAGGCCGCCACCACCGCCGCCGCCGGTGCCGATTCCAAACAGGATCAGGCCGCCGCCGATCAGCGCGGCCAGGCCGATGTAGATCACCTTGACCGCGCGGCGGCGGTGGCGTCCTCTCAGATCGAACAGCATCAGTCTGTGTGGTCCGGGTCCACGTGGTCGATTATCTGCTGCACGCTCGGCTCCGCTGGGTGATCGTCTGGGGACGGCGCCGGCTTGCCCTGCGAACCCCCGGCGCCCTGTTCTCTCGCCGCTGCCCTGCGGACGACGAGCGAGGCCACCAGGATACTCGCCTCATACAGCACATACAGCGGCACCGTCTCGAGCACCAGCGTGATCGCGTCGCCCGGCAGGAACGCGGCGATGGCCGCGCAGGCCACGATCGCGTAGCGGCGGCTCTTGCGCAGCTGCTCGACGGTGACCAGCCCGACGCGAGTCGCAGCGAGGATCGCGACGGGCACCTGGAAGACCAGGCCCATGGCCAGCAGCACCGTCGCGGCGAATCTGTAGAACTGGCTCGCCTGCACGAGCACGTTGAACTCGCTGGCGTTGAAGTTCACGAAGAAGCGAACTGCGGCCGGCAGCACGACGAAGTAGCCGAACGCAACGCCGACGGCGAACAGGAACGGAACGGCGGTCAGCAGCGGCCTGGCGATGCGTTTCTCATCCGCGTTCAGCGCGGGCAGGATGAATCCGTATACCTCATACAGGATCAGCGGCAGCGAGATCACCAGCGCGAACAGCAACGACACGGTGATCGTCGTCGTGAACGGCTCGCCGACTCCCAGCGTGACCGGGTTGTCGCCCGTCGCCTTGCGCGGGATCTTCGCGACATCCGCCTTCATCGCAGCGATCAACGCCGGCAGTTGCGCGCGCGCTTGGGCCGACACGCCGCTGCCCGGCTTCTGCAGCGCTTGCAGCGCCGCCTGCGTGTCGCGGGAGAGCTTCAGCAGGCTCTGCTGCGCGAGCACCGCCTGACCGACCGTGCCTTGGCCCTTGGCGACCTGCTTTTTGGTCTGCGTCTGCAGCGGCTTGTTGAGGATGTGCAGCAGCTCGTGGTTCTGCCACAGGCAGAAGCCGAAGACGACCGCGAGCACCACCGCGCTGATGATCAGACGGGTGCGCAGCTCTTCGAGATGCTCCACGAGGCTGAGCCGGTCCTCGTGGCCGATCGGACGAATGGCGGTCGCCATGGGCATCTGAACCTACCACCGCGCGATTGGCGCCCGGCGCGGCGCAACGGCGCCCCGCCCACGGCGCTGCGCGGCCCGTTGGCGGCGCAAGCGCGGCGCTAAAGCAGTTGCGCCTTGGCGTCGATGAAGCGCGTGAGCAGCGATGAAGCCGAATGAGAGCCCCGACATCCACCCCCGCTCGCCCAAGCCCCCAACGACGGACGCCAAGGCCCGCCCGCAGAGCGCCGAGCGCAAGGCCGGCGCCTGCACGCCAGAGCAGCTGCACGTCTGCTTCAACTGCGCCGGCGAGCTGGTCTACCCGCTGGACTGGTGCGAGGAAGGCGTTCGGCACTGGCGCATCGTCCTGCGCTGTCCCGATTGCGAGTCAAGGCGCGAGGGAGTGTTCGAGCAGTCGGCCGTCGAACTGCTCGACGACGAGCTCGACCGCGCCGCAGGCGCGCTGCTCGGCGATCTGCGACGCATGACCCACGCGAACATGTCCGAGGAAGTCGACTTCTTCGTTCGCGCGCTGGATGCGGATTTGATTACGCCGTCGGATTTTTGAGCGCACCGAGCCCGGCCGCCGGCTACGCCGGGTAGCGCCTGGCGCTCGGCACGGACCTGTGACCGGCGTCCGGACGGCCGCACGGCAACCCCGAGCCGGGGGCGGGGCGCACCCGGTGACCGGCGTCCGGCCTTCTAGTCGAGCCGGCCTCCGCTCCTGGCTACAACTTGTGAACGCTCCGGCCGCCACGACGGTTACATGGCCGGCCGTCCTGGCCGGCTTGCGCTCGTCCGAGCCGCCTAGTGCTGATCCCGAGCCACTACCTGTAGCGCTCCACCACCGCGTCGGCGACCAGGTCGAGCAGCGCCGCACGGCCTTCGGGGAGAATCGCCGGGAGCGCCGCCTTGGCCTCGGCGACGACCGCCAGGGCTCGCTCGCGCGCCTCGTCGAGCGCGCCCGTCGCGGCGATGCGCTCGCACAGCTGCTCGGCCTGCTCGGGCCCTGACAGCGAGGCGAGATCGAAGTCGGCCAGCTGCGCGTCGCGCTCGCGCGCGAGGATCAACGGGAGCGTGACGGTGCCGTCGAGCAGGTCGGTGCCGCGCGACTTGCCCGTGCGCTCGACCGGGCCGGACACGTCGAGCACGTCGTCGAGCATCTGAAAGGCCAGGCCGATGCGTCGCGCGAACGCGCCGAGCGCGTCTGCGAGCTCGGCCGAGCCCTCTGCCGCCGTCAGCGCTCCCAGGCGGCAGGCCGCCTCGAACAGCGCGGCGGTCTTCAGCTCGCAGCGGCGCAGGTAGCGCTCGACCGCCACGTGCGCGGCGTAGGCGTCCTCGCGCTGCAGGAGCTCACCGGCGGCGAGCGCCGAGCTCGCGTCAGACAGCGCCCGCAGCTGCGTCGCGCTCTCGTTGCGCGCCAGCTCGGCGAAGGCGAGAGAGAACAGCAGGTCGCCGGTGGCGATCGCCAGCTCGCGCCCGGCGACGGCGGCCACGGTCGGGCGCCCGCGTCGCAGCTGCGCGCCGTCGATCAGATCGTCGTGGACGAGCGTCGCCGAGTGCACGAGCTCGACCGCGACCGCCGCGCGCAGCAGCCGCTCCTCGCCGTCCTGCGTCGGCGGTGGGCCGCCCGCGGACTCCGACGCGAGCACGACCAGCAGCGGGCGCAGGCGCTTGCCGCCCGCGCGAATCGTCGCGCTCGCCGGCGCGGCCAGCGGAGCGCCGGCCTGCGCGGTGACGTTCTCCAGATGCAGCTCGGCGCGGATCATGCGCCTGCGCAGGCCCTCGCCGCCGCGCTGCATGATCGCGTCGACGCCCTCGATGCCGTCCTCCGCGCCGTCGGCCGGCGTGCTTCCGACCGCGCTCATCGGCGGCTCTCGCCGACGGTGCCGGAGTGGATCGCGACGATGCCGCCGGCGAGCAGCACGTAGCGGATCTCCTGCAGGCCCGCGCGCTGCAGCTCGCCCGCCAGCTCGATTGGCGACGGGAAGCGCTTGACCGAGCTCGGCAGGTATGCGTAGGCGTCGGCGATCGTTGCGCCGTCGCGCGTCCCGGCGCGTCGCGATCGCCGCAGAAGCGCCAGCGCACGCCCGGTGAGCTGCGTCATGCGCCCCAGCACCGGGACGATGCGGTCGAACCACACTGCATAGAAGACCGACAGCGGAAGCCTCGTCGGCGTGGTGATCTCCAGCACGACCACCCTGCCTCCGGGGCGCACTACGCGGACCATCTCCGCCAGGCCGCCCGCGAGATCTGAGAAGTTGCGCGCACCGAAGCCGACCGTCGCCGCGTCGAACGTGTCGTCGTCATAGGGAAGCGCCAGCGCGTCGGCCCACTCGAAGCGCAGGCCTGCGCCGCCGCCGCGCGAGGTCGCCTTGCGGCGAGCGTGCGCCAGCATTCCCTCCGAGAAGTCGCTGCCGACGACATCGCCGCCCGGCGAGACGCGACCGGCCAGCTCGATCGCCAGGTCGCCCGTCCCGGTGGCCACGTCGAGCGCATGCGAGCCCGGGCCGACACGTGCCAGATCCGCCGCACGCGCGCGCCAGCGGTGGTGCAGCCCGGCGGTCATGGCCGTGTTCAGCAGGTCGTATACACCGGCGATGCCGTCGAACATCGCACGAACCTGAACGGCCTCCAGACGGCCCGATTGCGCGGCGTGCGCCGACGGCTCGCCCGCGGCGTCGGTGACGTGTCGCGCCCCGTCTTCGCCGCTCGGTCCGGTTGCAGCGCCGGCGCCTTGCTGGGCGGGCATGACGCGACGCTACTTCAGTTGCGTCAGGAAGGCGACCACCGCATTGAACTTCTTCGGCGGCAGGTTCTTGAACGACGGCATCGGCGCGGTCGGGTTGACGAGCGTGCGTGCGATTCCCTGGCGCGCCAAGCGTCCGCCGATCTTCGTCAACTGCGGGCCCGGACCGTCGTTGCCGTTGTCGCCGATCTTGTGACAGGCCAGGCAGCCCGATTGCGCGACCACCTTCTTGCCGGCTTCGTATTCGGCGAGCTGCTGCCCGCCGGCGTTGAGCACCGACTGCGGCGTCTTCAGTTCGATCGCCGTCGGCGAGCCTGCGTTTGCGCCCGAGTACGTCAGGAAGGCCATCGCGCCGATCACGGCGATTCCCGTCAGCGTGGCGATCGGGCGGCGCTCCGGACGACGCTCGGGGCTGCGGTCGTAGAACGGCAGCAGGAACAGCAGGATCATGCCGAGCGTTGGCACGCCGATCGTCGCCAGCGGCACGAGGCTCGGCGGCTTGACCACGCGCAGGACCTCGAAGAGGAAGAAGAAGTACCACTCCGGGCGCGGCACGTACGTGGTCGTCGTCGGGTTCGCCTTGGAGCCGAGCTCGGCGCCGAGCACCAGCGACATGGCGATGATCACCGCCATCACCACGCACGCCATCGCTCCGTCCTTGGCCACGGCGTAGGGGAAGAACGGCTTGCCCTGCGCCTTCAGGATCGAGTAGTCGCGGAGGTACTGCTCCTTCTCGCGCTGGTTCATCGCGCGCTAGACCTCCGCCTCGAGCAGCTCTTGGCGCTCTTTGGCCTTCGACCACGGCGGCGCGGTCGTGCCGAGCTTGGCAACGAGGTACAGGTGAAAGCCGATAAGCGCGGCCAGCAGCCCGGGTATCAGCAGCATGTGGATCGCATAGAAGCGCGACAGCGTCGTCGCGCCGAATTCCCCGCCGCCGCGCAGGAAGTCGCTCAGGTACGGGCCGATCAGCGGCCCCGTGCCGTTGATGTTCACGCCCACGATCGTCGCCCAGTAGGCGCGCTGGTCGAACGGCAGCAGGTAGCCGGTGAACGACATGACCATCGTCAGGATCAGCAGCACCACGCCGATCACCCAGTTGAGCTCGCGCGGGTACTTGTAGGCGCCGAAGAAGAACGTTCGGCCCATGTGCAGGAAGATCAGGATCACCATCACGCTCGAGCCCCACTTGTGCATGCCGCGCACGAACTGCCCGAGGAAGACTTCGTTGGTCACGTGGCGGATCGACTCGTAGGCCCCGCCGGCCGGGTCCGGGCGGTAGTACATCGCCAGGAAGACGCCCGTGACGGCTTGCGAGAGAAACGCGAACATCGTCGCCGAGCCCAGCGTGTAGAACCAGTTGGTGCCCTTGGGCACCTTGCGGAACAGCAGCCAGCGCCCGGCGCTGCTCAGCGACGTGCGTTCGTCGACCCAGTCGACGACCGTGATCCCCGCCTCCTTGCCCAGATCCAGCGGGCCGGCCTTGCCGTTGCCCTCGCCCGGGCGTGGCGGCGGAGCCTGCAGGGCGGCCGGCAGCGGTGGCGCGGGGAGCTTTGGCAGCTTGGGCACGCGTTCCTCTCCGGCCTACAGTTTGCGCTCGGTCGGGCGCGAGGGATAGAGGTACTGGCCGATGCCGTCCAGCGGCTCGCCGGGGTCTCGCGGGGAGAAGCGGTGCAGCTCGGAGTTGACGCTGAAACGCGGTCCGATCTGCACGTTTTCACCCTCCACGCGCGTGTAGAAGCGATCGAGCGGGCGCACCGGCGGACCGCCGACGCGCCTGCCGAGCAGGTCGTACACGCCGCCGTGGCAAGGGCAGATGAAGCGCTCGGCCGCGTCCACCCAACGCACGGGACAGCCCAGGTGCGCGCAGCGGCTGGAGATGGCGATGTACTTGGAGTCGCGGTCGGCCGCGTCGGTGTCGATCTTCGGGTTGAACTTGCGCACATAGGCCGTCGAAGTGCCCGCCTCGCCGATGCCCGGCGTCAACGTGACGACGACCGGCATGTAGTTGTCTTCGCTGAACTGGCTGGCGACGCCGACCGTCTGCCAGGTGTGCGGCGTTTTTTTGAAGATCGGCCCGATCGCGAAGCCCAGCGCCGGAAGCGTGAACGCGCCCGCGGCGATCGCCCCGGCCGTGTGCGCGCTGCCAGTCATGAAACGCCGGCGCGTCACCGTCTCGCCCTCGAAGGCGCCCGGGATCATGCGGTCGGCGGTGTATTTGGACTTGTGCTTGGAGTGCTTGTCGGACACCGACAGCGAACAATATCGAGGCGCGATTCAGGGCGTGCTCGGCGCGGCGAGCCCGCTTGTGCGCATCGCCTCGATCGCCTCCGCGGACCCTGCCGCCACGAGCTCCTTCGCCCGCCGGTGCTGCTCGCTGGCTCCCCAGCCCACAGCGCGCGCGCCGGCCGTCCAGATCGCGTCCGCGAGCTCCACGTCTCCGGCGCCCTGCGCGAGCGCGCTCAGCGTGATCGTGTCGGCCAGCTCGGCGACCGCCGGCGTGTCGCCCAGCGCCACCAGGCGCGCCAGCCCGATCGCATACAGGCGATCGCCGGCCAGCACACGCAAGTCGGCCTCGGGCGTGCGCACCACGCGAGGCGAGCCGTAATGCAGCAGGTAGCCCTCGTAGATCGCCTCGACCAGCAGCTCGTACTCCTCGCGAGCGCCCTCCGCGCGCGGCCCGCGCGCAGCGACGCGTGCGGGGCTCTCGCCGCCCGCCTGCGCGCTGGAGCCAGCGATGCCGTCGCCGCCGTCCACCAGCGAGGCGATCAAACCGCCCTCCTGACGCAGCAGCGCGCAGAGGCGGGCGAGCACCGGCGTGTCGCCGGCTAGCACGGTGGTCTCCAAAACCGCGACGTAGGTGGTCTCACGCGCTCGCTCCGACGCCGTGCAGGCTGGCGAACGCCGCCCTGGCCGCTTCCACGGTGCGCTCGACGTGCTCGGCCGTGTGCGCCAGCGAGGGAAACCACGCCTCGAACTGCGACGGCGGCGGGTACACGCCGCGCGACAGCAGCTCGCGACACCAGCGCGCGTACGCGTCCAGATCGCAGGCCTGCGCGCCGGCGAAGTCCGCCGGCGCCTGCTCGCTGAAGAACACCGTCAGCAGGCCCGGCGCCGAGACGACCTGCACGGGGTGGTCGCCGGCCGCCTCGCGCAGCCCCGCCGCCAAGCGCTCGGTCGTCGCCGCCAGGCGCGCGTAGGCCGGTTCGTCGAGCAGCTCGAGCGTCGCCAGGCCGGCGGCGACGGCCAGCGGGTTGCCCGAGAGCGTGCCCGCCTGATAAACGTCGCCCGCCGGCGCGAGCTCGCGCATCAGCTCGGCTCTGCCGCCCAGCGCAGCCGCCGGCAGCCCACCTCCGATCACCTTGCCCATGATCGTCAAATCGGCGCCCACGCCCGTCAGCTCCTGCGCGCCGCCGCGCGCGACGCGAAAGCCGCTGATCACCTCGTCGAGCACCAGCAGCGCTCCGCTCGCGTCGGCGCGCTCGCGCAACAGCTCCAGAAAGCCCTCGCGCGCCGGCACCAGGCCCATGTTCGCCGGCAGCGGCTCGGCGAGGATCGCCGCCAGCTCATGGCGCTCGGTCGCCGCGACCAGTGCGTCGGCGTCGTTCCACGGCACGACGACCGTGCCCGCGGCGGCGCCCTGCGCCACGCCCGGGCTGGACGGCAGCGCCTGCGTCGCCAGGCCCGAGCCCGCCTGCGCCAGCAGCCCGTCGACGTGGCCGTGGTAGGCGCCGGCGAACTTCAGCACGTGCTCGCGGCCGGTCGCCGCGCGCGCCAGGCGGATCGCCGTCATCGCCGCCTCGGTGCCCGAGGAGGTCATGCGCAGCATCTCCACGCGCTCCATCCGCGCCACCACCGCGGCCGCCAGCTCGACCTCGCCTGCGGTCGCCGCGCCGAAGCTCGTGCCCAGCGCGGCGGCTTGCTCGATCGCCGCGACCAGGAGCGGATGCGCGTGCCCGTGGATCAGCGGCCCCCACGAGCACACGTAGTCGATGAAGCGGTTGCCGTCGACGTCGACCAGCTCCGCGCCCTCGCCGCGCGCGACGAAGATCGGGTCGCGCCCGATCGAGCGCATCGCGCGCACGGGCGAGTTCACCCCGCCGGGCAGCAGCTCCACGGCGCGTCGGTACAGCTCGGCCGAGCGACTGTCACGCAGCGATGCCATCAGCCGATCAGCAGATCGCCCGGCACGCTCGCGAGGAGCGCCTCAACGGCACTCCTCATCCATATTTCCTCTCCCAGTCCTTGAAGTCGTCCGTGAAATACAGCAGGCGGACCTTCTTGAACTCCGTGGACGAGTACAGCGTCGCGCGCTCTGAGATGCCGGTTTTCTCGGCGATCGCGTCGAGCACCGCGTCGCACTCCTCCTTGGAGCGCCCGTGCGCCATCGTGAAGACCGAATAGGGCCAGTCGGCGTACGTCGGGCGCTGATAGCAGTGAGAGACCCCGCGCACGGCGGCCATGCGCCGGCCGATGTCCGCAATCTGCTCGTCGGGCACCTTCCACACGCCCATGCCGTTGGCCGAGAAGCCGGCGCGGCGGTGATAGAGGATCGCCGCCACGCGGCGCAGCAGCCCGCGCTCCTGCATCGCGGAGAGGTGGTCGAGGAGCGCCTGCTGGGACATCCCCAAGGCCGCCGCGGCGGGCGCGTAGGGCTCTGAGACGACCGGCATGTCGCCCTGCAGCGCGCGGATGACGGCGATGTCGCGCTCGTCGTAGGGCTGCGGGTCCAGCTCGATCGGCTCTTTGGCCTCGACGGCGCTGGCCAGCGCCTGCGTGTCGCCCTCCATCTCCAGGTCCATGCGGATCTTGAACAGCTTCAGCGTCGGCAGCTGGCGCACCGACTCCGCGCCCGCCCTGCGCGCCAGCACCTCGAGCGTTCCCTCCAGGCCGAGCCTGGAGTCGGGCTCGGTGGCGATCGTGAACCACAGGTTGAAGTCGTGGTTGCGCAGGTAGTTGTGCGAGACGCCCGGGTGCTCGTTGATCACCTGCGCGGCGCGGTGCGGATGCTCGGCGTCGACCTTCGCCGCGACGAGCATCGAGGAGTATCCGAGCGCGCGCGTGTCGAAGATCGGCGTGACCTGGCGGATGATCCGCTTGTCCAGCAGGCGCTGCACGCGGCGCATGACCTCGCCCTCTGAGACCTCCGCCAGCGACGCCACGTGCTCGTAGGGTCGAGCCGCGAGCGGGAAGCTGCCCTGCATCAGGTTCAGCAGCTTGCGATCGAGATCGTCCAGCGGGATCGCCGCGCCGTCCTTGCGGCTGCGCAGCTTGGGGATCGCCGTCGTCGCGCGCGTGTCGTCGGCCACGTCGGCGAGCGGCGTGTCGGGCGTCGGCGTCTCGGCGATCGTCGGCTCGGGCTCGGTCATGCCCGCTGCGCCAGCCATCGGGCCGCGTCCTTGGCGTGGTAGGTCACGATCGTGTCCGCGCCGGCGCGACGCAGCGAGGTGAGGATCTCCAGCACCGCCACGCGCTCGTCCAGATAGCCCGCCGCGGCGGCCGCCTTGACCATCGCGTACTCGCCGCTGACGTTGTACACCGCCACCGGCAGGCGCGTCTCGCGCTTGACCGACGCGATCACGTCGCCGTATGCGAGCGCGGGCTTGACCATCACCATGTCCGCCCCCTCCTGCACGTCCAGGAGCGCCTCGCGCACCGCCTCCTCGCCGTTGGCCGGGTCCATCTGATAGCCGCGGCGGTCGCCGAACGAAGGCGTCGAGCCGGCCGCGTCGCGAAACGGCCCGTAGAAGGCCGATGCGAACTTCGCCGAATAGGCGAGGATCGGCGTGTCGGCGAAGCCCTCGCCGTCGAGCTCGCCGCGGATCTCGCGCACGCGCCCGTCCATCATGTCCGACGGCGCGACCAGGTCGGCGCCCGCGCGGGCCTGGCTGACGGCCGTGCGCGCGAGCAGCTCCACGCTCGCGTCGTTGTCCACGGCGCCGTCCTCGCGCAGCACGCCGCAGTGGCCGTGGTCGGTGTACTCGCACAGGCACACGTCGGTGATCACGAGCAGGTCGGGCTGCGCCTGCTTGATCGCCGCCGTCGCAAGCTGCACTGCGCCCTCCTCGTCCCATGCCCCCGACCCCTGCTCGTCCTTCTCCGCCGGCACCCCGAACAGCATCACCGCCGAGATGCCCAGCGCCGCCGCCTCGCGCGCCTCCTCGACAGCCGCGGAGACCGACAGGCGCTCGACGCCGGGCATCGTCGCGATCGGCTCCCGCTGGGCCGCGCCAGGTCGCCCGGCGGCCTCGGCGACGAACATCGGCAGCACGAAGCGGTCGGCCGTCAGCTCGGTCTCGCGAACGAGCCCGCGCAGCGAAGCCGACGCGCGCAACCTGCGCATGCGCGTCTGTGGAAACGCCATAGACGTCTCAGGTTAGAGAGTTCTCGACGCGCGGCGCGCGACCGGCGGCACCGCCAAGCTCGCGTCGGCTAGCGGTGGGCCTGTCGCAGGCCCACACGCGCGAGCGCGCCGAAGACGAGCATGAGCACGGCCAGGTGGACGAGCGGAAGGCCGATCGACGGCGACGCGTCGTTGACGGCGGCGTCGAGCGCCTGCAGCGCGGCCTTGAACGGGAACACGAACGAGACCACGTCGATCGCGTCGCTCAGCCCGGAGCTGACCGCGCCGCCGGGCACGAGCGCAAGGAAGGCAAGTGGCAGCGACAGCAGGAACGCCAGCAGCGACGCGGCGCGAACCTCGCGCGCTAGCGCGCCGATGGCGACTCCCAGCGCGGCGAAGGCAGCCGCACCGACGGCAAGCGCCGCAAGCCATAGCCCCACCCGACTCCAGTCAAGCGAGACGAACGCGCCGATCCCGGCCAGCATGGCGAAGGCCAGCGCAAACGAGCAGCCCGCCGCCAGCAGCGCCTTCTCGGCGAGCAGCGCCGAGCGCGACGCCAGCCCCCGCACGAGCCGCTCCAGCGTGTGCTCCTCGCGCTCCAGGGCGACGCCGCCCGACGCCAGCAGCACGCACACGAACATCAGCGACACGCTTACCGCCACGACCACGGCAAACGTGTTCAGCGGCGTGCGCCGGCCGCTTATCAGCGTCGTCTTGACCTGGATCGGCTGGCCGATCGTCGACAAGACGTTCTTGGCCAGGTTGAGGTTCTGCGCGGCAAAGCGCGCGAACGATTCGATCCGCTGAAGCGCTTCGCGATCGGCGCCCGGCGCCATGCGCGCGATGACGCCGTGCAACTCCTCGGGGATCTTGCCCAGTCCGATCAGGTCCGGCGCGCCGAGCACGCCCAGGTTGCGACCGCTCAGCAGCGCCGCGATCGCCTGCGACGCCGCGCGCTGGATCTGTTCGGAGAAGCCGATGTTCGCCTGCGCGAGAGCCGCGTCGATCTGCGACTGCACGAGCGACTGCTCCAGCGCATTGCCGTTGTAGAGCACTTCCAGCTGCGCCTGTTTCAATCCCGACCGCAGCCGCGCCGCGACATTCGCAGGGATCACCACGGCCGCCAGCACCTTGCCCGACTTGACCTCTCGCACGGCCTGCGAGCGCGACGCCGCCGGCACCGACTGCACCTGCGTGAAGAGCTCTTGCGCGTAGCGGCTCACCGGCACGCGCTCTGAGCCCACCTGCACCGTCTGACCCGGCGGCGTCTCGTCCACGATCGCCACCTTCGCCTTCCCCGGCGACCGCGAGATCGCCAGCCCGATCAGCAGCGCAATCGCAATCGGGTACACCACCAGCACCCCCACCAGCAGCCGCGAGCGGCGCAAAATCAGCAGGTCCTTGACGAGCAGCGCTTTCACGACGCACCCCACCCCGCGCTGGGCTCCGCACAGCCGGCCCGGACGGCCGGCCAAGTAACGGCCCTGGCGGCCGGAGCGGTCACAAGTTGTACCCAGAAGCGGAGGCCGGCTCGGCAAGAAGGCCGGATGCCGGTCAGAAGGCACGCCGCGCGCCGTGGAGAGGCAGACCGGAGGCCGGCTCGGCCAGAAGGCCGGATGCCGGTCACATGGTTGACCGCGCGCAATGCACAAGCCCTCACGAGTGCCCCCGCTCGCGCAGCAGCGCAAGGAACGCCGCCTCGAGATCGTCAGCCGCTGCGCCGCCGCCCGCCGCCCCCAGCAGCTCCCCCGGCCCCCCATCGAACAGCACCTCCCCGTCGGCCAGCACGATCACTCGGCTGGCGTAGCGGCGCACCTCGCCCAGATGGTGCGTGGAGAACAGCACGCTCGTCCCCTGGCGGGCGAGCAGGCCGACGAACTCCCACACGCGGGCGCGCTGGCCGGGGTCCAGCGCCGAGGTGGGCTCGTCGAGCGCCAAC
>Ga0207671_10000489_pt1 | contig 53805 bp, 48 predicted proteins | sample KBSC24metaG_FD_184352 | JGI IMG/M metagenome (GOLD analysis project Ga0207671, IMG submission 184352) | Corn rhizosphere microbial communities from Kellogg Biological Station, Michigan, USA - KBS C2-4 metaG (SPAdes) (version 2) | ecosystem: Host-associated > Plants > Roots > Rhizosphere > Soil... | reverse complement strand
GGCGGCGGAGATGGCTCGGGGGGTGGCGGCTCGGGCGGTGCGGGGGGCTTTGGGGGTTGGGAAGCGGGGGCGGTGATTTGGGGACAACCTCACGGCCCCGGCTTCGCCCGCATGCGCCCCGGACTCACCAAAGCCCGCACCGCCGCTCGGCTGCTCGCGCGCCCCAGCAAGGCCCGCGAGCCCTCCCGCAGTACCAGCGCGCCCCAGAAGGCCGCCACCGCCGGGGCCGAGTGCGTCCGCCGGTAGAGCCGGACCCGGTTCAGCGTCAGGAGCGTCCAGAGCTTCGGCGAGACGGTCGCCTCGCCCTCCAGGTGCACCGCGATCGCGTCCGGGGCCAGTCGGGTCGCGAGGCCGCGTGATCCGGCGCGCAAGGCGTACTCCGTCTCCTCCGAATAGAGAAAGAAGGATTCGTCCCATGGGCCGCACACCTCGACGCACTCGCGCGACAGGGCCATCAGCGATCCGGCCACCCAGTCGGCGCGCGTCGGGCCGCGATACGCACGCGGGTCTGCCACCTGCTCGCCGAGCGCCGCGAAGCGTCCCGAGCGGTGCGCGCCGAGCACCATTTCACCCAGCAGGCGCAGGGGGTTCGGCTCGCGTCGCAGAGTCCTGATCATGCGGCCGGTGCCGTCGAACAGCAGCGGCGCGGTGATGCCGGTCCCCTCGCGCTCCAGTCCGCGCACCAAAGCCGCGCCGCAGCCGGGCTTCATGCGGATGTCCGGGTTGCAGACCAACACCGCGTCGGTCTCTTTGTCCAGCGGGCCGACGGCCTCCAGTGCCGCGTTGATCGCGGCGGCGTAGCCGGCGTTGCGGCCCGTCTGGACCAGCAGCGCGTCGGGAGCCTTCGTCCGCACCAGGTCCGGCGTGCCGTCGGCGGAGTCGTTGTCGGCGACCACCAGCCGCCACCGCAGCCCGGCCATCCCGGACTCCAGCGAGTCGAACAGCCCCGTCAGCACATCGGCGCTGTTCCACGTGACCACGACCAGCACGGCGCCGGGCAGCTCCCCGGCCGGCAGCTCCTCACCGGACGACTGCATCAAGCACCTCCGTCAACGCCGCGACCCACCGCTCCATCCCGAACTCCGCCACGGCCAACCGCCGCGCCTCGCGCCCCATGGCCTCGGCGCGCTCCGGATCGGCGATCAGCTCCAGAATCTCCGCACGCAGCGCCGCCGCGTCATGCGCCGGCACGAAGGCGCCGTTGACGCCCTCCTCCAACGCATCCCGCTGCCCGTCGACCCGCGTACACACCACCGCACGCCCCATCGCGAAGGCCTCGATCATGCAGCTGATGCCGTGATCGGTGTCGCTGGGATGCAGCGGGAGCACGACGAAGCGCGCCCGCGCGTAGAGATCGCGCATCTCGACCGCCGACAGCGGCCCGAAGGTGACGCCCTCCGGGAGCCCGACGCGCTCACCCCGATCGCCGAGCTCAGCACGCCACCGGTCATCCATCCCGGCGATCAGCGAACCCGCGATATGACATCGGACGCCGGTACCGTCGAGCGCCGCGATCAGCGTGGCGAAGTCCCGCATCTCGCGGCCCGCGGAGCAGATCATGACAGAGTCCTGATCATCGGCGTCCGGCTTCGCCAGGTCGGGGTTGAAGAACTCGGTGTCCACCACCCACTTCGGCGAAGCGATCCGCTCCGGCGGCACGCCGAGCTGCTTGACCGCGAACTCGGCTTGAGCGGTGGGCGGCAGGACCAGCGTCGTGATCCCCGGCCACCCGAAGCGCAGCAGCTTCGCCTTCATCCCGGTCGAGATCCAGCTGTAGAGCGTGACGAGCGGAGCCCGTTTGCCCCGCCGCGTGAAGCGGTACGCCAGCGCCAACGGCAGGCTCGCCGCCTCAGCGCCCCACGCGAAGATCGCGTCGTACTTCTTCCGGACCCGGAACGCCTCAGCGGCGAAGGCCAACGGAAGCGGAAGCTTGCCGTAGACCGCCCTTCGCAGCTTCGACGGGCCGGTCACGAACCGCTGATCCAGCACCGTCAGGTCGTAGGGCAGGTCGTACAGCCACACCTTGGGGCGCTCCCCCGCCTTCGCCTGTTCGGCGACCTCCTCCAGGTAGGGCGGAAACCAACCCGCCGACACCATGACCAGGATCCGCTTCGGACTGTCCGTCACGGGGCCATGCTCGCAAAGCCGGGAACACCCCCACAAGAGCGTTAGAACCCTGACAGGACGCGTGCGGAATCCGATGCGATACTCGGCAATCGTGGTGTCAGTGGTCATCCCCGCGCACAACGAGGCGAGCGTGGTCGGACGTCTGCTCAGCGGACTTCTGGCCGGCGCGGCGCCCGGCGAATTCGAGATCTGGGTCGTCGCCAACGGCTGCACGGACGACACGGCGGAGATCGCCGGCGCGTTCGCGGACGTCAAGGTGCTGATTACTCCGCAGGCGAACAAGCACGCCGCCATGCGCCTGGCCGACGAGCACGCCGAAGGCTTTCCGCGCCTGTATGTGGACGCCGACGTCGAGCTCGGTTCCGAGGACGTGCGAGCGCTGGCTGCGGCGTTCGACGATGCGGACGTCCTGGCGGCCGGTCCGTCGCGTGCACTGCCGAACGAACGGCGGCCGTGGACCGTGCGGTGGTTCTACGACGTGTGGGACGAGCTGCCGGTGGTCCGGGCCGGGCTGTTCGGGCGCGGCGTGGTCGGCGTCTCCCGCGAGGGCTGGGAGCGGCTGCGCGCGTTGCCACCGCTGCTCGGCGACGACTTGGCGGCCTCGCTGCTGTTCGAGCCTTCGCAGCGCCGGGTGGTCCCGGAGGCCACCGTGGTCGTGCATCCGCCGCGGACCGGCCGGGCGCTGCTCAAGATCCGCACTCGCGCCCTGGTCTCGACGCTTCAGGCCGCCGACGATCCCGAGCTCGCTTCGGCATCGGGATCGGCGCGGACGTCGGTATCCGATCTTCGGGCGATCGCCCTGGCCTCTCCAGTACGCGCCACGCCGAAAGTGGTGTGGTTCATGGCGCTCACAGTCGCGACCAAGATACGGGCTCGGCGCGCGGTGCGTACGAAGGACTTCCGAACCTGGCACCGCGACGACACGAGCCGGTAGGGAGAAACCCCACCAAGATCGAAGTGTCGGATTTCTGATTCCCGGGTAGCCCCGCCGCAGGGGGTGGGGAAACCATGACGGATCGTATCCGAACACCACATGCTGTCCTGGTGTTGCTGAATCTGCCGGTGCCCGACGACCAGCGCGCCTGGTCTCAGGCCGTTGCGTTGCGCGACGACGGAGCGCGGGTGACGGTGGTGTGCCCGGCGATCCGGGGACGCCGGCCCGGGACGGAGCGGATCGACGGCATCGACGTCATCCGCTTCCGCTCTTTCGAGGGCCAGGGCGCGCTCGCCACGGCCGCCGAAGGGCTGTGGACGGCGGCAGCGGCGGCCCGGGCGGCCCGCAGTGCCCTGCGGAGCTCGCGCGGCGCCCGGCGCATGCTGCAGATCGGCAACCCGCCGGACCTGCTGTTCCCGCTGGCCTGGTGGGCCCGCCGCCGAGGTATCCGCACGGTGTACGACCAGCGCGACGTGGTGCCGGTGCTGGCGGCCTCGCGCGACGGATTCAGCAAGCTGACACCTCTCTTCCTCGCCGCCGAACACCGCATGATCACGACGGCCGACGTGGTGATAACCCCTAGCGAGGAGCAACGGGCTCGGATCCAGGTGCGATACGGGCGCGATGCGTTGATCATTCGCACGGCCGAGGTTCCCGCGGAGAAACTGACAGAGGCCGACGATTCACCGCTCCAGCCCGAGTCCGAACCACCGCTCTCCCCCGATCTCCTCATCGGCTACCTCGGCGTCATCGGCGAACAAGACGGCCTCACCGACCTCCTCGACGCCGTAGCCCTCCTGCGCACCGACGGCGCCACCGGCTTCCGCGTCGAAGTCGCCGGCGACGGGCCCGCGCTGCCCGCCGCCCGCGCGCACGCGACCCGCCTCGGCCTCGACGATCTCGTCACCTTCCACGGCTGGCTCGGCCCCGGCGCCGTCGACGCCTTCCTCGGCCGCATCGACGCCATGGCCGTGCCGGACCCGGACAACCCGTTCAACCACTTCTGCGCCATGAACAAGGTCACCCATGCGATGGCCCGCGGCATCCCCATCGCGCTGCGCCCGCTGCGCGAGAACGTCCGGCTCACCGGGGGCCACGCCTACGAGGCCGCCGACATGACCATCCGCGCCTTCGCCGACGCCCTGGCCGCGCTCCTCAAGGATGCCCCGGCCGGCCGCGCCGAGATCGCCGCCGCGGCGCGCGCCACCTTCGAGGCCGAGCTCTCCTGGCCCCACCACGCGCCCCGCTACGTCGAGGCCGTGTCTCCGACACGCCTGTGACCACGAGACGAAGACGCCGACACACCGAGACGCCGACACCCCGGAACGCCGAGAGGCCGCAACAAAAAAGGGCCGGTGATCATCACCGGCCCTTCTCGTGTCCCTCAAGCCTCAGCCGAGCGCGGTAACCCCGGCCCAAGCCCCACGGTTCGCAATGTTCTGCGGCTCCCCGAACCCGCCACCGGCAACGCCGGGAATCATGAACAGGTCGCCGTTCTTGTGCACCGCCCAGATGTCCGGCAGCCCGTCACCGTTCGCGTCGCCCTTGCTGATCACCAGCGGGAAGTTCTTCGCTTTCAGCCCGCAGCCGACCAGAACCCGCGTGGTCTCGTCCCCGAACGTCCCGCCGGCCTGTCCCGGGTACCGCCAGACCTCGCCCGTCGCGTCGTCGCGCGCGATGAGGTCGGAGAGCCCGTTCGCCGCCGGGACCACCCCGATGACCGTCCGGCCGCTCCACCCCGAACCGGCGATGGCGATCGGTGCGTTGTAGCGGCCGAGCACCACCGACGAGAACAGGAACAGCTGGTCCCCAGCCTTGCCGATCAGGTCGGCCCGGCGGTGCCCGGTGAGGTCTCCGGGCGAGAACAGCTGCGTGAGCGCCGGCCACGCCGTCGTACCCAGCGGCGCGGGGACCAGGGCCATGCCCGGCTCGAAGACGCCGAGGCCGTCGCCGATCGCGTCGTACATCTGGCCGTTCTTGAAGGCGAACATCTCCTGGTACTGGCCGCGCCGCTCGTTGCCGCCTCCGGCGATGAGCGCCCCGGTGAGGTCCGTGCCCGTCGTCAACGCCGCGACCGCAGGCGCCAACGAGCCGTCGCCCTTGCCGGCCGAGAACCCCACCACGCCGTCCGCACCCATGGACAGCAGGTCGATGTTGCCGTCGCCGTCGTAGTCCGAGTAGCGGTCGATCTGCGCGCTCGCGGCGAGGAAGAAGGTGTACGTCGTCGGCTGCGAAACGGCGCCCGAAGCGGTGACCGACTCGACGGTCAGCGTGTTGGTGCCCCACTGCCCGGACCGCATCACCGGCGTGGTCGCGGTCCCGTCGGCGCCCACGGCGACGTGCGGGTTGCTGCCGGGCGGCACCGAGAGCTGACCGTTGAGCACGTAGTCGAACTCCACGACGCCGCTCGAAGTCGGCACCGAGAACGTGAACGTCCCCGGCGTCCGGGTCACCGGCCCCGGGCCGGACGACGGGAAGACCGCCGAGGTGACCGTCGGCGCCGGAACGACGTCGTCGGCGCTGGCCGCATCCGGCGCGGCGACGCCGAATCCGGCCGCCACGGCACCGGTGGCGAACACCACCAAGGCACGACGCATCAATGGCTGATCCATGCTGGAATCCCCCTGTGAATACCGCCCCGTACTCCCCGAATCCGAGGGAGCGACGATCATCGTACGTCCAGCGGACCTGCAGGCCTAGCCCAAAAGCGATCCGGCTCCCACGCGCTCCACCAACTCCACGAGCGCGGCCCCCAAAGGCGCCTCGATCCGCTCCGTCGCATAGCGGTCGCCCCGCGTCACGCCCTGGTTGACGATCACGACGGGCTTGCCCGCCTCCGCCACCCGCCGTACGAACCGCAGCCCCGACATCACCGTCAACGACGAGCCCAGCACCAGCAGTGCCTCGGCCGCGTCCACCAACTCGTTGCAGCGCTCGACCCGAGCCTTGGGCACGTTCTCGCCGAAGAACACCACATCCGGCTTCAGCACCCCCTCACCGCAGGAGTCGCAGTCCACCGACCGGAACCGCCGCACCGCGTCCTCGGCCAGATCGACGTCTCCGTCGGGGTTGATCCGCGCCGCGACGCCGTCGAAGACCGGGTTGGCTTCGTTCAGCCGCCGCTCCAGCTCGGTCCGCTCGCTGAACGCCCCGCAGGTCAGGCAGATCACCCGGTCCAGGCTGCCGTGCAGGTCGACGACCTCCGGCAGGGTCCCCGCGGCCTGGTGCAGGCCGTCCACGTTCTGGGTGATGACGCCGTCCACGTGCCCCGAAGCCCGCAGCGCGGCGACCGCCCGATGCCCGATGTTCGGCTGTGCCCCGGCCATCGCCCGCCAGCCGAGGTGGCTGCGGGCCCAGTACCGCTGCCGCGCCTGCGCGCTGCCCGCGAAGACCTCGTAGGTCATCGGCGTGTGTTTGCGGAGGGCGCCGGACGCTCCGCGGTAGTCGGGGATCCCGGACTCCGTGGACAGCCCCGCCCCGCTCAGCACGACGACCCCGCGCCCCGCCACCAGGTCCACCATGGCGTCCAGGCTCGTGGTGCGCGGGAAGACCTCGCCGGTCGGTTCCCAGGTCAACGTCGGTCGCGTACGCACCCCAATAGCGTAAGCGGCATTACGTCCGCTGGGCATCCGGCGCTGGTGGCGCGACACGCCCCGGCACGCTGGGCGTCGTCTTCCTGCGCATCATGCGCGCGGCCGGCAGCTACGGTATGTGCGCGTAACGGACATACCGCCCGCCAGAAGGGACGCCGTCGTGAGCCAGTCGCCGCCTGCGCAGCTGCCGTCGATCCTGCCGGGGCCGAGGCCCGACGACCTGAGCGAGGCGGCGCCCCTCGAAGAACGGGACCGCGCGGCCGACGCGGCGGCCCTGCGGGCCAGCCGCCGGTCGTCGATCTGCCTGTGCATGATCGTGAAGAACGAGGCGGCGGTCATCGAGCGCTGCCTGGCATCTGTGCGCGGCGTGGTCGACTACTGGGTCGTCTCCGACACCGGCTCGACCGACGGCACCCAGGACCTGATCCGCGCGGCGATGGCCGGCGTCCCCGGCGAGCTGCACGAGGATCCGTGGCAGGACTTCGGCCACAACCGGTCGCTCAACCTCGACCACGCCCGCGACAAGGCCGACTACCTGCTGCTCATCGACGCCGACATGGTGCTGCGGCAGGACGGCGAGCTGCCGGCGCTGACCGCGGACTCGTACATGATCCGGCACGTCGGCGACCCGGAGTACCGCAACAAGCGCCTGGTGCGGAGCACCCTGCCCTGGCGCTACGTCGGGTCCACGCACGAGTACCTCACCACCGACCGCCCCGACCACGAGCAGCACCTCGACGAGCTGGTGGTCGACCACTACGCGGACGGCGGCTCGCGGGCCGACAAGTTCCAGCGCGACGTGCGCCTGCTGCAGGCGGACCTCGAACGGGACCCGGACAACACCCGCACGGTCTTCTACCTGGCCCAGACCCGGCGCGACCTCGGCGAGCGCGACGAGGCGATCGCACTTTACCGGCGGCGTGCGGAGATGGGCGGCTGGCCCGAGGAGGTCTACTTCTCGCTGCTGCAGATCGGGGAGCTGCTCGCGGACGCCGGCGACTGGCCGCTCGCGATGGACGCCTTCGTGGAAGCCTGGGAGTTCCGGCCGCAGCGGCTCGAAGCGCTGTACGAGCTCACCTCGCGGCTGCGCGTCCGGGGGCAGTATCAGGCTGCTTACGCGTTCGCGAGCGCCGGAATCGGTGAGCCGCAACCGGATGACGTCTTGTTCGTGCGTCCGTGGGTGTACCGGTGGGGGTTGCTGTTCGAGCTCTCCATCAGCGCGTACTGGGTCGACGACTTCCTCGGGTCGGTACGCGCGTGCGACAAGCTGCTGGAGATGCCGGACTTGCCCGCGCTGCATAGGGAGCAGACGATCGTGAATCGCGGGATGTCCTTGCAGCGGTTCAACGAGACGCGGCGCTGACCGCCGGCGTTCCCGCGTCCGTTTCGGCCTCGGCCGCCCGCTGGACACCGGGAAGCGTCACCGACAGCAGCACCGCGACCGCCGAGAACCCCACCGACCACCAGAAGGCGGTGTGGAACGCGTCCACCGGCGCCTTCGGGTGCGCGGAGATGCCGTCTTGCAGGATCACCGCCAGCACCGCGGTCCCGAACGAGCCGCCGATCTGCTGCGCGGTCCGTGTCAGGACACTGGAATGCGGGATCTGGTGCTTCTCCAGCCCGATATACCCGGCGACCATGACCGGCATCGTCACCGCCCCGAGCCCGAACCCGCGCACGACCAGCCACACCGCGAGCTGCCACTCTGACGTGTGCGCCCCGGCCAGCGCGAACGGGATGGTCGACACCGTGACGATCGCGAACCCGGCCGAGGCGATGACGCGCGCGCCGATCCGGTCGATGGCGCCGCCGGTGACCAAGCGCGACAGGATCGTGCCGACGCCTTGCGGGACCAGCAGCACACCCGCCGAGAGCGCCGAGGCGCCTCGCACGTCCTGGTAGTACAGAGGCATCAGGAGCATGGCGCCGTACAGCGCGAACCCGGAGAAGAACAGCACAGCGCTGGACGACGCGACCGATCGCTTGGCGAGCAGCCGGACCTCGACGAGCGGACGGCTGCCGCGCAGGGCGTAGACGACGAAGCCAGCGAGCAGCGCGGCCCCGACGACGAGCGGGACGATCACGTCCGCGCGGCCGAAGCCGGAGCCCGTGCCCGCGTTGGCCAGGCCGAGGAGCAGCACCGACGTTCCCGGCGCGATGAGCAGGAGCCCGAGGACGTCGAGTTTCGGCTTGGCGGCGCCGGAACCCTTCGCGGGCACGTCGTCGATCTTCAGACAGCGCCAGGCGAGCAGGATGCCGACGACGCAGAACGGCACGTTGACCCAGAACATGTACCGCCACGACAGGTGTGTCAGGATCGCGCCGCCGATCACCGGTCCCACGATCGGGCCGAGCAGCGCCGGCAGGGCGACGTACGTGACCAGCTTCCCCAGCGACCTGCCGCCGGCCGACTGGAAGATCAGCGTGGTCATCACCGGCAGCATGAGGCCGCCGCCGAGGCCCTGGACGACGCGCCAGCCGATGAGCGAGCCGACGTTCCACGCCAGGCTGGCCCCGACCGAGCCGATCAAGAAGACCCCCAGGGAGAAGATCCACAGCCTTTTGCCGCCGAACCGCTGCAGACCCCACGTGCTGAGCGGCACCGCGATCCCGAGCGCCAGCAGGTACCCGGTGGCCACCCACTGGATGGTGGTGACGGAGGTGTCGAGCTTCGCCGAGAGGGTGTGCAGGGCGACGCTGACGATGGTGGTGTCGAAGATGACCGCCATCGCTCCGACGATCAGGATCAGTGCGGTCTTGACGACTGCGGGGTCTAGCTTCCCGTCAGCGGACTGACGACCGGATGCCTGTGCTGGCTGGGCCATGCCCCTCCCCCTCCAATAAGAGATGCGTGCCTCTCTTAAGAGAGTAGAGCAGGCCACTAAGAAATGGAAGCCTCTCTTATCTTTCGGCGTCCCGCTAAACTGAGCACCGTGACGGACCAGGCACAGCAGCCCCGGCAACGGCGGCGCGGCGAAGAACTGGAGGCCGCCCTCCTGGAGGCCGCTTGGCAGGAACTCGTCGAGGTCGGCTTCGGCAGACTGACCATGGAGTCGATCGCCACGCGTGCCAAGACCGGCGTCGCGGTCCTCTACCGCCGCTGGCCGAACAAGGACGACGTGGTCCTGGCCGCGATCCGGCACTACGGCGCGACGCATCCGATCGACATCCCCGACACCGGCAACCTCCGCGACGACATGGTCGCCTTCCTCGGAGGCTTCAGCGCCGCCCGCACCGGCTTCGCCACCATCGTCAGCGCCACCTTCGCCGGCCTGCTGGACAGCACCGGGATGACCCCCGCCGAGGTGCGCGAGAAGGTGATGACGGACCGCTCGCGCTGGTCCGAGCAGATCCTCTCCCGGGCGCACGAGCGCGGCGAGATCGACCTGGACACCATTGCGCCGGCGGTGCTGACGATGCCCTTCGACCTGATGCGGCACGAGATTCTGATGACGCACAAACCGATCCCGCCGGAGCGCGTCGTGGAGATCGTGGACGATCTGTTCATGCCCTTGGTGGCCATCAACCGGAAGGCCGGCTAGTGCGCGTCCTGATCATCGGCGGCGGCATCGCGGGCACCGCCGCCGCACTGGCCCTGCACCAGGCCGGCTTCACTCCCGCGGTTTACGAGGCACATCCGGACAACGGCGAGGACCTCGGCGCCTTCTTGACGTTGGCCAGCAACGGGATGCGCGCGCTGGGCTCGATCGGGGCGGCGGAGGTCGTCACTGGGCGCGGCTTTCCGTTGACGCGGCTGCGGTTGATCGACGCTTCGGGCGCCACACTTGCCGATGCCCCACTCGGCGAACCCGACGACCCACTGACTCGCTATCGCTGCCTACGACGCGCCGATCTCGCCCTCGCCCTTCAGGAAGAAGTGGAGCGACGCGGTATTCCGCTCGTCCACGGCGCACGTCTCAGTTCCCTGAAAGAAGACACGACAGGCATCACCGCTACGTTCACCGACGGACAGACGGCCAGTGGCGACCTGCTCATCGGCGCGGACGGCCTGAACTCGACCGCACGCTCGCTGATCAGCCCGGCCGCGCCCCGATACGCCGGACAACGGGTCTTCTACGGCTACACGACCGAGCCTGCCGCTGCGGTCGATTCACACTCCGAGGCCATCACGATGGTGCGCGGCAGCCAGGCCGCTTTCGGATACGCGTGCTCGCCCGGCGGCGAGACGTTCTGGTTCGCTCGGGTCTCCGGTCCCGCCGCATCGGCCGAGGAGATCGCAACGGTTTCCCCAGCTGAGTGGCGCGCGGCGCTCGTCCCATTGCTGCGTCCCGACAACACTCCCGCCGCAGACATCGTCGCCGCCACGTCCGACCAGCTCATGGTGACGAACGCCGTCGACCTTCCGCTGGGCCTCCGCTGGCACACGGCGCGCGCCGTGCTCATCGGCGACGCGGCGCATGCCGCCTCTCCTGCTACCGGCCAAGGTGCGTCGATGGCTCTGGAGGACGCGGTCATCCTGGCCAAGTCCCTCCGCGACTCCTCGACCACAGCCGCTGCCCTCGCCACCTTCGACCGCCTGCGCCGCCCGCGCGTCGAGAACAACATCGTGACTAGCGCGGCTCTGAGCGCGGGGCGTCCGCCGACTCCATCCAGCGATCGGCCGCCGGCGCTGACCAACGAGGAGCTGATCCAGCAGCTCTCTTGGGCGGCGCCGCTGCCATCCGCTCACCGGTCCAGCTGAGATCTGGGGTCTGATCGGGGTCTCCCCAGCGCCGTCGGCCTGCCTCATCGCTGTCAGAACCTTGCGACACAATCGCGTCGTCGCCAAGGCCTACAGGCTCGCTGAATGGAGAAACCCCATGCCCGTTCCGATGCTCCCACTGCCAGCGCCGGGCGAGGTGCTGCTGGTGAACACGTGCTACGAAGACGGCAACTCCGCCATGTGGGACACGGTCCTAAAGACCCTCGGCGGCCGCCGCGAGGGAGACGTGGTCGTCATCGGCGATGACGGCGCCGGTGCCGGGCCCGAAGTCGCGCTGCGCCTGACCGCTAGCCCCGCCTGGGACTATCTGCATGCCGGCGACTTCCCCGCCCTGCGCCCACCGGGCTTCACCGCCCCGATCATCGTCCAGGCCGACATACCCGCGGTCTTCGGCGGCGACGCCCCACTGCTCGTGGACCTGCGCGAGGTCCCCGGCCGCGGCGTCCGCGTCCCCGTGGAAAGGCTCGCAACCGTCGTCACCGGCCTCCACGACGGCACGATCACCTTCGCCGAACTCATCCGCGCCATGGACCGCTGCGGCACCTACCTCGGCGACGCGGGCGCCCCGACCAACCCCACCCCCACCGACGTCACCCGCACCGACTACCCCCGACTCCCCCTCTGTCCATCGGGCACTCTGCTGGTCCGCACCGACTTCACCAACGAAGAAGGCTGGACGAGCCTCGTGTCCGCCCTGGTCACCCTTGACGACGACGGCTATCTCTCCCCGGACGCCGACCCCGCCGAAACAAGCCTCATCGCCCGCGTCGTGAACGACCCCGCCTTCGACGCCCTCCAACCCGGCCAAGTACCAGCCCTGATCCCCACCGTCACCCGGAACGACCACCACACCACCATGGTCGCCCTGGCAGACGCCCAATCCCTCACAACCCCCGCCCACCGCCTCCTGGCCGTAGACCTCTACGACACCCCCGGCCAATCTCTCCGCATTCCCCTCTCGGGCGCCGCCGCAATGGCCGTCAACCTGGAGATCGCCAACATGGGCTTTTACGAGTACGAGAATTACGAGGACTGGGTCCACTAGCGGCGCGGCCTCGGTCTGGTGGATGAAGCCAGCAGAGAAGCTGTCGGGTTCCGAACAGCTCGGCCCACCACCCCACCCGGGCTACAACCGGTACCGCGCCACCCCCACCCTCCTCGATACTGGAAGCCACCCGACAATCCGATCCCCCCAAGGAGCAGCGCGCGGTGGCCAGGAAGATCGTCATCATCGCTGATGACGAAAGCGAGGAAGCCGACAGCGCTCTCGCCCTGGACCGGGAGATCATCGCATCAGCCGATGTCCTGATAACACGCGCAGCCGTCTTCCTCCCCGCCGACCCGCCTCGTCACGGCCGGATCGCGTTCCTGCCTGCTGAGGACGCCGGCGTCCCGACCCTGCCCGCCGCCGAGGTCGACATCGTCGAGTACGTGCCCTTGACCAAGACGGGAAGGCCGCGGAAGCATCCGAAGATCGAGGTCCGCACCGTCTCGGCGGCCTGCCTGTCCGTCGAGCAGGCACTCCCGGTGCTGGTCCAGGCCCGCAAACGCGCCCTCGACTCGCCGGATTCCGCCGTCGACCCGGCTGCCGTCTTCTGGGGCACCGCGGCACTGCTCGCTCTGCGCCTCATCGCACGCGGCCGGATCCTGCCGGGCGTGTCGCCGGCCGGCAACGACGCCTGGCGTGTGGGGCCGTTCGATCGCGAGGACGCCGAACACATGCGTGCGCTGGCGGCGCTGATGCCTCCGGCCGCCCGCGCGGTCCCCCAATCCGGTGGTGGCGGTGAAGTCCTACTTCGAGAGCCAGAGCCGCTGCTGCGCGAGTTCCTCGACGCCGTCGCCGACACACTGCCCCGCAGCCCTGCCGCCCCGATGGTGGCGCGCAACAGTGGCAACGCATTCACCGCGATGCCCGCGGTCCCCATCCCGGATCAACGCCGCTGGGCCGCGGAAGTGGCGGCAGGCATCGACGTCGGGGCCCGAGTATCGCTGCGCTTGGAGACACCCCACGACGAGGGCGCCTTCCGCGCGGTCACCCAGCTCCACAGCCTGGCCGATCCGACCCGGGTCGCCGACGTCGGCACGGTCTGGCGAAGCCTGGTCGCCGGATCCGACGCCGAAGCCGGGGCCCGCACACAGATCGATGTACTGCTGGTCCTGCGTCGCGCGGCAAGGGTGTGGGAGCCGCTGTCTCGGCTTCTGGCCGCACCGGTCCCGGCGTCTGTCGATCTGAGCGATGAGGAGGTCTACGACCTGCTCGGCGAGGCCGCACCCCGGTTGTCGACCGCAGGGGTAGACGTGCACCTGCCCAAGGAGCTGGCGCGAAGCCTGAGCGCTCAGGCCGTCGTAGTCTCGCCGAAGCGTCCAGGTTCGGCCATGCGCTCCCAGTTCGACACCGGCTCGCTCCTGGCCTTCCGCTGGGAGCTGGCTTTGGGCGGCGAGACCCTGACTCCGGCGGAGATGGACCAGATCGCGGAGGCGACCAGGCCCCTGGTGCGACTGCGTGATCAGTGGGTGCTGGTCGACGAAGCACTGGTACGCAAAGCCAGAAAGCGTGAGCTGAATCCCCTCGCCGCGATCGATGCGCTGGGAATCGCGTTGACCGGAGCCGCCGAGGCGGACGGGGAGATCGTCCCCGTCGCGGTCGACGGCTGGCTGGCCGATCTCCGGTCCCGCATCGCGGATCCCGCCGCAGCCGCCCGGACCGTGGCGCAGCCGCCAGCCCTCCAGGCCACGCTGCGCGACTACCAGATGCGCGGCCTGACCTGGCTGGACCGGATGACGACGCTGGGCTTGGGCGGATGCCTGGCCGACGACATGGGGCTGGGCAAGACCATCACCTTGATCGCCCTGCACCTGCACCGTCAGGCCAACGCCGGCACCGCGCGCCCGACCCTCGTCGTGTGCCCGACCACGTTGCTGGGCAACTGGGAGCGTGAGATCAAGCGTTTCGCGCCCGGCACACCGGTGCGCCGCTTCCATGGAGCCAACCGTGATCTGGACGCCGTCGGCGACGGGGAGTTCGTCCTGACGACCTACGGCACCCTGCGCGTCGATGTCGGACGGCTCAACGGCATCGACTGGGGTCTGCTGGCCGCCGACGAGGCCCAACACGTGAAGAACCCCTATTCGCGCACCGCGAGAGCCCTGCGCGAAATCGGCGCTCAGGCCCGGATCGCGCTGACCGGCACCCCGGTCGAGAACAACCTCTCGGAGCTGTGGGCTCTGCTGGACTGGACGACGCCGGGATTGCTGGGCACGCTGCCCGCCTTCCGCTCCCGATACGCCAAAGCCGTGGAGAGCAACCGCGACCACCAGACGACCGAGCGCCTGGCGGCTCTCGTCCGGCCGTTCTTGCTGCGCCGCCGCAAGTCGGACCCCGGCATCGCCCCAGAGCTGCCGCCGAAGACCGAGACCGACCATCCCGTGGCGCTGACCCGCGAGCAGGCGGCGCTCTACGAGGCGTTCGTTCGCGAGATGATGGCCCAGATCCAGCGCAGCACCGGCATCGAGCGGCGTGGCCTGGTCCTCAAGCTGCTGACGGCGCTCAAACAGATCTGCAACCACCCGTCCCAGTACCTGCACGAGGCTGCGGACCAGCCGCTTTCCGGCCGGTCGGGAAAGCTGGATCTGCTGGACGAACTGCTCGACACGATCCTCGCCGAAGACAACGCAGTGCTCGTGTTCTCCCAGTACGTGGCGATGAACCGGCTGATCGAACGGCACCTCGCCACCCGCGGCGTCACCACCCAGTTCCTCCACGGCCAGACTCCGGTGAAGAAGCGCGAAGAGATGGTCCGACGCTTCCAGGACGGCGAGGCCCCGGTCTTCCTCCTGTCCCTGAAAGCCGCCGGTGTCGGTCTGAACCTCACCCGGGCCGGCCACGTCGTTCACTACGACCGCTGGTGGAACCCGGCAGTGGAGGAGCAGGCCACCGACCGCGCCTACCGGATCGGCCAAACCCAGCCGGTCCAGGTCCACCGCCTCATCGCCGAAGGCACCGTGGAGGACCGCATCGCCGCCACGCTGAAGGAGAAACGCGACCTCGCCGACGCGGTCCTGGCCGGCGGCGAGGCGGCGCTCACCGAACTCTCCGACGCCGAACTCGCCGAGCTGGTGACGCTGAGGGAGGGACGATAGATGGCTGCCAAGAAAAACAGGGCTAAGGCTGTCGCCTCTGAGGACCGCAGCCGAACGTTCCCAGCCTTCGCCCCTGCCGTCGGCTCCCGCAACGCATTCGCCGAGACCTGGTGGGGCCGCGCCTGGATCGACGCGCTGGAGAACACCTCCCTGGACGCCGGACGCCTCACCCGCGGCCGCACCTACGCTCGCCGCGGCGCGGTCGAGCCGATCACCGTCACGCCGGGACTCGCCAAAGCGAAGATCCACGGCAGCGCCCCCAGGCCCTATTCGTCGTCGGTCGGGGTGAAGCAGCTCTCGGACACCGACTGGGACCGCTTCCTCGACACCATCGCCTCACGCGCGGCTCACATCGCGGCGCTCCTGGATCACGACATGCCGCCGGAGCTGGTCGACGACGCGCAGGCAGCCGGGGTCCGGCTGCTGCCCGGTGTCGGAGATTTGACGCCGGACTGCTCCTGCCCGGACTGGGGCTGGCCCTGCAAGCATGCCTCAGCGCTCTGCTACCAGATCGCCCGCCTCCTCGACGTCGATCCGTTCGTGCTGCTCCTGCTGCGCGGCCGTGGCGAACACGAACTGATGGACGAGCTGCGTACCCGCAATGCAGCCGTCGCGTCCGCCGAAGCCTCCAGCGCGAAGCACCCCGGTCTCCGAACGCACGGCACGACCGACTCGCCCTTCGCAGGAGCCACGAGCTGGGAACGTGCAACCGACGCCTTCGCAGCAGCGCCCGACTCCACGACCGCTCTAGCCGGGCTCCTCAGCATGGAACTGGGCGCCGTGCCAGACCTTCCCAGCCACCCGCCGATACTCGCGGCATCCCGCGAACCTCTCGGAATCGACCAGGCCGGCCTGCAGTCGATCGCAGCCGACGCCACACATCGGGCTCATGGCCTGCTGACCGCATACTCGGCCGCTGACGAACCAGCGCGGATCCCCGCCCTTCCCAGGCTCTCGGCCTGGCAGGACGCCGTACGGATGGTCGCCGCAGACCCGGAGGACGAGACCATGCGCGCGAATATCGTCGAAGCCCACGACACAAGCGACCTGGACCTCGGCATCGCAGCCCTGGCCTGGGGGCAAGGCGGCCCCGCGGGACTCGAGGCACTCGAGAAACCGTGGTCGCCAACCGCGACCCAGAAGGCCAAAGCCCACAAAGCCCTGGAGGACTACGCCGACGACACCCCGCCGCCGCCCCTGCGGCTAAGGCGCAACCGCTGGACCGCCGAAACCGAGGGCGTGCAGATCAGGCTCGGCACCGACGACCGCTGGTATCCCTACCGCCGAGACGCTGAGGAGAACAGATGGTGGCCGGACGGCCCAGCGGAAAACGATCCAGCAGCCGTCCTGGCCGCTCTCTTGGCGAGGTTAGGTGAGCGCCACCTCGTCGATCACTTCGATCTCGACTTCGTTGAGTGAGGCCACTGTGTCCGAATTCTCCACCGAAACAGCGGCCGCACTAACGGACGCCGGCTGGCAGCCGAGGCGCTCCGCAGACGTCGAAGCCTGGCGATCTCATTTCGAGGCCGCGGGCTGCACCATGAGCCCTGCCGCAGAAGACTTCCTGTCACAGTTCGGCGGCCTCGACGTACGAATCAGCGGCGCCGGATTGGAACGCGCCCGAGAGCCGTTCGACCTGGAGCCGATGCTGAGGCACGCCGGTCGGAGCCGCCCCCGAGCAAGCTGCGCAGTCCATGCACCACCGGCTCCGAGACGAGTTGCAGCAGGTTCACGCTGAGAGGCACCCGGGGACACTTCGAGGCCATGGACGCCGGAGGCCTACCCCTGCGTACGGCACCGATCCAGCCACACTCAGCCGAATGAGAATTGATGCAGGTCAGGGCGATGTCACCGCCCGATCAAAACTGCGCATTCTCCATCCAACCGCGGCTCAGAGGTCTGTAACCCTGACTCATGGAGTCAGCGTCAAGATTCGCGCAGGCGCTACCGAGGGTGCGCCTGTCCGAAATGAACCACTGTAGGGCGAGGAGACTCCCAGTCAAGGGCCTGACGACTACCCGCCAATGACATCCTGATCGGCCAAGGTCATGCTGGTGAGGGACGGTTTTCGCGGCAATTCCTGCAGATGAATCCATTGACGGTGTAGATCGGAGGCTGCTAGCGTCCAAATCGCTTCACAGTCAGTAGTCGAGAACGCGGGGGTTCTTGCATGCAGTTGACGGTGATTCCCGTTCGTACCAGCGGTTGGGAAATAGAACCGTTCGCGGATATGTCCGCCGCTTTCGTATTCTTCGATTCTCCGGTTCGCGCCACTGTCATCGATCGCCTGTCATGGTATGTGCTGGAGTTGTGTGACGGCGATCGGTCGGAAATAGACATCGTGTCGCGTTTCGTTGAGATCGCGGGCACAGTAACGCGCGAGCGGGCCGAGGTGATGGTCGCCGATCGGCTTCGCGTGCTGCGCCGGACCGGCCTTCTGGTCGGTGAGGAATGAGTTCCTTGGCCACCTCGGGATCCACCGCCGCCTCGGCCGCCATCGCGTCGATCGCCGAGGCGATAGCACCGATCGAGACCTACCTGACCACCGGACCTTTCGGCGACGGCGCCGCGATCGCCGGCACGGCCGCCGCCTACTACCGGGGCGCGGCCCGTGCCTGCGCTCGGGCCTGCGGCCTGGACCCGCAGCTCCTCGCGGCCGAGGAGATCGCACACGTCGAAGCGTTGCGCCGAGCCGCGACCGACGAGGCCCTACGGTTGTGCATGTCAGAGCGAGTCGAGGAGGCGCGGGCGGTCTTCCAGCACTACCTCGACGTGCGCGAGCGGGCGCTCACAGACGTCGACGTACAACGTGACGCCGATAGACACCGCGAAGCAGGCACCGTCCCCGAACCGGAATTCCCGGCCACCGGAGCCGGCCACTGGCTCTACGACCTCCTCATCGAACTCTTCGACGAGACGACGACGATCGCAGGACGCCGCGTCGGCGTCGCGCCCGCGCCGGTCACCGCCGGCCTCGAAGCCGCCCGGCAGCGCGCCGTCGCCCTGGCCCGCCGCAGCGTCCCTCGGCTCGCCGGCGACGTGCTGCGCGGCGTGCGCCGGATCTGCCTCTACCGCGCCGACCAGCCCTACAGCGGATACACCAACGCCGCCCCGCTGTTCGTGTTCGTGGCGGGCCAGATGTTCGACGAGGACCACATCGCCGCCGAACTGCTGCTGCATGAGTGCCTGCACCAGAAACTGAACGACCTGAGCGTCATCAGGGCCTTGTTCCGCGAGGACTATCACGACGCGCACAGCGCGACGGTCTCGGTACCGTGGTCGTTCGGCAGCCAGCGTGTCCGGCACTTCAGCGCCGACCGCACGTTCGCGGCCTTCCACGTCTACAGCCACCAGGCGCTGTTCTATCTCGGCATGCTGGCGACGGCGACCACCGCACAGGATTCGGCGCTCGCCGGCGACAACGCGATGCTGGCCTGGGCCCGGGCCGCGCACTTCGCCGCCGAGCTCACCGGCGAGGGCATCCGTGCCGAGCTCGGCGCAGACGGCCACCGGTTCGTCGCGTGGCTCTCGCGGGCGGTCGACGATCTCGGGGCGGTCCGGCTACCCGACGGATCGTTGCTCAGCAGCCACGCCGGTGTCCATTCCACTCCGACCGCCACAGGCGACGACTGACGCCCGACGCGACAGCCGCCGCGGAATGCCTGCGCCCGGACCGTGTCCGGTGCGCAGCCCCGCCCTGCCCGCACCCGTGATCGCACCGTTGCGATCACCCCGATCTCCCCGACAGCCGGGGTGAGCAAGACAATTCAGAGAGGTGGTACGGCATGAGCAACGTTGAAGAGCTCGAGCTGGCGCTGTCCGACGTCTTCGCTTCGTTCGACGTGGTCGTCGACGGCGAGACCGCGGAAGAGGTCGAGGCTGCCGACGTCCGCGAGATCCGCGCGAACCTGGCCTCGCTGGCGGGCTCCCGCCCGTCCGGCAACTAGTACACCAGCGGGGTCCGGCTGCGGCATCGCGGCCGGGCCCCGCGCCCCTCTTTCGTAAGGACGTGAGACGTGCCCGCCGTGAGCACCGCATCATTGGTGGCCCCGCCGGCCGCCGAACTGCTCGATCTGCTCGGGACTCTTCCGTCACCGGCGCTTCTCTACGACTTCGACGGCCTCGCCCGGTCGATGGACATCCTCATGACCGATCTGGCCTCGGTCGGGAACGCCCAGCTCAACATGGCGCTGAAGGCCTGCCACACCCCGCGCGTGCTGGCGTTCCTGGCCTCGCTCGGACTCGGTGCGGACGTCGCCTCGCCCGGCGAGCTCGAGCTCGCCGCCGCGGCCGGCTTCCCGCGGATCACCGCGACCGGCCCGTCGTTCACGGTCGCCGACCTCCCGGCGCTGCGCCGGCACGGCGTGCTGCTGGACGCCTCCTCGATCGAGCAGTTCACCGCCGTCGCCGAAGCCGATCCGGGCGGCGATCTCGGCATCCGCCTGCGCGTGCCGCTGCCGCCGGCGATCGAGGACGGCCGGACGACCTTCGGCACCGGCAGCCGCTTCGGTGTCCTGGCCACCGATCGCCGCATCCGCGCGGTGCTGGAACGCACCGGTGGCCGTCTCACCAGGCTGCACACCCACACCGGTCAGATGACGCCGCAGCACCTGCGCTACAAGGTCCGCTACCTGCTGACGGTCGCCGAGGCCTACACCGACGTCGCGGAGATCGATCTAGGCGGCGGCTTCTTCAGCCTCTACCACCGGCGTGACCAGGCACTTCAGGCGTGGTCGGACGTGCGGACCCACCTGGAGGACTTCACCCGCCGCACCGGCCGGACGATCCGCATCCAGGTCGAGCCGGGAGGCGCGATCCTCGCACCGCACGGCTACCTGGTGACGACCGTGTCCGCCGCCGAACCCGGGCACAGCGCCTTCGATGCCGACCTGCTCACGGTCGACGCGTCGGCGTGGAACTTCGCACCCTGGCACAAACCGCAGGTCATCCCGCTCACCGAGGCGCGCGACGACGAAGAGCTGCGGCCCACGCTCGTGGCGGGCAACACCCTCTACGAGAACGACTTCTTCGGCAACGACGTGCTCGGCAACAAGTTCACCTATCCGCTGCCGGCGATGCAAGCCGGCGACCGGCTGGTCTTCACGGCCGCGGGCGCGTACACGATGACGAACTCGCGGCGCTTCAACCGGCTGCCGCTGCCCGCCGAGTTCACGCTGCACGCCGGCGAGATCGAGGCGCTGTGACGGCCGCGGTGACCACCGAGACGGTCCACGCGCTCGCGATCGAACGAGACCTGCTGGTGACGATGGCCACGCTCGCCGCCGAGCAACAGGACGTCGACTCCGAGGACTGGACCTCGCTGGCGGCGGACATCCGCGGCATCGCACCGGACGCCGCGGACGAGCTCGCGACCGAGACCGGCCTCGTCGCCGCCGCCTGCCGGATCCGCACCCTGCTGCTGCGGCGCGGCCGGCGCCTGGAGGAAGCGGCCGAACGCTCGCCGGACTTGTCCCTGGCGCGGGTCCTGCCCGGCGGAGACGCGCTTCGGTACAGCTACGAGCGCAATCTGCCCACCGAGACGATCGAGCGGAAGATCGCGTCGCGGGCTGCCACGCTGCCCCAGGGCTGGGAGCGGCGCACTGTGGCGTTCAGCAGCGGCATGGCCGCGATCACCAACGTGCTGCACTCGATCGCGTATCTGCTCGCGCCCACCGAGGCGCGACCGCTGCGTATCGGCTTCTGGGGCGATTACTTCGAGACCGACCTGGCACTGGAGTACGTGTCCAGCACGATCGTGCGGCCGTGCAAACTCGGGCCGGACGAGTTGGCCCGCGCCTGGGACGGTACCCGGACGCTCGACGTGGTACTCATCGAGCCGACCCGCTACAACTGGACGCTCGACGCCGTCGACGCGTCCGCTCTGGTCAACGGCTGGCGCCGCGGCCCCGGCCGGATGCCGGTGATCGTCCTCGACACGACCCTGACGTCCCCGGCGTGGCCGACCGCCGCGGTGCTCGACGCGCTCGTGACCTCCGGCGGCGCCCCGCTGGTGATCGAGGTCAGATCCGGGCTGAAACTCGATCAGCAGGGTCTGGAGCTGGCCAATCTCGGCATCGTCGAGATCTTCCAGCACGAGCGCTCGATCAATCCGGAACTGACCGCCTCCCGGGTCGAGGAGGTGTGCCGGCTCGCGCGCGGAACCGCCGGTACCAGCCTGCCGCTCGCCTCGTCCGCGGCGCTGGACGCACCGTTCATCCTGAACGAGCGCTGGACCCGTCTGCACAGCGGTCGGATGTTCCAGCACAACGCCTGGTTCGCCGAGCGGCTCGCCGAGGAGGGCGCCGATCGGGGCTTGTTCTCCGCGATCGCGCACCCGGCCTTGGGTTCGGGTGGCAGCCGCGCGGTCAGTCCGTTCACTGTGCTGCATCTGCGCGAGGACGGCCTGGACAATCATGGGATGCTGCTGGCCGTCATCCGGCACGAAGTGGCCCGGCGCGGACTCCACGCCGTCCACGGCTCCAGCTTCGGGTTCCGGACCACCCGGTTCGAGACCATCGTTCCCCGCAAATCACGAGGTGCAGGGTTGTTCAAAGTGGCCGCGGGCGCGCGCGGCGGGCCGTCGTTGAACCGGTTCACCGATCTCCTGACCGAGATCGGCCGATTCCCGTCGATGGCAGCCCTGCGCGACGCCTACGACGTGACCCCGGTGCGGCTGGCATGAGCGAGAACGTCTCCGCCACAGCCCTGCGCGACATCGTCGGCACCGCGACCCGCCGGGAGCGCCGGAGCCTGGCCCGGTTCACGACGCTGGCGCTGACCGGAGGCGCCGCCGAGGCCTCGATCCCGTGGCTCGTCGGCGCGGTCCTGGACGCCGCGCTCAGCGCGCACACCAGCCGCCTGTCCGCCGGCATCGCCGCGATGGCTGCCGCGATCGCGGTGGGCATCGCCTCGAACGTGACCCGGCACGTGATCGCCGCCCGGCTCAAGGTGCGGGTCAGCGCGGAGCTGCGCCGCCGCGTCGGGGACCGGATAGCCGGCGCGCCGCACGAGGTCGCCGCACACATTCCGGCCGCGCAGGTCGCGACGGTGGTCTCCTTCGACGTCGACCGCATGGCCGCCTTCCTGATCGCCCGGATCCGGCTGCTCGCGGCGGTGGTGAGCATGCTGATCGTCGCGACGTATCTGGCGTGGATCTCACCGGTCATCGCGGTCGTGGTGTTCATCGGCGTGCCTGTGTTCATGTGGCTCGCCGCGCGGATCGCCGCGCCGCTGGAGGAGCGCCAGGACCGACACCGCGAGCTGCTGGGCTCGGTCGTGGCGCTCAGCTCCGATATCGGGCTCGGCCTGCGCGTGGTGCGCGGCCTGGGATCGACCGAGATCATGCGGGCCCGGTTCGCCGAGGCGTCGAAGGCGACCGAGCGCGCCGGCATCGAGGTCGCCAAGACCCAGGCGCTTCTGCTGACCTCGGGCGCGGTCCTGCCCGGCATCCTGCTCACCGGCCTGGTCTGGTTCGGCAGCCACCTCGCCTCGTCCGGCTCGTTCGCGCCCGGCAGCTTGGTCACGTTCTACGCGGCCGCGGCGTATCTTGTCGCGCCGATCACCACGGCCGCCGGGTTCGGCGACGCGCGCAGCAGCGCGCGAGTGGCCGCGAAGCGGATCGAGGCCGTGCTGTCCGTGCCGGAGTCGCCCTGGACCGGTACGGAGACGCCGGTGCCCGTCGAGGACGATCTCGTGGACGGCTCGACGCGGCTCCGGGTCCGCGCCGGAGCGTTCAGCGTCGTGTCGGTCGACGGCACCGAGGAATCCGAGCAGCTCGGACGGCGCCTGGCCGGCTTGGCCTTCTCCGGCGACGATGACGGCGACGGCAGCGCCGACGTCACGCTGGGCGGCCGGCCCTTGACCGGCTTCGACCGCGACGCCCTGCGCCAAGCGGTCCGCTATCACGGCCCGCGCTCGACGATCTTCTCCGGCACCGTCCGGGACGCACTCGACCCGGCCGGCCGGCACAGCGCCGAGGAACTCGACGTCGCCATGCGGGTCGCCGCGGCGGACGACGTCGTCGAACGGCTCGGCGACGGCCTGCGGACCCAGATCGACGCCGACGGGCGCAGCGTCTCCGGCGGCCAGCGGCAACGGCTCGCGCTGGCCCGCTCCATCCTCGGCGACCCGCCGGTGCTGATCCTGGTCGAACCGACGACCGCGCTGGACGCGGTCACCGAGATCGAGGTCGCCCGCCGGATCGCGGCCCACCGCAACGGCCGCACGACGCTCGTCGTGTCGCGCAGCGGAGCGTTCCGAGCCGTCGCCGACCATGTCCTCACCACGGCGGCGGTGTCCGATGTCTGATCCGGCCGTCACGCTGCCGATCGCCGACCCGGCCACCGTGCGCCGGCGCGTCCGCGATCTCGTCGGCCGATTCCGGGGCCGCCTGGCCGCGATCGTGGTCCTGCACGCCGCCGCGACCGCGTGCGGCCTGATCCCGCCCCTCGTGCTCGGCACCATCGTCAACCGGATCGCAGCCCGCCACAGCATCGATCTCACCGTCTCCATCGCGCTGATCGCCGGTGCGCTCACGCTCAGCGCCGTGCTCGGCTTCACCGCCGCGAAATGGTCGTTCACCCTCGGCGAGCGGATCTTCTCGGTGCTGCGGATGGACTTCCTCGGCGGCCTGCTCGGGATGCCGCTGCGCACCGTCGAGACCATCGACCCCGGCGAGATCCTGTCGCGCTCGACCTCCGACATGGAGGCACTCCAGGAAGTCACTCGGACCGGCGTCCCGGAGACGATCACCGGGGCGGTCACGACCGCGATGACGGTCGGCTTCGCGTTCTTCGTCAACCCGCTGGTCGCGTTGGGCTGTCTTGTCGGGATCCCGCCGATCGTGATCTCGACGCGCTGGTACGTGCGGCACGCGACCGCCGCCTACGCCGACGACCTGGCTGCGCGCGCGGCGGTGTCCGGAGCCGTCACCGAGACCGTCCGCGGCCACGACGTGGTGTCCGCCCTGCGGCTCAACGGCCGGCGCAAGCGCACCATCCACGACCGGATAGACCGGTCCGTGGAGACGGCCGCGGTGCCGATCCGGCTGGAGCAGCGCTGGTTCCCGGCAGCGCAGACCGGATACCACCTGCCGCTCCTGGTTGTCGTCGGCTGGGGCGCGTGGCTCATCACCCATGGGCACGCGAACGTCGGCGAGGTCGCGGCGATCGCCTTGTACATGCGCGCGATCCTCACGCCGCTCGACGATCTCATCTACTGGTTCGGCGAGGCACAGCCGGCGAAGGCGGCGCTCGGCCGCATTCTCGGTGTCACGGCTGCGGAATCCGGCGGCCGCCAGGAGCAGGCCGACCCGCAGGTGCCGCCTGGCACCGTGCGCGTCGATGCCATGTCCTTCGGCTACCGCGACGGCGTGCCGGTTCTGGACAAGATCGACTTCGCTGTCGCGCGCGGCGAACGCGTCTGCGTCGTCGGAGAGTCCGGCGCCGGGAAGACCACGCTGGCCATGCTGCTCAGCGGGATCCTCACCCCGACCGAGGGCCGGGTGTCGGCCGGTGGCGATGTCGTGCTGGTGGCGCAGGAAGACCACGTCTTCCACGGCACTGTCCGGGACAACCTGACGCTCGGGCGCGGCGACGCCACCGACGAGGACATACACCGGTCCTTGCACGCCGCCGACGCCGACGGCTGGGTACTCGCCCTGGACGACGGCCTCGACACGGCACTCGGCGAGGACGCGTACGGACCGACTCCGGCGCAGGCCCGGCAGCTGGCGCTGGCCCGGCTGTTCCTGAAGCGGCCGGACGTGCTCGTCCTGGACGAGGCGACCGCCGGCCTGTCCGACCTGGAGTCGCAGCGATTCGAGTCGATGCTCCCCGTGGTCCTGGCCGGCACGACGGTGATCCAGGTCGCGCACGACCTGGCGACCGCCGAGCGCAGTGACCGCGTCATGGTCCTGGCCGACGGCCGGGTGGCCGAGTCCGGAAGCCACCACGACCTCGTCGAGGCCGGCGGCGTGTACGCGCGCCTGTGGGCGGCCTGGCAGTCTACCGCCGAGGTACAGGCGTGACCGGCGACGGCGCACTCATGATCGCGCCCGGCGCGACCCGGCATGACACATCCGGCGACAGCGCGGACCTCGTCTGGCCGGACGACGGCCGGCGCGTGAGGCTCGGCCGTGCGGCGCTGGCGTTGATGTCGCAGTTCGCTGTCCCGGCGACCGTCGAAGCGGTCACGCAGCGGCTGGAGCGCGCGACGCCGGGCAGCGCGGAGGCCGTGCGCCGGGCCATCGGCAGCCTGGTCGACGCCGGTGTGCTGTGCGAATACGGGCTGCGGAGCCCGTCATCGCCGGCCACTGCGCCAGGGCTGTTCGACGCTCCGGTCGTGAGCGTCGCCGAGGCGGTGAACTCCGGCGCCGACTTCGTCGTGATCGGCGCCCCGTACGACCACGGTGCCACCTACCGGCCCGGATCGCGGTTCGCGCCCGCGAGCCTTAGGCGGGCGAGTCCCACGGTGTTCCGGCTCGCCTCCGACCGCGCCGGTATGTACGACGCCGAGCTCGACGCCAGGCTGCTCGCCGGCGTCGGCATCGCCGACATCGGGGATCTGGCCGGTACACCGGGTGCCCTCGGCCAGGACATCCTCGACGGCGTGCAGGACGTCGTCGCGCTCGTGGCGGGCAATGCCCAGGTGCCGGTCGTGCTCGGCGGCGACCATTCGATCACGCTCCGGGTGATCGACGGTCTGGCCGAACAGCACGAGCGCATCGGGGTTCTGCATTTCGATGCCCATCACGACTACGGCCAGGTGCGCGAGGGCGAGCGGATCAACGTGCACCACGGCAACTTCCTCGACTGGGTCGTCGGCAATCCCGCGGTGGAGTGCGTCGCGCAGTTCGGCATCCGGCAGCTGACGCCGAACCCACCGGAGAGTTCGCCGAAGCTGCGCCGGTGGCCCGGTCTGTCCGTGGCCGGCGCAGACATCGACGACATCGTCCGGCAGCTTCCCGGCGGCCTCGTGTGGCACCTCACGTTCGACGTCGACGTACTCGATCCTTCCGTGATGCCCTCGACCGGCACGATCCTGCCCGGCGGCTACACCTACCGGCAGGCCGTGGCGACCGTCACCGCGCTGTGCCGAAGCCTGCCGGTTGTGGCGATCGACGTCGTGGAGTACCTCCCCGACGCCAGTGAAGCGCCCGCCATCACGGTCGCCGGGCTCCTCGCCCGCATAATGCACCACGTCGCGGCGGCAAGGGGACAGCGATGACCAAGGTCGAACAGCTCACCTACGAACAGATGCCGGCGCTCCGGGACGCACTCACCCGGCACGGCGCGGGCGGTCTGGACGGCGTGGACGGACAGCGGATGTCCGTGATCACCCAGGCTCTCAAGGCCGACGCCATCGCGCTGGCCTGGTCCGACGCCGGCGAGGTGGTCGGGTACACGGCCAACCGCCACGACACCGGAGGCGGCTTCGAGCTCGTCGAGTGCGCCGGCGAGGTCTTCGCGCCCTGGCGCGGGCAGGGCCACGGCGGGGCGCTGATCGACTGGGCGATCGCCGAGGCGGGACGCGGCGCACAGTCGGACATGGTCGAAATCGTCGTCGACTCGCTCGGCATCGGCGATGCCCTGGCTGCGATGCTCACCGAACGCGGCTTCACCGCCTCGCAGTTCGTCGAGCTGACGGCGCCGGTCAAGGTCGGCGGACCGCAAGAGAGCGGGATCTGGCTGGAACCGATGGGCCAGAACCACATCGGCGAGGTGACCTCCCTGTATCAGCGGGCGTCGCGGCCGGAGCCGCTGGCGCGCGGAGGCGACGCCGCCATTGTCACGGTGCTGCGCCACCCCTACCTTGAGCGGGCCTTTTGTTTCGTGGCCCGCGAGGCCGGAACCGGCGCGACGGTCGGATTCGTTCTATCGCTGGTCTGGCCGGACTCGCCCACGGATCTGTGGATCGAAACGATCTGCGTCGACCCGGAGCGGGGCGAGCCGGAGTTCGTCAGCGACATCGCCGCCGAGGTGCTCCGCCGCGCCGCCACACGATTCGCCACGGCCAGCATGGGCACGAGTGAACCAATGGCCGAGGTGCTGTCGGACGCCGGATTCACGCGCCGGCGTACGTGGGCGCGGCATTCCCTGCTGCTGTGGGGATGAGAATCCGGGTTCGGCGATCAGGCACCGTAGACAGGCCGTGCCCGCATTCCATGAAACGCTGCGCAGCCGCGTGACGCGGGGCAGGTCGCGATCCGGGACGAGCCACCGGCACGAAACGCCACCAGGCATTCACCACAAGCACTCTGCCGCAAGTGAGCTGAGCAAGGATATGGAGGCATTCAGTCCGCCACAAAACGGCCCTGACCAGTAGGTAAGCACCTTCGTCGACCGGCTGGAGGAAAGCACGGACACCACGCGATGGAGCCGTGGGCGTTCAGACGGCTAATCCTAAAAGCCCACTCTGACCTGCGGTTTTACTTGTAGGACAACTTGGGTGGAGCCAAGGGGACTCGAACCCCTAACCCCCTGCTTGCAAAGGATCTCAGGGGCCTTCTTTAGAGGCCCTTACGCCATCCGTCCACAGGTCGGAGCGTTCGCCATCGTTCGCGAGCGAACGAGAATGGCCGCTGCGGGTGTCACTCAGTTTGTCACTCTGGCGCTCCTGGGTCAGGTCGTCGACCTGCGGTTAGCCGGGATCACAAAGTTAGGCCCTCTCACGTTCCACGCAACCTGTCCCGCGCCTGGTGACCATGGCTGTTCGGCGTCTAGCCTTCCGGCGTGGGGGAAATCGAGAAGAACAACAGGCGTCTGCCATGGCGCCGCGGGGACCGCAAAGAACGGGTGTACCGACCGGGGCCGTTCGCACTGATCTACGCCGGGTTGCTGGCCGCTGGCCTCGTCGCCGCTGCGGCGGTGTATGTGGTGCTGGTGCACGACGTACCGGGTATGCGAGCGAACCGTGCCGACACCCTCAAGACCGCACTGTTGGTGATCGGTGGCTCCGGAGCCCTGGCTGGGTTGTATGTGGCCTACCGCAAACAGCGCACCGACGAGGCGAACCACCTCAGAGACCAGGACAAGCTGTTCACCGAGCGGTACACCGCCGCCGTCGCCCAGCTGGGCAACACCGCGGCTGCGGTCCGGCTCGGCGGCGTCTACGCCCTGGCGCGTATCGCTGACGACTCTGAGCGCGACCGGCCCACCTGCCTGAAGGTGCTGTGCGCCTACCTGCGCATGCCCTACGACCCCGATGACCCGGCCATCGAACCGGCCGAGCGACAGGTGCGCACCACCGCCCAGACTGCCATCGCTGAACGGCTACGCCCCGACCATCCCGGATACTGGCCCGACGCCAGGATAGATCTCACCGGTTCACACCTGATCGGGCTGGATTTCAGCGGCGTCTCCGTAGGCGAGTTCACAGCGGACCGCGCAAGATTCGGCGGGGACGCCGTATTCAGCGGAGCGACATTCAACGAGAACGCCTCATTCCGCGGGGCGACGTTTAGCAGGGACGCCGGGTTCGACGAGGCGACCTTCAACGCGACCGGTGGGTTCGTAGGAGCGACGTTCAGCAGGGACGCGGGGTTCCGCAGGGCCACGTTCAACAGGTACGCCGGGTTCAGCGGGGCGATGTTCAACGGGAACGCCGGATTCGGTGGGGCGGCGTTTAACGGGAACACCAGATTCGACGGGGCGACATTCAACGGCGACGCGGGGTTCAACGGGTTGACGTTCAAAGGGGACGCCGGGTTCGACGGGGTGACGTTCAACGGAAACTCCTGGTTCCGCGGGGCGACGTTCAACATGTACGCCGGATTCCGCGAGGCGACATTCAACGAGAACGCCTGGTTCCGCGAGGCGACATTCGACCGGGTCGCCGAGTTCAGTAAGACGACGTTCAACATGGACGCAGGGTTCGGCGAGGCGAGCTTCAGCGGAGACGCCGTGTTCGCCGAGGCGACATTCAACGAGAACGCCTCGTTCCGCGAGGCGACATTCGACCAGCTCGTCGGTTTCAGCGAGGCGAGGTTCTGCCGAGATCATCCGCCAGTCTGGCCGGACGGGTTCGCCGAGCCGGCCGGGCTCGTGTGGGCCGATCCGCCTGCTGCGAGCCCGGATCCAGGACCGGCGTCATGGCCGGATCCGGACACGCGGGCGAAGACCGCAGACCCCCTGGTCGAGCCGTGAACTGCCCGCATCCGAACACGGGGGTAAGCGCGTCACCCGAGGGCAGCACTGGTCCGCTCTGCACGCTTGTTCCGCAGGAAGAGATCGAGATCGTTCGCTACCTGTGTCGCGAGATTCGCCATCTGGCCGGAGCAGGCAGAGACGTTGTCGAGGGTTGTCGTCGTTGGTCACCTACCGCCGCCCGCGCACGGCCCAGAAACGGCCCAAAAGCGGTTTGCGAACAAGCCCGTTCAGAGTTGATGCGGTGAGCTAACAGGGTTTGGACTTGCGACCCCTTACCGCCCAGGTGATCAGGGCGTCTCAATGGCCTCCGCATCGCCTGGTCACGTCGCTACCGGACGTCCCTGGGCGTCCGTCCGGTCTGGTACCGCTAGTAGACACCCAGCTAGACGTTCACCTTAGCCACGCATTACCCGCTGAGGGATGATCGCATTCGCGCAGCGCCCGCTATAACTCAAGAAATGACCTCTCCCGTGTCAGCGGTACGCCGGTGGTTCATAGGCGCCGACGACACGGGCCACAACTCGACCTCACCATGGCGTTAGGTGCGCTCCCGTCCGTAGACGTCCGGGGCCGTTCGCGCTGACCTACGCCAGCCCGTTGGCCGCTGGCCTGGTCGCTGCCGTGGTGGTGTACGTGGTGGTGGTGCATGACGTACCGGGCATGCGAGCGAACCGCGCCGACACCCTGAAGACCGCGCTGTTGGTAATCGGCGGCTCTGGGGCGCTGGCCGGCTTGTACGTGGCCTACCGCAAGCAGCGCACCGATGAGGCCAGCCACCTTCGGGATCAGGACACTGTTCACCGAGTGGTACACCGCTGCCGTCGCCCACTAGGTAGCACCTTCCTGGCCATTGCTTTATCGGCGAAACGCCACAGCGCGAAGCAGTTTTCTGCGACGATGTGGCTGTCGCTCGAAAGAGCCCGATTGATCACACGTTGTCCATCAGGAGGGGCAGGAGTGTCCGCAGCGGTAGAGGAAGCTCTACGTCGGATTGAGCACGTGGCACGCGTCAGCTCATCAAGCCTCGACTTAAGTGCGCTTCGACTGGAGTTCGTCCCGGACGGCTTAAGTGAACTGACAAGCCTCACCAACCTGGACCTCGGCTATAACAGCCTGACCGAGCTGCCCGAATCAATGGAGCGCCTCACAGCCCTCACCACACTGAGCCTCGACGGCAACGGTCTGACCGAGCTGCCCGAATGGCTTGGCAATCTCACAGCCCTCACCACACTGAGCCTCGCTGGCAACCGCCTGACCGACCTGCCCGAATGGCTTGGCAACCTCACAGCCCTCACCACACTGAACCTCGACGGCAACGGCGTGACCGAACTGCCGGAATCCCTGGGCAATCTCATAGCCCTCACTAACCTGAACCTCACCTACAACGGCGTGACCGGGTTGCCCGAATCACTGGGGCGCCTCACAGCCCTCACCGCACTGAACCTAAGCTTCAACAGCCTGAACAAGCTGCCCGAATGGCTTGGCAATCTCACAGCCCTCACCACACTGAACCTCGCTGGCAACCGCCTGACCGAGCTGCCCGAATGGCTTGGCAACCTCACAGCCCTCACCACACTGAACCTCGACGGCAACCGCCGGATCGAGCTGCCCGAATGGCTTGGCAACCTCACAGCCCTCACCACACTCACCCTCAGCTACATCGGCCTGACCGAACTGCCGGCGTGGCTCGGCAACCTCACGACCCTCACCACACTGAACCTCGACGGCAACGGTCTGACCGAGCTGCCCGAATGGCTTGGCAACCTCACAGCCCTCACCACACTGAACCTCGCTGGCAACCGCCGGATCGAGCTGCCCGAATGGCTTGGCAATCTCACAGCCCTCACCACACTGAACCTCGACGGCAACCGCCTGACCGAAGTGCCCGAATGGCTTGGCAATCTCACAGCCCTCACCACACTGAACCTCGACGCCAACGACCTGACCGAACTGCCGGAGAGGCTCGGCAGCCTCACGACCCTCACCACACTGACCCTCAGCCGCAATGGTCTGACCCAACTGCCGGAAGGGATTGGCAACCTCACAGCCCTCACCACACTGAACCTCGACGGTAACGGCCTGACCGAACTGCCGGAGTCCTTCGGCAATCTCACAGCCCTCACCACACTTGACCTCACCAACAACGGCCTGACCGAACTGCCGGAGTCCTTCGGCAATCTCACAGCCCTCACCACACTTGACCTCACCTATAGCGGCCTGACCGAACTGCCGGAGTCCTTCGGCAATCTCACAGCCCTCACCACACTGAACCTCAGTTACAGCGGTCTGACTCAACTGCCGGAAAGGCTTGGCAACCTCACAGCCCTCACCAAACTGAACCTTGACGGCAACGGCCTGACCGAACTGCCGGAAGGGCTTGGCAATCTCACAGCCCTCACCGCGCTCAGCCTCGACAGCAACAGTCTGACCGAACTGCCGGAAGGGCTTGGCAACCTTACAGCCCTCACCACACTGAACCTCGACAGCAACAGTCTGACCGAACTGCCGGAAGGGATTGGCAACCTCACAGCCCTCACCACACTGAACCTTCACAACAACGACCTGACCGAACTGCCCGAATCCCTCGGCAACCTCACAACCCTCACCGCACTAGGACTCAACCGCAACAAGCTAAATGAACTGCCCGAATCCCTCGGCAACCTCAGAAGTCTCACCACACTGCACCTCGACGGCATCGGCCTGGCCAACCCGCCAGCATGGATGGGTGAGTTTACAGCCCTCACCACACTGAACCTTGGCAGTAATGGTCTAACAACGGTGCCGACCTGGATTAACAACCTCAAGGCCCTCACCAGGCTAGACCTCGACGGCAACGGTCTGACCGAACTGCCAGAATGGCTCGGCAACCTCACGACTCTCAAGATGCTGTTCCTTGGGAGCAACGCTCTGACCGAGCTACCGGAGTGGCTCGGGAACCTGACAGCCCTCAGCATCCTGTTCCTCGACGGCAATGACCTGACCGAGCTACCGGAGTGGCTCGGCAACCTGACAGCCCTCAATGCACTGAACCTCGACGGCAACAACCTGACCGAACTGCCGGAATGGCTAGGCAATTTTCGAGGGCTTAGGGAACTTAATGTCGCCAATAACCCACTGACATGGCCTCCACCGGAGATTCGCGCTAGTGACACCGCCGCGATCATGGCGTTCCTGCGCGACAGCGCCTCAGGAGGCACGGTTCGCATGTGGTCCTCCAAGCTTCTTATAGTTGGTGAAGCTAATGTGGGCAAGACATCACTCGCTAGACAATTGACTGGCGGAACCTACGATCCTCACGAACCCCAGACCCACGGCGTCCACATCGATCCGCTACCCCTTTCTCATCCGAAAATTGCGGACACCGTCATGTCGCTAACTTTATGGGATTTCGGCGGCCAGCTAGAATATCGGGCAACACAGCGCTTCTATCTGACAGACCGCTCACTATTCGTGCTGGTGTGGAATTCTCGAACCCGGTGGCGTGACGGCAAGATCCTAGCTTGGCTTGACGTGATTACCGCCCGCGCACCCGAATCGCCCATCATTCTAGTCGCGACGCGCGGCGACGAGCCATCTGTAGCGGTGCTTCCTGAGAATTTGGACACACGTTACCCGCGTGTAGTCGGGACATATACTGTAGACGCAATATCGGCGAACGGTATTGCAGAAGTACGAGAGGCAATCCGCCTCGAAAGTGCCAGCCTTCCGCTTATGGGTTCCCCATGGCCACGATCCTGGATAGACGCAGCAAATGCAGTGCGGGGTCTACCTGGGTTCGCCGTGACCGCCAAGAAGATGTGGAACGCTATGAGCGAGGCTGGGGTAACAAATCCCGAAAGTCAGCGGGCCCTGGCGAGGGCATTGCATGACCTTGGCGATGTGGTTTTCTTCGCCGACGACCGCGAGTTGAGTCAGCGAGTAATCCTGCGTCCGGAGTGGCTCGATGCGCAGATCACCGCAGTCCTAGACAACGATGCAGCCAGAGCCGCACACGGGATTCTAAGCCGCTCGGAGCGAGACCGCTTGTGGGAAGAGCTGGACGACCCAGACCTACTGGATCGCCTGGTGAGGATGATGGAACGCTTTGACCTTGCATACCGAATCGGTGATGCTGATGAAAGCGATGATGTTGCGCTGGTAGTCGAACTGCTGGGAGACGCCCAGCCGGCGGGAGTTACTCAGTCCTGGGACCAAGCACTACTAATTCCTGGTGTTCAGCAAATTGGAATTGTCTACAAACTCAAATCGCGCCAGGCAGGCATCCCCACGTGGTTCATCGCGCGCCAACACCGATACAGCACAAATAAGCACTGGTCGCACGGTGCCCTTCTTGCCGACCGCGACCGCGATCATCCAGCTTGGGCACTGCTCATTGACGACGAGCGAGATCAGCCGACGATTACCTTAACCGTGCGGGGCACCTACCCAGTCCGATTCCTTTCCGTGCTGACAGAGGCGTTCGAGAACATCGTAAATAAACGCTACCCCGGCCTGATCGAAGAGCGACTAGTGCCTTGCATCTGTCAGGGCTTCCCAGCCGAATCATGCGGTCATGCTTTCGAGCTCGAATACCTCATTGCCGAGGCCATGGACACCGATCCTGAAAGCAACCATAAAGTGCAATGCCCGAAAACGCGATGCAGGGTCGATGCCCGAAGCATGCTCGACGGTTTACGCGGAAGTGGAATCAGTAAGGATATAGACACGCTCCTGAAAGTCGTGGCTAGTCAGTCAACTACGCTTGCACGAATCGACGCTCGGCAGCTCGATACTCTCAACGGTATCCGCGACTTGCTGACTCGGCGCACCCAAGTCGGCGTGCACTGTCCCAGCCTATTCGCTGTCGAAGACCTAGGGCGAGGCGGACTTGTACGCCATACTCAGACCAGGATCAGCCTATGGTGCGAGTGGCCCTACGGTCCTGCTGGTCCACACCCGCTGGCAGGCAACGAAGGCGTCTACACGCTGACTAGCATGCCGAAATGGCTGCGCGACTACATGCCGTTCCTGCAAGCCTTGATAACGACCCTTGGCATTGCGGCACCGCTCATGGCCCCCGGCCTGATTGCAGCTGGCGTAGAAATCGGAGAAAGAGTCAAATCTGGTTACGAGTTCGCGGACAAGTTCCTGGAAGAGGCCCGCGAGACTGTGAAAACGGGTACTGATACTGCCGCGGCTTGGACGTCATTCGTTGGGCAGGGTCCACAACATCGCGCCGAAGTTGTGGCCGACTTTCGGGCGCTGCGCGCAGCGTTGCGCCAATTGGACCCAAGTGAGACATGGGGCGGGCTGTCCCCGGTTGCGCGCCCAGAGGACCGGAAGATTGTCTACCTTTGTCGAGACCATGTGCGGGAACTCGATTATCCATATCAGGGATCCTGAAAGTCAAATAGGCCACAGCGCTGCCTTTGTCTCACCATAAAGGGGTTCGCCCGGCCGTAATTGACGCGCTTTGATGCGCCGCCACTTTCGCATAGAAAGATTAATCCAGCTGCGACGCCCATAGCGCACATACGGTCACCAAGGGTAAGCACAATTTATTTTAAATATGCGCAAGCCGTGTTCGCCCTTAGCGTCCTAGTCCAGCAGGTACTGCACTGCCGTTGCGTCGTCGTGTCGCTTCGTCCGCGGGAACCGGTCGCCGTCAGGATCGTCAGATTCGATGGTGCGGACGTGCGCAATCAAGTCACGCGGCCCTAGTTTCTCCAGCAAATCGAGGTAGGCGGGCCACTCGTACAACCCCATCTGATCGACTGGTCGCGTCGCGCCGTCAGAAAAAACGGCCATGCGCCGCACAGCAGATCTGTCATACGACTTAGTCAGGGCATGGTATGCCGCGCCTGGATCGTTCGATGCGACCCACCAGCCATCAGCGCGGTTTCGTGTAGCTGTCTGAGCGTCGACCAGGCGCGAAAGCGCGTCTTGGTGAGCGGCGGTACCGAACCGCAGCCCTGCCAGGGCAACAGGTTCAGGTGCGGAGTGCTGCTCAATCGACAGGTCGCACGTAACTTGCGGACCCTCCGTTGCCAGGTCTACGACCACGACAGCATCCGAAAGCGCCAACGTGTCAACAACATCGCTGCCTAGCCTGAGGATGCCGACAGCCGCACACGGGGTCTTTGGGCTGTCGAGATCGCAGGTGTCGGCATGAAGGGCTGCGACAGCGCGGATCCCTGCCGCAAGGCCGTCAGAGAGCGCCAGGTCCGCGTTTTCCACGAAGGCCGCCGCCGTCTGCGTTCCAAGCTGGCGTGCGTACCAGGCAACGCCGTGATGGCAGCCAGCCAGAGGGACGCCGGCACCGTCAACTACGATGGCGAGATCCGGCGTTACTATCGCAAAGTCTTCGTTTGGGCGACCTGGCGCCGCGTTGGTCGCTAGTGAGAACATCTAGTTCATGCACCGCCGTTCGACTGCTGGACTGTTGCGAGTAAATTCCGAAACCTGATGAACTCCGGCACCTTACCCCATCGTGAAGCCATGTCGGGAACGGTCCGTCTCAGGTCGCCAATAGTACGAGCAGATCCCGTTTCAAGCGCTATCGCTAGAGATTCCTCCCCGGCGACACACGCGGCCTCAGGCTGCTCGCCGAGTACATATGACTGCGTGAGTCGGGCCAGATACTGCCCGCGATCACGATGGTAGTCAGGCGGCAACGTGTCCAGGACAACCCTGAATGACTCGATAGCCTCGGTCGCCCGCCCCAGTTCGAGGTGGCACTTCGCCTTTGAAATGCTCTCATACAGCGGGATTTCGCAGTACCGGATGACGGTCGGATCCTTTTCTGCTACAGCCATGACAGCAGCCTGTTCAACGAGCCCAGCGGCAAGATCGAGGGCCCGGTCAGCTTCGCCTGGATTAGAGTTGATCGCGTGTCCGTTTGCCTCGGTTAGGGCAGCGATCGCCCGCACGCGAATCGTCTCCGGAGAGTCGTATCTCTGCACTCTGCCCGCGAGCCGGGCAGCGTAGGCCCCTTCGCGCGAACTGATTGCGGCTGCTGCGCGTCGCATCATGGCAAAGGCCGCCATGACGTCATCGCCAGCGGCTTCCGCCATTTCCAGCGCCGTACCGCACCAAGTTGCGGCGCCAGCGTAGTCTCCAGCGTCATGTGAGAGCCACCCCGCAAACTCGGCATAACCGGCGCCAAGGCTTAGAAGCTCATCCAGTTCTTGGCCCGTCGCGCCCGCCCGCAACCGCTTAATCGTTTCGAGGTGTTCTACAACGCCGGGCAGCATGACGCGGGGGCCGAGCAGGTTATCAGCGGCGTATTGGTCCTGAAGATGACGCTTCAGATAGGCGAGAGTTTCTGGTGTCAGCCGACGTTTGACGTTTAGCACCTCGACACTAGCCACCGCGTCCTGCGCTGGCTCCGCCGCTCTCGCCACAGGCATGAGGCTTGCGGCCTCGCCTGACTCGGCAATGAGCAAGGCAAAGCGCGCTTTCGTGTCGTCATTGGCTTGGGATAGTGCGGTATCAAGGATCTGTTGGGTCTGCATCGCCGGAATCAGGTCAGGCTGAGCAGACCATTTCGCCATCCCCCGGGGGTCTAGTCCAAGGTGGGATGCAAATTGTTCTTGGGTCATACGCAGAGCGAATCTGAGGCACTGCGCTAGGCGACCGTTCCATGTCGCCACAACTGCGACCATTGCCCTATCCCCCACCTGCAACACACATCGCATGAGCGCGCAGACAGCACTACGTTGATGCGTCCCGCGCTGTGCTAACGAATCAGACCGCTGACGTTTTGGCCGCGCGCTCCAACACGTCCAGGCGTTCCTTAATGAGCGCGATCTCTCTGCGCAGATCCTGCACGTCGCTATCGGCGGGCAGTGCTTCAGCCGCCGTAGCGGTCCCCGGCTTCGGCAAGGCACTGACGAAGTTGCCCTTGCTGGGAGTCGGAGTCAAGTAGCCAGCGCGCTGAAGCTCTTGAACGGCCTGGCTGATGGTCATCTCAGCAACCTGATAGCCGGTCGCGAGAGAGCGAAGCGAGGGGAACTTCTCGCCCACCTCAAACTCTCCCGAGGCAAGGCGCGCCGTCAGGTCCTCGGTCAGCTGGATCTTGAGCGGCACAGAGGACTGTCGATCAATTCCCATGTACCCCATGGTACCGATCGCACTTATCGCGCACTAGCGCGCCATAGCTACCCCCTTGACGACTAGTGCGCCCTAGTGCACGCTAGTCATAACGGGCTGCGGCTCGAGTGCAGGACCAGTACAGAGCCAGTACAGGGAGAGTACATGGGTCTGACCTCGGGTTTCCGCGATCGTAGAAGTCAAGCCAGGCGGGACTCCGCCGGAGAGCAAGAGACGGAACCCCCGTCACATCCCTTTGGAGGATCGATGTACCCGAACGCTCGTACCCGCTCGCAGTCTTGGACCCGCCCCGGCATCTACGTGGCGGTTCGCCAGTTCAGCGGGATCGAGGTGATGAACGCCCGGCGCCGTGGCGTGCAGGTGTCCCGGCACACCATCCACGGCACCGCCGCCGAGCTGCGCGCCCTGGCTGCGCAGATGATGCGGGCGGCCGAGCTGGCCGAGGGTGTCGCGGCGCAGTCCTGACGTCCTGCCGACCCTGGCCCGGCCCGCCTGTACCGCGGACCGTGGCCAAGGCCGACAGGCCGCAGCCGGCACAAGCCGTGGCACTGCATTGAGAACTGAACAGAGACCAGCCTGAGGTTCGAGGAACCGGCGTCGAAACACGAGTGGCGCCAACGGTCCCGAAGAACCGTTCGTAAGGCAAAACCGCAGCGTATGTGCTGCCTGCCCGCTACGGACCGCAACCACTGGACCCGTGGCCGGCGGAGAACACAGAACCCTGACGGTAGATCGGAAGGCACTGTATTGAAGCCGGACAAGACCCAAACGCCCCTGCGCGTCAGCACACGACCCCTGTACCTGATCGACCTGGCCGGTGACCGGCCGATGCTGGCCTGTCCGGAGTGCCGGACCTGGCTTGTCGTCGTCGACGGCATGCTGCCGCCGCATCGCAGCGACCACAGGCCCGACCAGCCCCAGCGCGACAAGACCGCGCCGCGCCGGCCGCGCTGCGCGGCGTCTCGCCGGCCGGTGGTGGTGGACCTGTCGCCGAGCACCTGGGCGAGCCAGTCCGCCGTCGGCTCGCGTGACGCAGGCATGCGCCGCAGCTCGCGCACCGAACGCAGTCCGCAGCCGCCCACGCCGACGCCGGTGTTCCGGCTCGCGCGAGCGTAGAGGCAACCCGACTCAGACGACGACCGCCCGGTCAGGCCCAATGCCTGGCCGGGCTTTCTCATGCCCATTTTCCAGATCTTAAAGGAGGTCAGGAATGAATCGCGCTTTGCCGTTGCACCGCCCCGGCGCCAGCCGTATCGGACACCCGATCCGCGCCACCGCCACCGGCCAGCCCGCCGAGACCATCGCCGAGCACCTGGGCGTGGACGCCCGCGGCGCCGGGCCGCTGGCCGGGGCCGCGTGCGCCTCGCCGCTGCTGGACCGCAACACGATGTTCCCGGACAAGGGTGACCGCCGCGGCGCCGACTTCGCCCGCCAGGTGTGCGCGTCCTGCCCGGTGAACAAGGCCGAGTGCCTGGCCCGGTACGGCAACCTGTCGCACGGCGTCGTGGCCGGTCTGACCGTCCACGAGCGGCGTGCGCTGCGCGTCGCCGACGGGCGGTGGGCGGCGTGACGCAGCCCGCTGGCCGTTTCTTCGACCAGGAAACCGACGACCTGGACGCCGACACCCCATTCCTTCAGCCGCTTGCCGGACTGTCGCATCTGCCAGCGCCGTCGGTCACCTACCGCGAGTACGCGCGGGTGATCGGTGCGCTGGCCACCGGCACGCGGCTGGCCGAGACCAGCCGGACGGCGGTGACCCGATGAGCGCCTGGGCCGTGCTCGCGGCAATGGCCGCGGCGGTGTTCGTCGTCGCCCGCGAGCGGCGGATCTACAAGCGGAACAAAGCCTGGCGTGCCACGGCCGTGCAGGTGGTGGCGCCGCCGGCGCCGCGCTGGTGGCAGCCGCTGCTGGCGAACCTGATCGTCGGCGCGCTGATCGCCGCCGCGGTGCTGGCGTTGCTGCGCTACGCCCCCGGCGACGGCTCCACGCCGGGCCCGATCGCGCCGCTGGACGGCGGAACCGACGGCACCGGCAGCCCGGCGCACGCCCCGACTTCGCATTCGACTCCGGATGGAGGATCCCGATGACCACGACCACGAACAGCGCCGGTTGCCAGTCGGCGGCGATCCGGCATGTGCGTGACGGCTTGCTGGCCGACATCGCCCGCCGGACCGAGATGATCCGCCACCACAGCGAGGCCGCCGCGCAGCTGCACGCCGACAACGCCACCGACACGGTTCACGCCGAGGTCGCGGCGGCGCTGATCGCGCAGATCGACGCCGACGCCCTGGCCGCCGCCTGGGCGCCGGCCACCGACATCGCCGCCGCCGCGCTGGTCGCCGACCACGTCCTCATCGCCAGCCAGCCCCGGTCCGGGAAGTCTGCGGCCCGCGCGGTGGCGCTGGCCGCGCTGCACGCCGCCGCCGCCGCGGATGGTGGGTGATGTCCCGGACCTCGGAGCGTTTCCTGGACCCTGAGGGCAAGCGGTTCGGTCTGCCTACTTTTCCGTGGCGGATGGCGCCTGAGGGGTTGGCGACGCGTCGGCAGCTGGCGTCAGCCGGGCTTCGGCCCGGCGGTGCGCCGGTGGTGGCACAGATCATGTGGTCCCGCGGCGGCGATGAGGTGGGCGTCGCCTACCTGTACGACCTCGGCGCCGCGGTGCCGAAACGGCCGTTTACCGCCGGGCTGGCGCGGTCGGTGGCGGCGATGCTGGCCGCGCGCTCGACCTGCTCCGGCTGCGGCACCGTCTATGAGTACTGCCTGCCTGTCGGCCGGGACTGCTGGCGCTGCCAGGACAGGGGCGACCCCTGATGCCGATACGAGCATCCGAGCGGGCCCGCTACCCGCGCAACTGGCGACAGATCAGCGACCAGATCCGGTTCGAGCGCGCCGCCGGCCGCTGCGAATGCGCCGGGCAGTGCGGCACGCATCAGACCGGCCGGTGTGCCGCCGTCCACGGCCGGCCGCACCCGGTGACGGGCTCGCGTGTGGTGCTGACCACGGCGCACCTGGACCACGCCCCCGAGAACTGCGACGAAGCCAACCTGGCCGCGATGTGCCAGCGCTGCCATCTGGCCTACGACGCCGCGCAGCACGCCGCGAACGCCTCACATACCCGCGCGCTCAAGGCCGCTTCAGGCCTTGAGCCGCTATTCGACCTCGCACCCGAAGGGAGCGACCCATGACCACCCTCGTTGAGCACGTGAACGGCCACGCCCCCGCCGCCCCGGTCGCCGTCTGGCCGATGCCCGATCCCGCACCGCCTGTCGCCGAGCAGCACGCCGAGCCCGCGGTGAAGCCGATCGAGGGCCCGCTGAAGACGGTCGTCACCGCCGTGGCCGCAGCCGTCGGCACGCTGGGCCTGCTGGGGTTCGTGAACTCCTTCCACCGCGTCGACGCCACCGCGCAGCCGTCGTTCCACGGCCTGGCCTGGACGGTGCCGACCGGTATCGACCTGGGCATCTTCGTGTTCTCTGCCCTGGACATCGTGTTGGCGATCCTGGACATGCGGATCGTGTGGCTGCGGCTGGTCCCGTGGGCGCTGACCGCGGTCACGATCCAGCTGAACATCGCCGACCAGACCGGGCAGCCGCCGCTGACCGGCTTCGACAAGCTCGCGCACGGCGTGTTGCCGGCGATGTGGGCACTGTCGGTCGAGGTCGGCGCGCACGTGGTCCGCAAACGCGCCCGCCTGACCTCGACCACCCGCATGGATAAGGTGCGCATCTCCCGCTGGCTGCTGGCACCTGTGCCGACGCTGGGCCTGTGGCGCCGGATGGTGCTGTGGGAGGAGAAGTCCTACCCCGCCGCCCTGCTGCGCGAGAAGACCCGCGTACTGGCCCGCACCGACCTGGCCGACCGCTACGGACGCCTGTGGCGCTTCAAAGCGCCGCGCCGCGAGCGTGCCTTGTACCGGCTCGGCGACCTCGTTCCGTCCACCGTCGCCGACCTCGTTACCGCCGGACCGTCCGCCGGTGAGACGCAGACCGGTCCGCAGACCGACGAGCAGACCGTCCGCACCGACGCCCCGGACCGGTCCCGGACCGGTCCGGGCGCGAAGCGCGGACCGTCCACCACGGCGAAGCGGACCGGTCCGCAGACCAAGCCAGGGCCGTCCGCACGCCGGTCCCGGACCACGACCGCAGACCAGACGGCGGACATCACCAACCTGATCCCGCTGGCCGAGCAGGTGGCCGCCGCCATCACCGCCGCAGACGCCCGGCTCACCCGCGCCGCGCTCGTCGCCGAGATGCGCAAGCAGGGCACGTCGGTGTCCAACGAGCGCGCCGGAGCGCTGCTGACCCACCTGCGCACCGCAACCTCTGCCGACACCAGCCAGACCGAGACGACAGACCAGACCGAGCAGCAGACCGAGACCGAGGAGGTGGCCTGACGATGACCGAGACCTACGAACACGACAACTACGAGCCCGAGGGCGCGCGGGTTATCGCGTTCCCGACCCGGGGCGCGGCCGGCGATGACGGTCTGGGCGTGCCCGCCTTCGTCAACGGCGACCAGACCGACGCCGACGGCGGTCCGAGCCTGGCCGACGCCGCGACGAACTCCCACATCATCGAGGGCGTCATCGTGTCCCCGACGGCCGGGCCGTCGAGAGCGCAGCGCCGGGCCCGCCGACGCCGGCAACTGGCCGCCGCGCGCGCGGCCCTGACCCACCCGGCGGTGCGCGGTGGCGGCCGGCAGTTGGTCTACCTGGCCCTGGGCATGCGCGTGATGGGGCGCCGGTTCTGGCAGTCGCGGACCACCAGCCTGCACGAGCGGATGATGCGCACCGCGGTGACGATGGGCGATCACACCGCCGCGCTGGAATGGGAGGAGCGGGCGGCGATCCGCCGGTTCGAGCGGCACGAGCGGCGCATGGAACTGCTCTCGGCGCCGGTGGACGCCGCCCGCGCGGTGTTCGCCGGCACCGTGGGCGGGGCGTTCCTGCTGCTGGTGACCGGCATCGCCCTGTGGATGCACTCCGGACACATCGCCGACGTGACCACCCCGTTCGAGGTAACCGCGACCGTCGTGAAAACCATCGCTGACATCCTGCGCGTCACCTGGCGTCCGCTGATCGGCCTGGCGTTGCTGGCCTCGATACTGGGGCTGTGGCAGACCGGCCGCAACGAGCGCGAGGCGCTGCCGATGTGGCTGGCCCCGGCCGGTGAGCTGCCCGCGGCCCCAGATGACTCGTGGATCACGCCGTCGGTTGTGGTGCTGGCGCTGCGCGACCTGGGCATCAGCAGTCTGCGCAAGTGGATCGTGGACGCCGCCGACGGCGCTGCGGCAATGCTCTCCCCGATTGTGGTCTCCGGCTGCGGCGTCGAGGTCGAGGTGTCCTTGCCGCGCGGGGTGCCGACCACCGACATCCTCACCCGGCATCAGAAACTGGCCGAGAACCTGGGCCGGCACCCGCACGAGCTGTACATCGAGGTCCCGGCGCAGAAACGGCCGATGGTTCGGTTGTGGATCGCCGACGTCGGCGCCCTGGACGAGCCGGTCAGCCCCTCGCCGCTGGTCACCGACGCCGAGATGAGCGCGAACTTCATCACCGGCACCGCCCCGTGGGGCGTGGACCGGCGCCGCAACCCGGTCGGTTTGTGCCTGTATCAGCGGCACGCCATCTTCACCGGCATCTCCAACCACGGCAAGACCGCCACCCTGCGCGCGTTCGCGCTGTGGTCCGCGCTGGACCCGATCGTCGAGTTCTGGATCGCCGACCTGAAGGGCGTCGGGGACTGGGGCATGTTCGACGGGCTGGCCACGGTGCTGATCCAGGGCCCGACCGACGAGCACGTCATCGCCACCACCGAGATGGTGGAGGCCGGGGTCGCCGAGATGGAGCGGCGCCTGCTGGCCCTCCAGGACTCCGATGCGCCCAACGGCGTGACCGAGGCCATGGCCCGCACCCCCGGATCTGGGTTCCATCCGCTGGAGATCTACGTCGATGAGGCGCAGGTCGCCATCATGTGCCCGGCCGTGGACGGCAAGAAGGTCCCCTATGGCGGGTTCAAGAACGCCTCCCGGTTCTTCACCGCCTGCCGCAAGATCCAGAACCAGGGTCGCGCGGTCAACGTCACGCTGAAGCTGGGCACGCAGGACCCGAACCCGCAGAACTTCCCGGTGATGCTGCGCAACGGCTCCCACCTGCGCGCCGCCCTCGCTTTGGGATCGGAGGGCCAGGCCAAGATGGTGCTCGGCGATGACCTGGTCAAGGCCGGCGCCGCACCGCACCGGCTGCGCCGCGGCATCGACAAGGGTGTGGTCGTCGCAGCCGGCGAGGGCGTCACCTTCCCGGCCGGGGAGGCGTTCATGACCATCTGGACGCACTTCATCGACGGCACCGCCTCCCACGAGGTCGCCGACCGCGCCAAGGAACACCGCGCCGCCGTGGAGTCCCGCACCGGGGCGCACGATGCGGCCGAGGAGCTGCCGCCGCTGGACGTGCTCGCCGACGTCGCCGCGATCCTGGACGGCGCGCCGCGGATGCTCACCCAGGAGGCGATGCAGCGCCTGGCCGAGCGTGACGAGCGCTACCGGGAGTGGACCAACGCCGACTTCAAAGCCGCGCTCGATGAGGCCGGGGCGGCGACCTACACCTACAACGGCCGCATGCACGTCCACGGCGACCGGGTCCGCGAGGCACTGGCTCGGCGGTTTTCCGCCACGGATTAGCCAGTGAGGCATCTGGTGAGGCACGCGATTCCTGGTGAGTTCTCACCAACCGCCTCACCAGATCGCCTCACTGGCCCTGGCCAGCACCGATGTTGATTTTGGTGAGGCAATGAGGTGGTGAGGCAGGGCCGTTCCGGCCGCGCCAAACCCCTAAAACACGGCCCTGCCCTACTCCCTCGCCGCCTCACCAGCCCCGAGACCACCCGCCAGATCACGCCACGAGCACGAGCGGAAGCAGGACTCGACCATGACCGAAAACACCACAGGCAGGGGCCGATCCCCGGCCGCGTCCGGCAGCGCCGGGCACGGCGCAGCCACACGCAACACCGGCGCCAGCAGGCACACCGGCCGGGGGCGCACCGACTACCAGACGGTGCGCCTGGGCGGCCGTCGGCTGCGCGTGGCGCGCACGCTGTCCGAGCCCACCAACGACCGCCGCGGCTACTGCCGCAACTGCTCCGGCAACGGCTGCCCGGCCTGCGCCGGCCGAGGCCGCGCCACCACGACCCCCGGCACCGCCCGCACGCCCCGGCGCACGTCCGGCCGGGCCGAGCGCACCGCCAAAAGGAGCAAGGCCAAGCGTCCGCGCCGCGCCGGCCTGCTGGGACTGCTGGGCTTCCGCAATCGGACGCCACTGCGCCGGCGTGCAAAGTCCTGGCTCGGCAAGACCTTCGGCACCACCACCACGGCTCGCCGCAACGCCGGGACCACCCGCGGCGGTCAGGTGGTCGCGATCGGCGCCAATCCCGGCACGTCCTGGTGGCGCTGCCCGCGCTGCGGCGCCAGCGAATACGCCCTCACCGATGCCGATGTGGCCACCGGCCGCGCGGCCCGGCACGTCGCCACCGCCCACCCCGGCATGCCGTTCCGCATCGACCCGCGGTGACCCGAACCTCCATTTCAGACCACGAACACCGCCCCAAGGAGGTGTTGAATCCATGACCGAACTCGCGATCCCGCAGCCCCACCCCGGCACCGTCCACACCGCCACCCACAACCCGCCAGCCGCCGACCCCGTCGCGGCGCCGCGACGCGGGCCGGTGTCGCCGACCGCGGCCGCTCTGGCGCTGGCGAACCCGGCCGTCACTGGTTGCATGCTCACCCTGGCCCGGCACTGGTCCGACCACGGCGCCCGGCACTCCATCGGCGACATGGTGCCGCTGACCGCCGGCGCCATCCTAGGCCTGGCCGTCACCGCCTACGCCGCCGCCACGCGCGATCCGCTGCTGGTCGGCACCTGCGGTGCCCTGACCGCTGCCGCCCTCGGCGTCGGGATGATGGCCTACCCCACCGGACTGGCCGAGCCCCTGGTTACGGCCGGGGTTGCCACCGTCGCCGGGTGGGTGTTCACCCGCCGGCAGTGGCGCGCCCACTGCATCCGCCGCGACGCCGCCGAGCAGCGCCAGGCCGACCGTGACCATGAACAGACCGTGGTCAGGATCCAGGCGCAGGCCGAGATCGAAGTCGAGGCGATCCGGCAGCAAGGCAAGACCGACCGCCGCAAGCTCAAGGAACTGGGCCGGACCAAGCGGGTCGAGCTGCGCCTGGACGCCGCGGAGTACGAAGTGCTGAAGCTGGAGCGCGACACCCGACGCCGCCACTTCATGACGGTCAGCCCCACCGCCACCGATGCGCTGAACGCCCCCACTCCCGACACCACGGCGGTCAGCAGCACCGCCCGCGACGCCCTGGCCGCGCGGCCCCGGCAGGCGATCGAGCCCGCACCGGCCGCGCCGTACAACGACGCCGACGCGCTCGCAGTCGCCGTCGGCCTGATCCCGGCCTCCGCGCCGTACTAGGCCAGCGCCTGAACCCACACCCGCAAAAGGCCGCCGAATCGGGCGGCCAGTCCGTCATACCACGAAAGAGAGGACCGTCATGACCACGCTCGCTACCGACAGCGCCGACCTGGCGCAGCGCGCCCGCGACGCCCACGCCACCGCTCAGGGCGAGGACCGCTACCAGGAGGCGCGGCGCCTGACCGACACCGTCGCCGAGATCCACAGGGCCCTGGCCAAACTCGACATCACCCCCACCATCGGCGAGGCGTTCATCAACGCCGCCAGCGGCCAGATCTGCGTTCCGCTGGTCGCCGGAGGCGTCCGCGTGGAGACCGACGAGGAGGGATTCGAGTACTTCGTGCAGACCCACGCGGTCGCCGCCGAATGGGACGCCGATGACCGGTCGGTGTACCTGGTCGCAGACCGCGACTACGACGACCCCAGCTTCAACGACTCCGGCCGGTGGCTGTACTTCGCCGGGTACCTGCACACCCTCGCCGACCTCGGCCGGGCGATCGAGAACGGGGGACGCAAGCCCTCCACGCCGGCGACCGCCGAGAACGAGCCCGCCCGGATCCTGAACTCCCTGAACGGCGACCTCATCGACGCCGGTGGTTACGCGGTCATCGCCGCCGCCGAGGCGGTGTGCGCCGCGCTGGCCAACGTCGCCGACGCCATCCGCGACGGCCACGGCCTGTAAAGACGCGACACCCCCGGACGCCTGTTCCGGTTGCCAGCGCCAGCAATCAGGGCTCTGGCAACCGGGAGAGCCGCCCGGCTCCCGCGCGCACTCACATCCTGCGCGGTCCCTTCATCCCCTGAATCAGGAGTGATCGCCTATGACCCCACACCCCAGAACCCGGACCCGCGCGATAGCGCTTGCCGCCTCGCTGCTGGTGCTGGCCGGGTGCCAAAGCATGGCATCCGGCACCGGCTCATCCGGCGGTTCAGCCACCGGCGGCAACCCGCCGTCGCTGACCGGGAAGTCGGAACCGGCGGTGAAGGGCGGATACTGCATCGTCGGACCGCACACGATCGCCAATCAGGCCGGCCTGGTCACCGGTACCCTCAGCTGGGAGTGCCACGGCCCGGTGCTGATGACGCTGACCGTGCGTCTGATCTACGTCGGCAACAACGCCGAGCGTGAGATCGAGGTAGATGAGGGTAGGCCCCTGAGTGTGGACAACGTGACCGACACCTCCCCGGTCCGGTTGACCGCGCCGTGCACGTCCGGGCTGTGGAAGATGAAAGTCGTCGGCTCGGTCACCGCATCCGGCGCACCGCCGCTGACGTTGAACACCTCGGACAAGGTCAACCCGCCGTTCAACGACGCCGAGTGGCAGAACCCGACCACCATCACCTGCTAGGGAAGGCAACTGCGATGCGCGTACCGATCCGCCGACGGGTCCTATCGACGTTGGCGACGTTCAAGCGGTGCCGCACCGTCCACTGGGATGAGGGCGGATTCGACTGCGCCGCTGCGCGACCGGACCTGACCCTGCCGCTGCGCGACCGCGCCGCCATCATCGCCTTCGCCTGGCGCCACGGGATCAAGAACCCAGGCTCCATCTGGTGTTCACGGCAACGAGGCAACGACCACCACGTCACCGTATGGGCCCGCTAGTCAGGCCCATTACTGAGGTCAACTCCGGCGGCCGAAACCAATGTCGGAGAGCGCCAGGCGCTTCCCTCGAACCGGCGGATGAGTCGTAGCTACGCGGGGGCGGCTTCGTCAGCAGCTGTCACAGTGATGACCGGCGGCACCGGCGGCACGGGCGGCACCATCAGGCTCTCATAGCGGCCTACGAGCAACGCGAAATACTCACCAGCCGGAGTCCCATCCGGATACGTCCCATCCTTGAAGATGAGCCGTTCGGCGAGCGGCCAAATACGGAGCGGGGCGATCGGAAAGACGGCGCGCACTGCTTCGAAATTCAACAAGCCCTTGTCTACGGCTATGCCAAGAAACTCAAGTTGCCCGACCAGCTTGTTGAAAACGTCGAGGTCGTCCTCGTTCATCTCGCTGACATCGTCGAACTCGCCGCGTCGGATCCTCTGCCGCATTGCGTACATATGCGGCTCGTTGAGCCGGTCGTACATGCTCTGGAGGAGTGCAACCTCCCTGGCGAGCTTGGCCTCGCGTACCTGACGCCAGGCAAATACCACCGCGACCAGTACCACGATTGTCCCGACGAGCGAGCTGACGGCGCTTATCACAGTCCAGGTATCCATCGTCATAACCCCCTTGCTCCCAGAATCAAGTCGGGAGGGGTTGGGCGCAACCCCCTGGCGAAGCGCCGGGAATCAGCCATCGACGCGAAGTACAAGATCCGCCCCTTCGCCAGTCGGCAGGCGCTGTCGCAGCTTAGGCCGACGGCACCGGATTCACTTTCGGATCGATTCACGGCGGCTGGTGCCAAGGCTGGCCGCCTCTTCACCGTGCCCACGAAAGGACTCTGATCCCGTGTCTAGAACCCCGGCCTTGGAAGTCAGCCTGTTCGTCCCCAAGGACGCGCTTCCGGTCGCCATCGCCGTCATCGGTGATCGCCCCACGTTCCGATTGGACCTCAACTCCAACGATAAGGGTGTGTCGCTGTACCTGCCGAACCAGCCCGCCGGCGCGATCGCCTACCTGAACCACCTGGCCGTGGCGATCGCCACACTGCGCGCCGACGTCGTTGAGTTCTCGCGCACCACCGCCGACAAGCCGGTGGAGTCGCACCGGTGACGGGAACACGGCGCCGAGCCTGCACCGGCAAGAAGTCGCACCGCCGACGCCAGGACGCTGATGCACACCGGGACCGGCTCATCGACCTCGGCGCCGCCCCCGAGGGGATCCGCGTCTACCGCTGCCGCCATTGCGGCTTCTTCCACGTCGGGCACAGCGGACCCGCCGGAAGGATCCACCGCTGACACCTCCGACAGCCACTCGACGAACGGCCCGCAGACCACCGGTCAGCGGGCCGTCGTCGTCCCCTGACCGCTTCTCTTGGAGGCTCAAGGCTGTGAGTGCTGACATGCTCACCGTCGCGCTCGACCTCGCCGAACGCGGCTTCTTCGTCTTCCCGTTGATGCCGAACGGCAAGACCCCGGCCATCCCCTCGGCGCACGCGCCCGGCACGGACTGCCGTGGCGAGTGTGGCCGGCTCGGGCACGGCCTGTGGGACGCCACTGCCGATCCGGCCGTCATCCGCCGGTGGTGGGACTACTGCCCGGCGGCGAACGTCGGGATCAACTGCGGCGCGTCCGGGCTGTACGTCCTGGACCTGGACACCCCCAAACCCGACACCCCGCCGCCGTGGCCGCCGTTCGACGTCGAGGGCGTCCGCGACGGCTTCGACGCCCTGGCAGTGCTGGCCGAACACTGGGTCGAACCGCTGCCGCTCGGCGGGCTGGAGGTGCGCACCGGCCGCGGCGGCACACACCTGTACTTCCGCCAGCCCGACGGCACGCAGCTGCGCAACACCGCCAAGAAACTGGGGTGGCTCATCGACACCCGCGGCGTCGGCGGGTACGTGGTCGCCCCCGGCTCCACCGTGGCTGGTAACGCCTACACCATCACGACCGAGGGCGAGCCGGCCGCGCTGCCGCGCTGGATCCGGCGCCTGGCCGACCCGCCACCGCCGCCACCGGCACCGCCGCGGCGCTTCCGCGGCACCCCTAACCCCGACCGGTACGCCGCAGCCGTGCTCAACGGCGCACGGGAACGGCTAGCCGCCGCCGGCGCCGGGGAGCGCAACGACACCCTCAACGCCGTGGCGTTCAACCTCGGCCGGCACGTCGCCCGCGGCACCTTCACCCACGCCGAGGCCGAAAACGAACTCCTGGCGGCTGCCCAAGGCCTCGGCGATGCGAACAAGGGCCCGGACATGGCCAAGAGCGCGAACACCATCCGGCGGGCCCTGGCCGCCGGCCAGGCGAAAGGAACCTGATGGCCGACGAGAACCCCGCCGACAACCCGAACCCGGAACCTGACCCGCCCGGCGACGACGTCCTGGACTCCCTGGCCGCCATCGCCAACGAAGCCGGCGCCGAGGTCGAAGCCCAGTTTCAGAAGCTCGACTTGCCCGCCAAGACCACTAAGAGCGCCAAGACCGGCGCCGACAACGACAAGGGCCCGAGCCAGGCCACGCGCCTGGTCGAGCTGGCCAACGCCGGATTCCGCACCGTGGCCGGCGCCGACGGCAAAACCTACGCCGTCGCCTTGACCGGCCCCCGCATCGCGCTGCCGCTGCGCGGTGAGAACGGCCTGCGGCTTCACCTGGCATCCGCCTACTACGCCGAAACCGGCTCAGCCGCCGGATCCTCCGCCCTCGCCGACGCCCTGACCGTCCTGGAAGGACAAGCCATGACCACCACCCCCGAACCCGTCGCACTGCGCGTGGCCCGGCACGAGAACACCCTCGTGCTCGACCTCGGCCACGCCGACGGCCGATGCATCGTCATCAGCCCCGGCGAATGGCATCTGGAGCCGGAATCGCCGGTGCTGTTCCGCCGCACCCGGCTCACCTCCCCGATCCCGCTGCCCTCCCGCACCCCCGGCGGACTGGCCAAACTGCACGAACTGCTGAACGTGTCCGACTCTGGATTCCGGCTGATGGTGGCCTGGCTGGTCGCATCGCTGTTCCCGGACATCGCCCACCCCATCCTGACCATTGCCGGAGAGCAGGGAACCGCCAAATCCACTTGCGGCCGACTGCTGGTGTCCCTGGTCGACGACTCCCCGGCGCCGCTGCGCACGCCGCCAAAAGACGCCGGATCCTGGCCAGCGCAGGCCGCCGCATCCTGGACCGTGATGCTGGACAACATCTCCACCATCGCGCCGTGGATGTCGGACCTGTTGTGCAAAGCCGTCACCGGAGACGGCATGGTCACCCGCGCCCTCTACACCGACGACGACGTGAACATCCTGTCCTTCCGCCGCGTCCTCGGCATGACCACCATCGACGCCGGCGCCCTACGCGGAGACCTGGCCGAGAGGATCCTTCTGACCGAACTCGACCCCATCGCCCCCGACAAGCGGCGCACCGAGGAGGAGGTGAACACCCTCTTCGAACAGATCCGCCCGGCCGTCCTCGGCGCCTTGCTCGACCAGACCGCCGCCGTCTTGGCCGCACTCCCGACCGTGAAAGTCGCCGAGCTGCCGCGGCTGGCCGACTTCGCCCGGATCCTCGCCGCGCTCGACCACGTCAACCACGCCGCAGGCTGGACCACCCTGGACGACTACACCGCGCTGGCTGCCGAACTCACCGAAGCCGTGATCGAGGCCGACCCGTTCGCCGACGCCGTCCGCACCTTCGCCACCAACCAGCACGAATGGTCCGGCAGCGCCGCCAAACTGCTGGAAGCCATCACGCCCGCCGAACCGCCGAAGACCTGGCCGCGGACCGCCCGCGCGCTGTCCGGGCACCTTCGCCGCGTCGCCCCGGCGCTGCGCAAGAACGGCGTGAACGTCGAGTTCACCAAGGGCAGGGAACGGCTCATCAAGCTGACCCATTAAACGGTCGCGAATCCAACCGTCTCCACCGTCTCAACCGTCTCCCAACCCCGCCTGACCAGGCCAGGGACGGAGACGGTAGGGAGACGGTAGGGCCCTGACGGGAGACGGTAGGCCCCGCGTGCCGTTCGGCCTACCGTCTCCCAAAACCGGCCTACCGTCTCCCTACCGTCTCCCAGCACACCGCCCCTGACGTGCCCGAACGCCGACAAGGAGACGGTTGAGACGGTGGAGACGGTCAAATCCGGCCCCATCCAATATGACCGCACTCGCGCGTCCGCCGACGGGCACGCGTGCCGACGCGACCGCGCCGGCATCCGCGCCTTCTGCCAGCACCCGGCCCCGTTGCCGAGCCTTCCTGGCAGAAGGCGTCGGGGCCCTGTTCACCAGGAGAGGCCCCGCCAAAATGACCGTCACGGATACTTCCAGGCCGGCTGTCACGGACGGCCCTGACCAGTACTACCGCGTCTCTGAAACCCAAAAGATCCTGCGCATGGGCAAGACGACCCTCTACCAGGAGATGCGCACCGGCCGCCTCGGCTCCATCAAGCGCGGACGCTCCCGCATCATCCCCGCCGCCGCGATTACCGAATATCAGTCCCTGCTGGCCGCTGAGGCGAAGGAGGTGGGCTGGTGACCGCTGCTACCGCGCCCAACCCCAGCAACGACGACGAGAAGCGCAGCAAGAAAGCGCCCCCGCCGAAGAACCGCCGCCGCGGACGCGACGAGGGAAGCGTCTACTGGAGCGAGGATCGCCAGCGTTGGGTGGCCGAGGTGACCGTCGGCTACGCGCCCAACGGCAAGCGCCAGACCAAGAAGAAATACCGGAAGACCAAGACCGAGGCCACCAACGCGCTCAAGGAAATGCGGAAAGACCTCGACGACAAGGCCCTGATTGCAGGCAAAGGGATCACGGTCAAGACAGCCGTCGAGGACTGGCTTCAGTACGGGCTGAACGGCAAAGCGCCACGTACGGTCGAGCTGTATGACTATCTGGCCCGCGTGCACGTCATCCCGAGTCTGGGCGCACGGAAGCTACAGGAACTCACCGCCGATGACGTGGACAGGTGGCTGGCTGGCAAGGCTAAGCACCTGAGCACGAGCGTGCTCAACAAGCTGAAGTCGATTCTGCGGCGCTCCATTACGCGGGCCCAGAAGCGCGACAAGGTCAAGCGGAACGTGGTGCTGCTGTGCGACGACGTGCCGACCGGCACCGGCGGGCGCCCGTCGAGGGCATTTACTCAGGACCAGGCCTCGAAGGTGCTCGTTGCGGCGGAGACGAGCCCTCTGGAGGCCTACATCGTGCTGTCACTGCTCGTCGGCGCTCGGACGGAAGAACTCCGTGCCCTGCGTTGGGACCACGTCGATCTGGACGGAGACCCGAAGGCGAATCCGCCCGTTCCGCCATCGGTGATGGTGTGGCGAGCAGACCGGGAAGGAGGGGACGTGAAGACTAAGAAGTCGCGGAGGACGCTCGCGCTGCCGCGGATGTGCGTCGAGGTCTTGGCCAGGCACAAGCTCATCCAGGAGGACGACCAGGAGCTTGCCGGTGCGCGCTGGAAGCAGACTGGGCTGGTGTTCACCACCACCGTGGGAACGGCGCTAGACGCGAGCAACGTGCGCACCGCGTTCACGAAGGTGACCAAGGCCGCCGGCCTCGGTACCGACTGGGCGCCGCGCGACATGCGCCACACGTTCGTCTCCGTGCTCTCGGCCAACGGTATGAAGGTCGAGGACATCGCACGCCTGGTGGGGCACAAGGGCGGGTCGCGGGTCACCGAGGAGGTGTACCGGCAGGAGATCAGACCAATGATCGAGGAGGGTGCGCAGGCGATGGACCGCATCTTCCCGAACCCGGAAGCCAGGCCGTAGTCACTCAGATAGTCACTCAGGCACGACAAGGGCCCCTTTTCGACCTAACAAAAAGGGGCCCTGACCTGGGGTGGAGCCAACGGGACTCGAACCCGTAACCCCCTGCTTGCAAAGCAGGTGCGCTACCAATTGCGCCATGGCCCCGTTAGAGCGGTCCGCCTCCCTGAATCCGGAAGGCGGACCGTTGCCCCGGCTCTAGCTGCCGAGGAAGCCGGATGAGCA
>Ga0207671_10000488_pt1 | contig 53807 bp, 48 predicted proteins | sample KBSC24metaG_FD_184352 | JGI IMG/M metagenome (GOLD analysis project Ga0207671, IMG submission 184352) | Corn rhizosphere microbial communities from Kellogg Biological Station, Michigan, USA - KBS C2-4 metaG (SPAdes) (version 2) | ecosystem: Host-associated > Plants > Roots > Rhizosphere > Soil... | reverse complement strand
GCCGGTGCGGCCGACGGTTCCGGGGTATTCGCGGATGTCCGGTCCCGGCGGGAAGCTCGGCATCGGCGTGTCCAGGACCTCGTGCAGGCAGTCCGGGATCGGCACCGGGGCCGCGGCGGGCTTGCCCAGCGGGTCGCTCGCGTCCGGAACCAGGTCGCCGGGTCGCAGCAGGTTGCGAAGCCGGACCTCCAGCCCGCCCAGGCCCACCGCCGAGCCCGCGGCGTCCATCTGCGCCTCATACGCGGCGCAGGTCAGTGCCCCGCCGCCACCGCGCACCCGGCCCGCCGGCGGGTTGTTGGTGCGCACCACCCGGCCGGTGACCCGCACGTTCGGCACCCGATACGGCCCGACCGCCAGCCGGCAGGCCTCTTCGAGGATGTCCACGGTCGTCGAGGCGTACGCGCCGCCGTCGAGCAGGATGTCGGCCTCGACCGCGACCAGGCTCCCGTCATCGCCGACCACGTGCCGGTACCGCAGCTGCGCCGCCGGACGTCCCGGGTGCGCCGGGGCGTCGCGCGGCACCACCGCCTTCACCGGCCGGTTGGTCGCCAAGGCCAGCAGCGCCGTCTGCACCTGGAGCCCGACGTCCTCGCGGTGGGTGTCGGCGCCGCCGACCCGCGTCGGGATGACGTGCACCTTCTCCACCGGCAGGCCCAGACACTGCGCGACGACTTCGCGGTCGCCGCGCGGCGAGACGGTCGCGACGTAGATCTCGATCCCGCGCTCGCCGTTGGGCACCGCGATCACCACGGCCGGGGCCGCGGGGCGCGACGCGACCGCGTCGAAGGAGTACTCGCCGGAGATCACCTTCCGGCCGGCGGACTCGGCGCTCGCCGGATCCGCCAGTGCGCTCGGGTCCATGCCGAACGCCAGCGTGGTGGTGTGCAGGACGTTGCCGTCCGGGTGGATCGGCGCGGCCGTCGCGGACTGGTCCGGGTCGTGCAGCGGCCGCAGCGGGTCCCAGACCACGCGCACCTTCTCGGCGGCGGCGCGCGCCAGCGCCGCGTGCTCGGCGGCCACCACCACGACAGGCTCGCCGACGTAGCGCGCCACGTCGGCGGCCAGCACCGGCTGGTCGATGGAGCGCGGGCCGTGGAAGTTGTAGCCGGGCAGGTCGGCGGCGGAGAGTACGGCGTGCACCCCGGGGATCGCGCGCGCCGCCCGCATGTCCAGCCCGCGGATCTGCGCGCTGGCGTGCGGGGACCGGGTGACGCCCATCCAGAGCATGCCCTCGGCGCGCAGGTCGGCCGGGAACTTCGGCTCGGTCACGCGGGCTCCTCGATCACGACCGCGGGCATCTCGCCGGAGTCGCCGATGCCGCCGCCGGCGATGCCGGCATCCGGGACTCCGGCTTCCTTGGCCCAGGTGACGGCTTCGATCCAGCGCCCCGACTCGGCGCAGCGGCACACGATCCCGGCGAGCGCCTCGCGAACGGCCGCCGCCTTCGGGTCGGCGTTGCGGCGCAGCAGGGCGGTGATCGCGACGGTGAGCGCGGGCGCGCAGAAGCCGCAGGGGCTGGCGCCGGAGGCCTCGACCGCCTCGCGGGCGATGTCGAAGGCGGCGTCCTGGGGCGTGCGGACGTCCCGGTCCGCCGCGGCGACGGCCGGCACGAGACAGGCCGCGGCCAGCCGGCCGTCGAGCGTCACCAGACAGGCCCCGCATTCGCCGACCGAACAGCCGTCCCGCGGCTCGTCGAGATCCAGGCGCTCGCGCAACACCGCCAGCAGCGTGTCGCCGATCCACACCTGCGGCACCGGGTATTCGTGCCCGTCGACGCGCAGCGTCAGGCCGACGGCCGGCCATTCGACCGCCGACTCGCTCACCTGTGGCTCACTGGTCCGTCCCCTTGTTGCCCTACAGCGCCGACAGCGCCGCCGACGCCCACAACGCTCTATCTGACTGAACTACTACCGGCTGACCTACTACCGTCTGAACTACTGGCTAACGATCCTGGTTCCGCGCCTGCTCAGCGCGTTCCACCCGCTGCTTGGCGCGCTGGAAGTCCGCTCGTTTCTGCAGCTCGCGGACCTGGTCCAGCCAGCCCAGCGGCGGCAGGGCGCGCAGCAGGGCGCGGCGGGCGCAGATCTCCACGGCCTTGCGACGATACGGGTCGCCTCCCCCGCCGAGCGTGCCGCTCCCGTCGCCGTAGACGAGGGAGTCGGCGACCAGGCGGCCGAAGGTCTCGTAGACCGTCGGGTCGGCGATCGCGCCGGCCTCCCAGTCCACCTGCTCGGCCAGCCAGCGGTCGGCGTGGTCGGCGCGCAGCAGGGTCGGCAGCCCGCCGCGGCCGGTCCCGGACGGCAGTCCCGCCTGCGCCATCGCCCCGACGACGCAGGTCGCGCTGCGCCGGGCCGGGTCCACGGCCAGCATGATCGACAGGATCGCCCGCGAGATGCCGCCGCGGACGCCGATCTTCATGAAGCCCTGCATGCCCTCCACGACCGGCACGCGCGCGCCGACGACCAGTTCGCCCGGCGTCAGCTGCGGCACGCCGTCGCGGTCGTAGAAGTCCGACACCGACACCGTGCGCACGCCGTCGGAGGACGCGACCAGCACCGACGCCCCGAGCGCGGCCAGCACCACCGGCAGGTCCGCCGAGGCCGGGCCGACCACGAGGTTGCCGCCGAGGGTGGCGGCGGCGCGGATGTGCGGCGCGCCGATCGTGCGCGCGGCCTGGTTCAGCGCCGGGACCTGGTCGCGCAGACCGCGCTGGGTCATCTCGGCCAGGGTCAGGCCGGCGTGCAGCAGCACCTCGCCGGTCCCGGCCGACCAGCCCCGCAGTTCGGCGCAGCGGTGCAGCGTGAGGACCGTGCCGGGGTGGCGGCGGCCCTCGGTGATCTCCGGCATGGCCACCGTGCCGCCGCCGATGATCACCGCGTCCGGGTGCTCGGCCAGGACCTGTACGGCCTCGACCACGCTTTGCGGGCCGAACAGCGAGCGCGCCGCGGTGACGACGGAACCGGCGAGGCCGGTGCCCATCGCCGGAGGCGCGGGCCGGCTCCCGCTCGCCGCCGGACCCGCCGCGCCTGCCATGCCCGCCATGCCCGCGTTCCCCGTGAAACCCGCCGGACCCGGCGAGCCCGCCGAGCGCGCCTGCGCGCCCTGATCGGCTATCTCGTCCTCGGCATCGTCCTCGGTGTCGAAGGTGCCCAGGTCGAAGCCGGGGCGCTCGCCCTCGCCCCCGAAGACCAGCGCACCCTCCGGACTCCCAGCGGACCGCACCGGCAGCGTGTGGCCGCCGGCGGGCACCGACTGGCCGCCCGCCGGCACCGCACCTCCGGCGCCGCCCCCGAATCCCCTCCTCGCCGACGGCCCGAAACCGTCCGGCCCCATGATCCCGGTCAGCTCGTCCCGCCGTCCCCGTCGTCGCCGCCGCCGGACTCCAGGCCCTCGAAGATCTCCTTGCACTCCGGGCACACGGGGAACCGGCTCGGGTCCCGGGAGGGCACCCACACCTTCCCGCACAGCGCGGTCAGCGGCGTCCCGAACACGGACGCCTCCATGATCTTGTCGCGCTCGGCGTAGTGCGCGAAGCGCTCTTCGTCACCCGGGTCGTAGCGGTAGTCGGACTCGACGCGTTCCTCGACGATCGTCGAGCCGACCGTGTCCGGTTCGAAAGTCGGCGTGCTCATGCCAACGAGTCTATGCCGCGCCGCACCCCCGCGAGCGGCAGAGCGGAACGACGCGGCATCGGATCGTTACCCGCAGGTCAGCTCGGCAGCCGGCCGGGAAGGGCGACGGCGCGTAGTAACCGCCGTCGTCACCTCGGAGGTGCGACGCAACGATTCTTCAAATATGACTTACCCGCGGGTAGCTGACACGGGGCATCCCGCGCCCGCCGCGCGCCGCCCGCGGATGAGGGATGGAAAACGGTCACAATAGTGCGAACCGCAATGAATGGACTGATGCCGTGACCGAGAACCCGAACACCACGCCGGACCCGAACGCCGGCCAGCCGCCGGGGGGCCCGGCTGATCAGGCCGCCGAGCCCGCCCGCCCGGGCGGATCCACCGACGCCGCGAAGGCGGAGCCGGCGCCGACCAGGCCGACCGGGCCCATCGAGCCGACCGAGCCGCTGTCCGCCGCCCGCCCGACCGAGTCCGCCGGTCCGGCCGCCGAACCCCCGGCGACGCAGAACCCGGCGACCGGCGGCGTCGCCGGGAGTCCGTGGGGCGCCTCCGCCGACCAGGACGCCGAGCACGCCGAGCACGTCGAGGACACCGAGAACGCCGAGTACGCCGGGCCGGGCGGCCCGGCCGGCCCCGACGAGCCGAACACCGGCGTCGCGGCGACCTTCCTGCCCGGCATCGACGCCGCCTCGGTCCTGGCCCTGGTCCTGGCGGCCCTGGGCGCCGGCGCCTTCCTGCTGGTGAACCCCCTGGTCCAGGCGCACGACGCGGCCCGCACCTGGTCGGACTTCAAGAACAACGTCCCGCGCACCAAGCAGGACCCGTTCGGCCTGCAGCGCGACTGGGTCAACTTCCAGTCCTGGGGCCACATCATCCTGGGCCTGGTCGCGGTGCTGCTGGCGCTGCTGGTCCTGGCGCTGTGGACGGCGCGCAAGAACAACCTGCGGTCCCGCTCGTTCGCGCAGGCCGCGCTGGTGCTGGGCCTGGCCGTGGTGCTCTACGGGATCCTGCTGAAGACCGGCGCGGTCGGCTCGGAGATCCCGAGCATGAAGGAGATCTCGACGGGGCTGAGTTCCTCGTCCTCGCAGTAGCGGCGCGCACGCTCTGCCTGCCCGCCGCCGCGCTCCGGTCCGATCCGGTCCGATCCGGCGCGGCGGCCGGCGATATCAGTTAGTTGAGATCAGGGTCCTCGGTCCAGTTGGCGACCATCGCGATGGTCCCGCCCTGCCGGCGCAGCACCTTGCGCCACAGGTCCTCCGGCTCGGTGGTGAACACGTCGGCCAGCTCCGGCTCCACCACGTACCAGGCCCGCTGCGCCAGCTCGCCGGCCAGCTGCCCCGGGCCCCAGCCGGCGTACCCGGCGAAGATCCGCAGCGCCGTCAGGTCCGGGGCCAGCACCTCCGGCGGGGCGTCCAGGTCCACCAGGCCCAGGCGGCCGGAGAACTGGCGCCAGCCCAGCGGCTCCTCGCCCGGCGCCGCGGCCTCGGGGCGCACGCAGGCGATGCCCAGCGCCGAGTCCAGCGCGACCGGCCCGCCCAGGAACACCGTCGGCGGCTCGGCCGCCAGCGGCGCCCAGGTCTCCAGCACGTCCTCGACGTCCAGGCTCCCGGGCCGGTTCAGGACGACGCCCAGGGTGCCGTCGTCGTCGTGGTCGACGACCAGCACCACCGTGCGGTCGAAGTTGGGGTCGACCAGGACCGTGGTGGCGACCAGCAGTTTGCCGGTCAGCCGTTCCAGCGGCGCCCTGCCGCCGTCCTGCTCCCCCGCGTCGCGCCCTGCGTCCGTCATGGCACACATGATCCCGCACCCGGACCCCCGCTGGCGCCTTTTGCCCCAAGGCCCGCGCGTCCGCGACGGCCTCTTGACGCTCCGTCGACCTTCCACGCCCCCGTCCGGCGCCGGTCGGCGACCGTCAGCGTTCGAATCGGCACCGGCTGTTGTCCGAACGGGTTTTCCCGCCGGGGACTATGCCCCCGCGAACCGCGATCTTCGCGAGCTTAGGCAGCATGCGCCTCGTGTTCGAGTACATTGGATCGGCCGCCGACTCGTCCGCCGACCAGTCCTGCTTCGAGCCCCACCGAAGCGGTCCGCAGCACACACCAGTGGAGAACCATGGCCCTCAGCACCGCCTCCGATGTCCTGACAGTGCACGGCGGTACCGCCCTGTCCGGAGAGGTCCGAGTCCGGGGCGCCAAGAACCTGGTGCCCAAGGCGATGGTGGCCGCGCTCCTCGGTCACGGCACCTCGGTGCTGCACAACGTCCCGCAGATCTCCGATGTGCGCATCGTCACCGGACTGCTGGAGGCGCACGGCGTCTCGGTGACCCGCGGTGAGAGTTCCGACACGCTGATCCTCGACCCGGCCTCCGTGGAGGCCGCGAGCGACACCGCGGTCGAGGCGCACGCCGGCACCAGCCGCATCCCGGTGCTGTTCTGCGGCCCGCTGCTGCACCGCCTGGGCCGCGCCTTCATCCCGGACCTGGGCGGCTGCAAGATCGGCGACCGGCCCATCGACTTCCACCTGGACGCCCTGCGCGCCTTCGGCGCCGTCGTCGAGAAGCGCCCCGAGGGCCTGCTGATCTCGGCCCCCGAGCGGCTGCGCGGCACGCACATCCGGCTGCCCTACCCGAGCGTCGGCGCCACCGAGCAGGTGCTGCTGACGGCGGTGCTGGCCGAGGGCGTGACAGAGCTCTCCAACGCGGCCACCGAGCCGGAGATCGTGGACCTGATCGCGGTGCTGCAGAAGATGGGCGCCATAATCTCCGTCCACAACGACCGCGTGGTCCGCATCATCGGCGTGGACCGCCTGGACGGCTACACCCACCGCGCCGTCCCGGACCGGCTGGAGACCGCGTCGTGGGCCTGCGCGGCCCTGGCGACCGGCGGCGACATCCGCGTGGTCGGCGCCACGCAGGGCGAGATGATGACCTTCCTGAACGTCTTCCGCCGCATAGGGGGAGACTTCGAGGTCGACGACGCCCCCGGCGACCCCTCGATCCGCTTCTGGCACTCCGGCGGCCAGATGCGCGCGCTGGCGCTGGAGACCGACGTGCACCCCGGCCTGTCCACGGACTGGCAGCAGCCGCTGGTCGTCGCGCTGACCCAGGCCCACGGCCTGTCGATCATCCACGAGACGGTCTACGAGCAGCGCCTGGGCTTCACCGAGGCGCTGAACCGCATGGGCGCGCAGATCCAGCTGTACCGGGAATGCCTCGGCGGCAGCGCCTGCCGCTTCGGCCAGCGCAACTTCATGCACTCGGCGGTCATTTCCGGCCCGACCAAGCTGCACGGGGCCGAGCTGACCATCCCCGACCTGCGCGCCGGCTTCAGCTACCTGATCGCCGCGCTCGCCGCGCAGGGGACGTCCACGGTGCACGGGATCAGCCTGATCCACCGCGGCTACGAGGACTTCGAGGCGAAGCTCTCGGCGCTGGGCGCGGACGTGGAGCTGGGGATCCCCGCCTGAGGCGGATTCCCCGGCAGTGGGTTCGCGGGGGCGATTCAGCCGGCCTGCGGGGTCAGCAGAATCGCCCGGGCGCCCTGCCGCACAGCGGCCTGCACGGCATCGGCTTCCGGCTCTCCGGCACTGTCGAAGCCGATGGCGTGGAACTTCGCGAACGCGTGGTTGTCCCGGCACATCAGCGTGTACAGCTCGGCGACCCGCTTCTCGTCCTCGACCACCTCGACGTCGGCCGAGCGCAGACGGCCCTTGTAGCGCACCTGGATCGGGTCTCCGGTGCGCAGGTTGCGGACCCAGCCGAACTGCGTGCCGATGAGAACCTTCCCGTCGTGCGCCATGTAGGCGATGGGGATGGAGTAGCGCTTGCCGCTGTTACGGCCGAAGACGTACAACAGGATCAGCCTGCGGCCGATCCCCTTGGCCACTCCCGGCGTGTTCAAGGCCGCCCGCGTGAAGGCGTTCACCAGGTTCTGCATCGGCAGCTTCTGAGCTTTGCCGGCCGGGCGCCCGGCCGGATTCGTCCCACTCATGGTGCGGACGCTACTCCGGCATCCGCACCACGACCACGTGCCACGCCGCAGCGCAGCGCTCCGGCCTAGCCCTTCACCGCCGCGACCACGGCCTCCGACACCGTCTTGGCCAGGTCCTTGTGGAACACGCTCGGCACGATGTAGCTCGGGTTCAAGTCGCTGTCCGGCACCGTCGAGGCGATCGCCCGGGCGGCCGCCACCAGCACCTCCGGCGTGACGTTGTTCGACTGCGCGTCGATCAGCCCGCGGAACACGCCCGGGAACGCCAGCACGTTGTTGATCTGGTTCGGGTAGTCGCTGCGGCCCGTGGCCACGACCGCCGCGTGCGCCAGCGCGTCGTCCGGGTCGACCTCCGGCTCCGGGTTCGCCAGCGCGAACACGATCGCGCCCGGCGCCATCGTCGCGATGTCGTCGCCGGTCAGGATCCGCGGCGCGGAGACGCCGATGAAGACGTCGGCCCCGGCCAGCGCCTCCTTCAAGGTGCCCGTGAGGTTGCCGGGGTTGGTGTGCTCGGCGACCCAGCGCAGGTCGCCGTCGCTGTTCGTGTCCTCGCGCTGGGCGTGCACGACGCCGTGGTAGTCCGCGACGGTGATGTTCGTGGCCCCGGCGGCGATCAGCAGCTTCAGGATCGCGGTGCCGGCGGCGCCCGCTCCGGAGCCGACGATCCGCACGTCCTCCAGCTTCTTGCCGACCACCTTCAGCGCGTTCGTCAGCGCCGCGAGCACGACGATCGCGGTGCCGTGCTGGTCGTCGTGGAAGACCGGGATGTCCAGCTCCTGGCGCAGCCGGCGCTCGATCTCGAAGCAGCGCGGCGCGCTGATGTCCTCCAGGTTGATCCCGGCGAAGCCCGGCGCGATCGCCTTGACCACCCGGATGATCTCCTCGGTGTCCTGGGTGTCCAGGCACAGCGGCCAGGCGTCGACGCCGGCGAACTGCTTGAACAGCGCCGCCTTGCCCTCCATCACCGGCAGCGCCGCGATCGGCCCGATGTTGCCCAGGCCCAGCACCGCCGAGCCGTCGGTCACCACGGCGACCGTGTTGCGCTTGATGGTCAGGCGCCGGGCGTCCCCGGGGTTCTCGGCCAGGGCCAGCGACACGCGCGCGACGCCGGGCGTGTAGGCCATGGACAGCTCGTCGCGGTTGCGCAGCGCCACCTTGGAGCTCATCTCGATCTTGCCGCCGAGGTGCATCAGGAAGGTCCGGTCGGAGACCTTGCCGACCTCGACCCCCTCGATCTTCGCCAGCTCCTCGGTGATCGCCCGCGAGTGCTCCTCGCTGCTGGCCGCGATCGTGACGTCGACCCGCAGCCGGTCCCGGCCCGAGCCGGAGACGTCCAGGCCGGTCACCACACCGCCGGCGTCCTCCACCGCCCTGGTGATCCCGCTCACCGCGTTGCCGTAGGAGGGGGCCTCCAGACGAACGGTGATCGAATAGGACACACTGGGCGACGCGGACACGGGCGGTTCTCCTTTGGACTGCCGACTTTCTTGATGTCAAGGGTAGACGCACCAGCCCTGCGTACGAGGCAGAGTTGGAAGGGCCCTCAGTGCGCATTATGAGCAGAAGTGCGCAGCCGGACTTCTCCTTGACGGCCTCGGCGTGATCGAGTCGTGGCTGCATCGTGATCTGATGCGTGATCCACACCCTCGCCGCGGCCGGAATGATCGCGTACACTCGCAGCCAAGGTCGTAGGTTCGCGGTGTTAAAGGCCCAGCGGAACGAATTCCGCCGGGCCTTTCTCGTCTCAAGCCGCCGAGACCGACAATGGTTCTTCAAGCAGGAAATGAGAGCAGGATGGCTCAGGGGACAGTCAAGTGGTTCAACAGCGAGAAGGGCTACGGCTTCATCTCGCAGGATGAGGGCGGCCCGGACGTGTTCGTGCACTTCTCCGCCATCCAGTCGAGCGGCTACCGCTCGCTGGAGGAGAACCAGCGCGTCGAGTTCGAAGTCACTCAGGGCCCGAAGGGCGCCCAGGCGGAGAACGTCCGCCCGGTCTGAGCGATCCGCTCGGAAAAAACGCGAGCCGCATTCGGATCCAGGTCCGAATGCGGCTTCTTCGTTTGCCCGAAATCGAAACCACCGGATATCAGCCCCGGAAATCACCCAAGGGCCGATATGAGCGATTTAGAGGGTGCGTGAGCCGGTGGCCGGCCACCGGCTCACGCACCGTCTAGCGCCGGTAGAAGGCCCAAGCGTCGGCGACGGTCTCGGCGAGCTCGGTCCGCTCCGGGCGCCAGCCCAGCACCGTCTTGGCGCGCTCGGCCGAGGCGACCAGGCGCGCCGGGTCGCCGGCCCGCCGCGGCTTCTCCGCCGCCGCCACCGGCGCGCCGGTGGCCTTGCGGACGGCCTCCAGCACCTCGTAGACCGAGAAGCCGGTTCCGGTGCCGAGGTTGCAGATCAGGTGCTCGCCCTGCTTGGCCGCGGTCAGCGCCAGCAGGTGCGCCTCGGCGAGGTCGCGGACGTGGATGTAGTCGCGGATCGCGGTCCCGTCCGGCGTCGGGTAGTCGGTGCCGAACACCGAGGCCTCCGGCACGTTTCCGGCCGCGACATCCAGCAGCCGCGGGATCAGGTGGGTCTCCACCTCGTGCCGCTCGCCCTGCGGGCCGTAGGCGCCGGCGACGTTGAAGTACCGCAGCGAGACCGCGGCGATGCGGTACGCGGGAGCGGCGAACGTCAGCATCTGGTCGGCCGCCAGCTTCGAGGCGCCGTAGGGGTTGGTCGGCACCGTGGGCATGTCCTCGGTGATCGGCGTGGCCTCGGGCTCGCCGTAGCAGGCGGCCGTCGAGCTGAAGACGATCGTGCCGATCCCGTAGTCGCGCATCGCCTCCAGCAGGTTCGCCGTGGTGGTGATGTTGTGCCGGAAGTACCGGGCCGGCTCGGACACCGACTCCCCGACCAGCGAGCGCGCCGCGAAGTGCAGGATCGCGTCGACCGGGCCGGCCGCGGTCAGATCGCGCAGCACGTCGCCGAGCTGGCGCTGGTCCAGCACGTCCGCGTGCCGGAACGCGGCTCCGGCGGGCACCGCGTCCCGGTGCCCGGTGGACAGGTCGTCGACGACCGTGACGTCGTGCCCGGCCTCGACGAGCACCGCGGAGGTGACCGAGCCGACGTACCCGGCGCCCCCAATGACCAGCAAACGCATGCTTCTTCAGACCTCCGCTAAGACCGAGTGGACCGCTCCAGCCTAGCCGAGTTCTCAGATTTGAACAGACTCAACCAGAAATCAACACAACAATCAACGTCCGCGGCCCGTGCACGCCCTCGACCCGGTCCAGCTCGATGTCGGAGGTCGCCGACGGTCCGGAGATGAACGTGGTCGGCCGCGACGGCGTCAGCGCCCGCACCGCGACCGGCACATCGGCGGCCACCTGCGAGGCTCGCAGGACGCACAGGTGCAGGTCCGGCACGAGAGAGAGCGCACGCCGCCCCTGCCCGGGCCCGGCGTCGAGCACGATCGTCCCGGTCAGCGCGATCCCCCGCGCGGCAAGGGTGATCACGCCGTCGGACGCGTCGAGCTCGACGGGGGTCAGCGGCGGATCGTCGGACAGGCGCGAGCCCTGATACCGAGCCACCAACGCATCCGGAAACCCCGGCGGGACGACGAGGTTCGCGACCGCGTGCTCGGCGAGGATGCGGGCGATCTCGGCCGGGGCGTCCGCCTCGGTGGCGCGGACGACTGTGGCGCGGTAGTCCTCGACGCGCTCCACGAACAGGTCGGCGACATCGCCGGTCGCATGGCTGTCGACGTAGTCGCGGGTGACTTCGACGTCCTGCGCGCGCTCATCGCGCGGGACGTCGCGCAACGCCGAACGGACCCGGGCCAGGATCCTGTCCTTGGCCTCGCTCATCCCCGGCCCGCCTTCCGCCACCAGGTCCGGAACGATTCCTTGGCCGGCACCGGCACGTCCCGCGCTCCCGTCCACTTCTTCGCCGGCCCCGGAAGCCACCGTCCGCCACCGATCCCGATGATCCGGCCGCCGACCGCCCCGAGCCGCTCGGCCATCGCGAGCCGTCGCGGCGAGCCGAACACCACCTGAGCACCCTTCATCGCCAGCGCTTCCGGCTTCGGCACCCCGCCCCGATGCGAGTCCACGACCTTCGCCCGCAGGTGCACGAGCATCTCCGGGATGTCGATCCGCACCGGGCAGGCGTCGTAACAAGCACCGCAGAGCGTCGAGGCGAAGGGCAGCGAATCGGCGTGCTCCGACGTCCCGACCCCGACCAGCTGCGGCGTCAGCACCGCCCCGATCGGCCCCGGGTACACCGAGCCGTACGACCTGCCGCCGGTCCGTTCGTACACCGGGCAGACGTTCAAGCACGCCGAGCACCGGATGCAGTGCAACGCCGAGCGGCCTTCAGTGTCCGCCAAGGTCTTCGTCCGGCCGTTGTCCAGCAAAATGAGATGAAACTCTTGCGGCCCGTCTCCCGGTGTAACGCCGGTCCACAGTGACGTATAAGGGTTCATCCGCTCTGCGGTCGAGGACCTCGGCAGCAGTTGCAGGAACACTTCCAGATCGCTGAACGACGGGAGGACTTTCTCAAGTCCCATCACCGTGATCAGCGTCTCCGGCAGCGTCAAGCACATCCGGCCGTTGCCCTCGGACTCCACGACCCCGACGGTTCCGGTGTCCGCGCAGGCGAAATTGGCCCCGGAGATCGCCACCGTCGCGCGCAGAAACTTCTCCCTCAGGTGCACGCGCGCCGCCTCGGCCAGCACGCGCGGCTCGTCGGTGAGGTCCTGCGGCGCCGGGACGCCGTGCTTGCCCATCTCGCGCCGGAAGATGTCGCGGATCTCGGTGCGGTTGCGGTGGATCGCCGGGACCAGGATGTGCGAGGGCCGGTCGTCGTTGAGCTGCACGATCAGCTCGGCGAGGTCGGTCTCGGTGGCCTCGATCCCCTCCTCGTCGAGCGCCTCGTTGAGCCCGATCTCCTGGGTGGCCATGGACTTGATCTTCACGACCTCGGTCGCGCCCTTGGCCCGCACCAGTTCGGCGACGATCCGGTTGGCCTCGCGGGCGTCCTCGGCCCAGTGCACGACGCCGCCGGCCGCGGTGACCGAGGCCTCCAACTGGAGCAGGTACTCGTCGAGGTGCCGCATCACGCGGTCCTTGATCTGCGAGCCGGCGAGGCGCAGCGTCTCCCAGTCGTCAAGCTCTGCAACGGCTCGCAGTCGCTTGTCGCGGATGGTGGTGGTCGCGTGCTTAAGGTTTCCGCGCAGTTGCGTGTCCTGCAGCGCCTCGTGGGCTGCCTTCGGGAACGTCGGTGAGCCCAGCCAAACCACGTTCACCTGCTCGCCGCTCATCGCGTCGCCGCCAGAATCTCGGCCAGATGCAGGGTTCTGACCCCGGAATCGATCCGCCCCAACCCGCCGCCGATGTGCATCAGGCACGAGTTGTCGGACGCGCAGAGCGTCTGCGCGCCGGTCTTGCGGACGTTGCCCATCTTGTCCTGCAGCATGGCCACCGAGGTCTCAGAGTTCTTCATCGCGAACGTCCCGCCGAACCCGCAACACGATTCGGCCTCCGGCAGCTCGACCAGCTCGATCCCCTCGACAGCGCGCAACAGCTGCAACGGCTTGTCGCCGACGCGCAGCATCCGCAGGCTGTGGCAGGTCGGGTGGTAGGTGACGCGGTGCGGGTAGTACGCGCCGACGTCGGTCACCTTCAGGACGTCCACGAGGAACTCCGAGAACTCGTAGACGTCCGGCGCCGTCTCGGTCTTGTGGTGGTGCCGGACGTGGCCGCCGCAGGAGCCGGAGGGCGTCACGATGGCGTCGTAGCCGCGGAAGGCGTGGTTGAACGCCCCGACCAGCGAATCGGCCTCGCGCCGATACCCGGTGTTGTAGTGCATCTGGCCGCAGCACGTCTGCTCCATCGGGAACTCGACGGTGTGGCCGAGCCGCTCCAGCACGGCGGTGACGGCCTTGCCGGTATCGGGGAAGAGCGCGTCGTTGTAGCAGGCGATGAACAGAGCGATGCGCATCTCAGACCTCTGTCCACAACGCGTCGGGGATCGGCAGCCGAGCCATGTCGACGCAGTCTTTCACCTCTCCCGGCGATCGTGAACCGATCAGCACCGACTTCACCGCCGGGTGCCGTTGGGGGAACTGGAGCGCCGCGGCGCGCAGCGGGACGCCGTGCCGCTCGCAGATGTCCTTGAGGCGCAACGCCTCGTTCAGGATCTCGGGCGGTACGGCCCGGTAGTTGTACGTCGAGCCGGGCTTCGGATCCACCAGCAGCCCGGAGTTGAACACGCCTCCGATCACGACGCCCACACCGCGCGCGGCCGCTTCGTCCAGCAGCTCCGTACCGGCACGTTCCAGCAGCGTGTACCGGCCGGCGAGCAGGACGACGTCGACATCGGTCTCGCGCAGGAACCGCAGCGGCACCTCGGTCTGGTTCATGCCGACCCCGACCGCGCGGACCACACCCTCGTCCCGCAGCTTCGCCAAGGCCGGGAAAGCCTCGCCGATCGCTTGGTCCGCGTGCAGATCGGGATCGTGGATCAGGACGGTGTCGACGCGGTCCAGACCGAGGCGCTCAAGGCTCGTCTCGATCGAGCGCCGCACACCGTCGCCGGAGAAGTCCCACACCCGCCGGAACGCCGCCGGCACCGCGAACCCGTCGGGGTCGTCGCCGACCGGATCGGCCACCGGCTCCAGAATCCGCCCGACCTTCGTGGACAACGCGAACTCGTCCCGCGGACGCTCCCGCAGAGCCGCGCCGAGCCGCTGCTCCGACAAGCCGAGCCCGTAATGCGGCGCGGTGTCGAACGCTCGGATGCCCGCATCCCAGGCGGCGTCGATCGTCGCCCGGGCCTGTCCGTCCGTGACGGCTGTGAACAGGTTGCCCAGGGCCGCGGCGCCGAAGGCCAGGTCGGTGAGCTCGACACCGTGGCCGATGGTGTTTGGCATGGGGTCACTGTCCCACGGGGCGCAAGCGCAACCCGGCCATTCCGCCGTCCACGGCGAGTGCCGTCCCGGTGACCGACGCGGCCGTCGGCGAGGCCAGGTAAGCGATCGCCGCCGCGACCTCGTCCGCCGACACCAGGCGCCCCATCGGCTGGCGCGCCTCCAGCGCCGCGCGCTCAGCCTCGGGGTCGTCGGCGGCGTCGAGCAGGCGGCCGACCCACGGCGTGTCGGCGGTGCCCGGGTTCACGCAGTTCACCCGGATGCCCTCGCGAACGTGGTCCGCGGCCATCGCCAGGGTCAGCGACAGCACCGCGCCCTTGGTCGCCGAGTAGAGCGCGCGCTGCGGCAGGCCCGCCGTCGCGGCGATCGAGCAGGTGTTCACGATCGCGGCGTGCTGCGACCGGCGCAACGCCGGCAGGCAGGCGCGGGTCACGCGCACCATGCCGACCACGTTGACGTCGTAGACCTTCATCCACTGCTCGTCGGGGTTGTCCTCGACCGTGCCCGCCGCGCCGATGCCGGCGTTGTTCACCAGCACGTCGAGGCCGCCGAGCGTGTCCAGGGCCGAGGCGACCGCCGCGCGCACCGAGGCGTCGTCGGAGACGTCCGCCTTGAACCCGTGCAGCCCGGCCGAGACCGCGGCTTCCGGATCCAGATCCAGCACCGCCACCGCCGCCCCGCGATTGGCCAGCAGCCGCGCGGTGGCCGCGCCGATGCCCGAGCCGCCGCCGGTGACGACCGCCTTCAGCCCTTCGAAGTCCCGCATGTCCCGCATGTCCGCCTCACACCTCTCCTCGGTCCGCGCGCCAGAACGAGCCGTCGGGGAACGCATACGCCTCCAGCGTCGCCGGGAACATCTCGGCGCAGAAGCCCGGCACCGTCGGGGCCTGATACGCCCCGTCGACGACCACCGTCGGCGTCACGAAGTGCTCGTGCAAGTGGTCGACGTACTCCACCACCCGGTCCTCGCGCGAGCCCGACAGCGCCACGAAGTCGAACATCGACAGGTGCTGCACCAGCTCGCACAGGCCGACGCCGCCGGCGTGCGGGCAGACCGGCACCCCGAACTTGGCCGCCAGCAGCAGGATCGCCAGGTTCTCGTTGACCCCGCCGACGCGCGCCGCGTCCAGCTGGACGAAGTCGAGCGCCCCGGCCTGCAGCAGCTGCTTGAACACGATCCGGTTCTGCACGTGCTCCCCGGTCGCCACCTTCACCGGCGCCACGGCGGCCCGGATCGCGGCGTGCCCGAGGACGTCGTCCGGCGAGGTGGGCTCCTCGATCCAGTACACGTCGAACTCGGCCAGCGCCTTGACCCACTCGATCGCCTCGCCGACGTTCCAGCGCTGGTTGGCGTCGATCGCCAGCCGCACATCCGGACCGACCGCGGCGCGCGCGGCCCGGCAGCGGCGCACGTCGTCGGCCAGGTCGGCGCCGACCTTCAGCTTGATCTGCCGGAAGCCGGCCGCGACCGCCTCGTGCGCCAGCCGGGTCAGCTTCTCGTCGGAGTAGCCGAGCCAGCCCGGTGAGGTCGTGTAGGCGGGATAGCCTTCGGCGCGCAGCGATGTCTCCCGCTCGGCCGCGCCGTCCTTGCCCCGCCGCAGCAGCTCCAGCGCCTCCTCGGCGGTCAGAGCGTCGGTGAGGTACCGGAAGTCGACCTGCGAGACCAGCCATTGCGGATCGGCGTCGGCCAGCAGCTTCCACAGCGGCACGCCGGCGCGCTTGGCCGCCAGGTCCCAGACCGCGTTGACGACCGCGCCTATCGCCATGTGCATGACGCCCTTCTCGGGGCCCAGCCAGCGCAGCTGGCTGTCGCCGATCAGGGCCCGGTTGACGATGCCGGGGTCCGCGCAGACCTCCTCGACGTCGCGCCCCACGACGTGCTCCCGCAGCGCCTCGATCGCCGCGACCTGCACGTCGTTGCCGCGGCCGATGGTGAACGTGAACCCGTGGCCGGCCAGGCCGTCCTCGGCGTCGGTGCGCAGGATCAGATAGGCGGCGGAGTAGTCGGGGTCCGGGTTCATCGCGTCGGAGCCGTCGAGCTCCCGCGAGGTGGGGAACCGGACGTCGAAGGTCTCGAACCCGACGATCCGGCTCATGCCCGGACCAGATTCGAGCGCTGCGACCCCAGCCCGTCGATCTCCAGCTCGACCACGTCACCCGCGCGCAGGTAGGGATGGTCGGCCATGCCGAGCGCCACGCCGGCCGGCGTCCCGGTGTTGATGACGTCGCCGGGCTCCAGCACCATGTGCTGCGACAGGTAGTGGATCACCTCGGCCACCCCGAAGATCATGTTCTCGGTGTTGCCGTTCTGCCGCTGCTCGCCGTTGACCGACAGGCGCAGGCCCAGCTTCTGGAAGTCGCCGGCCTCGTCGGCGGTCACCAGCCACGGCCCCAGCGGGTTGAAGGTCTCGCAGGACTTGCCGAGGTCCCACTGGCCGGAGCGCTCCAGCTGGAACTCGCGCTCGGAGACGTCGTTGCTGACCGCGAAGCCGCCGATCACGCCGAGCGCGGCCTCGTGCGAATCCAGGTAGCGGGCCCGCTCGCCGATGATAACGGCCAGCTCCACCTCCCAGTCGGTCTTCACCGAGCCGCGCGGGATGAGGATGTCGTCGTTCGGGCCGACGACCGTATAAGGGTCCTTCATGAACACCACCGGCCGCGGCGGTGGCGCCGCGCCGGTCTCCTCGGCGTGGTCGCGGTAGTTCAGCCCGATGCACACCACCTTGCCGGGCCTGGCGACCGCCGCGCCGACGCGCAGCCCGGCCACCTCGCCGGCCGGGATCTCGGGCAGGGTGCCGGCCTCGGCGGCGGCACGGACCGCGTCCGCCCCCCGCTCCACCCAGAACGCGCGGTCCAGGTCGCCGATGACACCGGTCAGGTCGAAGTGGCGGCCGTCGGCGGCGAGCAGCACGGGGCGCTCACGGCCGGGCTCGCCCAAGCGGAGGAGTCTCACGCTCCGGGACTCTAGGCAAACATCGGATCTATCGTCAAGGGAATCAAGATCGTTCTCATCTCTCGGACCTGGTTCGGCCTGGCGATTCCCGGAGTGGATCTAGCAAACGGACGTAACGATTGCATTCCACGGCCTTTACAGCCCTGGTTCCGACGGCTATACATCGGATGACTCAATCGGCACGTGATACAGAGCACACGCGTTTCCCGCACACTCCCCCCGCAACCACCGCACACCCTCACCAGCGAGGACGGCACATGAGGCTGCACCGTACGTCGAGAACAGTTCTGGCCCTGACGGCCGTCGTGGCGCTCGGACTGAGCGCAGCCGCCTGTGGACGAGGCAGCTCCAAGTCCGGCTCCGGCGGCAAGAAGATAGGCATCGACTTCCCGAGGTCGGACTCCGACTTCTGGAACAGCTACGCCAAGTACGTCAACGCCGATGTCAGCTCCGGCAAGATGAACGCGCTGCCCGCGACGAACTCCAACAACAAGATCGACGCGCTGATCGCCAACGTCACGGCCCTGGAGGGCCAGGGCGCCAAGGTCATCCTGATGGCCCCGCAGGACACCGGCGCGATCGCCAGCACCCTGGAGGACCTGGCGAGCAAGAACATCCCGGTGGTCAGCGTCGACACCCGCCCGGACAAGGGCAAGGTCTACATGGTCGTGCGCGCCGACAACAAGGCGTACGGCACCAAGGCCTGCCAGTTCCTCGGCGACAAGCTCAAGGGCACCGGCACCGTCGTGGAGTTCGAGGGCGACCTGACCTCCATCAACGGCCGCGACCGCTCGCAGGCCTTCGGCGACTGCATGACCAAGAACTACCCGAACATCAAGGTCGAGGCCGAGGCCACGAACTGGGCCGGGGACGTCGCCGCCTCGAAGCTGCAGGACGCGCTGAACGCCGGCACGATCAACGGCATCTACATGCAGGCCGGCGGCGTGTTCCTGGCACCGACCCTGTCCCTGCTCCAGCAGAAGAACCTGCTGGTGCCGCCGACCGACCCCAAGCACATCTTCATCATCTCCAACGACGGCATCCCGGCGGAGTTCCAGGCCATCAAGGCCGGCCAGATCGACGCGACCGTCTCCCAGCCGGCGGACCTGTACGCCAAGTACGGCCTCTTCTACGCGCAGGCCGCCGCCGAGGGCAAGACCTTCCAGCCCGGCCCGACCGACCACGGCTCGACGATCATCTCGCTGCCCAACGGGCTGGAGGACCAGCTGCCGGCGCCGCTGGTGACGTCGGAGAACGTCGGCGACCCGTCGCTGTGGGGCAACCAGGTGGGCAAGTGATCCGCCGATGACGACGCACGACCTGAGGGCGGCCGGTGCCACCGGCCGCCCCGTCGCCACGGCGCAAGCCGTGTCCAAGAGCTTCGGCGCCACCCGCGCCCTGATCGACGTCGGCATCTCCGTCGAGCCCGGGGAGGCGCACGCGCTGGTCGGGCGCAACGGCGCGGGCAAGTCCACGCTGGTGTCGCTGCTGACCGGGCTGGCCCGGCCGGACACCGGACGGATCCTGTTCGACGGCCAGGGCGCGCCGCCGGTGTCCGACCGCGCGGCGTGGCAGGCCCGCGTTGCCTGCGTGTATCAGAAATCGACGATCATCCCCACGCTGTCGGTCGCCGAGAACCTGTTCCTGAACCGGCAGGCCGACGGACTTCGGCGGATCAGCTGGAAGGCCCTGCGGACCCGGGCCGCCGGCCTGCTGGCCGAGTACGAGATCGACGTGGACCCGGCCGCGGCCGCCGCCACGCTGGCCGTGGACCAGCGGCAGGTGCTGGAGATCGCCCGCGCGCTGTCGTTCGGGGCGAAGTTCATCATTCTGGACGAGCCGACCGCGCAGCTCGACGCGGCCAAGATCGCCGGGCTGTTCGACCGGCTGCGCCGGCTTCAGGAATCGGGCGTGGCGTTCCTGTTCATCTCGCACCACCTGGCCGAGGTGTACGAGGTCTGCCAGACGGTCACGGTCTACCGCGACGCGCGGCACATCCTCACCGCGCCGGTCGCCGGTCTGGACAAGGAGGCCCTGATCGAGGCGATGACCGGCGAGGACCGCTCGGAGCGGGCGCGGTTCGAGGTCGCGGCGTACTCACCGCCGGCCGAGACGTCGACCCCGGCCCTGGACATCAAGGCCCTGACGCTGCCCGGCGTCTTCGAGGACTTCTCGGTCACGGTCGGCGAGGGCGAGATCGTCGGCCTGGCCGGCGCGGGCGGCTCCGGCGCCGTGTCGCTCGGCGAGACGGTCGCCGGACTGCACCGGCCGAGCGCCGGGACCGTGGCGGTCGCCGGCCGGACGGTCCGCACCGGAAGCGTGCCGGACGCGCTGCACGCCGGACTCGGCTTCGTCCCGGAAGACCGGCACGCCCAAGGCGTGGTCCCCATGCGGCCGATCGCCGAGAACATCACGCTCACCGCGATGGACCGCCTGGGCCGCCACGGGTTCTTCACCGGCGACTCGCTGCGGCGGACCGGCAGCGCCCTGATGGAACGCCTGGACGTCAAGGCCGAGGGGCCCGACCAGCCGGTCGGCGCGCTGTCCGGCGGCAACCAGCAGAAGGTGGTGATGGGCCGCGCGCTGGCGAACTCGCCGAAGGCGCTGGTGCTGATCCGGCCGACCGCCGGCGTGGACGTGAAGTCGAAGGAGTCCCTGCTGGGCACGGTCCGCCAGGCCGCCGACGAGGGCTGCGGCGCGCTGCTGGTCTCCGACGAGCTGGACGACCTGCGGATCGCGCACCGGGTGCTGGTGATGTTCAAGGGCGCGGTCGTCGCCGAGTTCCCGGCCGGCTGGGGCGACAACGACCTCATCGCCGCTATCGAAGGGCTGAACGAGATGGAAGGGTCCGGCCATGAGTGAGGCCACGACGATGTCCGACGCCGCCGAGGCCGCCTCGGCCGAACGGTCGGCGCGCTTCAGGGTCCCCAGCAGCCGCTGGGTCCGCGAGTTCTCGCTGCTGCCGGCGATGGCGCTGCTGATCCTGATCGGCTTCATCGAGTCCCCGGACTTCCTGACCACGGACAACTTCCTGGGCATGCTCCAGCAGTCGACCGAGCTCAGCGTGCTGGTCCTGGCCGAAGCGGTGATCCTGATCAGCGGCCGCATGGACCTGTCGCTGGAGTCGACGGTGACGCTGGCCCCGGTGATCGCGCTGTGGCTGGTGCTGCCCACGTCCGGGAACCGCTTCAACGGCCTGGGCCTGGGCTCCGAATGGCTCGCCATCCCGGCGTGCCTGCTGGTGGGTGCCGTGATCGGGGCGCTCAACGGGTTCCTGATCCTGAAGATGAACCTGAACGGCTTCGTGGTCACCCTCGGGATGCTGACGATGCTGCACGGCCTGGTGATCGTCGTCGACGGCGGCCAGACCATCACCACCGTCCCCTCCTCCTTCAGCTACCTCGGCCACACCGAATGGGCCGGCCAGCCGGCGTCGGTCTGGATCTGCGGACTCCTGTTCGTCATCGGCATAGCGCTGCTCGGCTGGTACCGCCACGGCCGCGCCGTTTACGCGATCGGCGGCAACCCCGGCGCCGCGAAGGCGGCCGGCATCCGGGTGGAGCGCACGGTCTGGATCGTCCTGATCATCGGCTCGATGCTCGCGGCCTTCGCCGGGATGCTCTACACCGGGCGCCTCGGCGCGGCCTCGAGCAGCGTGGGCACCGGCCTGATCTTCAAGGTGTTCGCCGCGACGGTGATCGGCGGGGTGAGCATGAACGGCGGCCGCGGCTCGCTGTTCGGCGCGCTCACCGGTGTGCTGACGCTGAAGCTGATCGAGAACGTGCTGACGTTCGGCCACGTGTCGCCGAACGACATCGAGTTCTTCGACGGCTTGGTGATCCTGGTCGCGCTGATCCTCTCGCGCTACACCTCCGGGGCCGCGCAAGAGTAGGGACGGCGGGCCCGCTCAGCGGGCCTGCTCAGCGCGCCTGCTCAGCGGGCCTGCTCAGCGCGCCCTCCGCACGGCCGCGTCCTGCGCCTCGGCGACGTCGAGGAACGCCGTGGCCGCGGCGGAGATCCGCCTACGGTGCCAGATGAGCACCTGGGTGCGGTTCAGGCGGGGCCGGTCGAGGCGGATCGCGGCCAGGGGCTTCCTCGACCGGGCCGCGACCGAGGCCGGGAGCAGCGCCGCCCCGAAGCCGTCGGCGACGAAGTCCGTCAGGGTGAGCAGGTCGTCGGTCTCGGCCCGGATGTCGAGGGTGAAGCCCTCGGCAGCCGTGGCGGCCTCCACGACGGCGCGCAGCCCCTGGCCGTGCGTCAGGCACACGAACGGCTCGTCGCGCAGGTCCGCCAGCACGGCGCTCTCCCCGGCGGCCAGCCGGTGGTCCGGCGGGACCGCGATGACGAGCGGTTCGACCGCGAACGGCTGGCCGGCGAGGTCCGATCGGAGCCGGAGCCCGGACGGGCCGGCCGGCTGCCGGCGGCCCATGACGCCGATGAGCGCCGCGTCGAGGGCCCCGGAGGCGACGTCGTCCGTCAGCCGCTCCGGCGAGCCGGTCCGCACCGTCAGCCGCACCTCGGGATGCCGTGCGCGGAACGCGGCCACGACGGCCTGGAACGCCTCGGGCGGACACGGGATGGTCCCCAGGGTGAGGCGGCCGGACAGCACGCCGTTCAACGCGGCGACCGCGTCGCGTCCCGTGGCCGCCGCTCCGAGCGCCGCACGGGCGTGGGGCAGGAAGGCCTCCCCCGCCGCGGTGAGCCGGACCCGCCGATCGGAGCGGTCGAGCAGCTTCTCCCCCAGCTCCCGCTCCAGCTGCGCGATCTGCTGGCTGACGGCCGGCTGCGCGACGTGGACCCGAGTCGCGGCCTTGGTGAAACTCGACTCCTCGGCCACCGCCACGAGGTACGCCAGCTGGCGCAGTTCCATAAGGACTCCTTATCCACGATCATAACGAGCATATCTTGGACTTCTGGATACGGCGGGGGTGATCCTTGATTCAGAAGGGCGCGCGACAACGCGGGCCACTGATGAAGGAGTCTGAGTTGGAAGCTCGCATGAAGAACCCCGCGGCTGTGCTCCCCGGCGCGACGCAGGCGATTCAGAGCGTCTACAAGTCCGTGTACGCCGGCGGTGTCCCCCAGGAGACGCTGGAGCTGGTGCACCTGCGGGCCAGCCAGATCAACGGCTGCGCCCCCTGCGTCGACAGCGCGGTGAAGGGCCTCGCGAAGCTCGACCAGAGCGCGGAGCGGATAGGGCTGGTCTCCGCCTGGCGTGAGGCCCCGTATTTCAGCGACGCCGAGCGCGCCGCGCTGGACCTGACCGAGCACGCCACGCGCTTGGCCGACCGGCCCGACGCCGTCCCGGACACCGTCTGGGACGCGGCGGCCGCGCACTACGACGAGGCCGGGCTCGCCGCGATCGTGATGATGATCGCGGTCACCAACCTGTTCAACCGTCTCAACGCGACCACCCGGCAGATCGCCGGGGCCTGGTGAGGAGGCCTTCACTCATGCAGGTCATCAGGACACACCGATACAGCGTCGAGCCGGGCGATCTGGAGGAGTTGCTGCGGCGCCGCACGACGCTGATCACCGCGATCCGCGGCGCGCACCCGGGTCTGGCCTCGACGCAGTTGGTCCGGCTGCAGGACGGCACCTACCAGGACACCTGGTTCTGGGCGGACACCGAGACGATGGAAGCGGCGCTGGCCGCCATCAAGGACTTCCCCGAAGCCCCCGCGGCGATGTCCTTGACCAGGGACAACGCCGTGCAGAACGGGGAAGTCGTGGCGGTGGACTGACGCGATCAGCGGCCGGAGTCGGCACCCACGCCGCCGCCGGCCGCCTGTCGCCCCCCGGGCGTCTGTCGTCCCCCGCCCGCCATTCCTCGCCCGCCATTCCTCGCCCGCCGTTCCCCGCCCGCCGTCATCAGCCCTGCGGCGACTTCTTCTCACTCAGCGTGTTCCGCAGCCACTGCTCGATGCTCACGATGTGGATCGTCGCCCACGCCCGCGCACCCTCGGAATCCCGCTCGGCCAGCGCGTCCAGGATCGCCGTGTGCTCCATCAGCGTCCGGGTCAGCGCCCCCTCCTGCGTCAGCCCGCGCCAGACGCGCGCCCGCGTGGTCGGCCCCGACAGGCTGTCCAGCAGCGAGCCCAGCACCACGTTCCGCGAGCACGCCGCGATCCGGCTGTGGAACTCCAGGTCGTTGCGCACCAGGTCCTCGACCGTCGGCGCGTTGCCGATGAGCGCCAGATGCTCGCGCAGATCGGCGACCTCCTCATCGGTGATCCGCTGCGCGGCCATGGCGGTGGCGGCCGGCTCCAGGATGCGGCGCACCTCCAGGAACTCCAGGACGGTGTCGTCGCGGTGGAAGTCGACGACGAAGCTCATCGCCTCCAGCAGCCGCGCCGGCTCCAGGCTGGTGACGTAAGTGCCGTCGCCCTGACGCACGTCCAGCACGTGGATCAGCGACAGCGCCCGCACCGCCTCCCGCAGCGAGCTGCGTGAAAGGCCCAGCTCCGCGGCCAGGTCCGCCTCCTTGGGCAGGCGGTCGCCGGGCCGCAGCCGGCCCTTGATGATCATCTCTTTGATCTTCTCGATCGCCTCATCGGTCACCGCCATGCGGTCATTGTGCCAGCGCCGGGCACGAACGGCTGGCCCGGTCGCCCCGCGACGGCCGGGGCAGCCCTTACCCCGGACTGACACGGCCCCCGCCAAGATCGAGGCCCGTGGACGTGTCGTTGCTGACCGGCTGGCTGCCCTGGGCCCTGCGGGTGCTCACCGTGGTGCTGGTCGTGGTCGCGATCGGGCGCAGGCGGCTACGGGACCGGGAGTTCCTGCTCAAGCGCCTGCCGATCGTGCTCGCGGGGAGTGCTCTGTTCGGCGTGCTGTGCGCGGTGCTGGTGCGAACGGTGCTGGGGGTCTCCGATCCCCTGCCGTTCGGGCTCTGGTTCTGGCTGGCGGTCTCCGGGCTGGCGGTCGGGCTCGCGATCGTGTGCTGGCGCGGCTCCCGCTGGTGGCAGCGCACGGCCGCCCCGCTGGCGATGCTGCTGGCCGTCCTCACCGCCGGCGACGCTCTGGACATCAGCCTCGGCTACTACCCGACCCTGGCCGACATGTACGGGGAGCTGACCAACCAGGCGCTCCCGCAGCAGATCAGCCTGGGCCAGCTGGGCACCATCCACGGCAACACCAAGACCGGCCGCATCGTCGAGGTCGACATCCCCGACACGGCCAGCGGCTTCCAGCACCGCAGCGAGTACGTCTACCTCCCGCCGGCCTGGTTCCGCTCGACGCACCGCCCCAAGCTGCCGGTGGTGGAGATGGTCGGCGGCGAGTTCGCCGAGCCCGACAACTGGATCCGCGCCGGCAACGCCATCAAGACCGCCGACACCTTCGCCGCCGCGCACAACGGCTTCGCCCCCGTCCTGGTCTTCGTCGACGCCTCCGGCGGCTTCAAGGTCGACACCGAATGCGTGAACGGCCCCGCCGGACAGGCCATGGACCACCTGGTGAAGGACATCCCGCCCTACGTCGAGAAGACCTTCGGCACCGCGACGGCCGCCGCCAAGTGGGCCGTCGCCGGCTGGTCCATGGGCGGCACCTGCGCCGTCACCCTCGCGCTCACCCACCCCGGCGTCTTCGGCCACTTCCTCGACATCAGCGGCGACCTCGGCCCCAACAAGGGCGACAAGAACTCCACCATCGCCACCCTCTACGGCGGCGACGCGGCCGAATACGACGCCGACGACCCCCTGACCATCCTCGGCAAGCACAAGAAGTGGCCCAAGGGGTTCTCCGCCATGTTCGCGGTCGGCGGCCAGGAGTCGGCGCAGCCGAAGCACGCGCAGCAACTGTCGGCCGCACTGAAGAAGGACCACGTCCCGAACCAGATCTGGACGGGACCGGGGAAGCATTCGTGGACCTTCGCGCAAGCGGCGTTCGCGCAGGAGTTGCCCTGGCTGGCCAAGGCGGTTCAGGTACCCGGCGCGAAGTAGTCCGGCTCGCCGCCTAGGGCGTCTGCGTCACCGCCGCGACCTCCGCGGCGGCTGTGGCGGCGTCCGGACCTTCGCGACCGGCCCCGGTGACGATCCACCGATCGGTCCGGATCCGCGCCCCGAGCGCGATCAGCCGGGCCAGCATGAACACGCCGAGCGCCCACCACAGCCCGACCAGTCCCTGCCGCAGGTGGTACGAACCGAGCGCGGCGGCCAGGTAAGCGCTGGTCGTCGCGACGCCGGCCCACGCCAGGAACCGGCCGTCCCCGGCGCCGATCAAAATCCCGTCGAGCACGAACACCGGCGCGGCGATCGGCAGGAACAGCGCCTCCAGCAGCAGCACGTCCTCCAACAGGTTCCGCACCGCGTGGTCCTCGGTGAACAGCGGGATGAACCCCTGCCGCGTCGCCAGCACCACCACGGCGAGCACCACGCCGACCACTACGCCCCACTCGATCGTCCGCCGCGTCGCCCGCCGGGCGCCCGGCACGTCCGAAGCCCCGAGCAGCTGCGAGATCCACGCCTGGCCGGCGATCGCCAGCGCGTCGAGCACCAGCCCGAGGAACCCCCACAGCGACCACGCGACCTGCTGCGCCGCCAGTGCTTCGGTCCCGTAACGCGCGGCGAGGATCGTCCCGGCGAGCAGCGCGATCCGCAGCAGGATCGTGCGGACCAGCAACGGGATCGAAGCCGTGGCGGCCTGCTTGATCCCCTCGCGATCCGGCCGGAGCGGTGCCCCGTATCTGTGCGCGGCCTTATAGACGACCACCGCATAAGCAGCGGCCATCCCGTACTGGGTGAGAACCGTCCCGGTGGCCGACCCGGCGATCCCCATCCCCACCGGATAGACCAGCACCAGGTTCAGCACCACGTTCATCCCGGCGCCGGTCGCCGCCACTACAAGTGTTGTGCGGATGTCCTGCAGACCTCGTAGGACTCCGGTGGAGGCGAGCACCAGAAGCATCGCGGGCTGTCCGATAGAGGCGATCCGCAGATACGTGACGCCATAAGGCACCGCCTCATGCGAGGCCCCGAAGACCCGTACCAGCGGCGCGGCGAACACGATCCCGGCCAGCCCCAGCACCACGCCGAGGATCACCCCGAGCCACATCCCGTCGACGCCCTGCCGCACCGCTCCCGGCAGGTCCCCCGCGCCGATCCGCCGCCCGACCGCAGCCGTCGTGCCATAAGCGAGGAACACGCACAGGTACGTCAGCGTCGCCAGCAAGGCGCTCGCCGCCGCCAGTCCGGCCAGTTGCGGCGTCCCCAGATGCCCGACGATCGCCGAGTCGGCCAGCAGGAAGAGCGGCTCGGCGACCAGGTTCCCCAGCGCCGGCAGCGCCAGTCTCAGCAGCCGCGCGTCCTCAGAAGAAGTCATCGGCCATTCCCGGTCGGCGAGGTGTCGTGGTCTCAGTACGCGTTGAGGTCTCAGTGCGCGTCATGGTCTAAGTGCCATCCCGCATGTTACAGCGCAAGGTCGGCGCGTATAGAGAGGCACCATGGAAAACTGATCGCATGACCGTCGAGTACATCCGCTACCGCATCTCGGCCGACCGCGCGGAGGGCTTCGAAGCCGCCTTCGCCCAAGCGGCCGAGAGCCTGGCCGCAGCCCCGGAATGCGTCGACTACGAGCTGACCCGCTGCGTCGACGAACCCGAGCAGTACATCCTGCGCATCACCTGGACCTCCGGCAAGGGCCACCTCGAAGGCTTCCGCGGCGGCGAGCACTTCCCGCCGTTCTTCGCCGCCATCAAGCCCTACGTCGACGACATCCTGGAGATGCGCCACTACGAGAAGACCGCCGTCCGCGGCGACGGCGGCGCGGTCCCGAGCCTGTACGAGTGGCTCGGCGGCGAGGAGGCCCTGCTGCGCCTGACCGAGGCCTTCTACCGCGAGGTCCTCAAGGACGACCTGCTCTACCCGCTGTTCGCCGGCATGGACCCCGAGCATCCGCAGCACGTCGCGCTCTGGCTCGGTGAGGTCTTCGGCGGCCCGAGCGCCTACACCGACTCCCACGGCGGCTACCGCCACATGATCCGGCAGCACCTCGGCCGCGGCATCCAGGAGAAGCAGCGCCGCCGCTGGGTCAGCCTCCTGATGGACGCCGCGGACGAGGTCGGGCTCCCGGGCGACCCCGAGTTCCGCGCCGCCTTCGTGAGCTACATCGAGTGGGGCACCCGGCTGGCCGTCATCAACTCGCAGCCCGGGGTGAAGGAGTACGACGCGCCGATGCCGAAGTGGAACTGGGGCGGGCACCCTCCGTACCGCGGTTGAGCGGCCGGAGGGACCCGTCCCGGGATTCACCAACCGACGTGGATCACTTCTCGAACGCGATCGGGTACTGCGACGCCCCACGGCCGTCCAGCAGGTGGTCGTCGCAGCCCTTCAGGAACCGGTCGAAGAACGAGTCCACGAGCGCCCGGTCCGCCGCCACCGCCTTGTGCGGATCGACCAGCCCGAGGTCGCCGTTCAGCGTCGCGGCCGAGACCTTCCCGGCCAGCTGCGGCAGCAGCGCCTCGTAGTCGGTGAGGGTGTGGTGCTCGGAGTCGTTCATCGTGATGTCGGCCTTCCAGCCGCTCTGGTGCTGCCAGAAGGACGCCCACGACGGCTCGCGGTGGATGTCACTCCCGTCGGTCGCGGAGCTGCTGCCGATCAGCAGGAACGGCTGCCGCAGCCCGTGCAGCGCGACCTGGCTCAGGTTCGTGCCGTCCGGGACGACGGTGTACTCCAGGGTGCCGTCCATGTCGGCCCCGGCCTTGATCCGCGGATCGGTGTACATCACGTTCGCCGCGGTGAACCCGCCGGCGGAGTGGCCGAACATGCCGATCCGGTTCAGGTCCATGCCCCGGGTCAGCCGGCCGGGCAGGCTCGGCAGCCGGTCCAGCACCAGCTCGATGTCGGCCTGGCGCGCGGTCATCAGCTTCGTGAAGAACGCCAGCGTCGTGCCGTCCTTGTAAGCCTGGGCGAACTCCGCGCCCACCTCCGAGTTGCCGACGATGTGGCCGTCGGGGAACTCCGTCGCCGGCGCCTCGCCGGTGTGGTCGATGGTGACGACGATGTAGCCCCGCGAGGCGAGGTTCTCGACCAGCGTCACGTTCGAGTCCCGCACGTCTCCGGCCCCGGGCGAGTACAGGACGACCGGGAAGCGGCCGGGCGCCGTCTCGGCGTCCTGGACCGAGTGCGTCCTGGTCGCGGCCCAGTTCACCAGACCGGCCGGAAGGTTGAAGTTCTGCTCGGCCGCCGTGCCGATGGTTGCGGCCGCGCCGGCCGGGAACTGGGTCGTGAACGGCCGGCCGCCGGTGTGCACCGCGGGGTAGAAGACGCTGATCATCAGCTCGCGGTAGGGCTGGGACGGCGTCCACGGGTCCGGGCGCCTGTCGTCGACGAGCCGGAAGGTCGACTCGCCGGTGGCGTAGCGGCCGTTCGGCGCGGGCAGCGTGAGCGTCACGCCCTTCGCGGGGTTCGAGGACGCCGGCGCCGTGGCCGGCCCGGCCAGGGCGGTGTGCGAGGCGGACACCGCCGAAGCCGGGAGCGCGGTCGATACGACGAGACCGGAGACGACGACCCCGGCCAGAGAAGCGGCGACGAGACGAGAGCTGCGCATGGAAGTTCCTTCAGGTGCGGCTTTGCGTTGTTCGGACACCTCGATCCTCGCAACGCGCCGCCCCCCGGAACCACCGTGCTACCAGGCGTTTCACTCCTCGTGAAAGCCGAACGGCGACAGGGCGGATAACCGCCCTATGACAGGGTCCATATAAGAAGCGCGACCACGGGTCAGCCCGACGTGACGCAGGCGTCGGCCTTGTTGGACCACAGGCCCTGGACGTCGAAGGTCCCGGTGGACAGCGTCTCGTAGGCGTCGAGGTTCTCGCACTCGTCCCCTATCTCGCCGCCGCCGGAGTTGTACCAGCCGGTCGTCGGCCAGAAGTCCGTGACGGTCTCGGCGTACTCGTGGGTCTCGGTCGACTCGATGCCCGACAGCATGCGGCCGTCGGTCAGCGTGGTGCAGGCGCCCGCGCCGAGGTCGGGGACATAGGGGAGATTGGTGAAGGCCAGCGTGCCGTAGCTCGACGTGGTCTTGTCGTGCCAGGCGCAGAAGCTGCCGTGCGGGCCGAAGCCGTCGGGGTGCGTGCCGGTCGGCGACACGATGACGTACTGGGCGTTCAAGTTCGGGGTCTGCGTCGTGTTCCCGAAGTGCGCGGCGGCCTTCGCGGCCTCGGCGGCGAGCTGCGACTTGGACGCGCGGTTCGGCTGCGCGGCGGCGTTGTCGAACCAGACGCCGGCCAGCGGCGAGCTCGCCGGGTGGGTGACGAACGTGGCGCCGGCCGGGCAGGTGGTGGTGCCGGCGGGGGCGTTCTCGCAGTACTGCGCGAGGATCGTGCCCCAGGTGTCGGACGCGCCGTACAGGCCCTGGAACATCGCCTGCATGTCGGCGGCGACCCCGGCCGGGTCGCTGGACCACTGACTGCCCCAGAAAACCAGGTAGACCTGCGGAGTCGGGGAGACGACGCCCTGCGTGCCGTTGGTCCGCAGGGAGAGTTGGCCGACGCCGCCGGACTTGCGGTCCGTGCTCTTGCCGGCGCTCGGATCAGCGCTCGGATGAAGGGGCTTCGCGTGCGTCGAGGATGGTGACGCCGTGGACGGTGCGGACTGTGCCGACGACGACGCCGCGGCCGTGGTGGCGGGCGCGGCGGCGATCGCGGCGAGGGCGGCCGCGGCCAGGGCGGCGATGCGGAGGTTGCGCATCAGACTCCTTCTGGACGGACGAGACGGGCCGTGGTCGGCCCGTCCTCCAAAAGGCGTCGTGGGTTCGCTGTCCGTTACCGCCTCTGTCAGTTTTCTGACATTGCTCTGGTCAGCCGATTCCGATCCCGCCGAGCATGGCCTTGATCGCCGGGCCGGCCTTGCTGTCGCCGAAGCCGCCGTTGAGCACCACGCAGGCGACGGCGATGTCGTGCTGCGGGTCCATCGCGATCATCCAGCTGTCGGGGTTCTCGTTCTGGCGCTCGGCCGTGCCGGTCTTGGCGCCGAGCGTCGGGCTGATGCCGCGCAGCGAGGTGGCGGTGCCCTCGGTGATGACACCGCGCATCAGGGTTTTCAGATCCTTGTCGACCGAGGCGGGCAGGGGCGTGGCCGTCACCTGCTTCTGCCCCGGCAGCAGGATCGGCTGCTTGAACGTGCCGGTCGCGACGGTCGCGGCGACCGAGGCCATCGTGAGCGGGCACATCGTGATGTCGCCCTGGCCGAAGGCCTCGGCGGCGAACCGCTCCTGGCCGTCGGCCGCCGGGACCTGCTCGGTGCCGGCGGTGCAGTAGGTCGCCGAGCCGAGGCCCATGTCCCAGGGCTGGTTGAGCCCGAACTGCGTCTTCGCCTCGTTCTGCAGCGCGCCGAGGCCGGACAGGCGGTTGCGCAGGCCGACATAGGAGGTGTTGCAGGACTGCTCGAAGGCGTCGGCGAGGGTGGCGTTCGGGTAGCCGTTCTTCAGGCCCTCGTCGTTGTGGTAGGTCTGCGAGCCGACGGTCGAGGTCGCCGGGCACGGGGCCGGGTCCGAGGGGGTGAGGCCGGTCTGGAGCAGGGCCGCGGTGGTGATGGTCTTGAAGGTGGAGCCGGGGGCGCGCAGCGCGTGGTAGGCCAGGCCGGCGGTGCTCTGGGAGTTGCCGGCCATCGCCAGGACGCCGCCGGTGCTCGGCTTGATGACGACCATGCCGGAGTCCGGGTAGGCGGCCAGCGCGTGTTCGGCGGCCGTCTGGACGCGCGCGTCGAGGGTCGAGGGGATTTGCGATGCCGTTCCGCTCTGCGGCGGGCCGAGTTCGACGGGTTGGGGGCCGGCTATCGGCGCGCCGGTGTTGGCGTCGACGAAGGTGATCTGCAGGGCGGTCGGGGTCTGCGCCTCGGGTCGCTTCGCGGTGGCGAGGCGGGTGATGACGGACGCGAGGCTGGGGTGGTCCGAGGGCTGGAGCGGGAGGCCGGTGTCGTCGACGACGGTCGCGGGAGGCGGGGTCGCGATGAGGTTCGCTTGGGCGCCGAGTTGGGGGTGAATGACAGCTGAGGACCAGTGGACGAGCGGAGTGGTCGCGGTGGTCGGTGTCCCCGGTGTGCTTGCGGTGTTCGCGGTCCCTGCGCCCGCCGCCGGAACGACGGACAGGATCGTGTTGTAGCTCCACTGCAGGCCGCCGTCGAAGGTGTCCACGACGCTGACGTTGAAGCGGGTCGCATTGCCGCCGCCGGTCGCGGGGATCAGCGATCCGAGAGTGAGCTGCGTGGACTTGGGGTTCAGCGACTTCATCACCGCTTGCAGCCGAGGGCCGGCCGCGGCGGCGTTGTCGGTGAGGGAACCGGCCTTGGCGTAGTCCCCCGATGCCCAGGCCGCGAGGAAGGCCTTCGCGACGGCGTCCGGCGTCGTCGGGGCCGGGCTTGCCGAGGTGCCGCCGGGCTCAGCTTGGGCCGTCGGTGTCGTCGTGTGGTGGTCGGACCGGAGCCAGAGCGTCACGGAGGCGGCCGCCACCACCGCGGCCGTGACGACCGCCGCGGCGACGGTCCGAGTTGTGCGGCGTGCCCGCCGTTGCTTACCTGCCATGAGTCGCAAGGAAAGCGCGGGGTCCGGGACTCTGTCCAAGAGTCTTATGGGAAACACATCCATAGCGAAGTAGCTATGATCCGATGTCATGGACCTCTTGGCGCACCTCAGGTACTTCCGTGTGGTCGCTGAGGAACAGCACTTCGGCCGGGCCGCGCTCCGGCTGCGGCTCGCGCAGCCGTCGCTGTCGCAACGGATCCAGCGCCTGGAGCGGGAATTCGGGGTGCGGCTGTTCGACCGGGGACGCGGCGGCGCGGCACTGACGCCGGCGGGTCAGCTGGTGCTGACACAGAGCGAGGCAGTGCTGGACGCCGCGGACCGCCTGCACTCGGTGGTGGGACGCCTTCGCGACGGCGAGGCCGGAACACTGCGGGCGGCCGTGCCCGCGTACCTCGGCGGTGCGACGGTCGCGGCACTGCTGACTTTGTTCCGCGAGCGCAGTCCCGGCGGCGAGCTCGACCTGCGGGAGCTGACGACAGCCGAGCAGACGGCGGAGCTGGCGGCGGGGACGCTGGACGCGGGGATCGTGCGGCATCCGTGCCTGGCCTCCGGACTGTCCTTCGGGCCGATGCTGCACCAGCCGCTCGGGGTGCTGCTGCGCGACGGCGACGCGCTGGCCGCCGAAGCCGAGGTCGATCTCAGAGCTCTGTCGGGCCGCGAACTCGCGATGCCGCCCCGCACGAACAGCCCGGCCCTCCACGACGAAACCCTGACCGCTTGCGCCCGCCACGGCTTCACTCCCACGGCGATCCGCACCGTCGAGGGCCTGGACTTCACCCGAGCCCTCATCATGGCCGAGGCAGACCTCATAGCCCTGATACCAGCCCCACCCCCGGAACCCGGCACCGCATGGCGCCCCCTGACCAGCCAACCGGTGACCTGGCGCACCTCCACCGCCTGGCGCACCGGCCACGACGGCCCGGCCGTCCGCATCTTCACCGAAGCGGCCGACATCGCCCTACGCACCCACGCCCACATGTACGCAGCCGCCGCCGAACGCCCGCGCGCTGCACGCCCGGAGACGGAGTTCGCGCTGTGAGGGGGAATGGTTCGCCGGCCGGTGCCGCGGCCCGCCGTGCCGCCGCCCGCATCACCGCCGCCTTCGCCGACGCCGGCGTCACGGGCCAGCTCCACGCCCTCGACGTCGACACCGGCACCTCGGTCTCCGTCACGGCCACCCAGCTCGCGCCGACCAGCAGCCTGCACAAGGTGTGCCTGCTCGCGGCCCTCTACCGCGAGGCCGCCGCGGGCCGCCTCGACCGCACCCGCCAGGTCGACATCCCCGCCGCCGGGCGCACCCCCGGCCTGTCCGGCATCGCGGTCATGCGCGACGCCGTACGGCTGTCCCTACGCGACCTCGCCACCCTCGCCATCGCCGTCAGCGACAACGCCGCCGCCGACGTCCTGTGGCGCGAGGTCGGCATCGACACCGTCAACCGCGCCATGGCCGAGCTCGGCCTGCCCGACACGGTCGCCGTCCACGACATGACAGCCATCCGGAACGCGCTGCTCGCCCAGCCGGACCTGACCGACCCTGCCGCCCTCAGCGGTATCAGCGTCCTGGATCCGTCGCGGACCAACCGCTCCACGCCCCGCCAGATGGCCGAGTTGTTCGCCGCCATCTGGCGCGACGAGGTCTGCGCCGGCGACCTCGCCGCCGAGCTGCGCTCCATCCTCGGCCTCCAGGCCTGGAGCCACCGCCTCGCCTCCGGCTTCCCCTTCGACGACGTTCGTGTCAGCGGCAAGACCGCCACGCTCCCCACCGTCCGCCACGAAGCCGGCGTCATCGAGTACCCCGACGGCGGCCGCTACGCCGTGGCCGTCTTCACCCGCGCCGCCTCGACCGCCGCGATCCTGCCCGCCGCCGACGCCGTCATCGGCACCGCGGCGCGTATCGCGGTGGACGCGTTGCGGACGGCGTGAATCGGCGAGAACCAGCGGGAACCCGTGCCGAACAACCTGCGAACCGTGACAAATGCGATTCAATTTCCCGTCTTACTGTTTGACGGGCATTTAGTGACACCCAATCAGCCCTGATGAAGACCCCCGCCGCAGGTTGCGGCAAAACGAATTGTTAGGAACCTTGACAGACCTCTGGTCTAGTCCAATGATGTCCTCCAGGGCGGCCGCCTCCATCAAGATCCATCCCTGATCAACGTCCTGCCATCTGGGAGCATCATGAAACGGACAGGCCGTCATCTCCGCGTGCTCGCGACCGCCGCGGCGACGCTGGCCGCGAGCACCGGCGCCCTCCTGGCGTCGAGCGCCGCGGGCCATGCCGCCACGGCGGCCCCGGCCGCGTCGACCGGCACCCCCGTCCCGGCGCACGTCTTCGCGCCCTACTTCGAGGCCTACAACGGCGACGACCCCGCCGCGCTCAGCCAGCAGTCCGGCGCGAAATACCTGACGATGGCGTTCATCCAGACCGCCAGCAAGGGTTCGTGCACGGTGGACTGGGACGGCGACACCTCGACGCCGATCTCGTCGGCCACCTACGGCTCCGCGATCTCCACGATCCGGGCCGGCGGCGGCGACGTGATCCCGTCGTTCGGCGGATACGCCGCCGACAACGGGGGCACCGAGATCGCCGACAGCTGCACCAATGTCAGCTCCATCGCCGCCGCGTACGAGAGCGTCATCACGACGTACAACGTCACCCGGCTCGACCTGGACACCGAGGACAACTCGCTGACCGACAGCGCGGGCATCGACCGCCGCAACAAGGCCATCAAGATGGTCGAGGACTGGGCCGCGGCGAACGGCCGCACCGTCCAGTTCAGCTACACCCTGCCGACGACCACGAGCGGTCTGGCCAGCTCCGGTCTGGCGGTGCTGCAGAACGCGGTCTCCAACAACGCCCGCATCGACGTCGTCAACATCATGACCTTCGACTACTACGACGGCGCCACGCACGAGATGGCGAACGACACCAAGACCGCCGCCACCGGCCTTGAAGGTCAGCTCGCCTCCCTCTACCCGGGCAAGTCCGCCTCCCAGCTGTGGGGGATGGTCGGCGTCACCGAGATGCCCGGCATCGACGACTACGGCGCGGCCGAGACCTTCCAGACCTCGGACGCGGCCCCGGTGCTCAGCTGGGCCACCTCCAAGGGCATCGCGGAGATCTCGTTCTGGGCCCTGCAGCGCGACAACGGCGGCTGCGTCGGCACCGGCGGCTCGGACTCCTGCTCGGGCATCGCGCAGAGCACCTGGTACTTCAGCAAGACCTTCGAGCCGTTCACCAGTGGCGGCAGCAACCCTCCGCCGACGAACGACTTCTCCGTGAGCATCTCGCCGACATCGGCCTCGCTGGCTCAGGGCGGGACCGCCAAGGCGACGGTGTCCACGGCGGTCACCAACGGCAGCGCGCAGAGCGTGGCGCTGACGGCCAGCGGCGCACCCTCGGGGGCGACCGTGAGTCTCAGCCCGACCTCGGTCACGGCCGGGGGCACGTCGTCCCTGACCGTGGCCACGGCCTCGACCACCCCGGCCGGGACGTACCCGATCACCGTCACCGGCACCGCGGCCTCAGGAAGCCACAGTGCCACCTTCACCCTGACCGTCACCGGTACGGGCGGCGGGGGCGGCGGCGCGGTCGTCAACGGCGGATTCGAGACCGGGTCGTTCAGCCCGTGGACGTGCCAGAGCACCGACTCGGTGGTGAGCAGCCCGGTGCACTCCGGCTCGCACGCCGCGAAGGTCTCGCCGTCGGCGAGCGCGACCGGCGAGTGCGACCAGGCCGTGACCGGTCTGACGCCGAACCACGCGTACACGTTGACCGCGTACGTCCAGGGCGACTACGCCTTCATCGGCGTCAGCGGCGGAGCCAGCGGCAGCACGTGGACCTCGGCGTCGGGCTGGACGAAGCTGTCGGTGCCGTTCACGACCGACTCCACCGGGAACGTGACGGTGTTCGTCCACGGCTGGTACAGCCAGGGCGACGTCTACGCGGACGACTTCGCCATTTCCTAGCAGGTTGACCCTTCTCCCGCGTGGCGCCCCGGCGAATCAGCGGTCTTGCACGGACCGCGACCCGCCGGGGCGCCTCGTCAATCCCGGATAGGCGCTAATCACTCGATGTAAGGAAGTCCCAAAGCCGCATATTGCCGCCGCATAAAGGACATTGGTTACGTGGAGGCATGCCGACCGATTCCATGCCGCAGGACCTCGCCCAGGACCGTCCGGACAGCCAGCAGGACAGCCAGCTCAGCCTCAGCACGGCCGCCGCGCGGAACCTGGCGACCACCACCAAGACCGTTCCGCAGATGCAGGGCATCACCTCGCGGTGGCTGCTCCGCAAACTCCCCTTCGTGCAGGTGTCGGGCGGCACCTACCGGGTCAACCGCCGCCTGTCGCACGCCGTGGGGCGTGGCCGGGTCGCGTTCGACCAGACCGGCGAGGACATCAGGGTCCTCCCCCCGACGCTGACCGAGCTGCCGATCCTGCGGGGCCTGGACGACGACGCGCTCCTGGCCGAGCTCGCGGCCCGCTTCACCCAGCGCCGCTTCGCCGCCGGCGAGCAGCTGGCCGAGGCCGGGCAGCCGGTGACCGAGATCCTGGTGGTCGGGCACGGCAAGGTCGCCAAGGTGGGCGCCGGCAAGTACGGCGAGACCGCGGTCATCGGCTCGTTCGCCGGCGGCGACCACCTCGGCGACGAGGCCGTGGCCGGCGGCGAGGTGGACTCGGTGCCGTGGGGCTATGGGGCGCGCGCCACGACCTCGGGCGTGTTGCTCGCCCTGCCGCTGAGCGCCCTGCGGGAGCTGTTGGGCCGCTCGGAGACGCTGCGCACGCAGCTCGCGTCGCACGCGGCGCGCCGGGCCATGCCGACGAACAAGAAGGGCGAGGCGGAGATCTCGCTGGCCGCCGGGCACGAGGGCGAGGCCGACCTGCCGGGCACGTTCGTCGACTACGAGCTCAGGCCGCGGGAGTACCAGCTGTCGGTGGCGCAGACGGTCCTGCGCGTGCACTCCCGCGTCGCGGACCTCTACAACGACCCGATGAACCAGACGGAGCAGCAGCTGCGGCTGACCGTCGAGGCGCTGAAGGAGCGGCAGGAGCACGAGCTGGTGAACAACCCGCAGTTCGGCCTGCTCGCCAACGCCGCGCACGAGCAGCGCATCCACACGCACAGCGGCCCGCCCACCCCGGACGACATGGACGAGCTGCTGTCGATGCGCCGCTCGACGAAGTTCTTCCTGGCGCACCCGAAGGCCATCGCCGCCTTCGGCCGCGAGTGCACGAAGCGCGGCGTGTACCCGACCTCGGGCGTCGTGGACGGCAACCGCGTCTTCGCCTGGCGCGACGTGCCGATCTATCCGTGCTCGAAGATCCCGGTCGCCGACGGCCACACCACCTCGATCCTCGCCATGCGCACCGGCCAGGACGAGCAGGGCGTGGTCGGCCTGCACCAGACCGGCCTGCCCGACGAGTTCGAGCCGGGCCTCAACGTCCGCTTCATGGGCATCGACGACAAGGCGATCATCTCCTACCTGGTCAGCGCCTACTACTCGGCCGCGATCCTGGTCCCCGACGCGCTCGGCGTGCTGGAGAACGTCGAGCTCGACCGCCCGCGCGGGTAGCCGCGGTCCCCGGCGCGGCCGGTGCGGGCGGGGTCCTCGGCGGCTCGTGCGGCGGGCCGCCGGGGACGTGAGGAAGACCGATTTCTCGGCTGCCGGTTCTGGGCTGCCGGTTCTGGGCTGCCGGTTCTCGGCTGCCGGTTCTCGGCTGCCGGTTCTCAGTCGCCGAACAGCAGCGTGTCCAAACCACGGCGCACGCCGACCTCCTCGCCGACGTGGCGCACCGCGAGCAGCGTGCCGTCCACGTAGGGCGCGGGATCGGGGCCCGCGTCGTGCTGCATGACGAGCCGTTCGCCGGCGCCACCGAAGATGATCTCGGTGCTCACGACGTAGCTCGGCAGCCGCACCGAGTGGATGCGCGTGCCGTCGACCTCGGCGCCCCGCGCCTCGGCCGGGCCATGCAGCTCGGCGAGCGGAACCGCGGGCACCGGCCGACGGATCGCGCCCAGCGTCTCGGCCAGCTCGCGCGCCGTCCCACTCGGGACGTCGGGCTTCCCGGCGCTGGCGTAGTCGATGATCTCCCACCGGTCCAGATGCACCGCCGCGAGCGCCGCGGCCTTGCGCAGCAGCGCGGCCATCACCGAGAAGTTGCCGGCGGCGATGACGCCGACCTCGTGATCACGCGCCGCACCGTCGAGCTCGGCGTAGTCCTCGGCGGTGAGGCCGGACGAGCCGATCACCGCGTGCGCTCCGGCCCGCACCGCCTCGAGCGCGTTCTGCTTCACCGCCGCCGCACTCGTGTAGTCGACCACGACATCGGCCGGCTCCGCCGCGAGCGCCTCGGCCACGGAGCCGTATACCCGCCCCGAGCCGGCGCACCCGACAGCCTCCGCTAGCGACCGCCCCGCCGCCGACCGCGCGACACCCGACACGAGCACGAGATCAGCGGAACCCTCGATCGCCGCGACGATCGCCGACGCGGTCCACCCGGTGACGCCGGCGAAGCAGATCCGAATCATGAGCTCAGGGTAAGACGACGCGCCCCCCGTTCCCGCCCGCCGCGCCGACTCGGCCTCCCCGCGCTCGCTTCGGCCTCGCCGCGGTCACCGCCCCCTCAGCTCTCTGCCACCAGCTCCCCCGACTCCAGGGGCAGCCCCGCGGCCGCCCAGTCCTCGATCCCCTCCCGGTACTTGCGCACGTTCCGATACCCCAGCCGCTCCAGCTTCGTCGCGAGGTCCTGGCTGTTGCCGCATGCCGGGTTCGAGCAGTACGTCACGATCAGCGCGTCGCGGTCGGGAAGCAGGTCGCGGTGGACCTGGTCCACGTGTTCGGCGTGCACGGGGATGGCGCCGGGGAGGTGCTGCTTCTCCCAGTAGGCGCCGGCGAGGGCGTCGAGCACGGTGACGGTGCCGTCGTCTATCGCGGCCTTCAGTTCGTCGCGGGTGATCAAGGTGGTCATGGCCGTTCCTCCTCGTGCGAGTGAGTTCAGAAAGCGGACTCGGGTCCGCTTCACTGATAAAAGAGTATGCGGACCGGAGTCCGCTTGTCTAGAATGAATCCATGCCCGATCTCCCCCTCGCCGACGATCCGCCCCGCGAGCGTGCCGACGCAGCCCGCAATAGGGCGCTGGTCCTGCAGGCGGCCTGGCGCCTCTACACCCACGGCGGCGTCGAGGCCCTCACGACCGACGCGGTCGCGCAGGAGGCCGGGGTCGGCAAGGGGACGGTCTACCGCCGGTTCCGGGACAAGAGCGGGCTGGTCGCCGCTCTGCTCGACGACAAGGAGAAGGGACTCCAGCTGGCGATGATCTCCGGCCCGCCGCCTCTGGGCCCGGATGCCGCCACGCAGGCCGAGCGGCGAGTAGCGTTCGTGCACGCATATCTCGACTACCTCCAGGCCCACCTGGACCTGCTGCTCGCCTCGGAGACCGCCGCGCCCGGCGCCCGCTACCGCCTGGGCGTCTACCAGTTCTGGAAGACCCACCTGACCATGCTCTTCACCGAGAACCGCGAGAACCGCGAAAAGCTCGCCGCCGAGAACCCGGAGAGCCGCGAGAACCGCGAAAGAAACAGCGCCGAGAACTCCGACCCCGAGTACCGCGCCTACACCGTCCTGGCCCTCCTCGACGCGAGCCTGGTCAGCCACCTCCTCGCCGAAGGCTGGAGCTGGGACCGCATCCGCGCCGGCGTCGAGCAGGAGGCCCGCCGATGATGCGCGAACTGGTCGTCCTGGGCACCGCCTCCCAGGTCCCGACGCGCTACCGCGCGCACAACGCCTACTTCCTCCGCTTCGACGACCAGGGCTTCCTGTTCGATCCCGGCGAGGGCGCTCAGCGCCAGATGCAGTTCGCGGGCCTGTCCGTCAGCGAGATCACCCGCGTGTGCGTCACCCACTTCCACGGCGACCACGCCCTGGGCCTGCCCGGCATCCTGCAGCGCATGTCCCTGGACGACGTCCCCCACGAAGTCGTGTGCCACTTCCCCGGCGAGCACGAGGAGTACTTCGAGCGCCTGCGCTTCGCCACCCCGCATCACGCCCGCGCGAAGATCGCGACGCAGCCGGCCACCGGCCCGCGCACCTACGCCCTCGACGGCGGTCTGACCCTCAGCGTCGCCCCCCTCGACCACGGCATCCCGTGCCAGGGCTACCGCATCGACGAACCCGACGGCATCAGGATGCTGCCCCGGAAACTGGCCGCGGCCGGCGTCAAGGGCCCCGACATCTCGCGCTTGCGCGCCGAGGGCCGCCTCGGCGACGTGAAGCTCGAAGACGTCAGCGTCCCCCGCCCCGGCCAGAGCTTCGCCTTCCTGATGGACACGCGCCGCTGCCCCGGCGCCGAGCAGCTCGCGGCCGGCGTCGACCTCCTGGTCGTCGAGGCGACCTTCCTGGACTCCGAGACCGAACAGGCCACCGAGTTCGGCCACCTCACCGCCCGCCAGGCCGCGCGCCTGGCCGCCGACGCCGGGGTCCGCGAACTCGTCCTCACGCACTTCTCGCAGCGCTATCCCGTCGACGAGGCCCCGGCCCGCTACCTGGCCCAGGCCGCCGAGGAGTTCTCCGGCCCGATCCACATCGCCGAGGACCTGATGCGCATTCCGTTCCCGAAACGCGTGGAGGTGACTGAGTAGGAGAGGACGGCTGGATAGGTGAAGGTGACTGAATAAGAGCCCTCAGACAGCAGCGAAAGGCTTCCCCTCCAAAGGAAGCCCGGCCATCGCCTCGCTCAGCCCGATCGCCTCGAAGACATGCGCCGCGACATCCACATGCCGCAGCGTCCCCATGTCCACGCCCGCCTCGATCCCCGGCCCGCTGGCCGCGATCCACGCCGTGCGCTCCACATCGCTGTCGCCGCCGTGCCCGCCCTCGTCGACGTGCCCGTGATCCGTCACCACGATCACCGTCCACCGCTCGTCGGCGAACGAAGAGCGCGCCCGCACCGTCGCCAGCAACCGCCCGACCCGCGCATCGGCACGCTCCACCGCCGCGCGGTACTCCGCCCCGACCCCGAGCTCGTGCCCCGTCTCGTCCACGTCCCCCAGGTACACGAACGCCACGTCGTAATCCGCCGCCAGCAACTCGCGCTCGGCATCGGCCGTGGCCGCCTCGTCCCCGCGCTCGCAGTCGAGCCCGTACGACGTGAACGTCACCCGGTCCGGCGCCGCGAACAGCGGCCCTCCGCACGCCGCCGTCGCCAAAGGCTCCCAGCTCCCGACCGACAGATACGTCCGCTTGCCGGCCAACGAAGCCAACGTCAAGAAGTCCGGATGGTCCGCGAGCCGATGCCCGGTGAACACGTTGTGCATGATGCCGTGCTTGTCCGCCGAGACGCCGGTCGCGATCGTCGCCCAGCACGGCCCGGACCACGTCGGCGTGGCGTCGTCGATCCGCACCGGCGCGAGGAACCCCTCGGCCGCCAGCGCGTCGATGTGCGGGGTCGAAACGGAGCGGAGAACATCGAGCCGGACCCCGTCGATACCGATCACGAGGACGCGGGACGCTGAGTTCATGGATTGGCAACCGATCTGTGTTCGCCGTTGGCCGTAGTGCGCTTCGCTGTGCGCCGTGTATCCCTACCGAACGCCACGAATCCGGTTGATGCACACCGCACCGGCGACCGAGGCGATCGCCGAAGCCCAGAACAGCGCAGCATAGCCACCCGCGAACTTGATGAGTAGCGCGGCGATCGGCGGCACCAGCGCAAACGGGATAATCGTCATCAGATTGGCGAACCCCATGTCACGCCCCCGGTCGGCGCCCGACGGCAGTGTCTGCGTGACCAGCGCGCCGTCGACGCTGAGATACACGCCGTACCCGAGTCCCAGCACCGCACCGGCGGCCAGCATCATCCCCCACGTCTGATGCGCCGCGATCATCGCCGCCGCGACCGCCATCACCGCGGAACCGCCGGCCACCAAGGGCTTGCGCCGTCCCCAGCGGTCCGACAGCCATCCGGCGATCACGACCAGTGCGACCGTCGAGACGCTGTTCACAGCGACCACGATCAGCAGGTGGCTGTCGTTGCTCTTGTCGTTCGGCGTGTTCTTGAAGCCCAGCACATCATCCAGGAAGTACGGCGTGTAAAGCGTCCCGAGGCCGTATCCGAGCACCATCAGGAACCGCGTCGCCAACGCCCATCCGAAGTCAGGGTGTTGCCGCACCTGGATCCGGTAGTTGGCCAGATAGGCCTGGAAACTGAAGGGTTCGCGTCTGTCGCGCGGCAGTTTCGCATCCCCGACGCGCCACGCGAACAGCACCACGAACACCATCAACGAGGCCAGCGCCGCGTACTGCCCGACGTACCCCTTCGACAGCGAGACCAGTACCCCGCCGATAATGAGCGCCGCGGCCTGCGGCACCCCGCCCCATCCGAGCACGAACCCGCGCTGCCCGATCGGCACCTGGTCCGGAACGATCGTCACCATCCCCGCCGCCAGCGCGGCGACGAACGCCGTCTGCAGCAGGTAGCCGACCCCGACGCCCCACACAGAGTTCTGCGTCCCGCTGAACACCAGCGCCGCCGCGCAGGCCAGGGCGCCCAGCGCGATCCACGGCCGCCGCCGCCCGAACCGCGAGACCGTCCGGTCCGACAGCATCCCGAACAGCGGCCCGAGGAACAGGATCGACAGCGTCCCGATCGTGTTGACCCACGCGAAGTCCGCGACGTGCCCGGCCGGGTCGATGTCCTTGATCTGCTGCGGCACCGTGAAGGTGCTCGGCACCTGGCTCGCCACCTGCCAGCCCAGCCCGGCGAACACGAACCCGGTGATCCAGGGCGCCCGCACCTTGGCCGCGGGCTCCGCGTCGAACGGGGATGACGTGGTGCCGGGGCCGTTCGACGTCTCTAGCGACAAGGTGCGCTCCAGGTATGTGAAGCATCTTCATGTTCTCGGGGAGGCTCATCGTAGGCGTGCGCGAGTCATCCAACAAGAGGTGCTGTGCGCTGGAAAGGGGCTGTAATGTGGGCGATCGTGCTGACCCCCGTTGGCCTGTCAGCCTTCGACGAGACCGTGCTGCGCCACCTGCTGACCGCCGGCGCCTCCCACACTCCGGCCACCCTGGCCGACGAACTCGGCGCGCCGCCCGAACAGGTCCGGCGCAGCGTCCGGCGGCTCATCGAGCTCGGACTCGCGCTGCGCGACGGCGTCTCGGTCGTGCCGGTCGATCCGCGGGTGGCGCTGACCGGCCTGGTCCGCGAACGGCAGACCGAGCTGGATCGGCTCACGCAGACCATCGACGAGCTGTCGGCCGCCTTTTCCGACCGCGCGGTGCGCACCGGCGCGGCACCGCCGATGGAAGTGGTCGTCGGCCGCTCCGCCATCGCCGCGCGCTTCCACGACCTGATGGCCGGTGCCGGCGCCGAGATCCTCGCCTTCGACACTCCGCCCTACGCCTCCGACTACGCCGACACCGAGGCGGAGACCGGCGCGCTGGCCCGCGGCGTCGAGGTGCGCGCCGTCTACGCGACCGCCGTGCTGGACCATCCCGAGCGCACCAACCGGGTCCGGGCGCTGGTGCAGCTCGGCGAGCTGGCGCGGGTGGCGCCGTCGGTGCCGACCAAGCTGGTCATCGCCGACCGGCGCAAGGCGATCCTTCCGCTCTCGGAGCCCGGTGCCGGCGATGCCGCCTCGCGCTGCGCGGTCGTGCACGCGTCCGGACTCTGCGAGGCGCTGATCGCGCTTTTCGAGGCGGTGTGGACACAAGCGGTACCCCTTTTCGCACCGCTCGCCGGCGCGAACCCGGACCTGCTCGCCGAGGACCACGCGATCCTGCAGTGCCTGAACGCCGGGATGAAGGACGACGTCATCGCCCGCCAGCTCGGCATCAGCGAGCGCACCGTCCGCCGCCGCGTCGCCGACCTGGCCGCCCGGCTGGGGGCCGCGTCCCGCTTCCAGATCGGCGCCCAGGCGGCACGGCGAGGCTGGGTATGAGTTACTGACCGCATGGAATTCACGCGGCTCACCGCCAGAATCGACGCCCTGATGCCCGGCGTGGCCGCCGATCTCAAGCGTCTGGCCGCCATCCCGTCGATCGCCTTCCCCGGCTATCCGCGGGAGAAGGTCATCGAGTGTCACGACCTGCTGGTCGAGCTGCTGCGCGAGGCGGGGGTTCAGGACTTGGCAGACCTGCGGCTGCCCGGCACCTTCCCGATCATCACCGGCCACATCCCGCCGCCGACGCCCGACGCGCCGACCGTCCTCCTTTACGGGCACTACGACGTCCAGCCACCCGGCGACGAGACGGCCTGGACCTCCCCGCCCTTCGCTCCGACGGAGTACACCGACCCCGAGCACGGAGCGGCGATCCGCGGCCGCGGCATCGCCGACGACAAGGCGAACCTGGCCGTCCACCTCGGCGCGCTGCGGGCCTTCGACGGCCGGCCGCCGGTGGGCATCCGCATCGTGCTGGAGGGCCAAGAGGAGTCAGGCAGCGCGCTGGACGACTACCCGCCGCAGAACCCGGCGGCCTTCGCCTGCGACGCGATGGTCATCGCCGACACGGGCAACATCCGTCCCGGCACCCCGACCCTGACCACCGCGCTCCGGGGAAGCGCCGAAGTTCTGGTGGAGGTCCGCACCCTGAAAGAGGCGCGGCACAGCGGCCTGTACGGCGGCGCCGCCCCCGACGCGCTGCTCACCCTGATCAGCGCGCTGGCGACGCTGCACGACGCGAAGGGCGACGTGGCGGTTCCGGGACTGCGGCGCGAGCCGTGGTCCGGGACCACGTACACCGAGGAGGAGTTCCGCGCGCTGGCCACCGTCGAGCCCGGCACCCCGCTGCCCGGGTCCGGCGGGCTCGGCGAGCGCCTGTGGAGCGGCCCGGCGATCACCGTCGTCGGGCTGGACGCCCCGCCGGTCGACACCGCGGCGCTGGCGGTCGTGCCGTATGCCAGGGCCCTGATCAACCTGCGCATCCACCCGGAGCAGGATCCGAAGGAGGCGCAGGAAGCCCTGGTGCGGCATCTGGAAGCGGCGAAGCCGTTCGGCGTGGAACTGACGGTGACGGCGGGGGACGCCGGGCCCGGGTTCGCCGCCGAGACCGGCGGACCGGCATACAAGGCTGCCGAACAGGCGCTGGAAGCCGCATGGGGCTCGCGGCCGATGTACGCCGCGGACGGCGGCGCGATCCCGCTCGTCAACGGGCTCGCGAAGGCGGTGCCGGACGCCGAGATCTTGTTGTTCGGCGCGGAGGACGCGGCGTGCGGACTGCATGGTCCCGATGAGCGCGTTCTGTTGTCTGAGCTGCGGAATTCCACGCTCGCGGAGGCCGCATTCTTCGAGGCCTACGCACGCGATTATGCGAAGCTCTCTGCATGACCTTCACCGCTCTGGATCACATAGCGACGCCAGTTCTCGACATCGCCTATGAACACGCGGGAGACCCCTCGGGGATTCCCGTCGTACTGCTCCACGGCTTCCCCTACGACGTCCGCGCCTACGACAAGGTCGCCGCCGCGTTGGTGGCACAAGGTGGTTACTCCGTATACGCGCCATATCTGCGGGGTTTCGGCAAGACGCGCTTCCAGTCCGAGACCGACCCGCGGTCCGGGCAGCAGGGCGCCATCGGCCAGGACCTGCTCGACTTCATCGACGCGTTGGGGCTGGACCAGCCGATCGTCGGCGGTTACGACTGGGGCGGCCGCGCGGCGTGCATCGTCTCGGCGCTGTGGCCGGGGCGGGTGCGCGGGCTGGTGACGGTCGACGGGTACAACGTGCAGAACATCGCGCACTCCCAGGAGCCGTCGAAGCCGGCGTGGGAGGCGACGTATTGGTATCAGTACTACTTCCAGAGCGAGCGCGGGCGGCGGGGCCTGGAGCAGAACCGCGAGGAGCTGTGCGAGTTGCTGTGGCGGACGTGGTCCCCGACGTGGGAGGCGGCCGCGGCCGAGTTCCCGGCGAGCGCGCCGAGCCTGCACAACCCGGATTTCGTCGCGGTGGTCACCCATTCTTACAGGCATCGGCACAACCTGGCCGAGGGCGATCCGCGATATCAGGCGATCGAGGAGCGGCTGGCTTTCGGGACGAAGATCTCAGTGCCGACCGTCGTGCTGGAGTCCGGAGCGGACGGGATCGGGGGGCCGGGGTTCGCCGACTCCGGGGACAGGGAGCTGTTCACCGGGCGGCTCGAGTATCGGATGGTGGACGGGGTCGGGCACAACCTGCCGCAGGAGGCGCCGGAGGCGTTCGCCGAAGCCGTTCACTTGCTGGGCGACACCACGTCTGGATCATGACGGCGCATCACGACTGGGCGTCGGCCGGCGGACGTCACTGACAAAACCGGCCCGCGCCTATTACCCTCGGCAAGATGACCAGCTCCGCATCCCTCAACCGCACCACGGCCGGTGTCCTGTTCGGCGTGATCTCCTCGGTGGCCTTCGGGGCCGGCGGCCCGTTCGCCAAGGCCCTGATCGCCGCCGGGTTCAGTCCCCTGCAGGCGGTGTGGGTCCGGCTGGTCGGGACGGTCGTGGTGCTGGTGGCGCTGTGCCTGGTGCTGCGGCGGCCCGGGCAGTTCACGACGATCGTGCGGCACAAGTGGCCGATCGTGGCGTACGGGCTGGTGGCGGTCGCGGCGTGCCAGGTGCTGTACTTCGTGGCCGCGTCACGGCTGCCGGTGGGGATCGCGATCCTGCTGGAGTTCACCGGGCCGGTGCTGGTCGTCGGCTGGGAGAAGCTGGTGCGGCACACGCACGTCGCGCGCGAGTCGGCGATCGGCGTCGGGGTGGCGATGCTGGGGCTGGCGATCGTGGTGCAGATCTGGTCCGGGGTGCATCTGGACGCCATCGGGCTCGCCGCCGGCCTCGGCGCCGCCGCGGGGAACGCGACGTACTTCCTGCTGATCGACCGCCTCTCCGGCTCGGTCGACCCCCTGACACTGACGACCGGCGGCATGACCGTCGGCATGGTGGTGCTGACACCGCTGGCCGCGCCGTGGGGCGCGCCCTGGCACATCCTCGGGCGCTCCATCCCGATGGGCTCGCACCACTTGCCGGGCTGGACGCTGGCCGCGTTCATGGTGCTGATCAGCACGATCCTGTCGTACCTCACCGGGGCGGCGGCGGTGCAGCGGCTGTCGGCGACGGTCGCGGCGGGGCTGGCGTACGTCGAGCCGGCGTCGGCGACGGTGGTCGCATGGATCACTCTCGGGGAGCGGCTGTCGCTGACGCAGATCGCCGGCGGCCTGATCGTGCTGGCAGGCGCCTATCTCGCGCAGCGCGGCATCGGGCAGACCACGGGTGCCGAAGCGGATTCCGGCCGGTCTATTCTGGGAACCACGGTCACCACGGAAGCGTTGATCCCTTGAACCAACGCGCGTGTATCGAAGGGGGCGGGGAGCGTCCATGAGCGGCGTCATGAAGCGGATGAAGCTGGTCGTCGAGGCCAAGGCCAACGCGGCTCTGGAACGCCGCGAAAATCCGGTCGAGCAACTCGACCTGTCGTACGAGAAGCAGCTGGAGCTGCTGCAGAAGGTGCGCCGCGGCGTCGCGGAGGTGGCGACCAGCCGCAAGCGCCTGGAGATCCAGCTCAAGCAACTCCAGGCCGACTACGACAAGCGCGGCGAGCAGGCCAAGCGGGCCCTCGAGATCGGCCGCGAAGACCTGGCGCGCGAAGCCCTGGTCCGCCGCGCCCCGGTCCAGCAGCAGATCGAGGACATGACGCAGCAGTACACCGCGCTGCAGGCGGAGGAGGAGAAGCTCGTCCGCGCCTCCCAGAACCTGCAGGCGAAGGTCGACGCCTTCCGCACGAAGAAGGAGACCATCAAGGCCACCTACGCGGCGGCCCAGGCGACCACCCAGATCGGCGAAGCCTTCAGCGGCATCTCCGAAGAGATGGGCGACGTCAACATGGCCATCGAGCGCGCCGAGAACAAGACGGCGCAGCTCCAGGCCCGCGGCGCGGCCCTCGACGAACTCACCGCCTCGGGCGTCCTCGACGACCCCACCGGTTACGGCAAGGACGACATCACCCGCGAGCTGGAGGCCCTCTCGGCCGGATCGGGCGTGGAGAACGAGATGGCGCGCCTGCGGAACGAGATCGCGGCCGGCGACGGCAAGAAGCAGATCGGCCCGGGCGCCGGAGCCTAAGCCCGACCGGCAGAGCAGGCAGGAGCGCGGCGGACTTCGGTCCGCCGCGCTTTTTGCTGCGAACAAACGCTGTCACCCGTAAAGTGAGCGTTCACTTGGCGGCCTCTACACGGGTAGGGTCGCCGAACCACCCTGTCAGCACCGCCGGGAGGACGAGGGGATGCCAGGACAGCCGATCACCCCGACCACCCCCACCCCTTCCAAACCCACCATGCGCACCGTCGCGAACCACGCAGGCGTCTCCCACCAAACCGTCTCCCGCGTCGTCAACGGCGACCCGACCGTCACCGGACCCGTCCGCGACCGCGTCGTCGCCTCCATGTCCGCCCTCGGCTATCGCCCCAGCGCCGGAGGCCGCGCCATGGCGCGCGGTCGCACCGAGGTCGTCGGCCTGGTCATCCCGCACGATCCCGGCTTCGCCTTCGCCAACGACCACCTGATCCGCATGATGACCGGTGCGGAGCAGGAACTCGCCGCCCGCGGCTACGGCATGCTGCTCTCCACGCGCGAGGCCTCCAAGGACCCCGCCTCCGCCTACCGCCGCTTCGACCGCCGCCGCCTGGTCGACGGCCTGATCGTCGAAGGCGGGGCCGGCACCGCGGCGCTGCCGCGTCTGGTGGAGCTCGGTTATCCGGTCGTGGTGATCGGCTACACCGAGGACGACATCCCCATGGTGCACCCCGACGACGAGGGCGGCGCCTACGCCGTCGCACAGCACCTGCTGGCGCTGGGCCACCGCCGCATCGGCGTGGTCAACGGCCCGCCGGAGAGCCGGCTCGGGATGGCGGCCCGCCTGCGCGGCGTCCGGCGGGCCTTCGCCGACGCCCGCGTCGACCTCGCGCCGGAGCTGATCGACAGCGGCGACTTCACCTTCGACTCCGGCTACGCGGCCGCGACGCGCCTGATGGACGTCCCCGAGCCACCGACCGCGATCTTCGCCTTCAACGACGCCATGGCGCTGGGCGTCATGCGCCGGCTGCGCGAAACCGGCCGCAGCGTGCCGGGCGATGTCTCGGTCGCGGGGTTCGACGACACCTCCGCGGCGGTACTCGCCGAGACCCCGCTGACGAGCGTCGCGCTGCAAAGCGTGGATTTGGGCAGGCGCGCCGCGCAGATCCTGCTGGATCTGCTCGACGGCGACAGCGCGCACAACGACGAGACCGTCATGGCCGGCCGGTTGATGGTGCGCGCGTCCACCGCGCCACCGTCGGCCGTCCTCTGACACCCCCGGACCCCGGACCCTAAGGATGTGCCGACTCGATGTCCCTTGACCCTGTGACCATCACCCCACGCTTCGCCTACGTCGAGGACCGCTCCCCCGGCACCGGCCGCCTCGCCCCCCGCGCGGCGTTCACCTCCGACGCCGCGCGGCTCGGGCTCGACGGCCGGTGGCGCTTCCGGCTGGCCGCCGGGCTGCATGACACGACGGAGCGGTTCCAGGCGCCGGACTTCGACGACACCGGCTGGGACGAGATCGCCGTCCCGTCGTGCTGGCAGATGCAAGGCGTGCCGGACGAGCCGCGCTACGGCAAACCGGCGTACACGAACGTCACCTACCCGATCCCGCTGAACCCGCCGCACGTCCCACGCGAGAACCCGACCGGCGAGTACCGCTACGCCTTCGACGTCCCGGCCGACTTCCCGGCCGAAGGCGCGCGCCTGCGCTTCGAAGGCGTCGACTCCTGCTTCGCGGTCTGGCTGAACGGCACCCTGCTCGGCGACGGCAAGGGCTCGCGCCTGCCCACCGAGTTCGACCTCTCGTCCGTCCTGGAACCGGGTCGGCAGAACGTGATCGCGGTCCGCGTCCACCAGTGGTCGGCCGGCTCCTACCTGGAAGACCAGGACATGTGGTGGCTGTCCGGCATCTTCCGCTCCGCCGCGATCCTGGAACGGCCGCGCGACGGCATCTCAGACTTCTTCGTCCACGCCGACTACGACCCGGCGACCGGCCAGGGCACCCTGCGCGTCGACGTCACCGGCACGGCCCGCCTCACCGTCCCCGGACTCGGCATCGCCGACGCCGACCCGGCCGGGCCCTTCGTCCTGGACCGCGTCGAGCCCTGGAGCGACGAACAGCCGCGCCTCTACGCCGGCGAGCTGGTCAGCGCTGGCGAGCGCGTCCCGGTCCGCATCGGCTTCCGCCGCGTCGAGACCGCCGACGGCGTCCTGCTGGCCAACGGCAAGCCGCTGAAGTTCCGCGGCGTGAACCGCCACGAGTGGCATCCGCTGACCGGCCGCACCCTGAGCCCGGAAACGATGCTCGAAGACGTGCTGCTGATGAAGCGGCACAACATCAACGCCGTCCGCACCTCCCACTACCCGCCGGACTCCCGCTTCCTCGACCTGTGCGACGAATACGGGCTCTGGGTCATCGACGAGTGCGATCTGGAGACTCACGGGTTCGGCCTGGTCGGCTGGCGCGACAACCCGGTCGCCGACCCGGCGTGGCGCGAGGCGTTGCTGGACCGCGCAGAGCGCATGGTCGAGCGGGACAAGAACCACCCGAGCGTGGTGATCTGGTCCCTGGGCAACGAATGCGGCAGCGGCGAGAATCTGGCCGCGATGGCCGCGTGGATCCGGGAGCGGGACCCCGAGCGGCTGATCCACTACGAAGGCGACCGGGATTCCTCCTACGTCGACCTCTACTCGCGGATGTACGCGAACTACGACGAAGTGGTCTCGATCGGCGTATATCAGGAGCCGACGACGTCCGACCCGACCGTCGACGCCCACCGGCGGTCGCTGCCGTTCGTCCTGTGCGAGTTCGCGCATGCCATGGGCAACGGCCCCGGCGGCCTGCTGGAATACCGGCACCTGTTCGAGTCGCATCCGCGTCTGGCCGGCGGCTTCGTCTGGGAGTGGATCGACCACGGCATCGCCCAGGGCTCGCACTACGCCTACGGCGGCGACTTCGGCGAGCGGGTCCACGACGGCAACTTCGTCGCCGACGGCCTGCTCTTCCCGGACCGCACGCCCTCCCCCGGCCTGCTGGAGTACGGCAAGCTCTGCGAGCCCGTCCGCGTCGAGGGCGACACGATCCGCAACCTGCACCACAGCCGCGACACCGGATACCTGCGCTGGACCTGGCGTCTGGAGATCGACGGCGACCTCATCGCGCAGGCCGAACTCCCCATCCCGCCGATCGCGCCGGGCGCGAGCTTCCGCTTCCGGCCGCCGGACGAGCTGACCAAGGCGGCCTACGCCGCGGGCCCCGGCGAGCGCTGGCTGACCGTCGAGGCCGCACTGACCGCCGACGAGCCGTGGGCACCGGCCGGACACGTGGTGGCGTGGGGCCAGATCGAGCTGGACGGCGCCCCGGTCTCCGACGCCGATCCGCTGGTCGATCAAGCCGTCGCGCTGGCCGCCGACGCGTTGCTGGCCGCGACAGCGTCCGGCACATCCTCCAGCACCGCCTCCAGCAGCACGACCATCGACCGCGGCGACGCGGCCGCGGATTACCTGACCCCGCAACGCCTCGGCGACACGGTCACGCTCGGCCCGGCGACCTTCGACGCCTCGTCCGGGGAGCTGCTCGGCCTGGCCGGTGTGGCGATCGAGGGCTTCGCGCTGGACCTGTGGCGGGCCCCGATCGACAACGAGCGCTGGTCCTCGTTCGTCGGGCCGCCGTTGGTCCAGGCGTGGAAGGCGGCGGGCCTGGACCGGCTGGTGCACGACGTCCTCGCCGTGGAATGCGAACCCGACGCCTTCACCGTCACCACGCGCGTGGGGCCGGCCGGCCTGGACCACCACCTCGACGTCACCTCCATCTGGTCGGCGACGGACACCCGGCTGAGCCTGACCGTCCACGTCGCGCCGAACCGGCCCTGGCCGTGCCCGATCCCCCGGCTCGGTGTCTCCTTCCGGCTGCCGGCGGACCTGGAAACCGTGAGCTGGTACGGGCTCGGGCCCGGCGAGGCCTACCGGGACAGCCGGTCGGCGGTGCGCGTCGGGCACTATCAGAGCTCTGTCTTCGACTTGCAGACGCCGTACCTGTTCCCGCAGGAGAACGGCAACCGCCACCAGGTCCGCAGGGCCTCGCTCACCCGGCACGACGGCAGCGGTCTGCTCCTGTCCGGCGCCCCGCACTTCGACCTCGCGGTCCGGCCGTGGAGCACCGCCGCGCTGGAAGCCGCGCGCCATCCCGACGAGCTCGTCCCCTCCGGGCGGCTGCACGTCCATGTCGACCACGGCCACCACGGCATCGGCAGCGCGTCGTGCGGCCACCCCCTGCAGCCCCGCCATCGGCTCGAAGCCGTGGACGCCGGCTTTGCGTTTACCCTGGAGGCTCTACAGTAGCGACACGAGACAACGTAGGCACCGGGCCCGGCGCCGTGTCGCGCCGGAAGGAGCCGGGACGCAGGATGAGCACGCCCAGCCCGGGAGGGGAGATACGCCGCCCGACCATGGCGGACGTGGCACGGATCGCGGGCGTCAGCCTGAAGACCGTCTCACGGGTGGTGAACAACGTGCCCACCGTCGACCCCCAGCTGGTCGCCAAGGTCAACGCGGCCGTCGCCGAACTCGGCTTCCGCCGGAACGACATGGCCCGCAGCCTGCGCTCCGGCAGCGGTTCGGCGACGGTGGGCCTGCTCATCGAGGACCTGGCGAACCCGTTCTACGCCGGCATAGCCGCGGCGGCGGCGCAGTACGCGCTGGACCGCGACACCCTGCTGATCACGGCCAGCTCCGAGGAGGACGCCGACCGCGAGCGCAGGCTGCTGCTGGAGCTGTGCGAGCGCCGGGTGGACGGCCTGCTGGTGGTCCCGGCCGCCGACGCCGACCACGTGTATCTGCGCCCTGAGATCGAGCGCGGCATGCCGATCGTCTTCCTGGACCGGCCGCCGCGCAACCTGCGCGCGGACTCGGTGCTCATCGACAACGCGGGCGGCGCCCGCATGGCCGTCGAGCACCTGACCGCCGCCGGGCACACGCGGATCGGCGTGGTCTCGGACTGGCTGAGCATCTCCACGATGGCCGAGCGCCTCAGCACGGCCGAGCGGGCGCTGGAGCACGCCGGGCTGCCCTATCGTCCCGACCTCATCAAGTACGGCGTGCACACCGTCCAGGACGCCACGGCCGCGGTGAACGCCATGCTCGACGGCCCCGAGCCGCCGACCGCGGTGTTCGCGCTGAACAACCGGCTCGTCGTGGGCGCGCTCAGTGCGCTGGCCGGCCGCTCGGCGCAGGTGGAGCTGATCGGCTTCGACGACTTCGAGACCGCGCCGTTCGTGCCCTGGCCGCTGACGGTGGTCTCCTACGACGTGCGCGAGATCGGCCGCATCGGCGCGGAACTGCTGTTCAACCGCATCGCCGGGGACCGGTCGCGGCCCAAGACCGTGGTGGTCCCGACGGAGCTGGTGGTGCGCAGCGCCGGCTGAACCGGCACGGCGAAAGCCGACGCGGCGCACCCCTATTGAATCAGACCTCGAATATACTCTGCCGGCCGCCCGCCGGATCGGTCCGCCGGATCGGCCCGGGCACGATGGCGGACAACGTTGTCTTCCGTGTCGGCCATGCCTTTGAGGTGGACACCCGCCGAACGCGAAGGCAGTCTCCGACCAGGACACCTTGCCGCCACGCCGACCGGCGCACCGGCTCGACCCTCTGGCTCGACCTTCTGGCTCGACCTTCTGGCTCGACCTTCTGGCTCGACCTTCTAGGAGGCGTTGTGACCGAACGGATCCTGATCACCGGCGCGGCCGGGCGCGTCGGCG